>Escalade_p1__coassemble_303_pt1 | contig 109705 bp, 91 predicted proteins | sample Escalade_p1__metabat2_low_PE_015 | metagenome-assembled genome bin Escalade_p1
TTACAAATCACGTGCTCTGGCCAACTGAGCTAAAGAGGCGGGTGGGTAAGCTTACTATATCGCGCCGCTACAACCAACTACCTTTGCTGCGATCAAGCCCTGGAGGATTTGAAGGGAGCTGGCCGTATAGGACTTACCCGTTTTTTTGTTTTGCGATGCAAAGGTACGCATATTTTTGATATCTGCAATAGCTTGGCACATTTTTTTTATGTTTTTCTCAAAAAAAATGCATTTTCAGTGAAAAAAGCCCCTAAAAAGGCGGCTGTAATCCCTAAAACAAGACTTCCTGCCAGATATAATAAGAAAGATAAGTAATGACCTTGTTTGAGTAAAAGCAGGCTGTCATAGCTGAAAGTAGAGAAAGTGGTAAAGCCTCCGCATAATCCGGTGGTGAGCAGCAGGCGGGTTTCGGTAGAAAAATGGAGGTGGCTGGAGAGGGTATAAAAGATGCCTATCAGCAGGCTTCCCAGGATATTGACAGCCAGGGTGGACCAGGGAAAGGAATAGGGGGTAATCCGTTCATGCAGACCTACCTGGACGGCATAGCGTAGCACAGTACCTGTTCCTCCTCCTATAAATAGGTATAAAATTTCACTTTTCATGATAGTTCATTCGTCTTTATTATTAACTTTAAGGGCACAAAAATAGGGAGGATATGGGGAATACGCAAACGTTTGCTTAAGTTTCAACTTCCTTTTTATCAGAAGTTTCATTTGTTTTTGAGGTGGATCCTTTATTTTTGTGGCATAATTGTAATCGTATAATATAGCATGAGAAACATGAAAAAAATTGGTATTCAGTTGGCTTGCCTGTTGTGTGCCTTGTGGATGAGCAGCACCGTGATGGCAGAGAGTATTACTTCGCCCAACGGGGGGTTGACGCTGAACTTTACGCTCAGTGCGCAAGGGGAACCGGTCTACGAACTTTTTTTCAAAGACCGCGTGGTGATTAAACCTTCTAAACTGGGGCTGGAACTGAAAAATGATCCCGGTCTGATGAACGGTTTTGCTCTGGTAGATGCAAAGACATCGACTTGGGATGAAACCTGGGAACCGGTATGGGGAGAGGAAAAGCAAATCAGGAATCATTATAACGAACTGTTGGTTACGTTGCATCAGCAGGTGCAGGACCGCAACATCCAGATCCGTTTCCGTCTGTTTGATGACGGATTGGGCTTCCGCTACGAGTTTCCTCTGCAGAAAAATCTGAATTATTTCGTCATTAAAGAGGAACATACGCAGTTTGCTATGGCTGGTGATCATACTGCCTTCTGGATTCCGGGTGATTATGATACACAGGAATATGATTATACTGAATCCAAATTATCCGAAATCCGTGGTTTGATGGAAGGGGCTATTACTCCTAACTCTTCACAGACTCCTTTTTCTCCCACAGGCGTGCAGACTTCCTTGCAGATGAAGACTGCAGACGGGCTGTATATCAATCTGCATGAAGCGGCTTTGGTAGATTATTCATGCATGCATCTGAATCTGGATGATAAAAACTTCATTTTTGAATCTTGGCTGACTCCTGATGCGGTGGGTGATAAAGGGTATATGCAAGCTCCTTGTACTTCACCATGGCGTACGGTGATTGTCAGTGATGATGCCCGCGATATTCTGGCTTCGCGCATTACGCTAAATCTGAATGAACCCTGTGCCTATGAAGATGTGTCTTGGATTAAACCGGTGAAATATGTCGGTGTATGGTGGGAGATGATTTCTGGTAAGAGTACCTGGGCTTATACGGATGAGTTGCCGTCCATCAAGTTGGGGGAAGTGGACTATTCCAAGATGAAACCGAACGGACGTCACGGGGCTACTAATGAGAATGTAAAGAAGTACATTGACTTTGCAGCCAAGCATGGCTTTGACCAAGTACTGGTGGAAGGCTGGAATGAAGGCTGGGAAGACTGGTTCGGTAAGTCTAAGGATTATGTGTTTGACTTTGTAACCCCTTATCCTGATTTTGATGTAAAGATGCTCAATGCATATGCTAAAAGTAAGGGGGTAAAACTGATGATGCATCATGAAACATCCGGTTCGGTGCGTAATTACGAACGTCATCTGGACAAGGCATACCAGTTTATGGTGGACAACGGTTATAATGCAGTGAAGAGTGGTTATGTGGGGAATATGATTCCGCGCGGCGAGCATCATTATGGTCAGTGGCTCAACAATCATTACCTGTATGCTGTGAAGAAAGCTGCAGATTATAAAATATGTGTGAATGCTCATGAAGCCGTACGTCCTACAGGACTGTGCCGTACATATCCCAATTTAATCGGTAATGAGTCGGCACGCGGTACGGAATATGAGGCTTTTGGTGGAAGCAAGCCATTTCATACCACGCTGCTACCTTTTAACCGTCTGATTGGCGGACCGATGGATTATACGCCTGGTATCTTTGATACGAAATTGGAATTCATGGGGGATCTGCCGCACGGACAGGTGCAGACTACGCTCTGTAAGCAGATGGCATTGTATGTTACTCTTTACAGTCCGTTGCAGATGGCTGCCGACCTGGTGGAAAATTATGAGAAGTATATGGATGCTTTTCAGTTTATTAAAGATGTGGCGGTAGACTGGGAGGAAAGTAAGTATCTCGAAGCAGAGCCCGGTGATTATATTACCATTGCGCGTAAGGCTAAAGGTACTGGTAATTGGTTTGTAGGAGGAATTACGGATGAAAATGCCCGTACAGCACAGTTTGCTTTAGATTTTCTGGAACCGGGCAAGAAATATGTGGCTACGCTGTATGCGGATGGTAAGGAAGCGGATTATAAGAAGAATCCTACTTCTTACCGTATTAAGAAAGGAATCGTAACCAGCAAAACGAAACTGTCTGTCTGGGAAGCAACCAGCGGAGGTTTTGCTTTGAGTCTGATAGAGGCTACTCCAGAAAACAGCCGTCAGGTGAAGAAGTGGAGATAACCATCGTAATAATCATAGATGTATTTATTTTAAGGTAAGAAGTTTTCATGAGGTATTAGTTGGGGGAGTGCATCAAAAATGCACTCCCTTTTTAAGTTTGCCATTGTGACATTGGGATGAATATTTTATCTTTGCATGAATGGATGGTCTGAATGACATAGAACGAATAAGAATTTAACATGGTAAATATGAAGAACACAGGTTTTAAGAAAAAAGTGTTGGGTGGAGTGGTGTGCGGACTATTTTTAGCCTCTTTGCCCTTGTCGGCTCAAGATACGGACAATAATACTTGGATGACTGTTGGCGTGAAACATAAATTGAATTCGCGTTTTGATTTATCGGGGGCTGCTGAATGGCGTACTAAGGATGATGTCAGTGAGACGGACCGTTGGGGGGCTAAGTTAGGTGTGCAGTATAAAGCTTTGTCTTTCTTGAAACTAGGGGCTGGATATGAATTCCACTATCGGAACCGGGGTGAACAAGGATGGAAATCGCGCCATCGATATTATCTGGACGGTACGCTTTCTTCCCGTTGGCTGGATTGGAAGGTTTCTTTGCGTGAGCGTGTGCAGCATACGCTGGATGGGCATCACGATGATTTTAAGTTGCGCTCGCGGGTTAAAGTGGCTTATGATTTGCCCAAGGTTAAGCTGGAACCTTATCTGTCTGTAGAGATGTATAATGGCTTGAATAAGAGAGAGGATTTTGACATAACGCGCATGCGTTATCGTGGCGGTTTGAGTTTTCCTATACTTGACTGTCTGGATATGGAGCTGTTTTATTGCCGTCAGTGGGAAGAGAAACGCAGCAAGAATATTTATGGGATAGAGGCTTCTGTTAAATTTTGATGCCGGGCTGAAAGAAAGATAAAAGATTCGGAGGAGGGCTTGTTGATGATTCATGCATCGGGCCCTCCTCCGAATCTTTCCAGACAGTATAAAAAGGTAATCTGTCTTTCAGGTTCGGTTAGTGACCTTCACCGCCACCATTGCCTCCTCCTTTCACATCATCGTTGCTGATGGAGCGGGCAGCCTTTTTCACATTGGCCTTCAGTTCGCCGATACGGTAACTGATGCTGAATCCGAAACGCTGGCGGGTATAGCGGTTCCAGTCGTCTTGTACAAAGTTGACATCTTCCAGCTTGGATGTATTGCGCGAATATTTCTTGAAGAAATTGGCGGCATAGACCGATAAGGTAAGTCGTTTCTTCAGGAAGGATTTGTTGACACTCAGATTATAGTCAAAGAAGCTGCTGCTCTTGCCTTGCAGCATAATCCAAGGGGTCTGTCCCATGAGGTTGAGGCTGATGCGCCAGTCTTTGGGCAGAGTTTGCTGGATGCCGCCGTAGGCAAATACCGACCAGCCGTCATTCTTCAGGTTACCGGCACCTTTCATATAGACGTAACTTCCGTTCAGGTTGAGATAGACTCGGGTGGTAGAAGTGGCATTCCAGTTGGCATAGGCGTTGAGTCCCAGCGAACGGTTTTTCCCCATATTATGATAGGTGCTATAGAGCACTTCCTTGCCGGTAGGATTGGAAAGTCCGGCAATTTCCGTATCGGGTATCAGCGTGTTGACATGTTCTATGCTGTTATTGGTAAACGAATAGTGTACCCCTACGTTGATGTTGAATTTTTGAGTGAAATTGCTGTAGCTTAAATCCAGGTTGTGGCTTTTCTCACTGGTCAGGTTCGGATTTCCCTGTGAGGGGTTGCTTGGATTGCTGTCGTCGAGATACGGGTTCAGATACCAGATACCCGGACGATAGATGCGCAGGTTATAGCCCAAGCGCAGGTTAGAGAGCTCGCTGAGTTGGTATCCGATACTGGCTGAAGGTACCAGATCGTTGAAGTCTTTCTGAAAGCTGTCTCCCTTGCCCAGTCTGTATTTTACTTCCTGATGGGTAAATTCATAGCGTAATCCCAGGCGTCCCGAGATTTTTTTCCACTTGAGGCCATAGCCCAGATAGGCAGCCAGAATATCATTTTGATGTTTATAATGCGAACTGTTTTCTTTATCAAAGGTATAGTTACCCTCTGCAGCTTGTTCATATCGGTCATTGTCCGAAGCATTATCGCGCAGGATGTACTTCACGCCTCCTTCCAGAGTATGCAGTTTGCCGATGGGAGTGGTATAATCCACCTGGAAGGTATGTTCGGTGGTATGTTCGTCGCCTTCGGTATGCTGGTTGGTTAGCCGTTGGATAAAGTTTTCCCATTCGGGCACGGCTGTCCTGTTTTCATAATTGGTATAGTCGTCCGAAGTTTGCGGGTTGGTATTGATTTTATAGGATAACGTCAGCATTCGGTTCTTGGTCTTGAAGAGACGCTGGTAGTCAATACCTCCGTCAATGGAATACCAAGAGTTTTTGGTGCGTCCCACGGTATAATATTCGTAAAGTTCTCCCAATGTAGGATGAACTCCCTGTTGATAACCGAAGCGGTCACCGCGGTATCCGCCGCCCCATAATCCGAATGACATGGATATCAGTCGCAGGGTATCTACTTCATAGCTGGCTTCCAGACTACCCGCCTGAAACATATGGTTTCCTTTATTCCGGTTGGTATACAGTAGGTCTGAAGAGTGTTCAGTAAGCTGTTCGGGGGTGGTGATACGGCTTCCTCCCCCTGTGCTTTGGGGTTGCTTGTTGTAATTGTAATTATAGCGTGCGCTGACAGTCAGTTTGCCTTTCTGCACGGTACTGAACGCCCCGCCTCCAGCTCCTCTGTTGCTGGCATTAGCGCTGAACGTAGCTGTGTAGCCTTCCATGCCGCTTCCCACCGTTACAATGTTAAGGATGCCGCCCACACCTTCCGCATCATATTTCGGTCCGGGGTTGGTGATGACTTCGATATGCTTGATGGAGTTGGCTGGCATACTTTTCAGTACCTCCGTGGGGTTATTGCTCATCATATTATTGGGTCGTCCGTTGACATACACCTTGAAGCTGCTGCTGCCATTTACCTTGATGTTGTCTTCCCCATCTACTGTGACCAGGGGTACTTTACGAAGCATTTCGAGCAGGGAGTTCGACTTAGCATCCGGGTCATCCTGTATGTTGTATTCAATTTTGTCCACATCGGCTTTCACCAGTGGTTTTTGTGCCACCACTTCAATTTGTCCCAGTTCGTTTGATGCATCCGACATGAGCATAGTGCCGAAGTCTACCAGCTTTTCCCCTTTGTTTACAGTAAAGGGGCGGGTAATGGTGGTCCGGCCCACCGAGGTGATGGTCAGCAGAAAATCGCCTGTTCCGTGTACCTGTTCGCGGAATTTTCCGTTCATATCCGATACCAGCATTTTTACTGCTTTTTGTGGAGATTCTTTTCGGGCCACTTTGATGGTGGCATAGGGTTCACCTTGCTGGGTGATGGAATCGAGCAAGATGCCTTGAATGGAAAATGAAGTTATTCCTTTTTGTTGTGCCTGTGTCAGCTGGATACAGGCTAATAGCATTAAAATGCACGTTAATTGTACTCTCAACAAACCTTTCATTGTATTTTAGTCTTAGATTCAGAATCACAAAAGTACATTCTTTTAAATAAAATGCTAGTTTGACTTGGTTAATTAAGGTTAAGAAATCGGGGGGGGTAAAAAAAGGTTCCGGGAGGTGGTTCGTTGGTAGTTTTCTATGGAAATTTTGTGAATTTCAGAGGGCGTTTTATAAAATCCGGCTGTAGGTTTACGAAATTCTGATGGTAGTTTAGCTTACTAATTCCTGGAGAGTAGCAGACTAATTCCTGGCAAGTAGTGGACTAATTCTTCAGGAATTAGTGGGCTAAATTAGCTTGTGGGTTTATGAAGTGTCCGTTTCTGAACACCTGTTCTGTTCAAAAACGGACACTTTATGGTATCGCTTCGCTTTCTGAGGGAATGTGGAGCCATTTGTAGTTCTTGGCACAGTCTTTGCCAAGAGGGATATAAATAAATGTAATATATGAAAAAGATAGCTTTTCTGTTATGCTGGGCCTTCGCCGGACCGATAGCGGCTCAAGATATTTCACTGCGTGAAGAACGGACTATGACACTGCCCGAAGCCATTGCTCTGGCGCGTACGCAATCGGTTGATGCGGCCGTAGCCTTAAACGAATTAAAAACGGCGTATTGGGAGTACCGTACCTTTCGCGCCGATTTGTTGCCCGAAGTCAACCTGGCTGGAACTCTCCCTAATTATAGTAAGTCGTACAGTTCTTATCAGAATGCCGACGGCTCTTATTCTTTTGTCCGCAGCAACATGCTGGGCCTTTCTGGTGAACTGTCCATTGACCAGAATATTTGGTTTACAGGGGGTAAACTGTCGCTGGCTTCTTCCTTGGATTATCTGAAAGAGCTGGGAACGAACGGCGGCCGTCAGTTTATGTCTGTGCCTGTCAGTCTGAAACTTACGCAACCTATATTCGGAGTCAACTCCTTGAAGTGGAATCGTCGCATCGAGCCGGTGCGCTATGCAGAAGCCAAGGCTACGTTTATTTCGGCTACCGAACAGGTGACTATGAAAACCATTACCTATTTCTTTGAACTTTTGCTGGCTAAGGAGTCGCTGCTAACTTCCCGACAGAATAAGATAAATGCCGATCGTCTGTATGAAGTGGCGCAGGCCAAGCGTAAGATGGGGCAGATTTCAGAAAATGATTTACTGCAGCTCAAACTCAATGCTCTGCAGGGGCAAGCTGATGTAACGGCGGCCGAGAGCCAGCTCAATGCTAAGATGTTTCAGTTGCGTTCGTTTTTAGGACTTTCTGAACAGGAAAACCTGGTGCCGGTTCTTCCAGCCTCCGTGCCCGATGTGGATATCTGCTATCAGGAAGTGCTGGACAAGGCATTAGAACGCAACTCTTTTGCGCAGAATATCCGTCGCCGTCAGCTGGAAGCAGATTATGCTGTGGCTACCGCCCGCGGTAATCTGCGCAGTGTGGATTTGTTTGCCAGCATCGGTTATACCGGACGGGCGCGTGATTTTTCTTCATCCTACCGTGGTCTGGTGGACAATCAAATAGTGCAGGTGGGGGTGAAGATTCCGATTTTGGATTGGGGCAAGCGGCGTGGAAAGGTGCGTGTAGCCAAAAGTAACCGTGAGGTGGTGCTTTCTAAAATACGCCAGGAACAGATGGACTTCAACCAGGATATCTTTTTGTTGGTGGAAAATTTCAATAACCAGGCTCAGCAGCTGGGGATTGCCGAGGAGGCCGATGCCATTGCAGAAAAACGCTACCGCACCAGTGTGGAAACCTTTATGATTGGCAAAATCAGTACACTCGATTTAAATGATGCCCAGCAGTCTAAAGATGAGGCACGGCAGAAACATATTTCCGAGTTGTATTATTATTGGCACTATTTCTATCAGATTCGCAGTCTCACCTTGTGGGATTTTGAGCGGCAGGAAGAACTGGAAGCTGATTTTGAGGAAATCGTCAGGAAATAGCCGGGAAGAATTCCGTCTGATGAGGTGGCTATTCCCGGAATAATTGTTTATTTTGCAACCTAATTCCGATATAAATTTTCAGATACCTATGATATTGATAGTGGATGATGATAACGCTGTGCGTACATCGCTTTGCTTTATGTTAAAACGGGCAGGCTATGAGGCGAAGGCGGCACCTGGCCCTCGGGAAGCGATGGAGGTGGTCAGGGCAGAGGTGCCTCGTCTGATTCTGATGGATATGAATTTTTCGTTGTCTACTTCGGGCGAAGAAGGGCTCACGTTGCTGAAACAGGTCAAGGTGTTCCGTCCCGAAGTGCCTGTTATTCTGATGACAGCTTGGGGGAGTATCCAACTGGCAGTGCAGGGCATGCAGGCGGGTGCATTCGATTTTATTACTAAGCCTTGGAACAATGCGATGTTGCTACAGCGCATTGAAACGGCTTTGCAGCTGACTGAACCTGTTTCATCGGTCAGCCCGGGGGAGGTGGAAGGGCTGAAGCGCAGCCACATCGTTGGAGAGTCTGCCGCTCTGACCGAGGTATTGCATACGGTGGCGCGCATTGCCCGGACCAATGCATCGGTCTTGATTACAGGCGAAAGCGGTACCGGAAAAGAGCTTATAGCAGAAGCCCTGCATCAGAACAGTCTGCGGGCAGCGCATCCGTTTGTAAAAGTGAATTTAGGGGGTATTTCCCAAAGTTTGTTTGAAAGTGAAATGTTTGGTCATCGCAAAGGGGCTTTTACCGATGCACATGCTGACCGGGCGGGACGTTTTTCGTTGGCTGATAAGGGAACGATCTTTCTGGATGAAATCGGAGAACTGGATATGTCGTGTCAGGTAAAACTGTTACGCGTGTTGCAGGACCAGACCTTTGAGGTGCTGGGCGACAGTCGTCCGCAAAAGGTAGATGTGCGTGTGGTGGCAGCAACCAATGCCGATCTTCCCCGGATGGTCCGTGAGCATACATTCAGAGAAGATTTGTTTTACCGCATCAATCTGATTACGATTCACCTGCCGGCTTTGCGTGAGCGGCGGGAAGATATTCCTCTGCTGGCACGTTATTTTGCTTCCCGTCTGGTAGAACAGAATGGACTGTCAGCAGTTGATTTTTCGGCCGATGCGCTGGATTTTCTTTCTGGCCTGCCGTATCCGGGAAATATCCGCGAACTGAAGAACCTGGTGGAACGTACCATTCTGGTCTGCGGAAAAACGACTTTGGAAGCAGTCGATTTTGAAGGCCAGTATCAGCAACCAGCTGAAGCAGAAATTGTGCATGGCAGTCCCTGGGTGGGATTGACGCTCGATGAAATTGAAAAGCAGTCTATCTTGCAGGCTATGGAACTCCATCCGGGTAATTTGAGCCGTGTGGCTCAGGTGCTGGGTATCAGCCGGGCGGCCTTGTACCGGCGACTGGAAAAATATGGCATTCCGGTAGGAGGTGCTTAAATCAGGGGGGTAGACAAGGGTATGCGTATCTTATATCTTTTCTTAATCTTGGTGGGGTTGCTGCTGCTGGTGGGGGCCGGCATTTTCGTGGCATTTTGGCAGGGGATTACCGATAGGTATCTCTGGATGTTAGAGGGAGGCATTGCGGGTATCTTGTGTTACCTGATTTATTTTTATCAGAAAGTGCTGCGGCCGCTGCACAGCATTGATTTTGGTATGGACCTGCTGCGTGAACAGGATTTCAGTAGCCGGCTAAGTCAGGTAGGGCAGTATGAATCCGACCGTATCGTGGAAGTATTTAACCGGATGATGCAGCAATTGAAGAATGAGCGGCTTCGGGTGCGTGAGCAGAATCATTTTTTAGATTTGCTGATCAAGGCTTCTCCCATGGGGGTGGTTATCTTGAATTTCGGACAGGAAATTACCCAACTCAATCCGGTGGCGGCCCGATTGCTGAATGTCAAGGTAGACCTGGCATTAGGTAAACGGCTTTGGGAACTCAATTCGGTATTGGCAGCCGAATTGCGTACTATGAAGCTGGAGGAAACCAAGGAAGTGCGGCTGAGTGATGCGAATATTTACAAGTGTACTTATGGCTATTTCATAGACTTAGGGCAACGCCATCCGTTTTATTTGATAGAAAGAATGACGGACGAGGTGATGCAGGCTGAAAAGATGGCTTATGGCAAGGTTATCCGCATGATAGCGCATGAGGTGAACAATACTACGGCGGGAATAACTTCTACTTTGGATACCGTAGAGCAGGCATTGTCTGAAGAAACGGGTATGGACGATATCCGGGAGGTGATGCGTGTATGTGTGGACCGCTGTTATTCGATGAGCAGGTTTATTACCCGCTTTGCCGATGTAGTAAAAATACCGGAGCCTACCTTGTTGCCGGGATCACTTCCGGAACTGGCTGCGTCTTGCATTCAGTTTATGGAGAGTGCGTGTACTGCCCGGAACATTTCCTTGCGGTTGGAGGTTGATGAAGCGGAGTCCCCATTTGCTTTTGATGCTTCCTTGATCGAGCAGGTATTGGTGAATATCATTAAAAATGCCATGGAAAGTATTGGTGAGGGGGGAGAAATCGTGGTGAGCATCACAGCGCCTCATAAGCTGGAAATAGCGGATAATGGACCGGGTATTGACCAGGAAACTTCCGCGAAACTGTTCTCTCCTTTTTTCACAACAAAGCCCAACGGTCAAGGTATCGGGCTGGTCTTTATCCGCGAAGTATTGACCCGTCATGGCTGTATCTTTTCTTTGCGAACGGATTCGGACGGATGGACTCGTTTTAGAATTTCGTTTTAGAAGGCTGTCATAATTGACAAAGAATGATTACTTTTGCAGAAAAAAAGAAGGGCATGAATTTATTTACAGCTGTCGATATTCCTGCCGGATTGCCCGTGTGGAATCATACTCACACCCTCATGCTGCTGGGGTCTTGCTTTACAACCCATATGGGGAACCGGTTGTCTGCCGCCAAATTCCAAAGTGATACGAACCCGTATGGGGTGTTATATAATCCACTTTCCATCGCTGTGGCCTTACAGCAGATACTGGAAGGAAAACGTTATCAGGCATCCGACCTGTTTTTTCATGGTGGATGCTGGCATAGTGCCTGGCATCATGGCGATTTTTCCTCTTCTACGACCGAAGAAACATTGCTGCGCATCAATACCCGCTTGGAGAGGGCGAGTGCGGCCAGCGAACGGCTGGATGGCTTATTATTGACTTTCGGTACGGCATGGGTGTATGAAAATAAAGATACCGGACAGATTGTGGGCAATTGTCATAAGTTGCCCGAGCGGTGCTTTCATCGCCGGATGCTATCGGTCGATGAGATAGTGGCCGTCTATGATACCTTGCTGGATGCCTGGTGGAAAAAACGTCCCGGACTGAAGGTGTTGTTTACGGTCAGTCCTATCCGTCATATCCGGGACGGACTTCATGCCAACCAGCTCAGCAAGGCTACTTTGCTTTTGGCTGTAGAAGTCTTGCAGCGTCGCTATCCTCAGCAGGTAAGCTATTTTCCGGCTTATGAAATGCTGGTGGATGAATTGCGTGATTACCGGTTTTATGCAGCCGATATGGTACATCCTTCGGAGGTAGCCGTGGATTGGGTGTGGGAGCGGTGGTCGCAGGCTGTGTTTTCTTTAGAAACCAGGGAAGTGATAAAAGCTTGTGATGAAATCCGGAAAATGATAGATCACAAGCCTTTTCATCCGCAGTCGGAGGAGTATAAGCGTTTTTTAGGACAAATAGTGTTAAAAATCGAACGACTTAACAAAAAATATCCGTACTTAGATTTCGAAAAAGAGATAGAAATATGTCATACACGATTGAATATATAGCAGATAAAATAGGTGCGAAGCGAATTGGAGATGCTTCAGCTACGATTGACTGGTTACTGACTGACAGCCGCTCATTGAGCTTTCCGGAAGAGACCTTGTTTTTTGCGTTAGCTACTAAGCGGAATGATGGAGCCCGTTACATAGGGGGGCTTTATGAACGGGGTGTCCGTAATTTTGTTATCAGTGAATCCTGGCTGGAAACTCATAGCGAGGAGTTAAAGCAGTGGCCTGAGGCCAATTTTCTAGTGGTGCCTCAGCCTTTGAAGTCTTTGCAAAAGTTGGCTGAAATACATCGCAGCCAGTTTCATATTCCGGTTATCGGAATTACTGGCAGTAACGGCAAGACCATTGTCAAGGAGTGGCTGCATCAGTTGCTGGGACCCGACCGCTGTCTGGTCCGCTCGCCTCGTAGCTATAATTCCCAAATCGGGGTTCCTTTGTCTGTATGGCAGATGAGTGATACTGATGATTTGGCCATCTTTGAAGCCGGTATTTCCGAACCGGGTGAAATGAGAGCCTTGCAGAATATGATCAAGCCTACCATCGGTATTCTGACCAATATCGGCGGAGCGCATCAAGAGAATTTTTATTCCACACAGGAAAAATGCCTGGAGAAACTGTCGCTCTTTAAGGATTGTGATGTAGTGATTTACAATGGGGATGATGAGTTTATTTCCAACTGTGTGGCTAAGTCGATGCTTTCTGCCCGTGAGATAGCCTGGAGCTGTAAGGACATGGAGCGGCCGCTGTTTATCAGCCAGGTGGATAAGCAGGATACACATACGGTGATTTCTTACCGTTATTTAGATATGGACAATACATTTACCTTGCCGTTTATCGATGATGCATCCATCGAAAATTCTTTGAACTGTCTGGCGGCATCGCTGTATCTTATGTTGCCGGCCGAAGAAATCACCCGGCGAATGGCGCACCTGGAGCCGATTGCCATGCGTCTGGAGGTGAAGGAAGGTAAGAATCATTGTCTGCTGATTAATGACAGTTACAATAATGACTTGGGAGCTTTGGATATAGCGCTGGATTTTCTGTACCGCCGTTCGCTGGTGAGTCAGGGAGGAGAAGAAAAACCGGTGCCGATGAAGCGCACACTGATTCTTTCGGATATCCTGGAAACCGGACAGAACGGACCGACGTTATATCGCCAGGTGGCACAATTGACCACTCGCAGAGGCGTGGACCGACTGATAGGAGTAGGAAGCGATATCTCTGCCAGTGCGGACCGTTTTGGCATGGAGGCTGTTTTTTATCCAAACACAGCCGCGCTGATGCAGGCCATTGAACGGCGTGAACTGGCGTTTGAAAATGAGATGATCTTGATCAAAGGGGCCCGGAAATTCGGATTTGATGCGCTGACAGAACTGTTGGAAAAGAAAGTGCATGAAACCATTCTAGAGGTGAACCTGGGAGCTATGGTGGAGAATCTGAACCATTACCGCAGTTTCCTGAAACCGGAAACTAAAATGGTATGTATGGTCAAGGCTTCAGCTTATGGAGCCGGTTCGTATGAGGTGGCCAAGACACTGCAGGAGCATCATGTGGATTATCTGGCAGTGGCGGTGGCCGATGAAGGAGCTGAATTGCGGAAAGCTGGGATTACAACGAATATTCTCATCATGAATCCGGAAATGACTGCTTTCAAGACCATGTTCGATTATAAGCTGGAGCCTGAAGTATATAGTTTCCATCTGCTGGATGCATTGATTAAAGAAGCTGAAAAGGAAGGCATTACGCATTATCCGATTCACATCAAACTGGATACCGGAATGCACCGCCTGGGATTTGCTCCATCCGATATGGAGCAGTTGATAGAGCGTCTGAGCGAACAGAATGCTGTGATAGTACGTTCGGTATTTTCTCATCTGGTAGGAAGTGATGGAGCTCAGTTTGATGCCTTTACCCGTCGTCAAATTGAGAGGTTCGAAGAAGCGTCTTCTTTGCTTCAGGAGGCATTTCCTCACAAGATTTTACGACATATCTGCAACTCGGCCGGCATCGAACGTTTTCCTGGGGCTCAGTTTGATATGGTGCGCTTGGGTATCGGATTATATGGAATCAATCCCTTTGATAATTCCATCATGCATAATGTTAATACGCTGAAGACTACCATTCTTCAGATTCGGGAGGTACCTGCAGAAGATACGGTAGGATATAGCCGGAAGGGGAGGCTGAATCGGACATCGCGCATTGCCGCCATCCCTATCGGTTATGCTGACGGATTGAACCGTCATCTGGGGAATGGGCGTGGTTACTGTCTGGTGAACGGGCAACAGGCTCCGTATGTGGGAAATATCTGTATGGATGTCTGTATGATTGATGTTACGGATATTGACTGCACAGAAGGAGATCAGGTAGAAATCTTTGGAGATCATCTGCCTATTACGGTACTTTCAGACTTATTGGATACCATTCCGTATGAGGTATTGACCAGTGTGTCTACTCGGGTGAAGCGTGTTTATTTTGTGGATTAGTGGGGATGGAATGATTTCAGAAATAACGGATTCATATCATATATTATGGGCGTTGGCAAAGGAGAAAACTGTCTCTGTATGTTTGGCTTATCGGCAATTGCGTGAATTATTGGAATCGGCTTGCCGGTCACAGATGGAAGAAAGCAGTTTGCAGATGACGGATTTAGCAGCCCGGATTAATTTTGTTGCTGCTAAACTGGGGCTTTCGGTGATAGAACAGAACCGGTTGCATACGTTGCGCTTGACTTCGAATGGAATACTGAATCACCAACAGGAGCCTGCCCGCGAAGAGTTGCTCCGGGATATCAAGACACTGGCGTTTTTTCTGAGGAAACTCAGCGGTGAGGATATTCCGGACAAGTTGTATCGTCTGCTGCCGCGAGCCGATGCTACTTATCAGTTGATGCCTTCCGGTAGTAAACGTATCCATCGTATGAGGGTGTGTTTTCAGTATGCTGATGAAGATTTCCTTTATGTACTTCCTACCGAAAAACTGGTAGATGAGCCGTTGAGGGTGCGTTACCGGGTACCTCAGGTGAATGAGGAATTTAATGAAACCTGTGGTCTGCTGTGGAAGAATGCTCAAGTCAACCTGTTGGATGTGACGGTGGATGAGGAGGGGGTATTGGTACCTTTTTTCATTATTTTGGAGCCAGATTATTTATTGGATATCAGTTCGCTGGCTGAATGTTTCCGTGATTTTGGTCATCATCCGGCCAACTATGTGTTATCGAGACTACAGCTGCCGGAGAATACCATGCCCTTACTGCTGGGTAATATAGCCAACTTGTTTCTGGATGAGTGGATTTATTCTCAGGAAAAGCCTGATTATGTGGCTTGTATGAAAAAGGCATTCCGGCAATATCCCATAGAACTGGCTGCTTGTGCCGACTTGCTGGACAAGAAGAAGGAAAAGGAATTTTTTGAAGCTTGTAAGCAGCATTTCTATCATATCGGACAGACGGTGCTGCAGACATTTAAGGCGTCAGGATATGATTTGAACAAGCAGGATGCGGTTTTGGAACCTACTTATATTTGTGAGGCTTTAGGATTGCAGGGACGCTTGGACTATATGCAGCGTGATATGACTTCATTCATTGAAATGAAGTCGGGGAAGGCGGATGAGTATGCTATCCGGGGCAAGGTGGAGCCGAAAGAGAATAATCTGGTACAGATGTTGTTATATCAGGCTGTGTTGGAGTATGCCATGGGGAGGGATCATCGGCATGTTAAATCCTATTTGTTCTATACCCGATATCCGTTACTGTATCCGGCCCGACCGTCATGGGCCATGTTGCGTCGTGTGATGGATGTGCGTAACCGGATTGTGGCCAATGAGTATGGTATACAGTTGCGCAACAGTCCTTATTATACGGCGGAAAAATTGCAGGAGATTAATCCGGAGGTGCTGAACGAGCGGCAGAGGACCAGCGTTTTATGGAATCGCTATCAGCGTCCGCAAATTGAAACTTTGCAGCAGAAAATCTCCTCATTGACAGACTTGGAACAAGCTTATTTTTATACGCTCTATAATTTTATCACCAAAGAGCTCTATACATCCAAATCTGGGGATATAGACTATGAGGGATGTGCTGGAGCCGCCTCGTTATGGCTTTCTACTTTGGAGGAGAAATGTGAGGCCGGCGAAATTTTGTTTGATTTGTCCATCTGCGAAAACCATGCATGCGATGCACATGCACCGTATTTGCTGTTTGAGATCCCGGTACGACCTTTGCATGCAGTACTGCCTAATTTCAGAGCGGGGGATGTAGTGGTGATGTATGAGAGAAATCAGCCGGAGGATAATGTGACCAATAAACTGGTGTTCAAGGGGAATATAGCTTGGATTACCGATGAAAAAGTTTGTGTGCGTTTGCGTGCTTCGCAGCAAAATACAGCTGTACTTCCTTCGGATAGCCGATATGCCATCGAGCATGATTACATGGATACGTCTTTCCGCTCGATGTATCAGGGGCTGGCGGCTTTTCTATCGGCTACGCAGGAACGGCGGGATTTGCTTTTGGGGCAGCGCCAGCCGCGTTATGAAGTTTCTTGGGATGCTGCCATTGCCAGTGCCCAGGATGATTTTACCCGTATTGCTCTGAAAGCCCGGGCTGCGCAGGATTATTTTCTTCTGGTAGGCCCTCCGGGTACCGGTAAAACTTCTCGGGCTTTGCGTAAGATGGTGGAAAATTTCTATCGGGAGGGTCAGCAGATTTTGCTGCTTTCTTATACAAACAGAGCTGTGGATGAAATCTGTAAGATGCTGACCAGTATTACTCCTGATGTTCCTTTTATTCGCATTGGCAGTGAGTTGTCTTGTGAGCCTCCTTATCGTCCTTATTTGGTAGAAAATGTGCTGGAATCTTGTGTAAACCGGGCTCAAGTGCAAAACTGCATCAGTTCATGCCGGATTTTTGTCGGTACGGTAGCTACATTTTCTTCTAAAACAGACTTGTTTAAACTGAAATCGTTTGATGTGGCTTTGATTGATGAGGCTACGCAGATATTAGAATCGCAGTTGCTGGGCTTACTTTGTATGCGTAATGCGACCGGAGGTAATGCAATCGGCAAGTTTGTGATGATTGGCGACCATAAACAGTTGCCTGCTGTGATCTTGCAGTCGGCCGGACAATCGGAAGTGTACGATGAATCCTTAATTGCTATAGGAATCCGGAATCTGAAGGATTCGCTTTTCGAGCGGTTGTATCGTTCCATTTCAGCTTCGGCTGCTACAGAGCCGTCGGCGAGTCCTTTTTGTGATATGTTGCGGCGGCAGGGGCGAATGAATATTGAGGTCGCAGATTTTCCTAATAAGGCGTTTTATCATGGGCTGCTTCAGCCCGTGGGACTTCCACATCAGTCGGGCGACCTGTTTGTAGCTGAAGAACTGAAGGCAGAAAAGTTTGCTCCTTGTCTGCAGCATCGGGTCGCATTTATTCCATCGGAGCCAGCCTCTATCCTGCAGTCGGCCAAGACCAATCAGTCAGAAGCTAGGATAGCTGCCGAACTGGCTGCTTTAGTGTATCGGAATGATTCTATTCAAGGTACCTTTGATGCTGTAAAATCGATTGGGATCATCACTCCTTATCGCAGTCAGATAGCGCTGATCCGTAAAGAAATAGCCGCTTTGAGCATACCGGTGTTGAATGATATTCTAGTGGATACGGTAGAGCGCTTCCAAGGAAGTGAACGGGATGTCATTATCTATTCTTTTTGTGTAAACAGAGTTTCTCAACTAAAGTTTTTATGCAATTTGACTGAAGAAGAAGGCGTGTTGATAGATCGCAAATTAAATGTGGCATTGACGCGGGCGCGAAAGCAAATGTTTATGACAGGCGTGCCCGAACTCTTGAAACAGACGCCAATTTATGCCGATTTGTTGCGTTCATTATATTTTTTTTAGAGATATTGCATCGATTATAATATTTATTATAGTACAAAATGGGATAAATCCCTTATCTTTGTAGCACGTTTTTTTCATAGAGATTTAGATTTAAGGTTAGAAGAAATTGGAAGTTTTAATACTTCCAATTTTTATCTTGGAATTTTTATAGTTATGGTTCTATTGATAACTGTTTTTGCTAATCATAGCTATAAATTCGCAAAAAAAGCCCTTTCGTGAGAAAGGGCTTTTTTTGTTGGTACTTTCAGGAATATTACTCCCCGATAGATAGAAAAGAAATAGCGGGACTTATTCATTATCTAAGTCCCGCTATTTCTTGAACTGATTCTTGAGAATCTGCTTATCTCATTTCAGTGTATTTGATTTCATCCTTGTCGCTGTATTTCAAGTTTTCACCAGCCATACCCCAGATAAAGGTATAGTTGCGTGTACCTGCAGCTGCGTGGATGCTCCATTCCGGAGAAGTGATAGCTTGTTCGTTTTGCAACCAAACCAGGCGTTCTTCTTTAGGCTCACCCATCAAGTGGCAGATAGAGTTGCCAGCTTCCAGGTTAAAATAGTAATAAGCTTCCATACGGCGAGTATGTGTATGAGCCGGCATGGTATTCCATACAGAACCCGGAGCCAATTCAGTCAGACCCATCTGCAGCTGGTTAGTACCTCCGTTTTTAACTCTTTCCAGTACATCTTTTACAATCAGCTGGTTCACGATACGGTCGTTGCTGTCTTCCATCTTACCGTAGTGATCAGAGATACCCAATGCATATTTCTTCGGATTTGCTTTCTGCAATTTAGCATCAGTTGTGATCAGCTGAGTTACAAACTGCTTGTAAGCAGGAGCTGAGTTGATGTAGAATTTAGCCGGTTTAGTAGCATCTACGCTCTTAAAGGTAACTTCTTTATTACCACAACCTACATAAAGAGCTTCTTTATATTTCATCGGATATTCCTTACCGTCTACAGTCACGATACCATCACCCCCTGTGTTGATAACACCCAGTTCGCGGCGTTCCAGGAAGTAAGTGATTTCCGGACCCAGTTCACGGAAGGCTTCCAGTTTCAGCTCTTTATTAACCGGCATTACACCTCCGTAAATCAAGCGGTCATACAGAGTATAAGTCAAATTGATTTCATCAGCAGCCATTACTTTCTCCATCATGAAAGAGTTGCGGAGACGTTCGGTGTCATAGTGCTTTACATCTTGAGGATGGCAAGCTGTCTGAACTTTGTAATTCATCTGGGCGTTGGCAGCCAAAGAAGCAGCTCCCAGAATAAAAGCAAATGCTAATCTTTTCATATTCTCTATTAATTATTTAGTTTGTAATTTTATTAATTATTTGTTTTCAGCCTGTGCCTTTTGCTGGAATTTTACGATAGCCCGGCGATTCCAGAGCATCAAAGCCAATGTAATGACTACCAGGATACCTGCACCTACATATTTAAAGGTGTAAGTCAGGTGGAAGATAATCCATGAGAAAAGGCTGGAAGCAAAGTCCAGAGCACCTCCTCCTTGGAAGCCTGCCGGAATGTGTACGGCTGCATCATTAGTTCTGGCATATACATCTTGTGCTGCTTGAGTAAAGAAAGGAGCTAAGTCTGTTACGAAATACAAGCCAGCTGTCAGGGCTACCAAACCGATGATGAAAGATTTCAATACATTTCCTTTGGTAATAGGCAATATCAACGGGAAAACATAAAACATACCAGCCAATGAAGCCAAAGGCAAGAATTGGTTGCCCGGCAATACAACAGCTAATAATAAAGTAACGGGGATTAACAGCAAGGATACTACCAAAGTAGCCGGATGACCGATAACCAAAGCCGGGCTCATACCAATGTTCAAGCCTACTGCTCCTTTGAATTTTTTGGCAATCAGTTCACGGGTTGCATCCGAAATCGGTCTCAAACCTTCGATAAACAAGGCTGTAATACGCGGAATCAACTCCATAACGGCTCCCATTTTAATACCCAGGCCTAAGATATAAGGAATTTTATCAACCATTTCACTAGCGTCCTTGCAAGACAAAGCAGCAATGCCACTACCTACGAGGATGCCCAAGAAGAGCGGATCACCCAGCAGACCGAATTTCTTCTTCATGCCATCAGCATCAATGTTCAGTTTGTCAAAACCAGGAATCATATCCAGTAATTTGTTGATACCTACTGCAAAAGGCAAGAAACCGGCGCAGAAAGGTTGGGGAATTGAAATACCTTCCATGCCTTCATAGAAATTTTGGAATTTCTTGGCAGTATAATCGGCAGAAATCAAAGTGATGATGTAGCAGATGATAGCAGCAAAGAAGCCCCATAAAATGCTGTCGCTCGCAAAATAAACCACGGCACCGATGAAAGCAAAATGCCAGTAGTTCCATAAGTCGATATTGACAGTACGGGTAGTTTTGGTTAAAATCATCAGAATATTAACTCCTAAACATACAGGAATGATAAAAGCACCAACAGAAGTGTTGTATGCTACTGCAGCGGCAGCAGGCCATCCCATGTCAAAAACTTGAAGTTCCAGACCATAGATTTCGACTACTTTGCTTAATGCAGGGCCCAAGCTGCTAGTCAACAGCGCAGTGACCACTGATAAACCTACGAAACCAACACCTACGAGCAAACCGCTCTTCAGTGCTTTGCTGAATTTAATGCCGATGCAAAGGCCTAGAATTGTAAAAATAATAGGCATCATAACTGCTGCACCTAAGCCAATGATGTAACCGAAAACTTGTTCCATTCTCTTGTGTTTTAATTAATAATTGATTATGATTTACTATTGTATGATGTTTAAACCGGGTTCAAAATTAAAACCTTTTCTTTATTATTCAAATTCGTGGAGCATAATAATGCCAAAAATGGACGATTTTGATACATTTTTTGTGTTAGCGTGCACAAAAATAATTGTTTTCGCACACGATAAATATACTTAATTCATTATTTTCAGCTGATTGCCTCTCTGTCTATGCTTCAAAATCTTATTGTTTTCTGCTCGCAAAAAAGTGAACGGTTTATCCCATGACAGCCGTAGCGTGTTTGCTCTTTTTGTATGTATGTAAAATTTACTTTGTGGTGACTGCTTTGTAGGTTAGATATTACATCAAGACTATGCTTTTAATTTCGTCAGGCTGGTCAACAATAAATTGGGGATGATATTCTTCAAGCTCCGTGCGTGGACGGAATCCCCACGTTACTCCGCAAGCTGTGATATCAGCTTGTAAGGCTGTTTGCATATCTACGCCCGAGTCGCCCACATATAACACCTCTTCTTGACGAATGCCTGTTTGAAGTAGGATATCATAGATAATAGCCGGATCAGGCTTGGTCGGAACACCATCCCGTTGCCCCAGGATGGCTGAAAAACGGATGTCTGGGAAATAATGAGTCACTAACTTTTCAGTAGCAGACTGGTATTTATTGGAGGCCACGGCTACTTGAATCCCATTTTCTTGCAGGAAAGCCAGCAGTTCCGGAATTTCGGGATAAGGTTTACTCTTATCTGTATTGTGTATATCGTAATATGCCAAAAATTCACGGCGCATGCGCAGCACGTTTTCTTCGTTCTTTTCTTCAGTGGGTAGAGCCCGTTGAAAGAGTTTGTTGATGCCATTGCCTACCATAAATTTGTAGGCTGCTTCTTCATGCGTTGGATAGCCTAAAATTTGCAAGGCATGATTGGTACTTTGTGCCAAGTCGGCAATGGTGTTCAGCAAGGTGCCATCTAAATCAAATATGACTAATTTTTTCATATACCTCCGATTCTAGTTTTTGGCAAAGATAATTGATTTTTCCGGCTGATCCTCTTGATTTTACATTTTTCTATGTAGATAATCTGTTTTTCCAAGTGGTAAACTGCCAAAAGTAGTTTATAATCTGTATGTTTAAGTGCATTTTTTGTCATTTTCGCCTTTTTATTGCACACTTTCGCTCTTTTTATGCAGAAACTTCCTATCTTTGCACCCGCAAATTCAATTATTTTAGATATGAGTTACAATTTGTTGAAAGGAAAAAGAGGCATTATTTTTGGTGCTCTGAACGAGCAGTCTATTGCCTGGAAAGTAGCTGAAAAAGCGGTAGAAGAAGGTGCTACTATTACATTGTCAAACACACCGGTTGCCGTGCGTATGGGTGAAGTCTCAGCTTTGGCTGAAAAGCTGAACTGCGAAGTGATTCCTGCTGATGCTACGAGTGTGGCCGATCTGGAAAATGTTTTCAAACGTTCTATGGAGGTATTGGGTGGAAAGATTGATTTCGTTCTTCACTCTATCGGTATGTCTCCTAATGTGCGCAAGAAACGTACATATGACGATTTGGATTACGATATGCTGAACAAGACATTGGATATTTCAGCAGTTTCTTTCCATAAGATGATTCAGGCAGCTAAAAAGTTAGATGCTATTTCTGAATATGGTTCTATTTTGGCTTTAAGTTATGTGGCTGCTCAGCGTACATTCTACGGATATAATGACATGGCTGATGCAAAGGCTTTGCTTGAATCTATTGCCCGCAGCTTTGGTTACATCTACGGACGTGAGCATCATGTGCGTGTAAACACGATTTCTCAGTCACCTACGATGACAACAGCCGGAGCTGGTGTAAAGGGTATGGATAAACTGTTTGACTTTGCGAACCGTATGTCTCCGCTGGGAAATGCTTCTGCTGATGAATGTGCAGACTATTGTATTGTTATGTTCTCAGATTTGACTCGTAAAGTAACTATGCAGAATCTTTATCATGACGGTGGATTCTCCAGCGTAGGTATGAGTCTCCGCGCTATGGCTACCTATGAAAAAGGTCTGGATGAATACAAGGATGAGAACGGTAACATAATCTATGGATAATCGTAGTCATTATTTATAATTAATGAAGAATGAGGCTGATGAGGAGAATGATCCTTCGGTTTCATTCTTCTTTTTCTTTCTCTTTTAAATTTTTTACTTGATGGTTCCTGCTTTATATCTTTTACCTGTTACTTTAGGTGATACTTCTATATCTTCAGTGTTGCCAGCTTATAATAAAGAGGTGATTTTACAGATAAAACATTTTATTGTGGAAGATATACGTTCGGCTCGCCGATTCTTGAAGAAGGTAGATAAGGATATAGATATAGATACATTGACTTTTTACCCTCTGAACAAGCATACTTCTGCAGAAGCTATTTCAGGCTACCTGAATCCTTTGCAGGAAGGTTTTTCTATGGGGGTTATTTCTGAGGCTGGCTGTCCGGCTGTGGCCGATCCGGGAGCAGATGTAGTAGCTATTGCTCAACGTAGGAATCTAAAGGTGGTGCCGTTAGTGGGCCCTTCTTCTATTATTTTGTCTGTAATGGCATCTGGATTTAATGGGCAGAGTTTTGCTTTTAACGGGTATTTGCCGATTGAGGCAGGTGAGCGTGCCAAAAAAATCAAGATGCTGGAACAGCGCATTTACAATGAACATCAGACTCAGTTGTTTATTGAAACTCCTTATCGCAATAATAAGATGGTAGAAGAAATTCTCCATCAGTGCCGTCCACAGACTAAACTATGTATTGCGGCTAATATTACTTGTGAGGGGGAATTTATCCGTACCCGCACAATCGGGGAATGGAAGCAGGCGAAAGTGCCTGATTTGTCTAAGATTCCTTGTATTTTTCTCTTGTACAAATAATGGTTCTCAGATATTCAAACTCATACTCAAAGTGTGGACTGAAGTATTGTTTGTTTAGATTGGTTTCTATTTGCCGGAGCGTCCAGGGTTTGGAACCTTTGACCGGTATTTTGGATGTGGAAGGATAATCGGTGATATCCAATAGATATAGATACACTAATCTGTGGCTGGATTGGTGTGTGTAGTGATATTTTATGTTGAATTGAAATTCTTCTTTTCTATAGGGAAGATTAAACTGTTTAATCAGCCTTTCTATTCCTTGTTCCAAACTCTCTCCAAAAAATAGAATCCCTTCAATAGGTAGATCATTCTCTCCATCTTTACTGATGTGGTTGAACCGGTGTTTCAGGAAGATCATTCCCTCCATAATCACAGCTACTCGGATCATGGGAATCATATCTATGTTTTGGGGGCTCCATACTTCTTGGACAGTCTTTTTGCAGATTACCTTTCCCTCATTGTCAACTATTGGCAGATAGACCTCTCGTTCACTCAGTCTGTTAAAAAAGAAAATGCTGAATTGGTTGAGTGCGATAGCCAGGATGAATATAGCGACAGGAATTAGCCGGAATAATAGCCAGAAAGTCGTTTTATGTAGGGGATGTTGTAACAGGATGATGCTGGATATCAGTAGGAAATGAATAAATCCCAGTATAAGTATAATTTTAGAGGAAACCAGGGCAGCTTCTGTGGCTTGTTTGAGTTTCTGAACATCTTTTTCCTGGTATTTACTCTTGGATTTTAAAAGTTTATTTCGGTTTAATAAGAGTAGAGCAGGCGGGAGGATGGTTATTATTTCCAAAGTTAATGGAATCGTAGTGGGTGGACAATACTTGTTTATCATAAAAGAAAACAATGAATAAACCGTGAGCATGCCTGTGGTACTGTAGAGGATCAGTGGGGGAATTCCTCTGGTTCGTCGCATTTGTAAAAGCAGACATGTCAAGAGCCCTGCCAGAGCCCCGAGGTGAATGGATAAATCTCTGCCATTCCATTCATAGAGAATCATTGATAGAATGGCAGGGCTAAATCCCAGGGACATATTAAATTGATATGAAAGAAGGTCTCGGTGGCGCATGGCAGTTCTTTTTGTCTTTTTATCGTAAATAACAAACAATTACTGCAAAAGTTTCATTATTTAAGATGTTTTTCTGCATGATAGGAAGAACGCACTAATGGAGCGCTTTCTACTTGATCAAATCCTTTGGATAATCCGGTTTCTTTATATTTCTGGAATTGCTCTGGAGTTACATATTCTGCTACCGGATAGTGGCGGTGACTGGGCTGCAGATATTGGCCTATGGTTAATATGTGACATCCCACTGTACGCAAGTCATCCATCAATTCTTCTACTTCTTCCGGTTTTTCTCCTAATCCCACCATGATGCCAGTCTTAGTTCGTGTGCCGCTTGCTGCAATTTGTTCCAGTACTTTCAGGCTGGTTTCATATTTGGCAGCACTTCTTACCAGGGGACTGATGCGCTTAACTGTTTCCATATTATGTGAAATAATATTTGGATGAGCCTCTATGACTTGGGCTACAAGTTCAGACCTCCCTTGAAAATCAGGAATCAGTACCTCAATGGTAGTATCAGGGTTGAGCCGTTTAATTTCCTGTATGGTCTTTACCCAATGGGATGCGCCTAAATCTGGCAAGTCATCTCGGTCCACTGAGGTAATTACAGCATGCGATAATTTCATTAAGGCGATGGATTCGGCTACATGAGTGGGTTCCTGCGGGTCTAAAGGAAGAGGTTGGCCGGTTTGCGTATTGCAGAATTTGCAGCATCGGGTACAGATGTTTCCTCCAATCATGAAGGTGGCTGTGCCTTTACCCCAGCATTCTCCCATGTTGGGACAGCGTCCGCTGCTACAGATGGTATGTAGGCAGTGTGACTCTACGATGCGTTTGGTCTCTGTATATCGTTGGTTGGCTCCTATGTTGATTTTGAGCCATTCAGGTTTTCTTACTCTCATGGTTTTTCAGTATTTAATGATATAGGTTTTCAGGTAAGAAAGTACTTAAAATGCACTTTGTTTCAAGATGCTATTGATGCACTTTATACATGTTGTTCATCTGTATTTCTAGAGTGCATCAATAGCATCATGATAATTTACAGTTTTTCCTGGAAAAATTTCGTCAGCTTAGTATAGAGATGCAGGCGTGTTTTTCCACCGAAAATGCTGTGGTTACGGTTGGTATAAATCTGCATGTCGAAAGGCTTGTTTAACTGCACTAGATGTTCCGCATATTCTGCACAGTTTTGATAGTGCACATTATCATCCGCCATGCCATGTACCAACAGTAAATCTCCGTGTAATTTATCGGCTCTGGTAAAGGCTGAGGAGGCCCGATAACCTTCGCTGTTTTCTTTCGGCGTACGCATAAATCGTTCGCCATAAACCGTATCGTAATAATTCCAGTCGGTTACAGCGGCTACGGCTACACCTGCTTTGAATACGGGGCGGCCTTCACTCATACTCATGATGGTCATGTATCCACCGAAACTCCATCCCCAGATGCCGATACGGTTTTTATCCACAAAGGGTAAACTTCCCATATAGAGAGCTGTTTCTACTTGGTCTTCCGCTTCTTTGACACCCAGATTCAAATAAGTGCATTTTTCAAAAGCTGCTCCTCGTCCACCTGTTCCACGGCCGTCTACACAAACTACGATATAGCCTTGTGAAGCCATATAAGTTTCCCAGCTCACACTGTATTGGTCAAGTACTTGCTGTGATCCCGGGCCACTATATTGAAATTGGATTACAGGATATTTCTTGGCAGCTGAGAAATCAGCAGGTCTCATAATCCAGCCATTCAACTGAGTGCCATTGGATGTATTGAAGGTAAAGAATTCCTTGGTTGGCATCGCATATTCAGAAAGTTTCTGTTTCAGTTTGGCATTATCTACCAGGGTAGTCAGCAACTGTCCTTTATGATTATTCAAGGTGATTACTACCGGCGTATTCAGGTTGGTATAGCGGTTCATGAAATATTTCATGTCTGTGCTGAACTGAGGGCTGTTCATACCTGATAATTGAGACAGTTTGATTTTTTTTCCTTTGCGGTCAGTCTTATATACCGCTTGTTTCATCGGACTTTCTTCATTGCTTGTGTAATAGAAAGCCTCTTCGTCAGGTGCATAGCCAATGAAATTCTTCACTTCATAGTGTCCGTTGGTTACTTGTTTAATGAGATTTCCTCCCATGCTGTACCAATACAGGTGATTAAATCCGCTCTTTTCGCTTACAAAACTGAAGTTGTTTTCATAGAATCGGATATTATCGAAGGTCGCTTCTTTAATATAGGTCTCAGTTTCATCACGCAGTACAAGTTTACATACAGTGCTTCTAGGGTCAGCAAAATACATGTCAAAACGGTTCTGATGACGGTTTAAAGTCATAATAGCCAGTTTGTTTGGATCTTTAGTAAAGCGGATGCGTGGAATGTAGCCATCTTCATCCAGCGGAACCTGTATCTTGCGGGTGACTCTCGATTTAATGTCGAACGTGTGAACTGATACTTTGGAGTTGGCTTCCCCGGTTTTAGGATATTTATAAGTGTATTCTCCAGGATATTTGGCAAAAGCTTCCATGCGTGGAGCGTCACCTGCAAATAAAGGGAAGGTGTAAGAGCGTACGTTGCTTTCGTCAAAGCGGATGAAAGCCAGCATTTTGCTGTCGGCGCTAAATTCCAGGGCACGGTCAAAAGCAAATTCTTCTTCATAAACCCAGTCGGGAATTCCGTTGATGATCTCATTCCGTTTCCCGTCTTCTGTAACTTGACTTTCGCTGTTGCCAAAGTAGCGTTTTATCAGGAAGATATTATTATTACGCACAAAGGCCACCATGCTGCCATCGGGCGAAAAGACAGGTACCTGCTGAGGTCCACCTTCCGACAGTCTTTCCACCTTGTTGCGAATCTGTCCGTCCAGATTACGCTTTAAGCTATACAGAAAATGTTCTGCAGTATAAGAATGGCGATAAATGGGAGTAGTTTCCGTAGCAATGAGCAGCATGCTTCCATCGGGAGAAAAGCTGTAACTGTCAAATCGTTTGAAGGGACAATCACGCGTGGTTTCAGTGTCAAAAAGGACCTCTACTTCTTTTCCTGTCTTAAAGGAATACTTTATAATCTGTGTTCCCTTGGAGTTCATTTGCGAATAATGTTCTCCATCACCGGGAATCGGTATAACTCCATAGATGTTTTCCGGGTGGAATTCACCTCTTATAATCTCTTTCAACTCTAGGGATTTGCCTCCTTGTGCCCACATAGTCAGGGTGCATAGACAGGCGAATAGTAAGAAACCGATTTTTTTCATATTGTAAATCTTTATAAGTTATCCAATGTATTGGCAACAAAGATAAGAGTTACAAATGAAACTTTCCATAGTTTAGGCAAAAATAAGTGGAATAAAAAGATTATCTTTGTCGCAAACAAGTTTATGAATATGGAAACAAAAACGGTCCTTTATCAAGAATTTCCGTTGTTTTTAAAACAATATTTTCCTTATAAGGTACAGAAAATTTCGCTGAATGCCGGTTTTACCTGTCCGAACCGTGATGGACATAAAGGTTTCGGAGGGTGTACTTACTGTAACAATCAGACATTTAATCCGGAGTACTGTCGGACAGAAAAGCCGGTGACTCAACAGCTGGAAGAGGGAAAACTTTTTTTCGCTCATAAATATCCGGATATGAAATACCTTGCTTATTTCCAGGCTTATACCAATACATACGATGAATTGGAAAACCTGAAAAAAAAGTATGAAGAAGCCTTGGCTGTAAAGGATGTGGTTGGGTTGGTAATAGGTACACGTCCGGACTGTATGCCGGATAGTTTGCTTCAGTATCTGAAAGAACTGAACAAAAGTACTTTTCTGATGGTGGAATATGGAATAGAAAGTACGCTGGACAGAACATTGCAGCGCATTAACCGTGGGCATACTTTTCAGGCTACTGTTGATGCCGTGCAGCGTACGGCAGATAGCGGTATCCTGACAGGGGGACATGTTATTTTAGGGTTGCCGGGTGAAACTCAGGAGGATATCATAGCACAGGCAGAAACATTGTCGCTATTACCGCTTACTACCTTAAAGATGCATCAGTTGCAATTAATTCGCGGTACGCGTATGGCTCGGGAATTTGAGGAGCAGCCTGATGACTTTCATCTTTTTCAGGTGGATGAGTACATAGATCTGGTCATAGAATACATACAGCATCTAAGACCCGATCTTGTATTGGAACGATTTGTTTCCCAATCGCCCAAAGAACTGCTGATTGCACCCGATTGGGGGATTAAAAATTATGAATTTAATCATCGCTTGCAAAAAAGAATGAGGCAACTGGATGCTTATCAAGGAAAGAAATATGATATGTGAGAAAAAATGCTTATTTTTGCAGCGTATTGACATATAGAACCAATCTAAATAGCAAATAAATTTATGAATCCAAAGACTTTGGTAAAAGGAAAAATCCATTACGTGGGTGTAAATGACCGTAACAAGCACCTTTTTGAAGGTATGTGGCCACTGCCTTACGGGGTGTCTTATAACTCTTATTTGATTGATGATGAAACAGTAGCATTGGTCGATACGGTGGATGTATGTTTCTTTGAAACTTATCTGCGTAAGATTAAAAGCATTATTGGTAATCGTCCTATTCAATATCTGATTATCAATCATATGGAGCCTGACCATTCTGGATCTATTCGTCTTATAAAACAACACTATCCTGATATTGTAATCGTAGGAAACAAGCAGACTTTCGGTATGATAGAAGGTTATTATGGTGTGACTGGTGAACAGTATGTGGTGAAAGACGGTGACTTCCTGGCATTGGGACACCATAAACTGCGTTTTTATCTGACTCCTATGGTACATTGGCCGGAAACTATGATGACTTTTGATGAAACAGAAGGAGTACTTTTTGCCGGTGATGGTTTCGGATGTTATGGTACGCTCGATGGTGGTTTCTTGGATTCTCGTATCAATCTGGAGAAGTATTGGGGAGAAATGCAGCGTTATTATGCTAATATTGTAGGAAAATATGGTTCACCTGTACAGAAGGCATTGGCTAAATTAGGAAACCTTCCTATTACAACCATTTGTTCTACTCACGGACCAGTATGGCAGGAAAATATTGCGAAAGTAGTAGGAATTTATGATCGCTTGAGCCGCTATGAGGCAGAAGAAGGTGTTGTCATACTGTATGGAAGTATGTATGGTAATACTGAGCAAATGGCTGAAGAAATAGCGGCCGAACTGTCTGCTCAAGGAATCCAGAATATTGTGATGCATAATGTAAGCAAAAGCCATCCTTCTTATATCTTGGCTGATATATTCCGCTATCGTGGGTTGATAGTAGGTAGTCCGACTTATTGCAATCATATTTATCCAGAAGTGGAAGCTATGCTCGATAAGATCTTGTTGCGTGAGGTGAAAGGCCGTTATTTCGGCTATTTTGGTTCATTTACTTGGGCTGGCGCTGCTGTGAAGAGAATTGCTGAATTTGCAGAGAAGAGCAAGTTTGAAATAGTAGGCGAACCCGTAGAAATGAAACAGGCCATGAAAGATATTACTTATGAGCAGTGTGATAATTTGGCTCGTGCTATGGCTGATCGCCTGAAAAAAGACAGAAAGTAAGTATTTTACTAACCAATAAAACAAATTTACTATGAGACTTATTATTCAGCCGGATTATCAATCCGTGTCTAAGTGGGCCGCTCACTATGTTGCAGCCAAAATTAAAGCAGCTAATCCTACTCCGGAAAAGCCGTTTGTGTTGGGATGTCCTACAGGTTCATCACCTTTGGGCATGTATAAGGAACTGATTGAACTGAATAAGAAAGGAATTATTTCATTCCAGAATGTAGTTACTTTTAATATGGATGAATATGTAGGTTTGCCTCAAGAACATCCGGAAAGCTATTATTCTTTCATGTGGAATAATTTTTTCAGCCACATCGATATCAAGCCGGAAAATACCAATATCTTGAATGGTAATGCAGAAGACCTTGAAGCTGAATGTGCTCGTTATGAAGAAAAGATTAAATCTTATGGCGGTATAGATCTGTTCATGGGAGGTATTGGTCCTGATGGTCACATTGCTTTCAATGAACCGGGATCTTCTTTGTCTTCTCGTACTCGTCAGAAGACATTGACACAAGATACCATCATTGCTAACTCTCGTTTCTTTGACAACGATGTGAATAAGGTTCCCAAGACTTCTCTGACAGTAGGTGTGGGTACTGTATTAAGTGCAAAGGAAGTGATGATTATTGTTAATGGTCATAACAAGGCCCGTGCTTTGTATCATGCAGTAGAAGGTCCTGTTATGCAGATGTGGACTATCAGTGCTTTGCAGACTCATGAAAAGGGTATCATTGTTTGTGATGATGCTGCTACTGACGAATTGAAGGTGGGTACTTATCGTTATTTCAAGGATATTGAAGCTACTCATTTGGATCCGGAAAGCTTGCTGAAGTAATCCAAAAGAATATGATGAATAAGGGAGTGTAGTGAAAACACTCCCTTTCTTTTTTTATTGGCAGTTGGGGCGGGTAAACTGTTTCCGTTATCCTTCATTTAGCCACCCCAGTCCTTGGCGGATAATTTCGGGTTCTCCTTGGGTGCAGTTTATTATAGTGGAGTGCTCTGTGCCTCCTATGCCTCCGTCTATGATAAGGTCGACTACTTTTCCAAATCGTTCTTCAATCAGTTCAGGATCTGTACAGTATTCTATCTCATCTCCCTCTTGATAAGGTAGTGTGGTACCCATGATGGGAGCATCCAGCAGTCTGGCTATTTCCTGTATGATGGGGTTGTCGGGCATTCGGATACCTACTTCTTTGCGATTTCTGAAAATCTTGGGAAGGCGTGTTGTCCCGTTGAGGATAAATGTAAAAGGGCCTGGTAGATTACGTTTCATCAGTTTGAAGGAGTTGTTGTCTACTTTGGCATATTCACTGATGCTACTCAGATTATAGCAGATGATGGAAAGTGGTTTTTTTTTAGGATCCATGTTCTTGAGTCCGCAGATACGTTCTATAGCCCGTTCTTTCAGTCCGTGACATCCAATGGCATACATGGTATCTGTGGGATAAATTACAATCCCTCCATTGTTTAAGGTGTCTATTACCCGCTGTAAATCATCGGGATGATTGTTCTTGTTGTAGAGTTTCAGTAACATAATCAGTGCATTTTTTTCTGTTCCTTATCCAGTTTCTTGATTTTATTCCAGGCTTCTTTAAATTTTGGGCAGAGCGTAACCGCTTTTTCATAATTCTTCATTGCGGCTTCTTTCATGCCGTGTTTTAGGCATTCATCTCCCATGGTTATGTATTCGCGTGCATATTTCACCAATGCTTTTTCTTTTTCTAGTGCTGTTTTTTTTAGAGCTTGGTTTTCTGCTTTCAGACGGTTGATGATGTTTAGTTTCCGTCGGATGAAACGCTGGGCCATTGGCTTTTCAATATCATAGCGCGCATGGATGGCTTTGAAAAATTCATGAAGGAAAGTGTCAAAATCACCTTTGTCAAAGGCACGGCTAGCGGCAGCGTATTGTAAGTCAGCTTGTGCTTGCTTTAATGCCCGGTCTATGGCTTGCTGGTCATTAAAACGTTGAGCAAACTGGGTAATCTCAGGGCGTACAAATACGTCTGCCCGGCTTACCGGTTTTTTCAGCTGTATGCCTTGCAATGATGTGCAGCGGCTGAGGGCTACATAAGTTTGTCCACCAGCAAATACCCCGCCGGTAAAATCGATGACGGCTCGGGCAAAAGTTAGCCCTTGACTTTTGTGTACGGTAATGGCCCAGGCCAATCGAAGAGGGTATTGGGTAAATGTGCCGAGCTCTTCTTCTTCTATTTCTTTTTTTTCTTCATTGTATTTATAGCGGATGTTTCTCCATGATTCCCGTTTTACGTCACATTCTTTTCCATCGTCGGTTATTACATAAAGGGTTTCAGTTTCTAAATCCATGCCGCTGACCACACCAATGGTGCCGTTAACCCATCGCTTTTCAAAATCATTTTTAATAAAGATAACTTGTGCGCCGGTTTTCAGTACCAGCTCTTGTGAGGTGGGAAGACTGCTTTCTGGAAAATCTCCTTGTATATTTCCGCTGAAGGTGACGGCTTCACCAGGTAGCTCATTCAGTTTACGTTCGTTAATATGGTCTACTTGGTCGCGACGGGTAGCTAAGGTTATGTAGAGATCTTCTTCCGACTGTTCAATGTCTGTTCCATATCGGCGGTTCAGCAGTTGTAAGTCGGTTGCTCCCACAGTATTGTTGCGGATGCGGTCAAGTACTCCTATAAAGACAGGATCGCTCTGTCTGTATACTTTCTGTAACTCTATGGACACCAAATCAATTTGGCTGAAGACTCGAGCTGAGAAAAAGTAGGGGGTGGGGTAGAACCGGTTCAATATTTCGCGCTCATCGGATTTTACTACAGGCTCCAACTGAAAAACATCGCCCACCAATAGGATTTGTTTGCCTCCAAAAGGTTCTCGTAGATTATGTGAATACACCCGTAGAATGCGGTCCACGGCATCAATTATATCGGCTCTCACCATGGATATTTCATCGATGATGACCAGTTCCAGCTCTTGCAATAATTTTCGGTGTGTTTTGGTATACTTAAAGAAATCATGTATACGCCCTTTTTGTAAGCTGAAGTTTGGATCATCGGGTAGCAAGGGATAGAAGGGGAGTTTAAAAAAACTGTGAAGGGTACTGCCTCCTGCATTAATCGCAGCAATACCTGTAGGAGCCAGTACAACATGCTTCTTCTTGCTGTTTTCACAGATGTAGCGCAAGAAAGTAGACTTACCTGTACCCGCCTTGCCTGTAAGAAATAGTGATTGGCGCGTATATTTTATGAGGTTCAAAGCATCTTGAAACTCTTTATTCTGCTTGTCTGGAACAAAATTCATGACCATTTCCCTTTTATGATAGCTTGTAAAGCATGGGCAATCCCATCGTCATCTACTGTGCGGGTAACATAGCGAGCTGCTGCCTTGACATGCTCTTGAGCATTACCCATAGCGATGCCAATGCCTGCATGTTGCAGCATGCTGATGTCATTTCCGCCATCGCCGAAGGCTACAGTATCTTTTAAGTCCAATCCAAAATGTTGGAGAATGACATCCATGCCCTGTTGTTTGGTATTGCCTAAAGCGGTGACATCGGCAAAAGCCGGATGCCAGCGTCCTATTTCGCAATGTGGAATATGAGGGCGGATGATGGCTTCCTCTTCTACGGTAATGAATGGGGTCAGCTGAAATACTTTTTTATGGCGAATGGCTTCTTCTACTGGCACATTGGGTATAGGGGTGCTCACTTTCAGGTGCTCATAAAAAATATGGTTTATTCTTTCGTCCGGGCAGCAGGCGCAGATATCATTTTCGCCTACTACGATGCAGGGAATCTGACGTTCTGCACAGAAATGGGTCAGTGTATGTGTGTCGTCTGCAGGTATAGCACTTTTATACAATACCTTTTCGCCTATAAAACAATAGGCCCCGTTCATGGTGATGTATCCGTCTATTAAATCATTTTTTTGCAAAGCATCCAGGTTGTTGATGAGAATGCGCGGCCGTCCGGTAGCAATGAAAATATTCATACCAAGGGCTTTGGCTTCTTGCAGAGCATGAAGGGTACTTGTAGGAATTTCATGGGTCTGAAAACTGACCAGTGTTCCATCTATATCAAAAAAAAGGGCTTTTCTTGTCATGGGCGATTTCCATATTTTTTTCTATGCAAAGATAGACCATTTTTTGTACATTTGCAGGCAGATAATAAATATAAATTGGTTTGTAGCTATGAATTATAATTTTGATGAAGTCATTGACCGTCGCGGTACAGATTCAGTAAAGTGGGATGGCGTGAAGAAGGTATGGGGGCGCGAAGATTTGCAGGCAATGTGGGTAGCGGATATGGATTTCCGTACACCGCCTTTTGTGATGCAGGCTTTGCGTAAACGTTTGGACCATGAAGTATTAGGGTATACATTTGCTTGTCAAGAGTGGAGTACATCTATTCAGGCCTGGTTGCAGCGTCATCATCAGTGGACTGTGCAGAGCGAGCAGTTGACTTTTGTTCCAGGCATTGTGCGTGGACAAGCTTTGGCCTTGCTGGCTTTCACTCAACCGCAAGATAAAGTGATGGTGATGACTCCCGTGTATCATCCGTTTTTTCAGGTTACTCAGAGATTGGATCGCCAGGTTGTATATTCTCCATTAGACTTGCGAGACGGTCATTATCATATTTGCTTTGATCGTTTCCAAGAGGATATAAAGGGATGTAAAGTGTTGATATTATGTAATCCTCATAATCCCGGTGGACGTGTATGGACAGTGGAAGAACTTCAGAAGATAGCTGATATCTGTCGTCAGAATGGTACATTGGTTATTTCGGATGAGATCCATGCAGATTTAACACTTCCTCCTTACAAGCATCATCCATTTGCAACTGTTTCAGAATCAGCTGCACAGATTTCTTTAACGTTTATGGCTCCTAGCAAGGCTTTCAATATGCCAGGGGTGGCAACTTCGTATGCCATTACCATCAATGAAGAAATCCGTCAGCGATTCCAGAATTTTATGGAAGCAGGAGAATTTATAGAAGGACATTGTTTGGCTTATATCGGTACTGCGGCTGCTTATACTTATGGGGATGAGTGGTTGGAGCAGATGCTGACTTATGTGCAAGGTAATATTGATTTCACAGAAAGATATCTTCAGGAGCATGTACCTGGAGTTGGTATGATTCGTCCGCAGGCTTCTTATTTAGTATTTTTGGATTGCAGAGCGTTGGGCCTTCCGCAAGAGAAATTAGAGCGACTGTTTTCTGAGGGGGCTCATCTGGCTTTGAATAGTGGTACTATGTTTGGTGAACCGGGGCGTGGTTTCATGCGTCTGAATGTGGGTTGTCCGCGTGCTGTATTGGAGCAATCATTGAGTCAATTAGCTGATGCTGTGCAACATATTGACTTGTTTCGTTAAAACCTCTTCTTTTTTTCGTGGAGTTGAAGAAGTGTATAAAAAACTCTGTTATACCTAAATATAGTGAGTGGCTACCTGAATATACCTAACTTTAGGGATTGTGAAATCTGATATTAGGCTGTATCTTTGCAGCATCAGATTTACAAATGAATTAGTTAGTCATAATTACGTAACCATTTATTAAGGAAATAAACCAATCCCTGCTTTACGATGTGATATCGTGAAGCAGGGATTTTCCTTTTTTGACATGTTGTTCAGCATGAAACTAAATAGTTTATATTAACTATGTAAATTAGTTTATAAACTATATTTTTTAGTTATTTATATGGAAATAAAAAGGAGGCATGAAGAAACTAACTGCAAAAGAAGAAGCCATGGGCTTTTTAGGGAAAATGCCTTCTTGTTTCTCAAGGAAATACAGGTGTTTTTATGTGAAAGTGGTTCCAGAAAAAGAAAAACTATGAAAGGTCAATCTCTCTTATGGTTTATGTTAACTTGCGTTTGGGTAGAACTTTGTTTCGCCCAACCGGCTGAGAAGTATTATATGTATAATGGACTATTCTTTGAGGGGATGCCGCCAGGAGTTTGTTCTTCAGATATTTCAGCGTTTATTACCCACGAGGATACAGAAGGACAAAAGATGATAGAACTCAAATTGCAGAAAGGGAAAAAACCGGCCGAAGGATATCAGTCCTATCAGACACCGGCTACTAAGGTGCCTCAGGCTGCCTTTTTTTTAGCCAGTGTCCGGATGGGGGAAGGTAGACGGTTGCCGGTGATGTCTGCTAATGCATTGAAGAAAAATCAGTGGATAGGCAAGCCGTTCCCAGAGTTTAAAGTAACTGACTGGAGTGGAAAAGTTTGGACTAGAGATGACATAGTGGGTAAGCCAACTGTGCTGAATTTCTGGTATTCCGGATGTGGTCCATGTCGGAGAGAAATGCCTGATTTGAACCATTGGATGGAGGCTTTGCCCGAAGTAAACTATTTAGCCACTACATTTGATGAGAAGCATCAGGTGCAATCCATTATAGAAAACACTCCTTTCCTATATACTCATATTTTAGGTGAGATGTTCTTTTTCAATTTATTTAAAATCAGTGGCATGCCTGTCACTATTTTAGTAGATAAAAAAGGGATTATCCGTTATATAGAAGAGGGGGCAGGAACAGCTAAATTGCGGTATCTTTTCAATTTTCTTAAGAAGCTGGTCGATGAATAGGAGATTTATGATTAACTTTGTAGCTCATTCAGTGAGTGAATGAAAAGTTATGTTATACTTCTCAAATTCAGAAAAAAGAAATGTTGACCTTACAGAAAAAATTGTTTGCAGCAGTCATAGTCTTATGTATCTTGTTTGTAGGATATGAAATGCTTTTTACGAAATCAAAGAATATAATTTCATCAGATGAAGTTCCTGTCTTTATTACGATAGGGCAGTCGAATGCAGACGGTTCAGCATTTGCAGATGAAGCTGAAGATAAAAGATTGAGTATTTGGTACGATGATTCTCTTTCCAATCCAAAGCTGATGAAAATCTGGTATCGTAGTTCTTATATAGTCAATCAGGAGAATGGGGCCCGTTGGGTGTTTGATGGTTCTGTACAGGATGTAGCACCTGGTTGGCTGGATCTGTATTATAAGAATGATCATGTTAATGGTCGTACTATGATGAATATGATTCATTCATATGGTACCTGGAGTGAGGGAGCAGCTGGGCGCCGTGGTATGGAAGGAGAGTTTGGCATGCATTTTCAGCAGGCCTTTCCTGATCAGCCCTTATATATTATCAAATTAGGTTGTTCTGGTTCACAAATAGAAACTTGGGCTTCACCGCAAGACAGTCATAATTGGAATTATTTTTATGATAAAATGTATCTTCCGGCTATAGAAAGTCTGTTGAGTCAAGGTAAAAAGCCCCGTTTGGCTGGTATTTGGTGGATGCAGGGCGAGGGGAATGGTTCAGATTCAAAAGAAGAATATCTTCCGTTGTTGAAAAATCTCATTTATAAGTGCCGTACTGAACTGGGTTTCCCGGAGGCACAAATATATTTAGGAAGGGTTGTTAAGCCTGGTGAAAATACTTCATATTCCACTGCTTCCACTCAGTTCGGGCAAGGGGTGCGAGATGCTCAAGATGCTATTGTGAATCCGAAGGATGCGAATTATATGCCTTATGTGACGCTGGTTGATAACCGGGATTGTCCGTTCGATGCAGATAATCTACATTATTCTCATATTGGGGTTAATAAAATAGGTCTGCGGTTGGCAGACCTAGTGATTCGGGCAGGCCGAAACGGCCAATGGGCTGAGTTTTCTGAATCAGCATTCAAACGTGCGGCTTCTAGCCAGCATGCAGGCGCCAATCACGCCAGCCCGGTCTTGTAACTTGGAAAGAACGATGGTGGAATCCTGGTTTACTAAATTGAGCGAGTATTTTCGGATAGCACTTTTGATAGGTTGCAGCAGATAGTCGCCCGTTTGAGACAGGGTTCCGCCTATAATTACCAGTTCAGGATTAAATAAGTTGATGAGGCCGGCAATTTGCTTCCCTAAAATCTGACCAATTTCTTCAATTATTTCAATACATAAGGTATCCTCTTTATTAATCGCATCGATAATTTCATCTAGGGTTAAACTTGTTTCATCTTCTTTCATCTGATTAGATAAAATAGATTCTTCCCCATTGGCTATTCGCTCTAATAAAGTTCTGTGAAGGGCAGAGCCTGAAGCTTCAGTTTCCAAACAGCCTTTTTTGCCGCAGTGGCATAGCCGCTCGTTGTCAAAGATAGGCATATGTCCCAGTTCTCCGGAAAATCCAGATTTTCCAGTATAGATTTCATTATTGATGATAATGCCAATTCCCAGTCCCCAGCTGATGTTGATAAACAGAATATTCTTTTCTCCATGAATATTTCCTTGGAGAAATTCACCATAAGTCATGGCGCGTGTATCATTGTCAATGGTTACAGAAAAGCCTATTTTTTCAGCTATGATTTCTGCCAGTGGGCGTTCTTCAAAGTTGAACCAGCTGTAACTGTAGCCTGAAATCGGATTTACTCGCCCGGAGATATTGATGTTTACATTTAAAATCTTGTCTTTGGCAATGGCCGTTTTTTTAATGTATTTGGCAATTAGCTTACATAATTCATTCAGTCCTTCCTGCGTGTTGCTGCAAGTATAAGGAATGTCCATTTTCAAATCGATGATATCTCCTTTAAAATTCATCAATCCGATGTTGATTGTAAATCGTTTAATATCTACTCCGATAAAATAGCCTGATTCGGCATCCAGTCCATATAAACTCGGCCGTCGGCCACTGTTGGTTCCTTGTTTGCCATATTCATGAATATAGCCTTCTTCGCACATTTCATTGATGAATTTGGTGACAGTTGGTACGCTTAAATCCAACTCCTTTGATAAATTGGTAATAGTAGAATGTCCGTTATATATATAATAAGTAATGATTCGTTTTTTTACCAGCGCGTTTTTAGTGCCTATTTTGATTTCTTCAAGTAATCCTTGCTTCATATCATTGATTTAGATTTTATGGTTGATGAGTAAGTCTTACAAAAGTACGCAATGTCTTTGAATCCTTCTACTTAAACTTGTGAATTAATGTTATAACACGAAGAATTATCTGTATATTTTTGATATTTCAGCTCTATTTTATTGATTTAGTACATCAATTAAGCGTTTGTTCATAAAATATTTTATTAATTGATATTGTTTTAATAAAAATGGTTATATTTGCAGCAGATTACTAATCTTAAATAGAATATTATAAAAATGGAAAAGATTATTGGATTAATCAATGCTCCGTTCACTCCGTTTTATGAAAATGGTGAAGTGAATTACGAACCGATTGAAGCATATGCTAACATGTTGGTAAAGAATGGTCTGCAAGGTGTGTTTATCAATGGCTCATCTGGAGAGGGTTATATGCTGACCGATGAAGAACGTATGAAACTGGCTGAGCGTTGGGTTGAAGTAGCGCCTCAAGGTTTCAAAGTGATTGTTCATGTGGGAAGCTGTTGTGTGAAATCCAGCCGTAAGTTGGCTGAGCACGCACAGAAAATAGGTGCATGGGGTATTGGTGCCATGGCTCCTCCTTTTCCTAAGGTAGGTCGTATAGAAGAACTGGTGAAATATTGTGAAGAAATAGCTTGTGGTGCTCCTGAATTGCCGTTCTATTATTATCATATTCCTGCTTTCAATGGTGCTTTCTTGTCTATGGTGGATTTTCTGAAAGCTGTTGATGAACGTATTCCGAATTTCGCCGGTATTAAATATACTTTTGAAAGTATGTATGAGTATAATCAATGTCGTCTGTACAAGGACGGTAAGTTTGATATGCTGCATGGTCAGGATGAAACCATTCTGCCGTGTTTGGCTATGGGAGGTGCTCAAGGCGGCATTGGCGGTACTACCAATTATAATGGAGTAAATCTGGTAGGTATCATTGAAGCTTGGAAAGCGGGTAATTTGGAAAAAGCGCGTGAGCTGCAGAATTTCTCTCAAGAGGTAATCAATGTTATCTGTCATTTCCGCGGCAATATTGTAGGCGGTAAGCGTATTATGAAGTTGATAGGGCTGGATTTGGGCAAGAATCGTACGCCGTTCCAGAATATGACGGATGAAGAAGAAGTACGTATGAAAGCAGAGTTGGATGCTATTCATTTTTTTGAGCGTTGCAATAAGTTTTAATTTAACATATGATTTGTATGACAGACATCAATGATTATTTGAAATCATGGGCAGATGCTTACCGCCAAGAGCTGGTAGGCAATATTCTGCCTTTTTGGCTGAAACATGGATTAGACCGTCGGCATGGAGGTGTGTATACTTGTTTAGATCGGGATGGTTCGTTGATAGATACGACTAAGTCTGTATGGTTTCAGGGACGTTTTGGCTTTATAGCAGCTTATGCTTATAATAATATCGAAAAGAATCCGGAATGGCTGGCAGCTTCTAAAAGTTGTATAGATTTTATTGAAAAATACTGCTTTGACACGGATGGGCGTATGTATTTTGAAGTGACGGAAGAGGGAACTCCGTTGCGGAAGCGCCGGTATGTATTCTCAGAAAGTTTCGCGGCTATAGCCATGTCTGAATATGCCTTGGCTTCTGGTGATCATAGTTATGCCGTGAAGGCGCTTGAACTTTTTAAACGGATTCAGTCTTTCTTGGCTACTCCAAACGTGTTGGAACCTAAATACCTGGATACACTGAAAATGCAGGGACATTCCATTACTATGATTCTTATCAATACGGCATCATGCATTCGTAAGGTGATTACTGACCCTGTTTTAGAACAGCAGGTTGATGCTTCATTGGAGGCCTTGGAAAAATATTTCATTCATCCTGAATTTAAGGCTTTACTGGAAATGGTAGGTCCGAATGGAGAATTTATTGATAGCTGTAATGGTCGTGTCATCAATCCGGGGCATTGCATTGAAACAGCCTGGTTTATTCTGGAAGCAGCCAAGTATCGTCAGTGGGATTCTAAGTTGACTAAGTTGGCTCTGACTATTTTGGATTGGTCCTGGGAGTGGGGCTGGGACAAAGAACATGGAGGTATTATTAACTTCCGCGACTGTCGTCATTTGCCTTGCCAGGATTATTCGCAGGATATGAAATTTTGGTGGCCGCAAACAGAAGCTATCATCGCCACTCTGTATGCTTATCAGGCTACAGGTGACGAAAAATACCTGGAAATGCACAAGCAGATTAGCGACTGGACCTATGCTCATTTCCCAGATAGGGAATATGGAGAATGGTATGGCTACTTACACCGTGACGGTACCGTAGCTCAGCCTGCTAAGGGAAATATTTTTAAAGGACCCTTCCACATCCCTCGCATGATGATTAAAAGTTATATATTGTGTAATGAATTGATTTCTAATAAATAATACCTTTTACTGAAACATGAAAAATACAAAGTACTATCCTTGGATGGTGGTGGCCCTTTTGTGGGTGGTAGCATTGCTTAACTATATGGACCGGCAAATGTTGTCCACTATGCAGGAAGCTATGAAGGTGGATATTGTGGAGCTGGGGAAAGCGGAAGCTTTTGGCGCTCTGATGGCTGTGTTTTTGTGGATTTATGGCTTTATGAGTCCGGTGGCAGGTCTCATTGCCGACCGTATCAGCCGTAAATGGCTGGTGGTAGGCAGTTTGTTTGTATGGTCTGCTGTTACTTATCTGATGGGTTATGCAGATACATTCCAAGAACTGTATTGGCTTCGTGCTTCTATGGGTATCAGTGAAGCGCTATATATTCCTGCTGCATTGTCTTTAATTGCGGATTGGCATCAGGATAAGTCGCGTTCGCTGGCTATCGGTATTCACATGACAGGACTTTATGTAGGACAAGCTGTCGGTGGTTTTGGTGCTACCTTGGCAGCAGCCTTCTCTTGGCATACGGCTTTTCATTGGTTCGGTATTGTGGGCATTGTTTATTCTGTGGTTTTGCTGTTTTTTTTGCATGAGAATCCGCAGCGTGCCAAAGCCATAGGCTTACAGCCTTCTGCAACTGTTGAGAAAAAAACATCTTTGCTGGGCGGATTGGGGGTAGTACTTTCTAACTGGGCTTTTTGGGTGCTTCTCTTTTACTTTGCTGCTTCAAGCCTTCCGGGTTGGGCTACCAAGAACTGGCTGCCTACACTTTTTGCTGGTAGTTTGAGTATTCCCATGGCAGAGGCGGGACCCATTTCTACGATTACCATTGCGGTTTCTTCCTTTGTTGGCGTGATTGTAGGTGGGATCATGTCTGATCGTTGGGTGCAGAAAAATATCCGGGGCCGTGTCTATACAGGGGCTATTGGGTTAGGACTGACTGTTCCTTCCTTGCTTTTGTTGGGCATGGGGCATAGTTTTGTCAGTGTCATTGGTGCCGGTTTGCTGTTTGGAGTAGGATATGGGATCTTTGATGCCAATAATATGCCGATTCTTTGTCAGTTTGTTTCGGTTAAGCACCGTGGTACGGCTTATGGTATCATGAATATGACGGGTGTATTTGCTGGAGCATCTGTTACTCATATGTTTGGTAAGTGGACGGACGGTGGCAACTTGGGCATGGGTTTTGCTATGTTGAGTGCTGTAGTTCTGATAGCTCTAGCTTTGCAGTTGTATTTCCTTCGTCCTAAAACAGATAATTTGGATTAAAATAGTAATCATTTATTTTGTATGATAGTATCAAATTTACAGAATAGTCAACGGGTGGAGAGTCTCCACCCGTTGTTTAAACCCTTGTTTGATTATGTCAAGTCTCACGATCTGTTGCATGCAGAACTGGGACGGATTGAGTTGAAGGGGGATGAATTGTTTATCAATAATGTGAATCCTGCTTGTGTGCAAGCAGAAGAACAAGTGTTGGAGTTGCATCGGGATTATATCGATATTCATATTTTGCTCGAAGGAGCTGAAACAATTGGATGGAAGGCTTTGGAAGATTTGCAAGAGGAGGTAAAAGCTTATGAAAAAGAGGGTGATTGTGCACTTTATAAAGATACTCCTACCACGTTTATTCATCTTCAGCCAGCTCAGTTTGTCATTGTATATCCAGAAGATCCTCATGCTCCGATTATTGGAAAAGGGAAGATTAGAAAACTTATCGCAAAAGTTAAACTCTAAATATAGGGATATAAGTCTTCATTCATAAAATTATTCAATATAGAATCTTCTTATTAATAAAATAATTTACTATGTATATTGCATAGTATTAAAAATGTTAATATCTTTGTTGCGTTATCTTTAAAATAACTTGAAATATTTATTTATCAAGTTGTAATTTAATCATTTCACAAAACCTTAAATTGATTTATTATGTTTAGACGATTCCAAACAGTCAGCATGATGTTACTTTTGTTGGGAACCTCTGCGGGTGCAGCGCATGCCAACTTGGTTTCTGGCACAAGTGAAGTAAAAATCACACAGCAGGCCAGTACTTGTACTGGTATAGTAAAAGACGCCTTCGGTGAGGTTATTGGTGCCTCTGTAGTAGTGAAGGGTACTACCAACGGTACTATTACGGGCGTAGATGGTACTTTTAGCATTCCTAATGTAAATGTAGGGGATGTAATTCAGATTTCTTTTGTGGGATATCAGACAGTAGAAGTGACTTGGGGAGGCAAGCCTCTGACTGTTACTTTAAAAGAAGACAGCGAGTTGTTGCAGGAAGTCGTTGTGACTGCTTACGGTGGTAAGCAACTTCGTACTAAAGTTACGAATTCTATTTCTAAGGTCAAGGAAGATGTGTTAAACAAGGGTGCCTTTACCAATCCGGCTCAGGCGCTTTCGGGTGCAGTTTCCGGTCTTCGTGTTCAGCAAACCAGCGGTAATCCTGGTTCTGCTCCTACCATTGTGCTTCGTGGCGGTACTAACTTGGATGGTACAGGTTCTCCACTGGTTGTGGTAGATGGGCAAGTGCGTGAAAGCATGTCTGATATCAATCCGGATGACATTGAGTCAATGGAGGTAATGAAGGATGCGGGTGCTACGGCTATCTATGGTGCTCGTGCTAATAATGGGGTGATCTTGATTACTACTAAGCGTGGTAAAGAAGGTGTCAGTGAAATTCGCTTTAAAGCTAAGTGGGGCATTAACCAATATACTGATCAGTATAACTACCTGAATGCTGGAGATTATCTGTATTACATCCGTCAGGCTGTAAAGAGATCGGCTGAGTTGGGATTTGGTGATATAAACAGTTTGAAAGGGGCACAGCCTTATGGTACTGGCAATATCTATTTCAATACAGATGGTAGTGTAGCCGATGGTAATAAAAATGCCAATGCTGTATGGAGTCCGATGATTTATGAAGATCGTTATGCTTTCTTGCTGGATAAGGGATGGAATACGATGATTGATCCGGTCTATGGCGATAAGATTATTTATAAGGATTTCTCTCTCGAAGATACTAATATTGATAAGACAGCTCTGAGTCAAGATTATAATCTGAGTTTGACCGGTGGAAATGACAAGGGTAACTATTTCTTGAATTTGGGCTATAATAATTCGAAAGGTAATGCGATAGGCAATGAATACAAGCGTTTGAACGCGACTTTAAATGCAGATTATAAAATACGTACTTGGTTGACTTCTAATTCCTCGGTACAGGTAACTCGTGCTGACTGGTACGATGTGTATGACGGAACTAAGAAAATTACCGATTGGAATGCAACGATGGGAATGGATTATTTCTTCAGCCGTGCCTTCAGTTTGCCGCCTACGTTCCGAGGTACTAATGAAAATGGTGAATATTTGCATGGTGTGCGCTGGGACCTTTCTGATACGGTGTATCCGCAGCATCTGGATGCCATGCAGCGAGATAATACCAATACGAAAATTAATTTGAATCAAAGCTTTACATTTGATATATATGATGGCTTATCTCTGAAACTCGGGGCATCTGTTTATATGGTCAATACGGATTATGAATGGTTTAATAAGGATATTTATTCCCGTATTAACACGGTTAATACAAAGCATGAATCTTATGCTTATGCACAGCGCCGTGTAGACCAGACTTATAATGCTGTGTTGAATTACAACAAGCAGATTACAGATGATCATTATGTATCTGCCATGTTGGGTACAGAATATTATGATACTTATAAAAAGGGTTTTGATGCCTATGGCTATGGATCTGCTTTGGAAGATTTCTCAGACTTGGGCTTAACTCAAAAGGATGGTCGGGAAATAGATTCCTGGCATGAACGTCAGCGTATTCTTTCTTTCTTCGGTCGTTTGAATTATGACTATCAAAGCAAGTATCTGATTTCTTTTGTAGCCCGTCGTGATGGTTATTCAAAATTGATTGGTGATAACCGCTGGGGCTTCTTCCCTGGTGTATCTGCCGGTTGGGTATTTGGCAAGGAGGCTTTTATGGAGCCGCTGCAAAATATTCTTTCGTTCGCTAAGCTGCGTGCCAGCTATGGTCTAAACGGTAATGTATCTGGAGTAGAGGCTTATGAATTGCAGGGTCTGTATGGTACTACTCAATATGGTGGTAAGGTGGGTACTTCTTTAAGTAAATTGCCGAATCCGGGACTTCGTTGGGAAAAATCTCATACATTGGAAGTAGGTTTTGACTTTGGTTTCCTGGCAAACCGCTATATGGCCAACATCACTTATTACAATCGTCGTACCAAGGATAAATTCGCAAATATCAAGTTGCCCTCTCATGCCGGCCTGACAGACTGGCGTACCAATAACGGTGAGTTGCAGAACCAGGGTATTGAATTGGATTTGAATGGTAAGATTATCGATACAAAAGACTGGAAATTCTCAGTCAATGCCAACTTAGCATGGAATAAAAACAAGATTATTTCTTTACCTCATAACGGGTTGGAAAATAATCGCCAAGGTGCTTTCCAGGTATATAATCAAAACGGAGACCTGATGTGGGTAGGTGGTACTCAAGAAGGTCAGTCTTGGGGTGATATTTATGGTTTCAAGGCAGACGGTATCTATAGAACTTATGAAGAAATTACCATTAAACGTGATGAATCTACCCCGAACAATGGAGGTGGTAAGAAAATTTTGTTAGGTCCTGCTGAATGGAAGAATCTTTCAGAACAAGATAGAAAATCCGGTAAATACTTACCGATCCAGCCGGGTGACGTGAAGTGGAGAGATGTCAATGGAGATGGGGTGATTGATGACTATGATAAGGTGAAACTGGGTAACAGACTGCCGAAGGTTACAGGTGGTATAACCTTTAATCTGGGTTGGAAGTCACTGACTTTGAATGCGAGAATGGACTATGCATTGGGACATACAGTAGTGGATAACAAAACTCCGTGGATTATGGGAGCTATGCAGGGTTCATATAACACCATTGATTTGACTAAGGATAGTTGGTCGCCTGAAAATCCGAATGGTAAATATCCTATTTACCTGGTTGCTGACCAGAATTTGAAGCGTAACTATGCCCGCGATAACAACAGTTTGTTTGTATATAAAGGTGATTACCTGGCTTTCCGTGAAATTTCTTTGAGCTATGATATGCCAAAGGCTTGGGTCAGCAAGGTGGGTCTGCAAAGCCTGCAACTTTCATTCACGGCTCAGAATCTGGGTTATTTGACAGCGGCTGATACCATGTATTCTCCAGAATATGGTGCAGACAGCAATGGTGGTTATGCATTGCCTCGCTCTTATGTGTTCGGTATCAATCTTAGTTTCTAAACCTTTAAAAAGTGAATGACATGAAAAAGATATATTATATAGTAATGCTGTTATTGGCTACTTTCTCTTTCCATTCTTGCGATGCGCTGGATTTGGAACCGGAAGATAACTTCAGTGCAGGCAGCTATTGGAAAAATGAGGCGCAGGTTAATAATTTTATGATTGGCTTGCACTCAGATTTGAGAAATGCTTTGGTGCAGAATGCATTGGTATATGGTGAATTCCGCGGGGCTACGTTGAGTACGAAAACTACATCTGTGGGTACTAATACCCAGTATTCAGTTTTGGTGCAGAACATGATCAGCGAAGATAATCCGTATAAAAAAAATTGGGGAGATATGTATAGTCGCTTGTTGCAGGTTAATCATATGATTGAAAATTTGCAGTCAGGTTGTACTTTTTTAAGTGAAGAATCCAGAGGATATTACGAAGGAATTGCTTATGGGCTGCGTGCTTATTATTATTTCTGGTTATATCGGTCTTATGGTGGTGTGCCTTTGGAACTGGATGTAAAGGTCGATAAAGGTAATATTGATGTAAATACGTTATACATGGAGCGCGCATCGGCTGAGGCTACATTGCTGCAGATTAAGCGAGATGTCCAGACTTCTTTGGATGCTTTTGCTAAAACAAACCTTGCTAATGATGATTTCCATTTCTGGTCAAAAGATGCTTCGTTGATGCTGAAGGCAGATGTGTATTTGTGGTCGGCTAAAGTAACTATGCCTGATGCCAAGGAACCGCATATCGCTACTTACAGTCGCGAAGATCTGGATGCAGCTAAGCAGGCTTTGGATCAGCTGACTGGCTATAAGTTGGAAAAAGATTTTTCATTATTGTTTAAGAATGGTGGAAAATCTAGAAAATTCAACAAAGAAACCGTGTTGGCACTTTATCTGGACAAAGATGAACGTGTGGAAAGAGACTTTTTCCGTACTTTCTTCTATCACCTGAATTTTAATAACCACGATATGGTGGATGCAGAAGGTAAAGAAGTGGGAAGTGATCCACTTCAATTATTCGGTGAAGGTTTGCTTTACAATGAATACCGTGAGTCGTTGGTGAATTCTTTTGATAAAAAAGATACTCGCCGTGCAGCTACATTCTTTGAATATTTCACAAAGGAGAATCATCAATTTGGCTGTAATATGCTAAAATTCTATGGTCAGAATTCTGGTGGTCAGCATTATTTTGATCCGGATGTGGTACTCTATCGATATGCTGATGCTGTTTTGATGAAGGCTGAGATTGAAAATGCGTTGGGAAATGATCCGTCTGCATATATCAATGAAATCCGTCAACGTGCTTATGGTGAGAATTATACATCAGATTTAGCTTATAAGAATGGTACCTTTGCTGAAAACGAACTGGCTATCTTGAAAGAGCGTGATAAAGAATTTGTAGGCGAAGGAAAACGTTGGTTTGACTTGATCCGCTTGCAGGATGCCAATAAACAGTCGCTCGTGTTCAGTGCAGATGCAGCATATGCTGAAGGTGATTATCTGGCTCCGGTATTAAATAAGGCTACCCAGTCTTATATGGTTTTGTGGCCGATTGATGTTGATTTGATGAATAATGACCCATTGTTGAAGCAAACGGTTGGTTATCCGACTAAAAAATAAAAGTCATAGATTTTTGTAAATCAAGAGAATGTGTCAAAGTGTACCTTTCTTACATGTACGAGTGTCAAAGCAAAGGAGGGTATCTTGACACATTCCCTTTTTCTATTTTCAGAAGAGCGTTGATTTTTTGAAGTCGCAGTTTGGAGGCTTGCTCAACAATCTTTAAATTTGTGTAGTTAATTAATTAATTTTTTAGATCATGAGAATTAAGAACTTGTTTATTCTTCTTTTCGTATGCTGCCTCACTCAGTTAGGGTATGCTGCTGACTCTATTTTGGTGCGTGAAACTCGCATTCCTATCTTGATAGAACGTCAGGATAATGTGTTGTTCTATCTCCGCTTTAATGCCGGCAACAGTCAGAAACTAGATCAGGTTTCGCTCAAGTTTGGACCTGAAGTGAGGATGTCGGATATACAAGCTGTCAAATTATATTATGGAGGTACAGAAGCTTTGCAGGATCGTGGCAAGAATCGTTTTGCTCCAGTAGAATACATCTCCAGCCATAAGCCAGGCGGTACGCTGGCAGCTAATCCTTCGTATTCAGTTTTAGATTCTGAAGTATTGAATCCGTCGCATGAAGTGGTGCTGAAAGGTAATCAGAAACTGTTTCCTGGCGTGAACTTCTTTTGGGTAAGTTTGCAGATGAAACCTACTGCTTCACTAGCTACTAAGGTAACTGCCCAGTTGACTTCTGCTATATTGGATGGTAAAGAAGTGCCTTTGAAAATGCGTTCTCCCAAAGGTATTGAACATCGTATGGGGGTAGGTGTACGTCATGCTGGGAATGATCATTCGGCGGCTTTCCGTATTCCAGGTTTGGTCACTACCAACAAAGGAACCTTGTTGGGGGTATATGATGTACGTTATAACAGCAGCGTAGATTTACAGGAACATGTCGATATAGGTTTGAGCCGCAGTACTGATGGTGGTCAGACATGGGAAAAAATGCGCTTGCCATTGTCTTTTGGAGAAACAGACGGACTGCCGGCTGCACAAAATGGGGTAGGCGATCCTTCTATTTTGGTGGATACCAAGACAAATACAGTGTGGATTGTTGCGGCTTGGACACATGGTATGGGAAATCAACGCGCTTGGTGGAGTTCTCATCCGGGCATGGATAACAGCCGTACAGCCCAGTTGGTGATGACTAAAAGTACGGATGATGGCAAGACTTGGTCAGCTCCTATCAATATTACTGAAATGGTGAAAGATCCTTCCTGGTATTTCTTGTTGCAGGGACCTGGTCGGGGTATTACCATGAGTGATGGTACATTGGTGTTCCCTATTCAGTATATCGGTGCTGACCGCATTCCAAATGCCGGTATCATGTATAGTAAAGACCGTGGAGAAACCTGGAAAATACATCATCATGCTCGCACCAATACAACGGAAGCGCAGGTGGCTGAAGTAGAGCCGGGTGTGCTGATGTTAAACATGCGTGATAATCGTGGTGGCAGTCGTGCTGTGTATACTACGACTGATTTGGGAGAAACTTGGAAAGAACATGAGTCTTCGCGTACGGCTTTAATTGAGCCTGTTTGCATGGCTAGTTTAATTAGTGTAAAAGCCAAGGATAATGTACTCAAGAAAGATCTTTTGATTTTCTCTAATCCAAATTCTACTCAAAACCGTAATATGATTACTATTAAGGTCAGCTTGGATGGCGGTAAAACTTGGGCTCCTGAGCATCAGGTATTGCTGGACGAAGGCCATGGCTGGGGATATTCTTGTTTGAGCATGATTGATAAGGAAACGGTAGGTATTCTTTATGAAAGTAGTGTTGCTCATATGACTTTCCAGGCTGTGAAGTTGAAAGACTTGGTAAAATAAATATTTTGATGGGATGAAACATACAAGCTATCTTTTGAAGATTGTTCTGGTATGTTGCCCTCTGTGGATGGCCTGTACTTCTTCTTCACAACGTGAGCCTGCGTGTTGGAAGATACAGGTCATGCAAGGAACGCCTCATGAGGAAGCTGGTATAGAGCAGGGAGTATCTGCTGGTTATGCTGGTTTTTATCAGGGGCGTTTGCTGTTGGCAGGAGGGTGCAACTTTCCAGAATTGCCCGCCGCTGAGGGGGGCAAAAAGCGTTTTTATCAAGGAGTGTATGCTGCCGCGTTATCTGATGAGGAGGTGTTGGAGTGGAAGTGTATAGGACAGTTGCCGGCACCGGCTGCCTATGGTGTTGCTCTCAGTACGCCTCAGGGAGTCATTTGTGTGGGAGGCATGAATGAACAGGGAGCTGTTTCGTCTGTGCTCCGTTTATCTTTTCATAATGAAACCGGTCAGTTGCTGACTGATTCATTGCCTTCTCTACCTGTAACACTTGATAATATGTCGGGTACTTATTATAACCATTGTCTGTATGTGGCTGGTGGAAATGTAAATGGTATTCCTTCGAATGCGTTGTATAGGCTGAATTTAAAAAGGTTGGAGAACGGATGGAAGCGTCTGGCTGATTTCCCGGGACCTCCGCGGGTACAGCCTGTATTGGCAGCACAACGCGCTTTGCAAGGTACTTATCTTTACCTGTGGGGAGGTTTTGCTGGTGCCGGTGTAGGACGTCCGGCTACTTTATCGGTTGATGGATATCGTTATCATCCCGAAACAGACACTTGGACTTCTGTGGCTACACCAGTTGGGGCAGACGATATCGATATATCACTAGGCGGGGGGACCTCCATCGCTTTGGGTGATAGCTTGATCCTTTGTATGGGGGGAGTCAATAAAACGGTGTTTCTGGATGCCTTGAAGCGGGAGGAGCAACTGAAACAAGCGCTTCTTGATGATAATATGGTATTGGTGGATAGTCTGAAGCAGGCAGGCAAGCTATATATGACGATGCCAGTGGAAGCCTATCATTTTAACGATCGTGTTTTAGTGTATAATACTCATCAAGATGTTTGGCAAGAAGTGTTGCGTACTCCGTTTACAGCTCGTGCCGGTGCTGTGATCGTTGGATTGGATTCTGTATTTTATCACCTTCATGGGGAATTGAAGCCTGGTATCCGTACATCGTCCATAGTCCGGATTTCGCATCACTAAAGTTTCCTTTTCTCTTTTTTCAGGCTGGCGATGTCGTTTCTTGGAGGAAGGAATAATAAAAGCTGTTTTTTATAATTTTTTTCCTGTAGGTTTTGTATTTTATCTTACAGGTTTAGTGCACTAATTATACAGGAATTAGTGCACTACTTTTTAAGGATTAGTCCACTAATTCCATAGAAATAGTGCCGCTATTCCGTCGTAGTAAAAATTAATTTAGCTAATTCATTAAATCTGATTTATGAAAAAAATTAATAATTATGCCATTGTTCTCTGGCTTCTATTTACAAGTGTTCTTTCTCTCCAGGCTGCCGATAAAATCAAGGTAGCCTGTATTGGCAATAGTATTACATTCGGTACTGGACTTTCTCATCCTGCGATGGAATCTTATCCAGCTCAGCTTCAGGAAATTTTGGGTGAGCGATATGAGGTTGGTAATTTTGGACGTCCTGGAGCTACCTTGTTGAAGAAGGGACATCGGCCTTATGTTAAGCAGGAAGAGTATAATCAAGCTCTTGCTTTTGCAGGTGATATTGCTGTGATACATTTAGGAATAAATGATACAGATCCTCGTAATTGGCCTCATTATAAAGATGAGTTTATTCAGGATTATGTTTCGTTGATTCAGGACTTCAAACGGGTGAATCCGGCTTGTCGAGTCATTATTTGCCGGATGACGCCTATTTCTCACCGCCATCCTCGTTTTGAATCTGGTACGCGTGATTGGCATGGTGATATTCAGCATGCTATTGAGATTGTAGCTCAAGCTACTCAAGTACAACTGACCGACCTTCATCCGGTGCTGTATCCTTATCCTTTTATGTTGGCAGATGGTTTGCACCCTGATTCAGAGGGGGCACTCCGACTAGCTCGTCATATTGCGTCGGTGATAACAGGAGATTTTGGAGGGCTGCAGGTGTCTTCTTTGTATTCCGATAACATGGTGCTTCAGCGGAATCAACCCTTGACCTTGCAGGGAGTAGCGGATGCAGAACAGGAAGTATTGGTGGAGATTGCTGGACAAAAGCAGAAGACTGTGGCTAATGGAGACGGTAGGTGGACATTGCAGCTGCAGCCTTTAAAGGCAGGGGTAGATTATGTACTTGAGATATCTTCTGCCGGACGTACTTTGATTTTTAAGCATGTAGCTGTGGGGGAAGTTTGGCTCTGTTCAGGACAGTCTAATATGGAGTTCAGACTAGACCAGGCTTCAACCGCGCAGGCAGATATTCCACTGGCTGATCATGCAGCCATTCGTTTTTTTGACATGAAAGGACGTTGGTCTACTTCTAATCAAGCTTGGTCACTTGAAGCTTTGGATTCAGTCAATCATCTGGCTTATTATGTACCCACTCAATGGGAAATCTGTAATTCTCAGCATGCAGCCCGTTTTTCGGCCGTGGGTTATTATTTTGCCAAGATGCTGCAAGACAGTCTTCAAGTACCGGTTGGTATTATTTGTAATGCTGTGGGAGGCTCTACTACAGAGTCCTGGATTGATCGTCATACCTTGGAATATCAATTTCCGGCTATTTTAAGAGATTGGAAAAATAATGATTTTATTCAAGCGTGGGTCCGTGAACGTGCTAAAGTCAATATCAGGAACAGCCGGCATCCGTTGCAGCGTCATCCTTATGAGCCTTGTTATTTGTATGAAGCGGGTATTCAGCCTTTGCAATCTTTTCCTATACAAGGTGTTATCTGGTATCAGGGAGAGTCTAATGCACATTTTGTAGAAGGACATGAAAAACTGTTTCCACTTTTGGTGGATAGTTGGCGTAAGAACTGGCATCGTGAAGACCTTCCGTTTTATTATGTTCAGCTGTCCAGCTTGAACCGTCCTTCCTGGCCTTGGTTCCGAGACAGTCAGCGCCGGCTCATGCAGCAGATTCCTTACACGGCTATGGCTGTATCGTCAGACCAGGGTGATTCGCTCGATGTACATCCCAGAAATAAGCGTCCTATTGGAGAACGGCTAGCCCGTTGGGCTTTATATGATACATATCAGTATTCATGTTTGCCATCGGGGCCTTTGGTGCAGGAAGCTGAGGCAGTAGGTTCTGAGGTGCATATTCGTTTTGATTATGGTGAAGGAATGCATGCAGGTATAGGGACAGCAATTATCGGATTTGAATTGGCTGAGACGGATGGTCTTTTTGTACCGGCAGTAGCCCGTGTCAAGGGAAATGAAGTGATTATCTCAGCACATGGTATGAAGGTGCCACGTTTTGTACGCTATGGATGGCAACCATTTACCCGGGCTAATCTGGTAAATCGCGATGGATTGCCAGCTTCGACCTTTCGATTGGAAATTATTCATCCTTAGATACATAGTGTAGCCTTTCACCATAATCTGATTAGACTTTGCTGGTTACGGTGAAAGGCTCATTTATTATCTGTCTGATTTACAAGTAGAGTGAATGCTGGTTTCAATGGTCTGAAAAATGGCATCTTCTTCATCTGGGTGAAACCAGTGAATATCAGTATCCCTCTTAAACCAAGTCATTTGCTTGCGTGAATAGATTCTTGAGTTCTGTTGAATTTTTTCAATAGCAAAAGGAAGTGTCCATTCCCCATCGAAGTATTTAAACATTTCTTTATAGCCTACCGTATTTAGGGAATTTAGATGGCGATAGGGATAGACTCTCCGGGCTTCTTCTTCCAGTCCTTCTTCCATCATTATTTCCACTCTGCGGTTAATTCGCTGATACAATTCCTCCCGTTCGCGTCGCAACCCTATCTTGAGCAGGTGAAAGGGGCGCTCTTTTGCTTGCTGTGTGCGGAATGAAGTATAAGTTCGTCCTGTCATGTAGCAGATTTCCAGGGCATGCAGCACACGTTTGGGGTTTTTCCGGTCTACTATCTGATAATATTCAGGGTCAAGCAGCCTTAATTCTTCTCCAAGGCGTTCCAAACCTTCCTGATTATATCGTTCCATGATATGTGCTCTGGTTTTAGCATCTACCGTGGGGATGTCGTCAATACCTTTGCAGATTGCATCTACATACATCATGGAGCCACCGGTCAATACCACAGTCTGATGGGTAGAAAACAGTTTTTCCAGGCAAAGTATGGCATCTGCTTCATATTGGGCTGCACTGTAATAATCAGTCAGTTGTAAGGTACCAATAAAATGGTGCGGAACCCTTTGCAGTTGTTCAGGAGTAGGGGCAGCCGTCCCTATAGGTAAATCTGCATACAGTTGTCGTGAATCCGCCGAAACGATTTCTGTGTGATAATGTTCTGCAATTCGTAGGCTCAGTTCTGTTTTGCCCACACCGGTAGGGCCAATTAATACAATCAAAGTAGGTTTCTCCATCACATGAAATTTGCTGATAGATAAATTCATAAATACTTTTTATCCGTAAGACAAAGACAACGCGGATGACTCGGATCCATAGTGTCCGCCCTTTTGTGATGCGAGCAGAGAATCTGTGTCATCCGCGTTATCCGCGTTTATAGAAAGATGAAAGCTATTGATTAATAGCGGTCTTCATCATATGGATTTCCGCCACTGCCTTCATCCAGTCCGCCAAAGCCGTCGCGGTCAAAGTCTTCCATATCAAAGTCTTGATCTCCATAAAAGTTTTCATCCAAGTCTAGTGAGCCGTTTGCTGCAATCATTTCTTCAAAGTCTACGGTTTGCTTGGGTGCATCTCCAGCCTTTTTAGTGCATTTAGCTCCAGTCATGCTTTTTCCAGTCATGATTTCTGTCAGCTCTATGAAAAAGCAGCGTTCAGTCATGTAGTCAAACACATAAATCAGCTTCTGCTTTTCATCTTCCACCAGTTCACTGATAGGAGTTTCCTTCATCACCCAGCTATCCATTTCCGGGTTGTCATCCATCTCTTCCAGTGTAATTTCTTTTTCTTTCTCCCAGTCATCATCGCAGATGAAAAACGAAGTCATCTGGTCGTCGGAATATCCGGTAGCCTTCAGAATGGCTTCATGAAAGTCATAGAATGTGGCATCCGGATCTATTTGTATTTCTCTGATAAAATCATCTACCTCATCAGAGATAAGGGTAAATCTGTAGATCATGTCTAATTATCTATTAGTTATTTGCTGGCAGGAATAATACCTCTTTCCGATTCGCGTATAAACTTCACGATATAGGATACTTCGGGTGTCATTTCCATTTCTTCTTCTATTTTTTTCAGCGCATCACTGTTGTTCAATCCACTTTGGTAGATAATCCGGTAGGCATTGTGGATTTGTTCGATGGTTTCGTTGGAAAATCCGCGTCTGCGCAATCCTACCAGATTCAGTCCGGCATAGCAGATCGGTTCACGTCCGGCAATAATATAGGGAGGAATATCTTTACTGAAGCGGCATCCTCCTTGAATCATACCATAGCCACCTACTCTGCAGAACTGATGCATCAGCACATTGGCACTGATAATGGAGTTGTCGTCAACAATTACTTCACCAGCCATTTTGGTTGAGTTACCGATGATGCAGTTGTTGCCTACAATGGTATCATGAGCCACATGTACACCTTCCATCAGCAGGTTGTTGTTACCCACTACCGTTTTTCCTTTGGCAGCCGTACCGCGGTTAATGGTAACATTTTCACGGATGAGGTTGTTGTTGCCAATTTCAGCAGTTGTTTCTTCGCCTCGGAATTTCAGGTCTTGTGGCACCGCTCCGATAACGGCTCCCGGGAAAATGGTATTGCCATTTCCGATGCGGGCACCGTACAGGATATTCACATTGGCCATGATTTTGTTGTTATCGCCGATGACTACATTCTTGTCGATGAATACAAAAGGGGCGATTTCTACGTTTTCGCCTATTTTTGCTTCGGGATGAATATATGCTAAAGGGCTTATCATAATTGAGTTTTATCTGTTATTTATTTTTTACAATTTGCGCCATGAATTCTGCTTCACATACCACCTTTTCGCCTACAAAAGCATAACCCTTCATAGTGGATATGCCTCGGCGGATTGGAGCTAGCAGTTCCACACGGAAAATCAAGGTGTCTCCAGGTACTACTTTCTGTCGGAATTTCACACCATCTATTTTCATGAAATAAGTGGAGTAACGATCCGGTTCATCCACCGAATTCAGTACCAGTAAACCACCGGTTTGTGCCATAGCTTCTACCTGAAGTACACCAGGCATAACCGGTTCTTGTGGAAAATGTCCTTGGAAGAATGGTTCGTTGGCTGTTATATTTTTGACTCCTACAATGTAGTTGGCACCGATTTCGATGACTTTGTCTACTAGTTGCATAGGGTATCTGTGAGGCAACAGTTCGCGAATACGGTTCACATCCATAATAGGGGCACGGTTACAGTCATAGCTAGGTGCCTGGATTTCGTGCAGACGGATTTCTTTACGCATCTGACGGGCAAATTTGTTATTGATGGTGTGACCAGGGCGAGTCGCTATGATGCGGCCTTTGATGGGTTTACCTATCAAGGCAAGGTCACCTATGACATCCAGCAGTTTATGGCGGGCACATTCGTTGGGCCATACCAGCGGCTTATGGTTGATGTATCCCAGCTGTTTAGCGTTCATGTGAGGTACTCTCATTACATCGGCCAGTTTATCATAGTTTTCCTGTGACATCTCGCGTTCATAGATCACAATGGCGTTATCCAAGTCTCCACCTTTGATTAAGCCTGCCTGTAGCAGAGGCTCTATTTCACGAACAAAGACAAAGGTACGGCTGGCCGCTACTTCGTCTTTAAATTTGGTCATATCTTCGAGTGTGGCAAATTGGTTCGGGATGATGCTCGAGTCATAAGAAACCAACACGTTTAGGCTAAAGTTTTCATCAGGCAATACAATGATGGAAGACCCTGTCTTTTCATCGCGGAATTCAATCTTAGACTTGATAATATAGAAGTCTTTGACTGCATTCTGTTCTTCCATACCTACACGTTCTATTTCTTGTACATAGTATTGAGCGCTGCCGTCTAAAATGGGGAATTCAGGTCCGTTGACCTGAATCAAGCAGTTGTCGATGCCCAAAGCATAGAGTGCCGCCATACCATGTTCCACGGTACTTACTTTAACTCCGTTTTTACAGAGCACTGTGCCGCGCGTGGTTTCTGTGACATTATCAGCTACCGCATCGATGACAGGCTGTCCCTCCAAGTCAATCCGTTGGATTTTATATCCGTGATTTTCGGGTGCAGGATTGAAGGTGACTGTAAGTTCCAGACCTGTATGAAGACCTTTTCCACTCAGAGAAAAGCTTTCTTTCAGCGTTTTTTGTTTCAACATGCGTTACTTATTTAATTTTTGTTTCAGTTCGTTTAATTCTTTGCGCAGGGCATTCAGCTCGCTGTACATATCGGGCAGTTTACGGAATACTGCTTGTGATTTGAAATACTGTTTCATACCCATAGGAGGGGTGCCAATGAGCTGTTCATTGTCTTTGATGCTTCCTGGTACTCCTGATTGCGCTCCTAAGTTGACCTTATTTCCGATGTGGATATGTCCGGCTATTCCTACCTGTCCGCCAAACATACACCATTCACCTATTTTGGTAGATCCGGCAATGCCTACTTGTGCTGCCATGACGGTATGCGAACCGATTTCATCATTGTGAGCCACTTGAATCAAATTATCTAATTTAACTCCTTTGTGTACGATAGTAGCTCCCATCGTTGCGCGGTCTACGCAGGTATTGGCACCGATTTCCACATCATCTTCCAAGACTACGATACCGATTTGAGGAATTTTTTCATATCCGTTGGGAGTTGGGGCAAATCCAAATCCGTCGGCACCGATGACAGCACCAGAATGGAGCACGCAGCGGTTTCCGATACGGCAGTCATGATATACTGTAGTATTGGCATATAATGTACAGTCACTTCCTACTTTAGCGCCGGCGCCCACGGTAGCATGTGGATGCAGTGCTGTGTGGTCACCTACTTCAGCATAATCGCCTACATAAGCAAAGGGGGCTATATAAACACCTTCTCCCACTTTGGCTGTTTCAGCAACAAAAGCCAAGGGGTCAATTCCTGTTTTTTTAGGTTTGCTTTGTTCATAAAGGTTCAGCAATTTTGCTAAACTTTCATAGGCATTATCAACTTTAATTAAGGTAGCCTTAATTTCTTTTTCAGGCACAAAATCTTTGTTTACTAAAACAATGCTGGCCTGTGTTTCATAGATATACGGTGTATATTTAGGATTCGATAAAAAAGAGATAGCTCCCGGAATTCCTTCTTCAATTTTGGCAAAGGTATGTACGGTAGCATTTTCATCTCCAATGATTTCTCCTTGGATAAATGTTGCAATTTGTTTAGCAGAGAACTCCATATCTTGTTGTTTTAGATAGTTTCAATTCACAAATAACGCACTTTTTTTTCATATATCCTTATTCTTTGATGAATATTTTCTGTTTAAATATATAATATGTAGTATACAGGGCAAAAGAATAGCTTTCTGGTTGTAAAATTTAATCCTTGTTTTTAGTGATAGAAGTTCATTTGGTATCTAATGCAAAGAGGGCTTGCTGCCCATAACAGCAAGCCCTCTTTGCATTGGGGTAACAGGTGGTCATTTGATTGTAGTAACGATTGCCTGTTTTTTTTATTTCCTTTTACAGGATAGCTTTCAGTTGTTCAGCCATCTGAGCTTGTACTTCTTGTGCTGCTTGACGGCTGGCAGCTGCAAAGTTTTCGGTTTTGTCTACATAGATAATGCCGCGGCTGGAGTTTACAATGAGACCGCAGGTACTGTTCATACCATATTTGCAGACTTCTTCCAGCGAACCGCCTTGTGCACCAATGCCAGGTACTAGTAAGAAGTGGTTGGGTACTATTTTGCGGATGTCTTCAAAAGCACGGCCCTGAGTAGCACCTACTACATACATCATTTGCTCATCGCTGGCCCATTCTTGGCTTTTGCGTAATACTTTTTCGAATAGACGTTCCCCCTCTGTATCTGTAGTCAGCTGGAAGTCGTGTGAACCCTTGTTGCTGGTCAGAGCCAGGAGTATAACCCATTTTCCTTCGTAGGTCAGGAAGGGGGTGACACTGTCTTCTCCCATATAAGGAGCCACGGTAACTGAATCGATATTCAGCTCTTCAAAGAAGGTGCGGGCATACATGGCTGAAGTATTTCCGATATCACCGCGTTTAGCATCTGCAATGATGAACTGGTCCGGATAGTTTTCCTTGATGTAATTTACGGTCTTTTCAAAGGCAATCCAGCCTTTTACTCCCATGCTTTCATAGAAGGCCAGATTGGGCTTATAAGCGATACACAAGTCTTGTGTAGCATCAATAATGGCTTTATTGAATGCAAAGATAGGATCTTCTTCTTTCAGCAGGTGTTCAGGTATTTTTTTGATGTCTGTGTCTAAACCTACACAAAGAAATGATTTCTTGCGTTTAATGTTCTCGAAAAGTTCTTGTTTATTCATGATTTCAGGTATGTTTAATGATTGATATTTTACTTTACAGTTCGCTTTCTTTTAGCCGTTCTGCGTTTTCAGCCACAATGAGGTGGTCTATACAGTCTTGGATTTCGCCATCCATGAAGGCTGCCAGGTTATAGATAGTATAATTGATGCGGTGGTCGGTAATACGTCCTTGCGGATAATTATAGGTTCGGATCTTAGCCGATCGGTCACCGGTGGATACCATCGTTTTACGCTTTGAGGCAATGTCGTCGATATATTTTTGATGTTCCTTATCGTAGATAAAGGTACGCAAGCGGCTCAAGGCACGTTCCTTGTTCTTGGGCTGGTCGCGTGTTTCTGTACATTCTATGAGAATTTCTTCTACAGTTCCGGTCAATGGATTTTTCCAGTTATAGCGTAATCGTACCCCAGATTCCACCTTATTGACATTCTGTCCACCGGCTCCGCTACTTCGGAATGTATCCCATTTTATTTCGCCTTCATTGATGATTACGTCGAATTCTTCAGCTTCTGGCAATACTGCTACGGAAGCAGCTGACGTGTGTACGCGACCTTGTGTTTCTGTAGCGGGTACACGTTGTACACGGTGTACTCCAGATTCGTATTTCAGGGTACCATATACATTATCGCCCGATACAGAGCAGATAATTTCCTTGAAACCTCCGGCTGCGCCTTCGTTGGCACTCGATACTTCCAGTTTCCATCCTTTCATATCGCAGTATTTGGTGTACATGCGGAAGAGGTCGCCGGCAAAGATAGCTGCTTCATCACCGCCTGTACCGCCGCGTATTTCGAGGATAGCGTTGCGGCCATCTTGCGGGTCGGCAGGAACCAATAGCAGCTTGATGCTTTCTTCCAGTTCCGGCTGACGGGTTTGGCAAGCGTCCAGTTCTTCACGCGCCATTTCTTTCATTTCCGGATCTGTTTCGTGGGCAATGATATCCTTGGCCTCTTCAATTCCGTTCAGTACCTGGATATATTCTTGGCGGGCCTTCATCAGGTCACCCAATTCTTTATATTCTTTGGTCAACTTCACGTAACGTTTTTGGTCGGCTATCACGGCCGGGTCGGTAATCAGGGTAGACACTTCTTCAAAGCGGGCTACCAGTCCTTCCAATTTTTCTAATAAGGTATTGTTTTCTGCCATTAATATTATTTACTAGTAATTTATAATCGGTGGGTTGCAATCTCTTTCAATTTTTCCATGTGAAAAGTCGGAAATTTATCCTATTACCTTCACGTAAGGGATCTATCAAGAAGATAAAAAGCATATGCGTATCCAGCTTTTTTTCGGATATTATCCTCCAGCTGTGCAGCAAAGTCATGATGCAGACTATAGCCAACAGATACCGTATTTCAGTGATAATTCCTCGCTTTGTTTCCCGTTTTCATCTTCTCTTTTTTCAACTGAAAGCATAGTGCTCCAATGCCCAGAATAGTATGGTGATGAACAGTGCCGCTATGGTGAATCCGATCCATGCCTTGAAAGAATTCGGCAAGAGTGTATCATGCTCTTTTGATGAAATGGCAAAACCGGCCAAGGCAGCTGGAGTCACCATGACCAGTTGTTTTAAGAATTCGTTATCTCCTGCCAGTTTGACGACTGCCGCATTCGCTGCAGCTCCTATTACAAAGATTACCGTCAGTACGGCAAATTTCTTTTTTGTTTTTTCTTTCATAACAGAGGATTTTTAAGCGTTTATTTCCGGTTCTTTTGGGTAGGCTTATAGTTCTTCCAGAGTTTGGTTGCCAAGTAAATACTCATAAGTCCCCAGCCTGTAGCTGCCAGCGTCTTGCTGGCAATCGTCAAAAGGGAGGCTTCTTCCTGTGCATACCGAATCGTTTGTTCGATAAAGTCTATGCAAAGAACCGTTGAAGCTACGCAAAATATTCCCACCATGCCTATAGGGAGCATCACGCCTTTTCCTGTAGTTTCTTGCTTTACCGTTTTCTCTTCTTTTCCCATTTGGATAAAGATAGACAAACGGCAGAAATCGGATCCCCTTCATCAGGAACCTGTTTCTGCCGCAGATAATGTGTTAATATTTGAATTCGCCGAACTCAGAGCGGATGATCAGTTCCTTGTGGTCGCTTTCTTCGATACGTCCCACAATCTGAGCATCAATGTTGAAGCTCTTTGAGATGGCGATGACTTCTTCAGCATGTTCTGGTGACAGGTATACTTCCAGGCGATGCCCCATGTTGAATACCTTGTACATTTCAGACCAGTCGGTGTTGCTCTGTTCCTTGATGGTGCGGAACAACGGCGGTACCGGGAAAAGATTATCCTTAATCACGCGGCAGTTGTCACCGACAAAGTGTAACACTTTGGTTTGAGCACCTCCCGAGCAGTGTACCATACCGTGGATTTCCGGACGTAAGGCATCCAGCAATTTCTTCACAACCGGAGCATAAGTACGGGTCGGAGAAAGAACTAACTTGCCGGCATCAATCGGACTGCCTTCTACGGCATCCGTCAGTTTCAAGCCGCCGCTGTATACCAATTCGTCAGGCACTCCGTGGTCGAAACTTTCCGGATATTTTTCAGCCAAGTATTTGGAGAATACATCGTGACGGGCAGAAGTCAAACCGTTGCTGCCCATACCACCATTATATTCCTTTTCGTAAGTGGCCTGTCCGTAAGAAGCCAAACCTACAATGACATCACCCGGCTGGATGTTGGCATTGTTGATGACATCGGCACGCTTCATGCGGCAAGTCACCGTAGAGTCCACAATGATGGTACGCACCAAGTCACCCACATCGGCTGTTTCTCCACCGGTTGCATAGACGCCAACTCCCATTTCGCGGAGTTCTGCCAGCAGTTCATCCGTTCCGTTGATGATAGCAGAAATCACTTCTCCCGGCACTAACAATTTGTTGCGGCCGATGGTAGAAGATACCAGGATGTTGTCTACAGCACCTACGCAAAGCAGGTCGTCAATGTTCATAATCAAGGCATCCTGAGCAATCCCTTTCCATACGCTGAGGTCGCCAGTTTCTTTCCAATACAGGTAAGCCAAAGACGACTTGGTACCTGCACCATCGGCGTGCATAATGTTGCAATACTCTGGGTCACCGCCCAAAATGTCAGGGATAATCTTACAGAAGGCTTGAGGGAAAATGCCTTTGTCGATGTTTTTGATGGCATTATGCACATCTTCTTTTGAAGCGCTTACACCGCGCATCATGTATCTTTGGTTATTACTCATGAGATAATAAGTTGATTTCCATTATTGATGATGCAAAGATATGGCATTTCTATTTATTTCCGCATTTTTTAAATAAAATTATTACGGAAATATTTCTTTAATAAAGAATGTCGTTGTACATTTGCAGCAACTTTAAAACACTAGTTTAAACAACAAAAAACTTTAGAATTATGTCAAAAGTAACCGTAGTAGGTGCAGGTAACGTAGGTGCTACATGCGCTAATGTGTTGGCTTTTAATGAAGTAGCCGACGAAGTGGTAATGCTGGATGTGAAAGAAGGCGTTTCAGAAGGTAAGGCAATGGATATGATGCAGACTGCTCAGCTGTTAGGTTTTGATACTACAGTAGTAGGTTGCACCAATGATTATGAAAAAACTGCTAATTCTGATGTTGTAGTTATCACTTCAGGTATTCCTCGTAAGCCGGGTATGACTCGCGAAGAGTTGATCGGTGTAAATGCAGGTATCGTGAAATCGGTTGCACAGAACATCTTGAAATATTCTCCGAACGCTATTCTCGTAGTGATTTCTAACCCGATGGATACAATGACTTACTTGTCATTGAAATCATTAGGTTTGCCGAAGAACCGTATCATCGGTATGGGTGGTGCTTTGGATAGCTCTCGTTTCAAATATTTCTTGTCTCAGGCTTTGGGTTGCAATGCCAACGAAGTAGAAGGCATGGTAATCGGTGGTCATGGTGACACTACAATGATTCCGTTGGCACGTTTGGCTACCTATAAAGGTCAGCCGGTTAGTCAGCTGTTGAGCGAAGAAAAACTGAACGAAGTAGTAGCTTCTACTATGGTAGGTGGTGCTACTCTGACTAAGTTGCTGGGTACTTCTGCTTGGTATGCTCCGGGTGCTGCTGGTGCTTATGTAGTAGAATCTATTATCCACAACCAGAAGAAGATGATTCCTTGCTCTGTATATCTGGAAGGTGAATATGGTGAATCTGATATCTGTATCGGTGTACCTGTTATTTTGGGTAAGAACGGTATTGAAAAGATCGTAGAACTGGAATTGACTGAAGACGAAAAGGCTAAGTTTGCTGCCAGCGCTGCTGCTGTTCACAAGACCAACGCCGCTTTAAAAGAAGTAGGTGCTCTCTAATTAGGTAAGCACTTTTAAAGTATATTGGCCTCATGACCTTTTCTTATTAGAGAGGGTTATGAGGCTTTTTTTTTAATGAACAGATTAACTGAAAATCGTATGAAAAAGACTTTATTGGCCGCTTTGCTGTCTGGTAGCATGTGGGGCGGTTTGCTGGCTCAGGAAGCTCCGCTTTGGATGCGGTATTGTGCCTTGTCGCCGGATGGAAAAGAGGTGGCATTTACTTACAAGGGGGATATTTTTACGGTGCCGGTCACTGGAGGAAGAGCATTGCAGCTAACGACTCATCCGGCGTTTGATTCGCAGCCGGTCTGGAGTCCAGACAGTAAGAGGATATCTTTTGCTTCTGACCGGATGGGAAGTATGGATGTGTATGTGGTGAATCGACATGGTGGTGTTCCTACCCGGCTTACTACTCATTCGGGTACCGAAACACCTGTGGCTTTTCTAGATTCCTCTCATGTTCTTTTTACAGCGGATATTCTGCCTGGTGCTGAATCGGTGCAATTCCCTTCTAACGGACAGTTTAAACAGGTTTATCAGGTTTCTGTAGAGGGAGGACGTCCGAAATTGTATTCTTCTCTTCCGATGGAAGAAATTTCTATCAATGAGCAAGGTGTCTGGTTATATCAAGATAAAAAAGGGTATGAAGATCCATGGCGTAAACACCAGGTGTCGCCGATTGCTCGCGATGTATGGATGTATCGTCCTGCAGCTACTCCTTTGTATGAAAAAATGACAGATTTTGCAGGGGAAGACCGGGAACCGGTATGGGCTCCGGATGGAAAATCTTTTTATTATCTGAGCGAACAGTCTGGCACATTTAATGTGTATCGCCGAGTTATCGGAGAGAAAAGCGCGCAGCAAATAACTCATCATACAAAGCATCCCGTGCGCTTTTTGAGTGTGGCCGATAATGGACTGTTATGTTATGGCTTTGACGGTGAAATCTATACCATGCAGCCTGGACAAAAGCCGAAGAAATTAGAAGTGCAGATTGTTTCTGACCGGAATGATCAGGATTTGATTCGTCAGATTCGCCGAAGTGGAGCTACGGAAATGGCAGTTTCACCAGGCGGTAAAGAGGTAGCTTTTGTTCTTCGAGGAAATGTGTATGTTACATCAGTCGATTATAAGACAACTCGTCAGATTACTGACACTCCGTGTCAGGAGCGGAATGTGAATTTTTCCCCAGATGGGCGTACGCTAGTTTATGCTTCTGAGCGAGACGGGCTTTGGCAACTATATACAGCTACGATTGTCCGGAAGGATGAAAAGCTATTTACATATGCTACCGATTTAAAAGAGGAACGTCTTACTCATTCGGAAGCGGTTTCTTTCCAGCCTCAGTTTAGTCCGGATGGTAAGGAAGTGGCTTTCCTGGAGAATCGTACGGCTATCCGTGTCATCAATCTGAAAACGAAAGCGGTGCGCACAGTGATGGAAGCGAAATATCAGTATTCTTATTCAGACGGAGATCAATGGTTTCAATGGAGTCCGGACAGCCGTTGGATTTTGGCAGATTATATTGGAGTGGGCGGTTGGAATAATAAAGATGTGGCGTTGCTCGATGCCAGTGGCCGGACTCCTGCTGTTAATCTGACTGAAAGTGGATATACAGATGGTCAGCCTAAGTGGGTACTGGGCGGTAAGGCGATGATGTGGTACAGTGATCGGGCTGGTTACCGTAGCCATGGCAGCTGGGGCGCAGAAAGAGATGCTTATCTTATGTTTTTTGATGCTGAAGCGTATGACCGCTTTCGGATGACTAAGGAAGAAACGGAATGTTTGGAGGAAGCCGAAAAGGAAGAGAAGAAGCATCAGGAAAAGACTGAAAAAACAGATAAGAAAAAGCAAAAGCTTTCAAAGGATAAGGAGAAAGAAGAAGCGGTGAAACCGCTGACTTTTGATTTGGTCAATCGCTTTGACCGCATTGTGCGTCTCACGGTCAATTCTTCTCATTTAGGTGATGCTGTATTGACTAAAAAAGGGGATGTGCTGTATTATCTGACTTCTTTTGAAAAGGGATATGATCTTTGGGAACATAATCTGAAAGAAAACTCCACTAAGTTACTGAAGAAGGAGGTAGGTTATGGAGAATTATTACCTGATAAGGAAGGTAAAAATATATTTTTGTGTACGGGCGGTCAGTTGAAGAAGATTGAAGTGGCTGGCAGTAAGATATCGCCTATAGAATTTGAGGCTTTCTTTGACTATCGTCCTTATGAAGAACGGGCTTATATCTTTGATCATGTAGGCCGTCAGGTCAATGATAAATTCTATGTTCCTGATTTGCATGGTGTAGACTGGAAAGGCTATCAGGAAGCTTATCGTCGGTTCTTGCCGCATATCAATAATAATTATGACTTTGCTGAAATGTTGAGTGAGTGGCTCGGCGAACTGAATGCTTCGCATACGGGAGCCCGTTATGCTGCACCGGGGGCTGCACTTTCTACAGCTACTTTGGGGTTGTTTTATGATGATACTTATGCAGGAGATGGCTTGAAGATTCTGGAAATCATAGCGCAGAGTCCTTTGGCTCAAAAGAAAACGAAGGTTACCACAGGCTGTATTATTGAAAAGATGGACGGGCAGTCTATTCTGGCCGGTATGGATTATTTCCCTCTTTTGGAAGGTAAGGTCGGTCGAAAAATGGTGCTGACAGTCTACGATCCGGCAACGGGGCAGCGCTTTGAAGAGGTGGTGAAACCGATTAGTCAAGGGGCTGAAAAGCAATTGCTGTATAAGCGTTGGGTGGAACGTTGTCGCCAGCAAGTCGAGGAATTCTCTGGAGGGCGCATCGGATATGTACATATTGAAGGTATGAACAGTCCGAGTTTCCGTCGTGTTTATTCAGATTTGTTAAGTGAACGGAACAGGCAGAAAGATGCCGTTATTGTAGATGTCCGCCATAATGGAGGAGGTTGGCTGCATGATGATGTGGTGACCTTACTCAGTGGAAAAGAATACGAACGTTTTGCTCCGCGCGGCCAGTATATTGGCAGTGATCCGTTTAATAAGTGGTTGAAGCCGTCTTGTATGCTAATTTGTGAAGATAATTATAGCAATGCGCATGGTACTCCCTTTGTTTATAAGACATTGCAGGTGGGTAAGCTGGTAGGTACTCCGGTAGCAGGTACCATGACGGCTGTTTGGTGGGAACGTCAGATTGACCCAAGTCTTGTTTTCGGTATTCCTCAAGTTGGTTGCATGGATATGCAAGGACATTACTTGGAAAATCAGACACTTCAGCCAGATGTGTTGATTTATAATCAGCCGCAAGAGGTATTGCAAGGTGTGGATATGCAATTGAAAAAAGCGGTGGAAACTTTAAAATAAGTGACTCTGATTAAAAAAAGATGTATCTGTCAGGAGTGAGAATCACTTTGTCAGATACATCTTTTTTTATAGTGTTCATTTAATATCTTCAGAAGAACTACCGGGCATCAGCCCCCCACATCATTTTGTTTCGTAAGGTGTTGAAAAATACATGATCGAAACATTTGATGACCTTGATGGTATAGTCTGCACGGGTGATGTGCAGGCGGGTAGCTTCTTTGCAGGATTCGCTGCGGCCATCAATGGCCACCAGGAAATTATGGCTGCGACTCTCTATCTCCAAGGTGATTTCCCAGTCATCGCATATCACAATAGGACGTACATTCAGGCTATGAGGTGCTACCGGTGTAATGGCGAATGTCTTACTGTGTGGCACCATAATAGGTCCTCCTACACTGAGTGAGTAAGCTGTAGAGCCGGTTGGTGTGGCAATGATCAGACCATCAGCCTGATAAGTAGCTAGATGGGCTCCGTTGATAGAAGTGTGAATGCTAATCATAGAAGAGCTGTCGTGTTTCAGTACAGCGATTTCATTCAAGGCATACGGGTCGCGCATCAGCGATTCGTTGTCACAGGTCAGTTGCAACACACTCCGTTCTTCCACCTTATAATGGTTAGCATAAATCTCATCAAAGGCTTCCTCCATTTCATTAGGGGAAATATCAGCTAAAAAGCCCAGTCTGCCGGTGTTGATACCTAGGATCGGTATTCCTTTTCTTCCTACTCGGCTGGCTGCTTTCAGAAATGTACCATCTCCTCCAAGGCTGATTACCACATCGGCAGTAAAGTCATCTCCATCAAAAAGTTCTACTTCAGGTAATGAAAGGTGCAACTCGTCTGTCAGAAAATGGTAAAATTCCCGGCATACGCCTATTTGTGCCTGATGCTGTTCCAATAACTGGAACAAGCGTTCTGCATGGGGGGATTTATGAGCTTGATAGTTGTTTCCGAATATGGCAAATTTCATAAGTAAAATAAATGTTATCGAGTGCAAAGATGGCTTTTTTTTCTCAGATAGCTGCCAAGTTATCGCTATTATTTGTACTTTTGCCACAAAGTTTAAAAAACGATTATGACTAAGTTAAGTGTAAACATTAATAAGGTGGCTACCTTGCGGAATGCCCGTGGGGGGAATGTGCCGAATGTGGTGAAAGTGGCATTGGATTGTGAGAGTTTTGGCGCTGACGGCATTACCGTGCATCCGCGTCCGGATGAACGCCATATTCGCAAAAAAGATGTCTATGACCTGCGGCCGTTGTTGCATACGGAATTTAATATTGAGGGGTATCCGTCTCCTGATTTTATAGATTTGGTGTTGAAAGTGAAACCTCATCAGGTAACCTTGGTTCCGGATAGTCCTACTCAGCTTACTTCCAATGCGGGCTGGGATACCAAAAATAATTTGGCTTTTCTATCTGAAGTGCTCGAGTCTTTCAACTCTGCCGGAATCCGTACATCCGTCTTTGTTTCTACAGATTTGGAAATGATTGAATATGCAGCCAAGGCCGGAGCTGACCGGGTAGAGCTTTATACAGAACCTTATGCAGCCAATTATGCAAAGGATAAGGAGTCTGCAGTTGCTCCGTTTGTCGAAGCAGCCAAGACAGTTCGCAGTTTAGGATTGGGCTTGAATGCAGGTCATGATCTGAGTTTGGAGAATTTACATTATTTTTATCAAAATATTCCTTGGCTTGATGAGGTATCTATAGGGCATGCCTTGATTAGCGATGCGCTTTATTTGGGTTTGCAGCGTACCATTCAGGAATATAAAAATTGTTTGTGCGGATGATTAGTATGATGTTGTGGCAAGCAGTGGCGGAAGCCAATCCGGTACTGACTCCGGTAGCTGAAGTGGCTGCCGAAGAAATGAATCTGTTGACCATGGCCATGAAAGGTGGCTGGATTATGGTAGTATTGGGACTCATGTCTCTGGTTTGTTTTTACATTTTGTTTGAGCGGAATTTTGTGATTCGTCGGGCAGGACGGGAAGATCCCCAGTTTATGGACAAAATTCGCGATTATATGGCAGATGGAGAGTTGAAAGCGGCTATCAGTTATTGCCGTGGTGTCAATACTCCTTCAGCTCGTATGATTGAAAAGGGAATCACGCGTTTAGGACATCCCGTAAATGATGTACAGGCAGCGATAGAAAATGTAGGCAATATTGAAGTAGCTAAGCTGGAAAAAGGAATGACCATTATGGCTACCATTTCAAGCGGAGCTCCTATGTTGGGCTTTTTGGGTACTGTGACCGGTATGGTGCGTGCTTTTTGGCAAATGGCGAATGCTGGTAATAATATTGATATCACTCTGCTTTCTGGAGGTATTTATGAAGCTATGATTACCACAGTAGGGGGACTGGTAGTAGGTATTATCGCCATGTTTTCTTATAATTACCTGGTGACACTGATTGATGGAGTAGTTAACAAAATGGAGGCTAAGACTATGGCTTTCATGGATTTATTAAATAAGCCAACATGCTGAAACGGAGAGCTAAAATATCGCCCGCATTCAGTATGGCGTCTATGACGGACCTCATTTTTTTGCTGCTTATATTTTTCATGATCACGTCGACTATGGTATCGCCTAATGCCATAAAGGTGTTGTTGCCCCAAGGTAAACAGCAGACTTCGGCGAAACCGCTGACTCGGGTGATTATAGACAAGAACTTGAATCTGTATGCGGCCTTTGGAAATGAAAAGGAACAGCCGCTGACTGTAGATGAACTGACTCCTTTTCTGAAAGCTTGTGCTGACCGGGAACCGGAAATGTATGTGGCACTGTATGCTGATGAATCGGTGCCTTATCGTGAAATTGTGCGGGTACTGAATATTGCCAATGAAAACCATTTTAAGATGGTTCTGGCTACACGCCCGCCTGAACATAACTAATAGGTGAATCAAAAAAAGAAAGCTAAATATGTAGGAATGGCTGGTGCCCTGTTGGTGCATGTGGCTGTTTTGATACTCTTGTTTGTGGTGGGGTTTACTCTACCTGAAAAGCAGGAGGAAGGCGGTGTGCCGGTATTGATGGGGGAAGTTAATGAAGCTGGATCTCAGATGGATCCCTCTTTGGTAGAGGTTGATGTGTTGCCTGATGAGGCGGTAATGGAGCCAGCAGCCCTGCAGCCTGAAATGTCGGCAGATGACTTGGATGAAATGTTATTGACGCAGCATCAAGAAGAGTCGGTAGCGATTCCTCCTAAAAAAGAGAAACCTAAGGAAAAAGAGAATCCTAAAAAGGAAGTGCAACCTAAAAAAGAGGTAAAACCACAACCTCTCAAACCGGAAAAGACGGAAGCTCAGAAAGCTGAAGAGGCTAGAAAAGCAGCCGAAGCAGAAGCTGCCCGGAAAGCGGCTGAAGCAGAAAAAGCCCGGAAGGCAGCTGAGGAGGCGGCCCGTAAACGGGTGGCTGGTGCTTTTGGAAAGGGGGCTAAGATGGCCGATAGTGAAGGAAACTCTAAGGGAAATGGAGTTCAAGGTAATCCTGCAGGAAATGCTTCTACTGGTAAGTCAACAGGAACCGGTGGGTATGGAGCCTGGGATTTGGGAGGCCGTTCTCTTGGGGAAGGAGGTTTGCCTAGACCTGTTTATAATGTACAGGATGAAGGTCGGGTTGTAGTGGATATTACTGTAAATCCAGCTGGCCGAGTGATTGCTACAGCCATTAACCGGCGGACTAATACTGTAAATCCTGCACTTCGGAAAGCGGCTGAGGATGCTGCCAAAAAGGCCACATTTAATGCGGTCAGTGGTTTAAATAACCAGCAAGGTACCATTACCTATTTCTTTAATCTTAAGTAACGCTTAGATTAAGTGAAGTAGAGGGGTGAGGCGTGGCAGATGTAAATAGGAAACTTTCAATTTTTTAATTTTAATATAGGAGGTTTGGATCATGAAAACAGTGTATGTATTTTTTGCAGACGGATTTGAAGAAATTGAAGCGTTCACACCGGTGGATGTGTTGAGACGTGCCGGATTGAATGTGCAAATGATTTCGGTAACTCCCGACGAAATAGTCAAAGGGGCTCATGGGGTGTCTGTATTATGTGATAAGAATATTGTGAACTGTGATTTTTATGATGCTGAGTTATTAGTATTGCCCGGAGGTATGCCTGGAGCTGCTACGTTGGGTGAAAGCGAGGAACTTCGTAAACTATTGTTGCACTTTGCTGAAATAGGTAAGCCGTTGGCTGCTATTTGTGCGGCACCCATGGTGCTGGGTAATCTGGGTTTACTGCAGGGTAGAAAGGCTACTTGTTATCCGGGTTTTGAACAGTATCTTGAAGGCGCAGAATATACAGCTGCCTTGGTGGAAAAAGATGGTAATGTTATTACAGGTAAAGGACCGGGTGCAGCCATGGATTTTGCATTTGCCTTGGTGGAACTGCTTGAAGGCAAAGCGAAGGTACAGGAACTGAAGGAAGCTATGATGGTGTCAGCTTAATCTGAAGAATATATGAAGAAATATGCAGTGATTGTAGCGGGGGGAAAGGGATTGCGTATGGGGGCAGATTTGCCTAAGCAGTTCCTTCCCATAGGTGGAAAGCCTGTGTTGATGCATACCTTGGCGGCTTTTCATGCTTATGATGCTACGTTGCAGATCATTTTAGTACTTCCGCAAAGTCAGCAAGATTTTTGGCATCATTTGTGTGTGCAACATTGCTTTGACGTGCCGCATCAGGTAGCCGATGGAGGAGAAACACGTTTTCATTCAGTGCAGAACGGCTTAGCTTTTGTAGATGAACCAGGGTTGGTGGCTGTGCATGATGGTGTGCGTCCTTTTGTGGCGCAAGCGGTGTTGCAGCGTTGTTATGACTTGGCAGTGTCTCACAAGGCTGTTATTCCTGTTGTTGAGGTGGTAGAAACAGTACGTCATTTGCAGGAAAATCAAAGCATTACTGTGCCCCGGGGGGAATATCGTTTGGTTCAGACTCCTCAGGTTTTTGATGTCGCTGTTTTAAAACAAGCTTATCAGCAGCCTTACACACCTTTCTTTACAGATGATGCTTCGGTGGTCGAAGCGATGGGGGTGGATGTGTTTTTGACAGAAGGAAATCGTGAAAACATTAAGCTGACTACTCCTTTTGATATGAAAATAGCGGAGGTGTTGTTGAAGTAATGTTCGATATTACCACACGCGATATAAAATATCTAACGGGGGTAGGGCCACAGCGAGCCGCTATTCTCAACAAAGAGCTGGGAATTTTTTCTCTGCGCGATTTGTTGTATAACTTTCCTTATAAATATGTAGACCGAAGCCGGTTTTATGCGATTCGTGACTTGGATGATTCATTGCCTTATATTCAGCTGAAAGGTCAGATCATGAGTTTTGAATCAGTAGGTGAAGGTCGCCAACGGCGTTTGATAGCGCATTTTACAGATGGTACAGGATTTGTAGATCTGGTCTGGTTTAAAGGCATTAATTACATCCTGGGAAAATACAAGCTGCGTCAGGAATATGTGGTGTTTGGCAAGCCTACGGTGTTTAATCATCGTATTAATATAGCTCATCCAGACATAGATTTGGCGGCAGAACTGAAATTGTCGAATATGGGGTTGCGTCCGTATTACAATACCACCGAGAAAATGAAACGCTCTTCCTTAAACTCGCAAGCTATCGAGAAACTGATGGGACATATGATGGAATTGTTGCAGGAACCATTAGCTGAAACTCTTACTCCGGCTATTCTTTCCGAACATCATTTGATGTCGCTTACCGAGGCTTTGAAGCATATTCATTTTCCGCAAAATGCAGAGATGTTGCGGAAAGCACAATATCGTTTAAAATTTGAGGAGTTGTTTTATGTGCAACTGAATATTCTCCGTTATGCCAAGGATCGTCAGCAAAGATATAGAGGTTATGTGTTCGAACATGTCGGGACTATATTCAATACGTTCTACGCTCAGAATCTGCCTTTTGAACTGACGGGTGCACAGAAACGGGTATTGAAGGAAATTCGGCGTGATATGGGGATGGGACGGCAGATGAATCGGCTGCTGCAAGGTGATGTAGGAAGCGGTAAGACACTGGTCGCTTTAATGAGTATGCTGATAGCTCTGGATAATGGCTTTCAGGCCTGTATGATGGCACCTACTGAGATTTTAGCCAACCAGCATTTTGAAACGATTCAGCAGTTCTTGTTTGGGATGAATGTGCGTGTGGAGTTGCTGACTGGCTCAATTAAAGGAAAGAAGCGGGAGCAGATTTTACAGGATTTGCTTACGGGTGAGGTGCAGATTTTGATAGGTACGCATGCTGTTATTGAGGATACGGTCTGTTTTAACAAATTAGGTTATGCTGTCATTGATGAGCAGCATCGCTTTGGGGTGGCGCAACGGGCTCGGTTGTGGACAAAGAGTGTTCAGCCTCCTCATGTTCTGGTAATGACAGCTACGCCTATTCCGCGTACACTGGCTATGACATTATATGGTGATCTGGATGTCTCAGTCATTGATGAACTTCCACCTGGTCGTAAACCTATTGCTACGATACACCAGTTTGATAGTCATCGTGCTAGTCTTTATCGTTCGGTACGTCGCCAAATAGAGGAAGGCCGACAGGTTTACATCGTGTATCCGTTGATTCAGGAAAGTGAAAAGATTGATTTGAAGAATCTGGAAGAAGGTTATCTGCATATTTGTGAAGTTTTTCCGGATTGTCGGGTATGTAAGGTGCACGGCAAAATGAAGCCGGCTGAAAAAGATGCACAGATGCAGCTCTTTGTTTCAGGTGAGGCGCAGATTATGGTAGCTACCACGGTGATAGAAGTGGGGGTTAATGTGCCGAATGCCTCTGTGATGATTATCGAGAATGCTGAACGTTTCGGGTTGTCGCAACTTCATCAGCTTCGTGGTCGGGTAGGACGCGGAGCAGACCAGTCTTATTGTATTCTGGTAACGGGTTTTAAACTGGCAGACGATACTCGCAAACGTCTTGAGATTATGGTTCGGACGAATGACGGATTTGAGATTGCTGAGGCTGATTTGAAACTCCGTGGTCCTGGGGATTTGGAAGGGACGCAGCAGAGTGGAGTAGCGTTTGATTTAAAGATTGCTGATATTGCCAAAGACGGGCAGTTATTGCAGTATGTGCGAGAAGTGGCTCAGTCTGTGGTAGAGGCGGATCCTCAGGCTTGTCTGCCTGAAAATGACATACTTTGGAGACAATTGAAAGCCTTGCGTAAAACAAATGTAAATTGGGCAGCTATTTCTTAAAATAGTTCTAAATATGTTTTATAACATATGATGTGGCTATATTACACATATAAAGTGAATTATCTCTGAAAATAATCGCAGTGGATGTGATTTTTGTATAAAAAATAGTTAATGATAGGCCTTATATTTCAAGGATAAGTTTTATCTTTGGGAGAATTTTTGAAAACACCTAAGAAATCGATGAATTTTTTTAATATAAAGACTCTTTTTATTGCAGCTGCAGCTATGGTAAGCCTGAACACTTTCGGTCAGGACTTAATGGCTCGTCAGGCTCCTATTGATAGAAAATTGAAGAGTGTGGACTCTTTGGCTTTGCAGAAACAGATCCGTGCTGAGCAGGCTTTATTTCCGGGGATAGATGTCTATCCGGTTTGGACCAATGAAACGGTACAGGCGTATAAAGATGCTACGATTCCAGAAAGTTATACGTTTGATTTGACAGAATTCTGTATGCCTACGAATCAGACTCGTATAACAGATGTTTTCGGCTATCGTCCTCGCCGTCGTCGTATGCATTATGGTTTGGATATTAAGGTATATGTGGGAGATACTATTCGGGCAGCTTTTAACGGTAAAGTGCGTATCGTAAAGAACTATGGTCGTCGAGGTTATGGTAAGATGATCCTGATTCGCCATGATAATGGATTGGAAACAGTTTACGGACACTTGTCTAAGCAGCTGGTTGAGGAAAATCAGTTGGTCAGAGCTGGTGAGGTCATAGGTTTGGGGGGGAATACGGGCCGTTCTACAGGTTCCCACTTACACTTTGAAACCCGCTTCCTGGGTATGCCTATTAATCCGGCATTGATGTTTGACTTTGAAAAACAAGATATTGTAGCAGATTCATACACGTTCCATAAAGGACGGGGAAAGGATGGTTCTTCTCGTCAGACAGCTTCCGGTGAAGGTCTTTTCTATAAAGTGAAACGGGGTGATACCCTTTCTAAAATTGCTCAACGGCAGGGAGTATCAGTATCTCGTTTATGCAAGTTGAATCGTATATCTACCCGTACTGTGTTGCGTCCGGGTCAGGTGTTGCGCTGCTCTTGATGGAAGTTTAGTTCTCAGAGCATCATGATAATAAGATAAAGAAAGGGCTGGGTTTTCATTTTTGAAATAGGATGAATACCCTGCCCTTTCTCATTTTCAGTAGCTTCTCATATTCTTTTGCATAGGTGATTGCAGGGTTAAATCCGATCATCTGAGAGTAAAAAGTAATATTTGACACATAGCCTTTTCTGTTTTTGTTGATTTATTCCTATCTTTGCAGTCTATATTGTAAGGCAATGAAAGATACAAAACAACAATTTGAGCATGTACTGGCCATATGCCGTGATTTGTTCTTTAAGAAACTTCACGATTATGGTCCAGCGTGGCGTATTCTTCGGCCACAGTCAGTTACTGACCAGATCTTTATCAAGGCTAACCGAATTAGAAGCATTGAAGTGAAAGGGGTGACGATGGTGGATGAAGGAATCAAGCCAGAGTTCATCGCAATCGTAAATTATGGAATTATCGGTTTAATCCAATTGGAACTGGGTTATGCTGAATCGGCTGACATCAGTGTAGATAAAGCCATGGAACTGTATGATAAATATGCCAAGATCTCCATGGATTTAATGATGGCTAAAAATCATGATTATGATGAAGCATGGCGTAGTATGCGCATCAGCTCGTATACCGATTTGATTCTGATGAAGATCTATCGTACCAAGCAGATCGAAAGCCTGGCTGGAGAGACCTTGGTATCTGAGGGAGTGGATGCCAACTATATGGATATGATAAATTATTCGGTATTTGGATTGATTAAGATAGAATTTGGCAATTGATAAGCAAGATATGGTGAAGAGGATATGGACCAACTTTTGTCGTTTTCTTCTGGCAGGGGTCTTTATCTTTTCAGGTTTTACCAAGGCGGTAGACCCTCTAGGCTCTTTTTATAAGATTCAGGATTATCTGACAGCCTTTGGTCTGCTGGATTGGTTTCCTGATGCTGTGCTTTTGCTTGCAGCTGTCTTGTTGTCTTCCTTGGAATTCTGCATCGGTATTTTTTTGTTTTTCGGCATCCGTCAGCGCATTTCCACGACCTTGTCATTTCTGCTGATGTTGTTTATGACACCGCTGACCTTATACCTGGCTATAGATAATCCAGTATCCGATTGTGGGTGTTTTGGTGATGCCTGGATTTTGACCAATTGGGAGACCTTCTTTAAAAATCTAGTCTTATTGGTAGCATCTGTAAGTGTTTTCAGATGGAGAGTCTGCCTGGTGCGCTTCATTACATTGAAGTTGGAGTGGATGGCTTCCATGTATACTATTCTTTTTATCTTTGCTCTTTCCATTTATTGCTTGCATTATTTGCCTGTGTTGGATTTCCGTCCTTACAAGATAGGTACAGATATTAAGGCAGGTATGGAAATTCCAGACGGGGCTTTGCCGAGTGTATTTGAAAGTCGATTTATTCTTGAAAAAGAGGGGGTAAGAAAGGAATTTACCTTAGAAAATTATCCGGATAGTACTTGGACTTTTATTGAAGCCCGTTCTGTATTGAAGCAGAAAGGTTATGAGCCGCCTATCCATGATTTTTCTATGATTTCATTAGAATCGGGCGAAGATATTACAGATAGTGTGCTAACTTCGCATAACTATACTTTCCTGTTGGTGGCACATCGTATTGAGGAAGCGGATGACAGTCATATTGACTTGATTAATGAAATCTATGATTACAGTGTAGAGCATGGTTATGGCTTTCTGGCGCTTACCTCTTCTCCGAAAGAGCAGATTGATTTATGGAGTGATCGAACCGGTGCTGAATACGATTATTGCCAGATGGACGATATTACCTTAAAGACCATTATCCGCTCCAATCCTGGTTTGGTGTTGATAAAAGATGGTATGATATTAAATAAGTGGGCAGATTCACAGCTGCCCGATGAATATGTCTTGACTGACAGCTTGGACAAACTAGAGTTGGGACGTCCATGTCCGGTGGATGCACAGCACACCATTCGGACTTTGATGTTTTGGTTTTTTGTGCCGCTGATGCTTTTGCTGGTTACCGACTTGCTGGTGGTGAAGCGGCGGGAAAAACTTCAGGCTGAAGTGTTGGGAAAGAAATAAATGGTCCGTTCCTACATTAGGGAACGGTCTGTGAGAAGAAGTTTTACTATTAACCCTTTTAATAAATTAAACAAAATGAGAAAGAACATTGTTGCAGGAAACTGGAAAATGAACAAGACCCTTCAAGAGGGTATTGAATTGGCTAAAGAACTGAATGAAGCATTGGCTAATGAAACTCCGAATTGTGATGTAATAATCTGTACTCCGTTTATCCACTTGGCATCGGTTACTCCGCTGGTAGACGCTGCTAAGATTGGTGTAGGTGCAGAAAACTGTGCAGACCAGGTATCTGGTGCTTACACAGGTGAAGTTTCAGCTGCTATGGTAGCATCAACCGGTGCTAAATATGTAATCTTAGGCCACTCTGAACGTCGTGCATATTATCACGAAACAGTAGAAATCCTTGAAGAAAAAGTGAAATTAGCTCTGGCTAACGGTTTGACTCCGATCTTCTGTATTGGTGAAGTATTGGAAGAACGTGAAGCAAACAAGCAGAATGAAGTTGTTGCTGCTCAGTTGGCTTCTGTATTCTCTTTGTCTGCTGAAGATTTCTCTAAGATTATCTTGGCTTATGAACCGGTTTGGGCTATCGGTACTGGTAAGACTGCTACTCCGGAACAGGCTCAGGAAATCCATGCCTTCATTCGTTCTGCAGTAGCTGAAAAGTATGGTCAGGAAATAGCAGATAACTGCTCTATCCTCTATGGTGGTAGCTGCAAACCTTCTAATGCAAAAGAACTGTTTGCTAATCCCGATGTAGATGGTGGTTTGATTGGCGGTGCTGCTTTGAAAGTAGCTGACTTCAAGGGCATCATTGATGCATTCAACTAATTATTGAGTATTTTTCACACCACAACTTCTTGAATGGGAAGTTGTGGTGTATTCATTCATTTAATTTATTACTTTATGAAACGGTTTGTTTTATTGGGAATGCTGTCCTTTGCTTTTGTTTCGCTGGCAATGGCGCAACAGAACATAGTGCAGAGTTTGCAGAAACAGGTGCCTGGACAGGGTAGAGTAACTATTCATCAAGATGCCCGAATTACAGCTCTGATAGGTTCTGAATATATTCCGTCCGGAATAGGAGAACCGCGTGTCATTAAAACGAACGGTTATCGTATTCAGGTGTATGCGGGCAATAATACCCGTAGAGCCAAGAACGAAGCGCATGAAGTAGCGGCAAGAATCAAGGAGCATTTTCCGGATTTAACCGTTTATACCTCGTTTCTTCCTCCGCGCTGGCTATGTAGAGCCGGTGATTTCCGTAGTATTGAAGAGGCAGATGCCATGATGCGGCAGCTACGCGCCACTGGTGTGTTCAAGGAAGTTTCCATTGTAAAAGAACAAATTGCTATTCCGTTATAAATTCATTTAAATCAAATAAATAGATATGTTGGGAAAAGAAGAAATAGTGTCTCCGGCATTAGACGAATTAAAAGAACATTATCACCGTATTCTTACCTTATTGGGTGAAGATGCCAGTCGTGAAGGATTGATAAAAACTCCGGAACGTGTAGCCAAAGCTATGCTTACTTTAACTAAGGGGTATTCTATGGATCCGCATGAAGTGCTTCTTTCTGCAAAGTTCAAGGAAGAATATAGCCAGATGGTGATTGTAAAGGACATTAACTTCTTCTCTTTATGCGAACACCATATGTTGCCGTTCTATGGCAAGGCTCATGTGGCTTACATTCCGAATGGATACATTACAGGGCTTAGCAAAATAGCCCGTGTGGTAGATATCTTCTCGCACAGATTGCAGGTACAAGAGCGCATGACACTGCAGATTAAGGAGTGTATTCAGGAAACACTGAATCCGCTTGGTGTGATGGTAGTGGTAGAGGCTAAACATATGTGTATGCAGATGCGTGGAGTAGAAAAACAGAATTCTATTACTACCACGTCTGATTTTACGGGAGCATTTAATCAGGCTAAGACTCGCGAAGAATTTATGAATCTGATTCGTCACGGTGGTTCCTGGTAACTTTTCCGGAGGCTTTCAGATATGGAATCAGTCCTATAGCTGCTGTTTGGGTATAGACGGCTAAGACCGTTAGTAAATATTCACTACTACACGGTCTCCCAGCCGTTTAGCCATGATGTTTTGTACCTCACGGAGACTGTTGTATCGCTTCATGAGTTCATCACATCGTTCGTTGTCTGCAGCGAGAGTAGGATCCTGCAGCGCTTGCAGCATATGTTTCAGTTCTTCACTGACAATAGCATATTTAAAATTGATGACTAAGGTTGGAACCAGTTCTACCAACCGTTCTTCGTCAGTAAGAATCTTTTGTGTTTTGGTGTGATATTTACTCAGCTGATATCGGTTGCTGATGAGCTCAACACTCAGTTTGCTGATGTCCGGATTAGGGTGCGTTAAGAAATAGCGTTCTGCACAGAAACCGGTATCATGCAGATGGCTGGCAGCTTCATTCATCATCTGTCGGTGCAGTGGGTTGTGAAAAGCCAGATCATCTTCTTTCAGTTCGCTGACTACATAATCAATGACACTCACGGCAGTTGTTTTTCCTTCTTCGTCCGTAGCGTTACACATGATTTTCTCGCCATATCTTACTACCATTTGTAAGATAAGCCGTTCATATTTATAGAATTCCCGTCCTTCCTTTCCTTCTTGTGGTATAAAAGAGTTGTAACTCTCAGGAGTCAGTGATGTGCTATCCGGCAGTTCGGTTTTTTCTTTGGGGAGCGGAGAAACCGCTTCCGCTTCCAGATCCGACGGATTTGTATTTATTTCTCCGGAAGGTTTCTGGTGTTGAGCCATTTGCTGGTTGCGTCGCTCTCGTTCTGCACGTTCAGCCTGTTGTTCAGCCTGTTTTTGGCGTCGTTTGGCTACTTCATTCACCAATAGCTTATCTTCCATGTGCAGCAGTTGGGCACATTCTTTAATATAGACATCACGCACGATGGCTTCAGGAATAACTGAAATGCTTTGCACCAAGCTGCTGATTAATTCAGCCCGTTTAATAGGGTCTTTGCCGGCATCCTCCAGTAGGAGGTGGGTTTTAAATCGGATAAAGTCAGTTTCATGCTCTTGGATAAATTCTTGAAATTCAGTAGCATTGTGCTTACGGGCAAACGAGTCCGGGTCTTCTCCGTCGGGCAGCAAACAGACTTTTATATTCATGCCTTCTTCCAGCAGCATATCAATGCCTCGGATAGAAGCTTTTATACCCGCTGCATCGCCGTCATAGAGCACGGTCATATTATTGGTAAACCGATGAATCATGCGGATTTGTCCCGCAGTCAAGGCAGTTCCTGAAGAGGCTACTACGTTTTCCACTCCTGCCTGGTGCATGCTGATGACATCAGTATAGCCTTCTACCAGGAAGCAGCGGTCTTGTTTAACAATAGCTTGTTTGGCAAAATAGATGCCGTATAATTCATGACTTTTGTGATAGATTTCCGATTCGGGTGAGTTGACATACTTAACCTTTACTCCTTTGGTAGCGTTGGCCAACACGCGTCCGCCGAAGGCTACCACTTTGCCCGAAAGAGTGTGGATCGGAAAGATGACACGGCCCCAAAAGCGGTCTCTCAGACTGCCGTCTTCCTTCGCATAGCACAAGCCGGTTTTAATTAAGTAGTCGCGTTTGTAGCCTTTGCGTAAAGCTTCTTGTGCCATGGCATCATGGCTGTCGGTGCAATAGCCTAGCTGAAATTTTTCAATCATGTCGTCCCGGAATCCACGGCTCCGGAAGTAAGCCATCCCGATGCTTTGTCCGTCTACATGGTGGTGCAGGATATTTTGGAAATAGTCACGGGCAAACTGATTGACCACAAAGAGACTCTCGCGTTCGCTCTGAGCCTGTTTTTCTTCTTCCGACAGTTCTTTCTCTTTGATCTCAATGCCATACTTTTTAGCCAGATACTTCAAAGCTTCCGGGTATGACATTTGTTCGTGCTCCATAATGAAGTGTACAGCATTTCCTCCCTTTCCGCAGGCAAAGCATTTGCAGAGACCTTTGGCCGGTGAAACGCTGAATGAAGGAGTTTTGTCGTCATGAAACGGGCATAGTCCGACATAGTTCACCCCGCGTTTCCGCAGGGTGACGAATTCGGATACTACATCATATATCTGGGCCGCATCCAGGATGCGGTCTATTGTGGCTTGGTCAATCATGATTGAAATTATTCTTATTTAATGGCTTCGCGGATTCTGACCAGTTTAGTCAGCAGGTCTTCCAGTAAATCCAGTTTCAGCATGTTAGCACCATCGCTTTTGGCTACTGCCGGATTTTCGTGGGTTTCGATAAACAGCCCGTCAGCTCCTACGGCAATGCCTGCTTTAGCTACAGTCTCTATCAGTTGAGGCATGCCGCCTGTTACTCCACTGGTTTGATTGGGTTGTTGCAGCGAATGGGTTACGTCTAAGATAACCGGATAACCAAATGTTTGCATTTCCGGTATTCCCCGGTAGTCAATGACCAGGTCCTGGTAGCCGAATGTAGTTCCGCGTTCTGTCAGCATAACATTCGGATTGCCTGCCTCTGCTACTTTTTCAGCGGCAAATTTCATGGCCATGGGTGACAGGAACTGTCCTTTTTTGATATTGACAGTTTTTCCTGTCTTCGCCGCTGCCAATAGGAGGTCAGTCTGGCGGCATAAGAAAGCCGGAATCTGCAGGATATCCACATATTCAGCCGCCATGTCAGCTTCATGGGCTGCATGGATATCGGTAACGGTAGGTACACCAAAGGTGTCGTGTACCTTTTTCAATACTTTCAAAGCCTTTTCATCGCCTATACCGGTAAAGGAATCCAGACGCGAACGGTTGGCTTTGCGGTATGAGCCTTTGAATACATAAGGTATCTGGAGTTTTTCAGTAATGCCTACAATGCGTTCAGCAATGCGCATCGCCATATCTTCTCCTTCAATGACACAAGGACCGGCCAATAAAAAGAAATTGCCGGCAGGATTGTTCTTCAGTTCTACCATTTGTCTGTTATTTTTGAGAGTTTACTATATCTTGTTAATTAGGAATAATTAAGGTAATGGCTTCATGCAGGATGCCTATTTCCAGTGGGAAATGTCTGTCCAGCAGTCGCCCGTCTAAATCCACAGAAGCATTTTGGGCCCGCAGCACTTTCACTTTCTGGGTGCGGTAAGGCATGACCATCTTATGGTTCAGGATACGTCCTTGGATAAGCAACCATAACCCTGACCATAGCTGCAGAAGTTCAGGACGGTAGATCACGGATACATCCAGCCAGCCATTGTAGGGAACAGCGCTAGGTGATTGTCCATATCCCCAGGCACTGCCTATGCAAATGGTCATGATGCGTCCTCGGATATGCTCCCCGTTAATTTTGAGATGCATGCGGTAGAGCTTCCGTTCAAAGATGAGCGAGAGCAATGCCATGAAATACGAAAGAAATTTCACTCCCCAGAAGCGCTTGCACTGGTCGGTGATTTTTACAATTCGGGCACCCAGCCCAATGTTGATGGCATTGACAAAATAGCGGGTCAGGTGCTTTTCCCCATCATAATAATAGCAGGTGCCTACATCAATCTTTCTCCGTCGGTTGTTTATGATATAGTCTACCGCCTTCTTATAGTCTTGGGTAATTTCCCAAAAACTGGCAAAATCATTTCCGATGCCGTTGGGGATAATACCGATAGCAATATTTCCTTTATCTTCCGCTTGCGAGAGCATGATACCATTAATGACATCATTCAGTGCACCGTCGCCTCCTACTACCACGATAATGCGGTATCCGTTATTAGCCAGAATACCTGCCAGTCTTTCCACAGAGCCGAATCCTTCGGATTGCACATAGTCGTAGGACACACCTTTACTGTCCATGTACTCCTTGATTTCTTTCCAGCGTTTCTGCACCTTTCGGGTGCCCGCTTTGGGGTTATAAATCACTCCCCATTTATTGGGATCTACACTCATAGGTTACGGTATTTAGAGTTTCAACAAAGATTTGACGTAAGCTATTTTATCTTCCATAGGCAGTGTGGCATTTATCCAGTGGATGGTAAATCCACGTCTTTCCATACCTCGGAACCAGGTCATCTGGCGTTTGGCAAACTGATGAATCGCAGTTTCCAGTTCGTGGAACATGGCTTCATAGGTCAGTTGCCCGGTAATATATAGCGTCAAGTATTTATATTCCAATCCGTAATAGATGAGGTCTTCGGGCGCAATGCCTTGGTTGATCAGTTGTCGCACCTCCTCTATCATGCCTTCGTCTAGTCTCTGTTGGAGGCGTCGGGTAATTTTGGCCCGTCTTAGGTCGCGGTCAATATCCACACCGATAATCAGGCTGTTCAGTTTAGGAAATGAGCGTTCTTCTACCGGAGTGTGCGCATAATACTCTTCTATTTCAATGGCACGGATCGCTCTTTTGGCCGTATCTACGTCCGTGGTGTTATGCAGAGTTTTATATCCTTTCAGAATTTCAGTCAGTTCTTCCAGCGTATGGTTAGCCAGTTTTTGCCGTAAGGCAGGATTTTCGGGAACCGGAAGCAGTCGGTAGCCCTTCAGTACCGATTCCAGATACATCCCTGTACCTCCGCATACAATGGGGCGTTTACCCCGTAGGCGGATGTCTTCATAAGCAGCCAGAAAGTCTCGTTGGTATTCAAAGACATTATATTTATAGCCTGGTTCTGCAATGTCTATCAGGTGGTATGGTATGGTTTTACCATTGACCGTGTAGTCTGCCAGGTCCTTGCCCGTACCTAAATCCATCTGTCTGTATATCTGGCGCGAATCGGCACTGATAATCTCCGTGTCAAGTTCGGCTGCCAAGGCAGCGGCAAAAGGGGTTTTTCCGGAGGCGGTAGGACCTAAGAGAGCAATTAAATCATAGTCTGGCATAGCATTCAAGCATCTTTGTTTAAAATAATTGCTCAAAGATACGATTTTTCAGCGAAGATGCATGAAGAGAAAAGGTCAAATGTCAATTTTTCCATGAAGAAATCTTGATTTTAACCTTCTCTCATTGGTTCATGAGATTCATCAGATGGCAGGCCACTAAGGCTGCGGTTTCTGTGCGCAGACGTGAACGGCCCAGACTGATGGGCTGGAATCCGTTTTCAAGAGCTTTCTGGACTTCTTCCTCGCTGAAATCACCCTCTGGACCTATCAGTACCAAAGCATCTTCGCCTTTGCGAAGTACCTCCTGCAGCAAGGGTTTTTCGCCTTCATAGCAGTGGGCTATGAATTTTTGTCCTGAAAAAGGCTGGGTGATGAACTGCTGGAACGTAGTCATTTCATGGAGTTTGGGAAGACGAGCCTTCAGCGACTGTTTCATAGCCGACACCAGGATTTTCTGGATTCGTTCTGTTTTGATGATTTTCCGTTCCGAATAGCGACAATTCAGGAAAGTGAGTTCGTCAAATCCGATTTCAGTGGCCTTTTCAGCAAACCATTCGGTGCGGTCCATGTTTTTGGTAGGTGCCATGGCCAAGTGAAGGTGGCCCTTCCACAGAGGAGCCTGTGGAAGGGTTTCTAAAATCTGTACCAGACATCGTTTCTGGGAAGCCGTAGTGATTTCGGCACGGTAGAAGTTTCCAACCCCATCGGTGAGCATTACCTCATCGCCTGGTTGCAGACGCAGTACGCGTACAGCATGGGCTGCTTCTTCTTCGGGAAGTTCCTCCCGGATCAGGATGTCGGGTGTATAGAATACATGCATAGTTATATTTTTCTTTGTAATCAAGCCTCTTGTTCGGGGTGGTGTTTGTAGCGGAACACCAGGGCAAATACAACAGCTACAACCAGTGCGTAGGCTGCAAATACATACCAGGCTGATTGCCATTGCGTGACTTGCGGAGCTTGGCTCTGGAAATCAACAAAATGATTCACGATGGCTTGGGCACCAAGTGTACCTATGGTAGCTCCAAATCCGTTGGTCATAATCACAAACAAGCCTTGGGCGCTAGAACGGATTCCTTTATCGGTTTCACGGTCAACAAACAGCGAACCTGAAATGTTGAAGAAGTCGAATGCTACTCCGTATACTATCATGGAGAGGACGAACATCCAGACACCGCTGCCCGGATTGCCGACACCGAAAAGACCGAAACGGAGTACCCAGGCCAGCATGGCAATGAGCATTACCTGCTTGATACCAAAGCGCTTCAGGAAGAATGGAATCAACAGAATGCAGAGAGTTTCTGATATTTGCGACAATGAAATCAAGATATTGGCGTGCTGCACTCCGAAGGTGTCAGCATACTCAGGAATGCTGCCGAAACTGCTGATATAAGGATTGGCAAATCCGTTGGTAATCTGTAGCGAAACCCCTAGTAGCATGGAGAAGATGAAGAATAAAGCCATCTTCTTTTGTTTGAACAGGGTGAAAGCACGCAGTCCCAAAGCTTCCACCATCGATTTGCTTTCTTTGCCTTGGTTGGTGGGACAATGCGGGAGGGTCAGTGCATAGCCGGCATACAGCAGTCCGATGAGGGCACAGGAGTAGAACTGACCGTAGTTGTTTTGCAGTCCCAGCAAGTCGGTCATCCACATGGAGCAGATAAAACCGATCGTTCCGAAAATGCGGATAGGCGGGAAGGTCTTGATGGTGTCCAGACCTGCTTTGTCGAGGGCTGTGTAGGCTACCGAGTTGGATAAAGCCAAAGTAGGCATATAGAAGGCTACACTTAATGAATAGAAAGTAAACAAGGTGGCGAAGTCAGTTTCTGATCCGTGCGTCATACCGTAATAGCCGGTCATTCCCATAAAGAGAGCCGATAGCAGGTGACTTAAGCTCAAGAGTTTTTGGGCTGGTATCCAACGGTCAGCGATAATACCCAAGATGGCGGGCATAAATAAAGACACGATGCCTTGCATGGCATAAAACATACCGATATGTGAAGACAATCCGATGTTCACCAGATAACTTCCCATAGAGGTAAGATAAGCTCCCCACACGGCAAACTGCAGGAAGTTCATGATAATTAAGCGGAGTTTAATGCTCATAATTGTTTTTTGTAATGTTTTCCAAGTTACGTTAAGTGCGCAAATTTAGCAATTTTCTTTTAAAAAAAGAAGGGCATCTATCCCAGACACCCAATCTTTATTAACCTTAAATCTAATACCATGAAAAACACAGTGCAAAGATATAGGTTATATGTTATATAACATAGCTTTTTCCTGGAAAACTATAATATTTTAACATTTATTTTTAGTTATACTGATTATTCTACATACAGTACCAATCCTTTTAAGTATTCACCTTCCGGATGGTAGATGTTGACCGGATGATCAGCCGGCTGAGTCAGTTGATGCAGGATGCGTACGCTTCGCCCAGACATAGCTGCTGCCGTAAAGACTGCGGTACGGAAGTTTTCCTTGCTCACCGCTTGAGAGCAGGAGAAGGTGAAGAGGATACCGCCCGGTTTGATTTTTTCGAATGCTTTTACATTGAGCTTGCGGTAGCCTTGCAGAGCATTGCGCAGGGCATCGCGGTGTTTGGCAAAGGCAGGGGGGTCCAGAATAATCAGATCATACTGATCGCCCATGCGGTCCAGGTATTTGAAAGCATCTTCTGCAAAAGCAGCGTGTCGGGTATCTCCCGGGAAGTTCAGCTCGATGTTTTGGTTAGTCAGATCAATGGCTTTGGCTGAGCTGTCCACAGAGTGCACCAGTTTGGCATCGCCGCGCATAGCATAGACCGAGAAACCTCCGGTGTAGCAGAACATGTTGAGTACGCTGCGGCCGCGGGCATAGCGTTCCAGCAGCGAGCGGTTTTCGCGTTGGTCTACAAAGAATCCCGTTTTCTGACCTTTCAGCCAGTCAATGTGAAATTTCAGTCCGTATTCCATGGCCACATTATCGGCACTGCCGCCGCGCAAGAATCCGTTTTCAGGATATAGGTCAGCCTTGAAGGGCAGGGTAGTTTCAGATTTATAATAGATGTTGTCTATATCCTGTCCCATTACTTCGCTCAGTGCATCGGCAATGGCCATACGGTCTAAGTGCATGCCGGCCGAGTGGGCTTGCATCACAGCAGTTCGTGCATAGATATCGATGACCAGTCCCGGTAAGTTATCGCCTTCGCCGTGTACCAGTCGGTAGGTATTGTTGGCAGGATGACCTGCAATCCCGATGCTGCGTCTCATATCATAGGCAATCTGCAGTTTCCGTTTCCAAAAATCTGCATCAATTTGTTCTTCCTGGCGGAAAGTGAGTACGCGTACGGCAATACTACCGATTTGCCAGTGTCCCTTGGCGATGAATTCTTTTTTAGAGGTGTAGATTTCTACGACTTCTCCTTCTTCGGGTTCTCCGTCGAGTCGTGCGATAGCTCCTGAAAACACCCAAGGATGGAAGCGTTTCAGTGATTCTTCTTTGCCGGATTTGAGAAAAACTTTGTACATGGAATAAATATTATCAGTTATCGTTATAATCTTCTTCACGGTCGGCGATAATAAAGTCGCCGGTCTGTTTCAGTTCCTGCAGCTTTTTGTAGATGTTGAGGCAAGCCCAGGCGTCAGTAGCTGCGTAAAGTTGTTGAGGCTGTGTCAGCATCTCGGCTTCCCAGTTGCTCAGCTGTTGGTTTTTAGAAATTTTCTGCCCGAACAGGATGCCGTAGATTTTCTGCAGGCTTTTGGCTTCAATGCCGAACGGACGTACATATTCCTGCAGTTCGATGCAGCCCCGTTGTTCGAAAGGGGCGCGTTTGTGCAGCATCATGAAGTCGTCTTTGAGTGAGAGTCCCACCTTTATTATATGAGGATTCTCCAAAAACAGGATGAGCGGCAGGGTAAGTCCGGTGAGATTCAAGCGGAACAGAAAGCAATGTTCTTCGGATGCAATCTGCAGCAAAGCCACTTTATGCACCCGTCCTTTGGTAAACGAAGGCCTTGTTTCGCTGTCAATGCCCACCATAGAGCAAGTTTTCAGATAAGCTACAGCCTTTTCCGCTTCCTCAGGGGTCTGTACCACATGAATCTGTCCGTCGAACAGCACCTTGGGTAGTTCGTTAATCGTTTCTTTTGTGATGGTTCTATGGATAATCATACGTCTGCTTTCTGTTTAGAATTCTATTTCCGGTGATTCCTCCGATTCCTCCTCTTCTTCCTCGTCCGCATCAGCGTAGCGCACTTCATGCAAGGCGCGCAGCGTGTTCACCAGTTTCTGTCCCCAGTAGTGGGCAAAGTTTTCCTGGCAGATGGCCAGTGCATCGTTCATGGTCTCGTTCAGCCCCAACTGGAACACAAAGATAAAGTCCTTGATGTCCTGGTAGATATCCGCCAAATCTTCTGAGATGAAGCGGGTGATGGGCTGGTCGCTGTATTTCATGTCCGACACAAACACGTCGAGGTAATCATCCTTTTCTGCCAGGATAGCGGCCAGGTTCATGCGGATAATCTCATACGTTTCTTCCGTGACATAATTCTCGGGTACTTCATCGCCCAGCGTTTCGCACGGTGGCAGCATGGCTGCTTTCAGGTAGAGCAGGGGGAGTATCTTAAGGGCGGTATCTACAAACTTGCCACGTTTCACCCCTTCTGCCTGTTCCAGGAATTTGCAGAATTCGGCGGCCACGGTAACGAATTCAATCACGTTACGGTCGAAGATGGTTTGGCTTTCCTTTTTCATATTCGTCTGATAGAATGAATCATATTAATAGTGATTGCAAAGGTAGGAAAAAATCGTGGTTTCAGAAAGTAAAGACACTAATTCGCGCCTGCATTTCCCGAATACCCCCCTTGTTTTGTTTCACCCCTCTTGAACGGTTCACCCCTTTTGCCTTGATAATCAGTATGAAAATGGTGAATGGTGAAAGAGAGGACAGTGAAGGGCAGGCCGGGATAGAAGCAGATAGAAGCAGATAGAAGAAGGGCGTTCCCGGAAATTCAGATGGCATTCTAGAAAATTCAGATGGCATTCTAGAAAATTCTGATGGTACTTTAGCTCCCTAATTCCTGTACAATTAGTGCACTACTTCTCAAGCATTAGATGGCTATTTATCAAGAAGTAATCCGTTGTTTTTCCATGATATTTTCCTCCGATGGTTGGTAAGTGTCAGTATATTTCTTTATCTTCCTCGGAAAGCCCGTTTTTACACCCTTCATTGTTTCTTATTGATAATCAGTGAGTTAAAGGTGAATGGTGAACCCTCATTTCCTGAATAACTTTTTCATCTTCGTGCATTCACTTCGATGAAATGGGGTATTTTTATCTTTCATCTTTCAGGAGGATTTGAGTATATTTTACCGAGGCTTCTTTTTCGTGCTGTTAACTGGTAGAGGATATTCATTTTCTTTATAAAAGGAAAGAAGAAAAGAATCTCAAAAAAAACATAAAAGCGACTTGTCTTCTGTGGGTGTTTTACCGGATTTATCTACTTTTGTACTGCTTAAACAAAAACTATCTATTAAAAATGGACGATTCAATACCACGAACGTGCAAGAGTATTAACTAACGATTCGGCAAGGCAACCGTTACACTGAGTGCCTCTGGCCGGATATAAATGAACGAAAGGAGGCAATAAGATGAGAAAATATCTTTATTGTGAGAATGGCTTTGTAGAAAAGCCGCAATGGATGCCTAATTGCTGGGTCAATGTGGAATGCCCCGACCAAAGTGATTTTGATTTTCTTACGAAAGAGTTGAAAGTTCCCGAGGCTTTTTTAGAAGATATCGCTGATATTGATGAGCGCCCGCGTACAGATACGGAAGATAACTGGCTGCTGACTATTATACGGATTCCGTTGCAACAGCAGGGGAGCATTCCTTATGTTACGGTGCCCATAGGTATCATTACAAACAATGAAATCATTGTGACCGTATGTTATCATTCTACAGAAATGATTCCTGACTTCATTGTTCACACACGTCGGAAAGGAGTAGTAGTTCCTAATAAATTTGAATTGATTTTACGGCTTATCTATTCTTCTGCTGTGTGGTTTTTGAAATACTTAAAGCAGATAAATAATGATGTAACTGCTGCAGAAAAAGAATTGGAAAGGAGTATACGTAATGAAGACCTGCTCCGGCTGATGAAACTGCAGAAGACTCTGGTTTATTTCAATACGTCCATCCGTGGAAATGAAGTGATGATTGGCAAGCTGCAAACTATCTTCCAGGAAAAAGATTACAAGAATCGTGACCTGGTAGAAGATGTAGTCATCGAATTAAAGCAGGCTTACAACACGGTGAATATCTACAGTGACATTTTAACCGGAACTATGGATGCGTTTGCTTCTATCATCTCCAATAATGTGAACACCATCATGAAGCGCATGACCAGCATTTCAATCATCCTGATGGTTCCCACATTGATAGCGAGTTTCTATGGAATGAACGTAGATGTACATGTAGATGCCTTGCCGCATGCTTTTAGTATTATCATTTTAATATCCATTACTTTATCTGCCTTGGCTTTCCTTATTTTCAGGAAGATAAAGTGGTTCTGATCCCCACCTTATATTCATCTGAGCTGACAGAAATGGAGAGGTAAGTAAAAACTAAGTTTCTCAGAAATCAAATCTTAATTGTATCCAGGAAGGAGAGTTTTCCTCTCCTTCTTCTTTCGGATTGGAAACCGAGAGTCCGAGCAGGCGGATGGCGCGGTGCTGGTAGTCTACTTCCTGGAGCAATTGCTTGGCCAGGGGGAGGATGATGGAGAGGGAGGTCAGCTCTTCGGCTTGGGTCAGGCTGCGGGTAATCTGCGTAAAGTCGTGATACTTCACTTTCAGTGTCAGGGTATTGCCGTGGAAGTCTTTTTTCTTCAGACGGTCAACCAGTTCCACTGCCACATGATAGAGCTCGATGATAAGGGAAGAGTAGCGGCTGATATCTTGTTCCAAGGTATGTTCACAGCCTACCGATTTGCGGATGCGCTCGGCCTCTACCGGGCGCAGATCCACGCCACGGGCAAAGTTATAATACACGTTGCCTACTTTGCCAAAATGATGGGTCAGGTTTTCCGGTGACTGCATCCGCAGTTGCAGACCGTTGTGAATACCTAAGGCATGCATCTTTTTGGCTGTGACCGGTCCCACACCCCAGAAACTTTCTATGGGCAGGGAGGCTATGAAATCCAAGGCCTGGTCAGGATGAATGGTGCAGAGACCGTCGGGTTTCCGGTAGTCTGATGCTATTTTAGCCAGGAATTTATTGTAAGAAATACCGGCAGAGGCTACCAAATGCAGCCGTTCGCGTACCTTCTGTTTGATTTCCTTGGCAATGTCTACCGCCAGTGGAATGCCAGGCTTGTTTACCGTCACATCCAGAAAAGCCTCATCCAGTGAAATCGGTTCCACCAGGTCAGTATATTCATGAAAGATAGCATGCAGTTCGGCCGATACCTGTTTATACACGTCCATGCGTCCAGGCACAAAAATAAGCGGTGGGCAAATACGTTTGGCTTTTTGAGACGACATGGCCGAACGTACTCCATAGCGTCGGGCTTCATAGCTGGCTGCTGATACCACCCCTCGTTTTTCAGCATGTCCCACCGCAATGGGTTTCCCCCTTAACTCAGGATGGTCTCTCTGTTCTACAGAGGCATAAAACGCATCCATATCAATGTGAATAATCTTTCGTTCAGTCATGGCAGTGGTCATTCATCTGCAAAGGTATGTTTTTTTCTCCTAGCTTGTATCTCCTTGATTATTTTTTATCTGAATGTGCAGAGTGATGAATATTTTTCGTATCTTTGAAAAAGTAATCACCTTATAAATTAAAGTATTATGGCTATAAAATTTTTTAAGTGCCCTATCTGTGGTAATGTGGTAATGAAAGTGGTAGATGCTGGTGTTTCGGTGGTTTGCTGTGGCAGAAAGATGGAAGAACTGAAACCGAACACCGTAGATGCCAGCGGTGAAAAACATGTTCCGGTAGTGAAAAAACTGGAGGGTGGTAAACTGAAGGTAGAAGTAGGCAGTGTACCGCACCCCATGTTGCCTGAACATCATATTGCCTTTATTTATGTGGAAACAGAAAATGGGGGTATCCGGGTAGACCTGACCGATAAACCCGAGGCCGATTTCTGTGTTTGTTCAGGAAAGCCTTTAGCTGTTTATGAATACTGTAATCTGCATGGTTTGTGGAAAACAGAATTAGCCGATTAATATCTAAAAAAAGTCTTCAGTAATCTGAAGGCTTTTTTTGTCTGTTGCAATACCTATAAATCATGATAAGGTAATAAATTTTGCTCTTCCAAATACCCAATGATAGGTATTGCCGCTTCTCAGCTCACATTCTAATTTTGCAGTGTGAAAATTAGGATGATTTTATGAGATTTTTTTTACTGTTATTATTCGCATCTCTACCCATTATAGGTTTCTCTTATGATTTATCCGGTAAGGTACTCGACTCAAAACAAAAAAAAGGAGTTGAGTTTGCCACTTTATGGATTGAGGGCAGTGCTATCGGTACCATCACGGATGAAAACGGACATTTTTCTTTTTCTAATCTTCCGGAAGGGGAGTATGAAATTATGATTCGATGTATGGGGTATACCGAAAAGAAAGAGAAAATCCGTATATTGAAGCATACCCGGGTGGTGTTTTATCTGACAGAAATGTCCTTGGCCTTGGATGAGGTGACGGTGACCGCAGAAAGAAAAGCCAATGCTGCGGCCACTACCTATACGCTGAGCCGGACGGCCTTAGATCATTTACAGAGTGTTAGCGTGGCCGATGCTTTCAGTTTATTGCCTGGTGAGCAGACAAGTAAATTCAAGACGTTGACTTCGTCTGAACAGGTATTGACATTGCGAGGTGAATCCGTGGAAATGGGCAATCCGGATTTTGGTACCGTTGTGGAAATGGATGGTGTAAGGCTTTCTACTAATGCTACGGCCCAGTCGACCAGCGGTACAGACTTGCGGAATGTGGGCAATCATAATGTGGAACGCATAGAAGTCGTGACCGGTGTTCCTTCAGTGGAGTATGGTGACTTAACCAATGGGGTGGTTAAAATCATTACCCGAAAAGGGAAAAGTCCGCTGCTGGCTTCCGTATCAGTACGTCCCCATACGCAGTCCTATTCTGTGGGTAAAGGAGTAGATTTAGGCAGAAAAAGAGGGGTTGTGAACTGGTCGTACGAACGGGTACGTTCGGTTTCTGATATGGCTTCTCCGTTTACCTCCTACATTCGGAATGCGTTCGGACTGAAATATGCCAATGCATGGCATTTTTCATCAGGCAGAAATCTGGCCATGGATATCAGTATGAATGGAAATATAGGCGGACTGAACTCTGAATCCGATCCGGATGCTTTCAGAAATACTTATACCAAGAAAAGAGATAATGCGGTGTGGAGCAGTGTAGCTTTTCATTATATGGTCAATTCTAAATGGCTTTCTAATTTGCGGTGGGGAGCTACGCTGGCTTATTCAGATAAAAGGGTGGAAATGAAAAACAATAAGTCGGCTTCATCTGCGATGCCGGCACTTCATACTACGGAGGAAGGGTATTTTGTGGCTGCCAAATATGAAGATAATCCGTCAGCACCCATTATCCTACAGCCTACTGGCTATTGGTATGTCACTTTGCGTAATGATAATCGTCCCATGAATTATTCGGCTTATGTAAAAGCTAAATGGACACATAAAATAGGGAATTTTACCAGTAATTTACTGTTGGGCTCTGATATAAAATCAGAAGGAAATCAGGGTCGGGGAGAGTATTATACAGATCTGGCGGTAGCTCCTTCCTGGCGTGAGTACCGTTTCGACCGATTGCCTTTTATTCATAACTGGGCTTCGTTTCTGGAGGAGGATCTGACATGGGCACTCGGGACTTCGCAGCTGAATCTGAAAGCGGGTATCAGAAATGATATGACCTTTATAGCTGGTTCGGAATATGGTACGGTTTCTAGCCTGTCGCCTAGAATCAGTGCCAATTATGCTTTCGGTTATGACCGGAAGGATTTTTTCAGGGGGGCCACTCTCCGTATGGGATGGGGCAAGGCGGTCAAACTGCCCTCTTTCGAGATATTATATCCTAGGGAAACATATGAAGACCGCTTGGCTTTTGCTCCAGGAACCCTGGCAGATGGTACTACCTACTATGCCTATCATACTCGTCCGGTTTCACCCTTGTATAATGCTTCTTTGAAATGGCAATACAATGTGATGCGTGAAGTAGGAGTGGATGTCCGTTTAAAAGGGGTGAAAATGTCGTTGTCATTCTTTTATAACAGTATGAAGAAACCTTATGCTGAGACACGATTTTATGCTCCTTTTACTTATAAGCTGACTGACCAGCGCGCTTTGGAGAATTGTCTGATACCTTCTGTCAACCGGGTGTTTCAGATAGATCAGACCACCGGAATAGTGACGGTATCTGATAAGACGGGTACACTGCCTTCTCAAACCTTAAGTTATAAGGAAGTGAATGATTTTCAGTCGGTCAGTATGAGTACCAATGGCTCTTCTTCTTCTCGCATGGGGGTAGAGTGGGTGTTTGATTTTGATAAAATCAATGCTATCCAGACATCCGTGCGGCTCGACGGAAAGTATTACCGATATAAGGGGATTGATGAGCTTATTGTGCCTTCCCGGGTCAATCTGACCAGCTCTGACGGACAACCCTACAAATACATTGGATACTATGTGGGGGGAACCGGTCATTCCAATGGCTTTAAAAGTCAGCTGCTCAATACCAATCTGACTTTGATAACGCATATTCCTAAGTTGCGGATGATTTTTTCGTTGCGTCTGGAAGGTACGTTTATGAATACCCGGCAGAATTTGAGTGAATATAGCGGAGGGGTCAGAAGCTATCCGCTGGATACGAAGGAAGACTATCTGCCCTCGCAGACCGACCGGAATATTTATCACGGAGATCATTATGTAGTGACTTATCCGTTGTATTATGTATCGCGGGATGACATGGAAACCAAGGTACCTTTTATGGAGAAACTCTTATGGGCCTATGAGCACGATAAGGGATTGTATAACGAATTGACCAAGATGGCTGTAAAGACCAGTTATGGATATATTTTCAAGAAGCAGAGTTATGCACCGTATTTTTCAGCTAATCTGAATGTGTCTAAAGAGATTGGAAAGTATCTGTCGGTTTCGTTTTTTGCCAATAACTTTTTTTACAGTACGCAGAAAATTAAAAACCATCAGACGGGTAATGAGTTGTCATTGTTTGACTCCAGTCTGATCACACCCTTTAATTACGGAATTTCATTTAAATTAAAATTATAAGAATTATGAGAAAACTTTATTTTGCTTTCAGCTTATGGATGCTGGGGTTGCTAGTGTATTCTTGTTCGGATGATGACAAGCAGGAATATGAATTGAGTCAGGTAAAGATTCAATTGGTTTATCCGGAAGATTCGGGTTGCCATGCGGTTGAAGGGGTGGAAGTATCGTTGAAGAGCACTTCTACCGGAACAGTCTTTTCTGAGAAGACCGATGCGAATGGTACAGCTCAATTTCAGGTTCCCCGGGGAATTTATGAGGCAGCCGCTTCCGAACAACGAGTGGTAGATGTAGAGGTATATCTGTTTAATGGCATCAACAGTCAGGTAAATGCCAGCACGGAGCAGGTAGAGGCTGTAATCCAGTTGGAAATGTCGAAAGGAGGCTCGGTAGTCATTAAAGAATTGTATGTAGGAGGATGTCAGAAAGATGATGGTTCCGGATCTTTTACCAGAGACCAGTATGTAGTGTTGTACAATAATTCTTCGGCTCCCATTGATATCAGTGACTTGGCATTAGCTATGGTGAATCCTTATAATTCACAAGCCAGCAACAAAGACTATGTGAACGGGCAGCTCTTTTATGCAGCGGAAGGATGGATACCGGCCGGTAATGGATTTTGGTACTTTGAATCACCGGTGAAACTGGATCCGGGGAAGCAAATCGTCATTTCCATTTGCGGTTCGGTGGATAATACCAAGACCTATTCTCAGTCCATCAATTTTGCCAATAAAGACTATTATTGCTGTTATGATGTAGAGGATTATAATCATCCGTCTTATTATCCTACGCCTTCTGAGCAGATTCCTACCAGTCACTACCTGAAGGTGTACAGTTATGGATTGGGTACAGCATGGCCTTTGAGTAATACCAGCCCCGCCTTTTATATTGTTCGTCCGCAGGGCACCAGCCTAAAGGAATTTGTGGATAATCCGGCCAATGAAAATATGTATGGCTCTAACCAGGTGCGCCGAAAAGTTCCGGTAGAATGGGTGGTAGATGGCGTAGAGGTGTTTGCCAAGGGACAGTCTAACAACAAAAAGAGACTGCTGCCTACCGTCGATGCCGGGTATGTAGAAATGACCTCCAAGATGGGATATACACTCTATAGAAACGTAGATAAGGAAGCTACGGAAGCTATTGCGGGTAACAAAGGAAAAATTGTATATAATTATTCACTTGGTGTAGATGGAACGACCGATCCAAGTGGTATTGATGCGGAAGCTTCCCTTCGGAATGGGGCTAGAATTGTGTATAAAGATACCAATAATTCTACGTTGGATTTTCACCAGAGAAGTAAAGCATCGTTAAGAAACTGATCAAAGTATGTCTTTAGTGAATACCTATCATTTTAGAAAGGCATGGGCAATGGGAATTTGGATTCTCGCTGCCTTGCCTGTTCAGGCAGATCAATATCAACCGGTCATGCAGGCAGACTATCAGGAAACAGAATTGAGGTATTATGCATCCGATTCGCAGAATGCTTCTTTTCTGACTAGGATGAAAAGCCGGAACCTGTCGTTTCTGGAATGCAGCGGGCATCTGCGTACAGGCAGGCTGGTGGATTACTACCAGTCGGATCACGGTCGGGATTTTGATATCAGAACAGGGTCTTATTATCGTTTTAACGAACGGCTGATGTTGGCTGGGTCTTTATCTTATGGTGCCGATAAAGGGAAACATATGTCGGGCTCTGTCTTCATCCATCCTGAATATGCTCCTTTTGATATTGTAGAGATGGACCCGTCTAATGCCGGAACCAAGCGCAAAGAATGGTATTCATTAAGTGGACGTGCGGGATATGCCATCCATGATAAGCTATCGCTGGGAGCGGCTTTGGATTATACGGTAGAGAATTATGCTAAATTCAAGGATTTGAGACATCAGAATTCGTTGATGGATTTAAATGTATCTGTAGGCGGAAATTATCGGATATCACAGCATGTCATCTTGGGAGCAGCTTATGTTTTCCGGAGAAATATTCAGCGGGTTTCTTTTAAAATCTATGGGAATACTGACCGGCAGTATGCTTCATTGATTAGCTTTGGAGGCTTTTATGGGCGTAGCGAATTATTTGGAGAGAGCGGGTATACATCCAATGCTTTGCCGTTGTTTTCTCAGACGCATGGCGGTACTTTGCAGCTGGTTGGAGAAAAGAGTGGAATGCAATGGTTTCATGAGCTGGGTGTTTATCAAGAGAAAGGACGTTTTGGAACCGGAGCTTCTACTTCGATTACATATAGTCATCACCGGGGAAGCCGGTTGGAATACCGTTCGAAACTGCTTCTGAGCAGAGACCGGCTGTTTCATGTCGTCGGGCTGAATGCCTACAGTCAGTCTTTGGAGAATCATGAGCATTCTTATAAAGAAAGTACTGACGCCAACGGGGTTTCCCAAATTGTATATTACGGCAGTAATCAAGTGGGCGATAAGGGATGGAAAGGAGTAGATATAAGCTATACACTTCTGTCGGGAAGCAGCCAGTGGAAACGCGCTGATTGGACAACCGGGATAGCCACAGGCTATTTTTCACGGGAGATGACTGCATCACAGTATCCGTTTTACAGAAAGCAGGATGTACATACGCTTCATTCGGAAATATTTTTCACCCGAAACTGGATGGACAGAAAGAATGTTTATACGCTGTCGTTGGAAGGTGGATATGCAACAGGTTGGGGTAACAGATGTACAGATGGTACTTATACTCAGGTAGCTGAAAATCAGAAGGTGCCTGTTTCGCAGGATGCTTATCTGAATCAGGAGTATGATTACCGGGTGGCTCATCAAGTACGGTCCGGTCTTTCTTTAGGATATGAAAGAGGTCTTTACGCCCGGCTTTCCTTGTATGCGAAGATGCATGTTGTGTATCGGGTAGCATTGAATACCAGCCTGAAAGGTGAGCATCAACTGGTTTGCGGCCTGGCTGCAGGCGTTAAGTTTTAATTTTTAAAACGTATATATGGAGAAAATTATAGAATGTGATCGAATTACGCATTATTATGGCAACAGGCTGATTTATGCCGACCTGAGTTTTGAGGTGGAAAAAGGCAAAGTATTAGGTTTGTTGGGAAAAAACGGAACAGGTAAGACTACCATCATCAATATCTTGAATGGTTATCTGAAACCACGTTCTGGAGTCTGTCGCCTGTTTGGCGAAGATATGAATCATCTCAGTCCGGCTACTAAATCAAGAGTGGGACTCTTGTTGGAAGGGCATGTGCAGCATACTTATTTTACCGTGCAGCAGATTGAAAAATTTTATTCGGCCTTCTTTCCGAAATGGAAAAAGGAAGCCTATTATGAATTGTTGAAGAAACTGCAGGTGTTGCCTACACAGAAACTGTCTACCATGTCCTGTGGGCAACGTTCACAGGTAGCATTGGGACTTTTGTTTGCTCAAAATCCGGATCTGTTGATTCTGGATGATTTTTCCATGGGGTTGGATCCGGGATATCGACGGCTTTTTGTAGAATATCTGAAAGAATATGCTTCGGCTGAAAACAAGACAGTTTTTCTGACTTCGCACATTATTCAGGACATGGAATTACTGATTGATGATTGCATGATTATGGATTATGGTCGCCTATTGCTGCATAAACCGGTTCACGAAATTATGGATCACTTCAAAAGATTCCGGTTTCAGGCACCGGGTCCGGATTTTACCCTGACGGCTGGTCATGGTTTCTGGAATCCGTCTTTACTGGGAGACAAGTGGGAAGTTTATTCATTTCAGGATGAAGAAGATGTATCGGCCAGACTGGCTGCTTTGGGGGTGAAAAAGGTAGTGTCTGAGCATTTATCGTTAGAGGATGCTTTCATTGGGCTGACTGGAAAGTATTGAATTGTAAACAAAGATGTTGTATGAACTTATTAAAAGCTTTATCGTATAAAGAGTGGAGGAAGACCCGGAAACTGGTTGGGTTGATTTTCATCTTGCTGGCGGCTGTATCAGTTTATTCTTATATTGATATAACTTATTCCATAAGAATGCAGGAGGCTGTGAATGTGTGGTTTGGATTTTTATTTCAGGGAGTATCTGTATCCGTTTTGTGGATGTATTTATTGCCCTTGTCTGGTATTTTCATGGCCATTGTACAGTTCGTTCCAGAAATGACTCAGAAAAGATTCAAGTTGACTCTGCATCTGCCGGCCAGTGAAACCAGGCTGGTATCGGCGATGCTGCTGTTTGGCTATGGAGTCTTGTGTGTATTATATCTGTGCTGTCTTATTTTCTTGTCCTTTCTGATTAGGCAAGTCTTGCCTTGGGAGGTGGTAACTATGATGATTTCACAGTGGTTGCCCTGGATGACAGCCGGTTTGGCAGGATATGGATTTACAGCCTGGATCTGTATCGAACCTAGTTGGAAACAGCGGGTGTTGGATATGCTGATAGCAGCCGGATTATTGTCTGTACTGTTTGTGTCAGTTTATCCAGATGCTTATTCATATTTTGGCTGGGAAATGTTGCTGATGGTCATTGTATCCTTTGTGTTCCCTTTCTATTCCTGTATCCGGTTTAAGCAAGGTATTCAGTAACTAGTAGAGTGATTCAACCTGTTAATTTAAAGAAATATGAGATATAAGAATGTAATTTATGTAATGATGCTGATGCTAACTGCTGCCGTTGCTTCTTGGTCTGTACCGGCATTGGTTAAAAAAATCGTATATGACTCGAACGGATATCCTCTGATGTATTACAGTGCTCGGTTAAAGGAATTGTGTATCATTGACTTCCGGGATATGAAGGATGCTTTTCGGGATATTCAAGGCAATGTGTATCCGCGATCACAGTACGACTCGCTTTTACCCATGATGAATTACAGACAATTGGCAATGGATGGGAATTTACCTGATTCACTGGAGGGATATGCCCTAGATGTAAAACTGTTGCGTTCTAAGCAAGTGATGTATCGTTTCAAGCCTACAGATGTGTATTCACCTCAACCTAAAATGGGGGTCTTGTTTGAAGCAATGCCCAAAAAAGGAAACTTAGCTTTGCCTGGTGATTATTTCAGATGGGACAATGACGCGATGGTATTTGTGGATGCTGAGACCAATTGTGTAAATCAGGCAAAGAGTAAACTGTTTACTGACGAACTTCGAAAAAAAGGTTTTGAATTTCCCACCCAGGCTTTTTGGGGAAATCCTACCGTACTGAAGCCCTATGAGGAGGGATATTTTTGTCTGGACAGTCAGGGAGAACTGTTTCATGTCAAAATGGTTAACGGTCGTCCTTTTGTAAAAAATACCGGTGTTAGCCAACAGGTAGACATCAAGTGGTTTGCTATGCGTGAAGTCACGGATAAAAGATTTTATGGTTATCTTTATGGTCAGCATGGAGAGTTGGGCATTGTAGAAAGCAATGAAGACGGAGGATACAGGTTTGTCAAGATGGATATCCGTCCGGTCGATATAACCCGAGATGAGATTATGGTACTGGGTAATCTGTTATATTGGACGGTAAGAATAGATCGTGAAGAAGCGATGGATTGTTATGGATTGAAAACTTCTACCTTGGAATCTTTATCGGCTTATCATCAAGAGCGGAAAACCGGTCTATGGGATCGAGTAGCTCAGATACTTTTTCCTGTCATCTGGTCACCTGTTTCACCAGACCGGGGTTTTATAGGCTGTTATGTACTACATTTTTCGGTATGGGCCTGGGGCTTATCGGTTTTCTTGGCAGTCTTGATGTTCTTGATAAGGAGAAAACAAAATACTTGGCAGCAGAATTTAGTGGTGTCTGGGGTCGTGGCCTTTACCGGAGTAGTTGGTATCATTGCTTTTCTATTATTGCCTGGAAAACGGTTTGAATAAACAGGAGTTATTTTAATGATTATAAACTTAAACATGATTTTAAAAATGAAAAAACTTTATTTTTTGATGGTAGTCGTAGCTTTTAGTCTGTCCTTTACATCTTGTGGAAACAGTAAAAAACAATCGGAAGAATCTGCAACAGCTCAGGTCTCTTCTAAAATGGATGTGGCGAAGGCCATGTATGTAGAGGAAATCCTGCAGCACGCAGAGCAGGAAGTAGGAAAGGAGATTTTGCTGAAAGGTTTTGTGACACATACCTGCAAGCATTCTGGTCGCCGGTGTTTTGTAATGGGGAATGATCAGAAGACTTCCATACGCGTAGAGGCTAAGGGAAATATCGGAGGATTTAATCGTGAACTCATCGGTTCTGAGTTAGTTATCAAGGGAATCCTGAAAGAAAATAAACTGACCAAAGAATACATTGATCAGGCCGAAGAGGAACTGAATGAGAAAAAAGGAAAGGAAGGGAATGGAGAAACCTGTGAGAGCGAATTAAATAATATCAAAGGTATGCGTGAATGGATGAAAGCCAATCATAAGGATTATTATTCTATTTATTATGTAGATGGTACAGATTATGAAGTGGTGGAATAAAAGTTTGTCTTATTGGCTCAGAGTGGTGCATCGGGATTTGGGCTTTTTGATGGTAGGCTTATGTCTGGTGTATGGAGTTTCAGGGTTTCTGATGAACCACATGAATGGGAAAGATCCGGCTTTTAAAACTACGGAAGCCAATGTGACTTTGAACCAGGGAATGGATCAGGACGAATTGGCAGCAGCCTGGAAGGCTAACACAGAACTTCCGGTTCTGAAAAAGACTTTTAGAGTGGATGATGAACATGTCAGGTTGATGCTGGAGGGAGGAATAGGTGTATACAGTGCGAAAACAGGAGTAGCAGCATATGAAATCCATGAGAAACGCCCGGTGATTTATTGGTTTAATCGACTTCATTATAACCGTGTTGGCGGATGGAGTATCATGGGTGACTTTTTTGCTGTTTCACTGGTGTTTTTTGCGATTTCCGGAATCTTTATGATGAAAGGAAAGAACGGATTGGCGGGCAGAGGAAAATGGTATTTGCTGGTTGGTCTGTTGATACCTTTCTTATATGTTCTGTTGTCTTAAATAAACAGATTCTGAAAAATAAAGTTGGTTACATTATTGTAATGATTTCAATTATATCTATCTTTGCCGACAGATTGAAATAAGATAGTAATTATACCAACTTAACAGGAACTGTTCATGCAAATAATCAAAAGGAATGGGACTTCTGAACCCTATCATAAAGAAAAGATAGCTACGGCTATCAGAAAGAGTTTTGCCAGTACCGGGCGGGTAGTCGAAGAGGCGGTAATCTACGGAATTACCGCTGAGGTGGAACTCTTTCTTTCCAACCATGCACCGAGCCGGAATGTGGAACGTATTCAAGACGAAGTGGAGCGCAGTTTGATGGAACATGGTTTTTATGCCGAAGCAAAAAGCTATATTTTATATCGTTGGCAACGCACAGAACAGCGTCAAATACTGCTGCGTTTGGTAGAAGGTGTGGCCGATGCGGCTATCGCTACTGTCTTAAAGGAGATTCAGATGGATTTTCCGGAAGAGGTGTATAGCTTGAAACTGTTGGCAGAAAAGTTTTCCGGTTTCATGAAGCGTGATATGAATGCTGAAGAACGCTTGGCGGTTCTCATCAAGGCTGCCATTGAATTGACTTCTCAAGAAGCACCTGATTGGGAATTTATAGCTGCTCGCCTGTATCATTATCAGCTTACTAAAAAACTGCAGTTGCAGGCGGAATCTGCCGGAATTCATTCTTTTTATGATAAATTGCGTTATCTGACGGCCGAAGGATTATATGGTTCTTATATATTGGAAGCTTATTCAGCTCAGGATATTGAAGAGGCGGCTACTTTTATGCGGCCGGAGCGAAACAAACTCTTCAATTATTCTGGGCTGAGTTTGTTGGCTAAGCGGTATCTAATCTGTACCCATACCCATGAACCGATAGAGTCTGTACAGGAAATGTATCTGGGGATTGCTTTACACTTGGCAATGCCTGAAAAAGAAAACAGGTTGTTCTGGGTGCAGAAATTTTACGATATGTTGAGTTTACTTGAAGTGACTATGGCTACTCCGACTTTGGCAAATGCTCGTAAGCCGTATCATCAACTTTCAAGTTGTTTTATAGATACTGTGCCGGATAGTCTGGAGGGGATTTACCGTAGTCTGGATAATTTTGCTATGGTTAGCAAGTTCGGTGGAGGTATGGGAATGTATTTCGGTAAAGTCCGGGCGGCAGGAGGTGATATCCGTGGCTTTCAAGGGGTAGCTGGAGGAGTAATCCGTTGGATGAAGCTGGTCAATGATACGGCTGTAGCGGTAGATCAGCTGGGAATGCGTCAGGGTGCTGTTGCTGTATACCTGGATGTATGGCATAAAGATTTACCTGAATTCTTGCAGTTGCGCACCAACAACGGGGATGACCGAATGAAGGCACATGATATCTTTCCAGCTGTATGTTATCCGGATCTGTTCTGGCGGATGGCTAAGGAAGACTTAAATCAGTTATGGTATCTGTTTTGTCCTCATGAAGTGATGAAGGTGAAAGGGTATTGTCTGGAAGATTGCTTTGGAGATGAGTGGGAGCAGAAATACCTGGAGTGTGTACAGGATTCTCGGCTTTCTAAGCGGGTGATCAGTATCAAGGACATCATTCGTCTGGTACTTCGTTCTGCAGTGGAGACCGGAACTCCTTTTATCTTTAATCGTGATACGGTGAACCGGGCTAATCCCAATGCGCACCGGGGTATGATTTATTGTTCTAATCTTTGCACAGAGATTGCCCAAAATATGTCGCCCATCGAAACCGTTTCTTCTGAGATCTGTACGGAGGAAGGGGATACGGTAGTAGTTAAGACAGTGCGTCCCGGTGATTTTGTGGTATGTAATCTGGCTAGTCTCTCTTTGGGACATTTACCCTTGGATAATGCAGTGCTGTTGGAAGAAAAGGTGGCTACGGTGGTACGGGCTTTAGATAATGTGATCGATTTAAATTTGTATCCGGTGCCTTATGCGCAGATTACTAACCAGCGTTATCGCAGCATCGGACTGGGTGTCAGCGGATATCATCATGCATTGGCGATTCGAGGCATTCGTTGGGAAAGTGAGGAACACCTGAAATTTGCTGACCAACTCTTTGAACGGATCAATCAGGCTGCAATTCAAGCCAGCAGTCAGTTGGCCAAGGAAAAAGGCTGTTATGCTTATTTTGAAGGCAGTGACTGGCAGACTGGAGCTTATTTTGAAAAACGAGGTTACCATTCCGACAGATGGAAGGAATTGGCGGCCCGGGTGGCGGCTAACGGGATGAGAAATGCCTACCTGCTGGCTATTGCGCCTACCAGCAGCACAGGTATTATTGCTGGCACTACGGCTGGTATTGATCCTGTGATGAAGCGCTTCTTTTTGGAAGAAAAAAAAGGAGCTATGCTTCCCCGGGTAGCTCCTGCCTTGTCCGACCGGACATGGTGGTTGTATAAAGCGGCTCATCTGATAGATCAGACTTGGAGTGTACGGGCAGCAGGAGTAAGGCAGCGGCATATAGACCAGGCTCAAAGTCTAAATCTATACATTACCAATGAGTTTACCATGCGTCAGGTGCTGAATCTTTATCTGCTGGCTTGGGAGTGTGGTGTGAAAACTGTGTATTATGTACGCAGTAAGTCTCTGGAAGTGACAGAATGTGAAAGTTGTGCCTCTTAGTTATACAGATTGTAAAGCTATAAATGATATGGAAATAAAACGATTAAAGAAGAATGCTTTGTTCAATCCAGATGGTGATACAGAAGTACGCTATCGGAAAATGATAGGTGGAAATACCACTAATCTGAATGATTTTAATCATATGCGTTACCAGTGGGCCAGTGACTGGTATCGTCAGGCTATGAACAATTTTTGGATTCCCGAGGAGATTAATCTGACGCAGGATACAAAAGACTATGTACACCTTAGTGAACCGGAGTACAAAGCCTATAATAAAATCCTTAGTTTTTTAGTGTTTCTAGATTCGTTGCAGAGTAATAATCTGCCCTCTATCAGTGAATATATTACAGCTAATGAGGTGAACCTCTGTTTGCATATTCAGGCTTTTCAGGAGTGTGTACATAGTCAGAGCTATAGTTACATGCTGGATACAATCTGTAGTCCGGAAGAGCGCAATGAGATTTTGTATCAGTGGAAAACAGATGAACACCTGTTAAGACGGAATACGTTTATCGGTCAGTGTTACAATGATTTTCAGGAAGAGCAGACGACTTTTACCTTGATGAAAACGCTGATAGCAAACTATATATTAGAGGGTATTTATTTCTACAGCGGTTTTATGTTCTTTTATAATCTGAGCCGTCATGGTAAGATGTCGGGGTCTGCGCAGGAAATACGTTATATAAACCGTGATGAAAATACGCATCTCTGGTTGTTTCGAAACATAATCCAGGAGCTGAAGAAGGAGGAACCGGATTTGTTTACGCCAGATAAAGTCAGCGTATATGAAGAAATGATGCGCGAGGGAGTCAGACAAGAAATAGCTTGGGGCAAGTATGTGATTGGTAATGATATTCCAGGACTGAATGAACAGATGGTGGAAGATTATATTCATTATTTAGGTAACTTGCGTTGGAGTAGTTTGGGCTTCGGGCATTTATATGAAGATCATCATCGGGAGCCTGAAAGCATGAGATGGGTTTCGCAGTATTCGAATGCCAATCTGGTGAAAACAGATTTCTTTGAAGCCAAAAGTACCGCTTATGCTAAAAGTACGGCACTGGTGGATGATTTATAAAGTGTTCTTGTTTTTCTCCATCCTCTATTTTAGGTATTATCCTTTGAAATACTTGAAAATAACCTTATTTTTAGGTATTTCAAAGTAGATAAAGAGTTTCTATTTTTGCCGTGTAAAACAATTAATATATAAGTCATGAAGAAAATAGGAATTTTTTATGGTTCTTCTACTGGAACCTGTGAAGGGCTGGCTGAACAATTGGCTGGTGAATTGGGAGTGGCAGGAAATGATGTGCATAGTGCAGGTAACCTGACTGCAGATTTGGTAAATGCGTATGATGTATTACTGTTGGGTACTTCCACTTGGGGTGACGGGGAGTTGCAAGATGACTGGTATGATGCTGTCAAAGTACTGCAAGGAATGGATTTGCACGGTAAAGAGATAGCTTTGTTTGGCTGTGGTGACTCAGAATCATACGGAGATACGTTCTGTGATGGAATGGGCATTTTATATGAAGATTTGAAGGGTACCGGATGTACTTTTCTGGGTAGCGGTGTCAGCACTGAAGATTATGGATTTTCCAGTTCTATTGCCGTAGTAGATGGATGCTTTGTAGGATTGGCCTTGGATGATGTGAATGAAAGTGATAAGACAGCAAATCGCATCAGTACTTGGGTGGCTGATTTGAAAAATAACTTTTGAAATATTTCTCTCTTTTCTAGTTTAACTATAACTATGGACATGATTTCATCCCCCGACATCCTCCCGGCAGACTTGAAGGTGTTTCTGAACCATGTATATGAATACAAGAAAGGTGTGCGCCGTATGATACTTTATACGGTGAACCGTAAGTATGAGTCTTTTGCCATAGCTCGCTTAAAGAGCCAGCAAATCGACTTCTTGGTACAGCCAGCTTCCGAAACGAGTGTTAACTTGTTCTTTGGTCGTCCGGAGTGCATCCAGGCCATCCGTTTTCTGGCAGACCGTCCGCTCAATTTGCTCTCACCAGAGGAAGACTTCATATTGGGAGCGATGTTGGGGTATGATATCTGTGCACAATGTGAAAGATACTGTAAGCGTAAAACTGTTGCTTGTTGAAAAGATTTCTTGGCATAAATGGCCTTGATGGTCCTTATACACAGATTCTTATCGATTCACCTCCTATCTTCAGTGCCCTGGCCGGAGTTTACGGACTGGAACAGATACCGGCCAATATGATAGATCGTGTGGAAGTGATGAGAGGTGGAGGCTCTGCATTGTTCGGATTGTCTGCTATTGCCGGAACAATCAATATCATAACAAAAGAACCTTCGCGTAACTCAGCGCAGTTCTCACATATTCTGACAGGTATAGGGGATGCTTCTGTTTTTGAAAATAATACAACCTTAAATGCTTCTCTAGTTTCAGATAATCAAAAATTGGGACTGGCGGTATTTGGGCAGAACCGTGAACGTGCGGGATATGACTATGATGAGGATGGGTTTACTGAATTGCCGAAACTGGAAAACCAGACAGTAGGACTATGTTCTTATATAAAGACGGGGGATTATTCTAAGGATTGGCAAGGTAACCTGCATTTCAAATGCGATGGTGGAATTCATGATTTTTGCATAGATTCGGGTGGTACGTATATCCGTATGCCCCAGCATCTTGGCAATGGACTCCAATGAAACCTTGTTCGCTATGGCCAAGGAAGCGAATGTATGGCGTGCGATATGTGTGGACAGTTTCTTCTTGATGTGACAGATGTCGGCTATTTCTTTCAGGTACCCGTTCATGCGCTGGTTGGAAGGGACCGGCAGCAGGAATCCCCTTTCAGAGTAGCCCGGTCTCGACTTGTATTTTTCCAGAATCAGTCGGGGGATATCCAGAAGGGGGATGTCGCACATGTTGTCCGTTTTTTCCCTGGCCTTACGGATCCACCAACGTCCGTCGTCAGCCTGCACGATGTGTTCAGCCTTCAGGTGCTTTACATCCGTAAAGGCGAGTCCGGTGAAAGAACAGAAGATGAAAATGTCCCGTACGGTTTGCAGACGCTCGATGTCGATGTCTTTGGCAATAATGCGGCGAAGTTCAGATTCATTCAGAAAGTCCCGGTTGGTCTTGGTCTGCTTGAAATGGATGTCGGCAAACGGGTCTTCATTGATCCACTTTTTCAGAATGGCGGTCTTGGTGATTTTTTTCAGGTTCTTCAGGTATTTGACCGTAGCATTTTGGGCACATCCCTTTTGGGTCTTGATGAAATGTTCGAATTTGGTGATGAACTCATAATTGATGGATTTGAGAGGAATGTCGGCGCAGTTGTACTGTTCGCGCATGAATTCCACCAGGTAACGGACCGTCCGTTCATAACGCAGTACCGTCCCTTTTGCATATTCCTTGTCCATCAGTTCCCGGTACTCCTGATTATGCTCATTGAATGTTTCAATCAGCATTTTGGGTGAGTCATACCCTCCATAGAAGATGTTCTTGATGGTTACGGCAGTAATGGGCTTGCCGTCCGCCTCCAGTTGTCGGTGTATTTGGAAAACCCTGTTTCTAACCGTTTCAAGATAGAGGTTGATTTCCTGGTGTTTCCTGTCCTTTCCGACAGCACATCCTTTCAAGTGGTTCCATTTGTCCGGTTCCACACTCCGTTTGACTTGTACTTCAGCGCGTTTGCTGTTCACTGTAATACGCATACAGATGGGTGCCTCTCCATTTTTTAGAAGCTTGGATTTCTTGATGAAGAACAGCACCGAAAATGAGTTGTTTTGCATGGCCATACTCTTTGTTTTTGACGTTGTAAAATTACTGTTTTTAACGCGAGTTGGATTTATGCAAAATACAGATATTCAATGAAATAGAACCTAAAAAGGTGGACTTTTTTAGACCGGAAATCAAGTCCACCTTTTCGTCCACCTCGTAAATGCCGTAAAGTGCCTCAATTTGCCGTTTTGTAGAAAAGAAAAACCGCTGACAATGTTTGTTTATCAGCGGTTTACGTTAAATTGCTTTTTGTTTGAGTG
>Escalade_p1__coassemble_305_pt1 | contig 108848 bp, 86 predicted proteins | sample Escalade_p1__metabat2_low_PE_015 | metagenome-assembled genome bin Escalade_p1
GTTGCAAAACATATTTTTTCAAACCAACGATTCTACCTGAACTGGCATACACATTATTAATTTCACGCGCGCGATAACAGCAAATGACAACACTATAAAGACTCACAAGATTCACTCTTTTTCTTCCTCTTGCGGAATACGATAAGCTGTATACAATTCTAGAATAGCCGCTATCGTCAAAGAAACCATCCATTCATTTCCATGCGTAAATATCATGAAAGCACCGGTAAGTACTAATATCAATGCTCCAAACACCTGCTGCCTTTTTAATCGTTTCAAGACAGGACTCCCCCCTCGCACAGGTGTATTAATTTGAGCCAAAGCCACTAAAGTAGCTCCTACAGAATACACATACGGAGCTAATTCCCATCCAGTAATATAAACAGCAGCACCTACAAGCACCATCACTGCACCGACCATAAACAAAGCTGGTAAAATCTGTCTCATTCTTCAATATCTCCTTCAAAAACAAAAATATCTTCATTAGGTTTTTTCATCAAATACTTTTCACGGGCAATCCGCTCAATAGCCCCAGAATCAATAGCCAATTCATTCAATCTAGCAGTATTTTCTTCATATTCCTTCTGATATCGCTCTATTTCTCCACGAAGCCTAATTGCTTCACGCGTATATCCCAATCTCCTTACAATACTATTTTCATCCAAGAAGCCTACAACTACGGCAAATATGATCAAGGTTATAAAGTATTTATTAAAGAAACGACTATTTCGAATTGTCTGCCAAAACAAAGCAAATTTATCCATATCCCATCCAAGCAATTATGTAAAACATAAAAAGTAACTCATATGATGGCACAAAGATACAAGGAATAAGCGAAAAGTTCCCAAGAAAACTCACAAATAAGCCATACAAAAATTACCTCAATTCCTGTTTTTGCACTATCTTTGCAAAACAAGTATCAAGTGACAAGTTTGTATCATATGGAAAATTATATTGTATCAGCCCGCAAATACCGCCCTGCCACGTTTGAATCAGTGGTAGGACAACGAGCCTTGACAACCACATTAAAAAATGCAATTACTACTGAAAAATTAGCGCATGCCTATTTATTCTGTGGACCGCGAGGTGTGGGTAAAACCACTTGTGCCCGTATTTTTGCAAAAACAATTAATTGCTTATCCCCCAATGCCGATGGTGAAGCATGCAATAAATGCGAATCTTGCCAAGCTTTCAATGAACAGCGTTCGTATAACATTCATGAACTTGATGCAGCCTCCAACAACTCGGTAGATGATATCAGACAGCTAGTAGATCAAGTACGTATTCCACCTCAAATAGGCCGATACAAAGTATATATCATTGATGAGGTACACATGCTGTCAACCTCTGCCTTCAATGCTTTCCTAAAAACATTGGAAGAGCCACCCCACCATGCTATTTTTATACTAGCCACCACAGAAAAACACAAAATCCTGCCAACCATACTTTCCCGTTGTCAGATTTATGATTTTAACCGCATTGGCATAGAAGATATAGTAGATCACTTGAGCTATGTTGCAAAAAAGGAAGGTATTATAGCCGAACCAGAAGCACTAAATGTCATTGCATTAAAAGCAGACGGAGGAATGCGCGATGCCCTTTCCATCTTCGACCAGGTAGTTAGTTTTACCAGAGGAAATATTACATACCAAAGCGTCATAGACAACCTGAATGTACTGGATTATGAATATTATTTCCAGCTTACCGATTTTCTGCTGGCCAATCATATCAGTGAGTCTCTGCTGCTTTTGAATAATATACTCAATAAAGGATTTGATGCAAACCACTTCATCACTGGATTATCATCCCATTTTCGCGACTTGCTGGTAAGCAAAGAAGTCTGCACGCTACCCTTACTCCAAGTGGGCGCCAGTATCCGAGAACGTTATCAAGCTCAGGCCGTGCAATGTCCTTTGCCATTTTTATACAAAGCGATGAAGCTATGTAACGACTGCGACCTGAACTATAGAAGCAGCAAAAACAAACGGCTCTTAGTTGAACTGACACTGATTCAGGTAGCACAACTCACCCAGGAAACAGAAGACAGTTCTGGTGGGCGTAGCCCTAAGCAGATCATAAAACCCATATTCAAACCTCAGCAAGCTGCAGCTCAACAGCAGCAGACTGCAAGTACTGTCGCACCAGCCGTAAAAGATGTCAAGCCGAAGACAACTACTCCCCATCAAACTCCGGCTTCCATACTGATGGCTCAAGGTGAAGAGAGAAACAAAATACCCACCGTTAGCATAAACGGTCTAGGGGTATCCATCAAACGTACCCAGACATCCCCTGCCACACCGCAACCAGTTCATCATACCCCCACTCCTGTAAAAACTACGGTTCAAACGGAAAACTATATATTTAATGAACGTGACATAAACTATTATTGGCAAGAATATGCTGGGAAAATGCCCATAGAACAAGTAGCTATTGCCAAACGGATGCATAATATGCACCTGACCCTAATAAACGATACTACTTTTGAAGCCGTGGTAGATAATGAAATAATTGCTAAAGAATTTACCGCCCTAATTCCAGATATTCAAAACTACCTACGCACCCAATTGAAAAACCAAAAAGTAACCATGACTGTACGCATCAGCGCAATCAGCGAAAATGTGCGAGCTTACAGCCGGGTAGAAAAATTTCAGATGATGGCTCAGAAAAACCCAGCCCTGCTAAAACTGAAAGAACAATTCGGCCTTGAATTATATTAAAATCAAAACGATAACCTATTGAATGCGAGCATTCAATAAAATTATCTATCATGTTTTTCCTAAAAAAATTATTTAGAAAGCATACAAATTAATTCAAATATCCTCAAAACAGGTACAAGTAAAGCAGAAAAGCACTATTTTTGCCAAATCAAATTAGTACTAATAATTTAAAATTAAAAGAAAATGGCTTACGTAATTAGTGACGATTGTATTGCTTGCGGAACTTGTATCGACGAATGTCCGGTAGGCGCTATCTCTGAAGGTGACAAGTATTCTATTGACCCTGAAGCATGTACTGAATGTGGTACTTGTGCTGATGTTTGTCCTTCTGAAGCTATTCACCCTGCAGAATAATACAATCTAAAAAAAAGGATTAAAAAAAGAGGGTGCATCACTTATTGCGATGCACCCTCTTTTCTTATATAAAAAACTTATTTCAGCAAAGCCAACGCCTCTTTGATACGTCGAATTGCTTCAATTATATTATCATCACTGGTGGCATAACTCATACGGATACATTCAGGAGCACCAAATGAAGCCCCACCTACACAAGCTACATGACCAACTTCAAGCAGATACATCGCCAAATCGTCTGAATTTTCAATCTTACGATCGCCTGCTGACTTACCGAAGAAAGAGCTACATTTAGGGAATAAATAGAAGGCACCTTCAGGTACATTCACTTCAAAGCCAGGCACTTCCTTAGCCAACTCTACAATTAAATTACGACGCCGTTCGAAGGCCTTACGCATTTCCTCCACAGGTTCTTGAGAACCAGTATAAGCAGCTTCAGCAGCTTTCTGTGATACAGAGCAAGGTCCTGAAGTATATTGTCCCTGAAGCTTATTGCAAGCCTTTACCAACCATTCCGGTCCTGCAATAAAGCCAATACGCCATCCAGTCATCGCATATGCCTTAGAAACCCCATTTACAATAACTGTACGTTCACGCATTTCTTCAAACTGAGCAATACTCTGATGTTTTCCTATATAATTAATATGCTCATAAATTTCATCAGCAATTACAAATACCTGAGGATGCTTAGCCAATACAGCTACCAAAGCAGCCAGTTCAGCTTGACTATATACAGAACCCGTAGGATTAGACGGAGAACATAAAATCAATGCCTTCGTTTTAGGAGTAATAGCTGCTTCAAGCTGCTCGGGAGTAATTTTAAAATCCTGTTCGATACCAGCTGATACAATCACCGGCGTACCTTCCGCCATCTTCACCATTTCAGGATAACTTACCCAATAAGGAGCCGGAACAATCACCTCATCACCAGGGTTAACCAACACTAAAATAGCATTACAAACAGACTGTTTTGCACCATTGGCACAAGAAATCTGTGCAGCCGAATATTCCAATCCGTTTTCATTCTTAAGTTTGGCTACAATGGCATTGCGCAAAGCCGGATAACCCGGAACGGGAGAATAACGTGAGAAATTTTCATCAATCGCTTTTTTAGCTGCCTCTTTAATATGGTCAGGCGTATTAAAGTCAGGTTCCCCTACACTTAAATTAATTACATCCACACCTTGAGCCTTTAATTCAGCGCTCTTTTGCGACATCGCCAACGTAGCCGAAGGCGACAAACTGTTTACACGATCCGATAAGTGGTTCATTGTTTTTATAAATTGATTAATAATGAAAGAACTTAAGAAATAAGTTATTTCTTAAGTTCTTTATTTGTGTTACTTATTAAAATGTAGGGTATGCCCCATACGCTCCTTTTTCGTTCTCAAATAACGCTCATTATAAGGATTGGGAGTTGTCTCAACAGGAACTATTTCAGAAATTTCCAGCCCGTAAGCTTCCAATCCGACACGTTTTACCGGATTATTAGTCAGCAGGCGCATCTTATGTATGCCAATTTCACGCAAAATTTGTGCACCAACTCCATAATCACGCTCATCAGCCAAATGTCCAAGGCAAATATTAGCATCTACTGTATCCATGCCATCTTCCTGCAGCTTATAAGCCTTGATTTTCTCCATCAGACCGATGCCACGACCTTCTTGATTCAAGTACACCACAACCCCTTTGCCTGCTTTCTCAATCATTTCCATAGCCTTATGCAATTGCTCTCCGCAGTCACAACGCTTAGAAGCAAAGATATCACCCGTAGCACAAGAAGAATGTACCCGCACCAAAATCGGTTCATCCGCTTCCCAGGTTCCTTTAAACAAAGCCATATGCTCCAAGCCATTGGACTTCTGACGGAACGGAATCAACCGGAAATCCCCAAATTCAGTAGGCATACTTACTTCCACCCCTTTCTCCACAATCGATTCCTGCTTCAGACGATAAGCTATCATATCCTGAATAGAAATCAACTTCAGATTAAATTCATCTGCCACTCTTCTCAGTTCCGGCAATCTGGCCATCGTACCATCATCACTCATAATCTCCATCAAAGCGCCAGCAGGATACAATCCAGCCATGCGGCACAAATCAATGGTAGCTTCTGTGTGTCCAGCGCGTCTCAACACCCCTTTTTCCTGAGCATAAAGCGGATTGATATGCCCCGGTCTTCCAAAAGTAGCCGGGGTAGAATTCGGATCAGCCAATGCTTGAATGGTAGCAGCACGGTCTGCAGCCGACACTCCAGTACTACATCCTTCCAATTTATCAATGGTGATTGTAAACGGAGTACCCAATACAGACGTATTATCTGACACCTGATGCGGCAAATCCAGTTCTTTACAACGTGATACCGTAATCGGTGCACATAATACACCTCTGGCATGCTTCAGCATAAAATTGACTTTTTCAGGTGTAATCTTTTCTGCAGCAATAATCAAGTCGCCTTCATTTTCACGATCTTCATCATCTACTACAATCACAAAATTGCCCGCCTTGAAATCTTCAATAGCTTCCTCGATTCGATCCAATTTTACTTTTTCCATATCCTGTTATTTTTATTATTTTTTCATCGATTTCATTACCCCACACACTTCCTCATTAGTCTTGATAATCTTCATCATATCTTTTTCCAGTCGCATTCTGAAAATCCAGATACGGAAATAGAAAAATATTCCTATAGGAAGAATGACTCCACAAAGCAGATTCAGCCAATAGTTTTCAAACGGGCGTACATGAGCCCGCACCGATATGATAGGATAATTATTCAACAACGACAGTAACTGCATAGAACGCGTATTCGAGAGTTCATCAATCAGAGTTTCCATCCGTTCACTAATACCCTCTATTTCCTTGTCAATCGATTCATTCATCCAGAGTTTGACATAATTAGGCATGTGTTTCAACGATTTACGACTCATATAGCTCTGACAATCTGCCGTAAGTTGAGACAAATCATCAGGCAGCCGCTGATAATCCGGATCATGAATAACCACTTCCTTCCGAAAGAGGTGACGCACCGAACGGATACCCATTACTTTCTTAAACCAATTAACATATGCATCCGCATTCAACACGACCGAATCATTATTGGATTTATAAGTTAAGAATGCCCCCAAAGGTGCCAAAATAGCCGTACTGGTCCACATACCCATCCATACAATCCATTTACCATCCCGGGCCATTTTATACCCCGTATTGTTTATAATATAGTAGATAATAAAAATCAGGACAGAAATGACAACAGGCATACCTAATCCTCCTTTACGGATGATACCACCCAACGGAGCTCCGATAAAGAAAAAGATCAGACAAGCTAGAGAAAGTGTTAATTTTTCATGCCATGATGTCATATGACGACGCAATGCATAATCTGTCTGTGAGAGATTGTAACTTTTAAAGCTCCAGTCACTGGCGGCACTTTCAGCCTTGTTGACTGCGGCCTGAAGGATTTTCTTTTTTTGGTTCAACGTAGATACATTATACAGACTATCTACATTATATGAAGAAACATTCATCTGAGCCACCTTGGCTGAATCAGACTTACTCAAAACAGGCATCTGATATGTGCCAGTCATCGCCTCCCGGAAATAAAGTCTGCCAATACTGTCTGTTTGGATTTTCATCGAATCGATTCCAGCCTGAAGCATTGCCATATCCTTACTGCTGGATTGATTGCTCATGATACCAGCATCTACCATATTGAAGTCAGAGTTAAATTCTATAATAGCATGCTTCTCACGGAAAGCCTCTCTCCGGTAAGGCACATTCCGCTGATTCATATTCTGTGATTTCAAATTTTCAAACTGCTCCCCACTATACAAATGCAGGTACAAATGCTGTTTATCAGCTGTCATTTCCAATTTACCTGAATCCGCCTTTATAATTTGAGCATTCTCAAATCCTTTCTCAAAATTATAGATAGTAACTCCATACAGCATGCCCGAATCACGATTCTTATGCTTCACATACAAGTTATATCCATCAATTTCATCATAAAATACCCCTTCCGGAATATCCACTTCCGGCGATTTCTGCTTCATGGAAATTAACAGAGTCCATAATTTAGCCTGTGCTTTAGGTGCTATGACATTCTGAAAATAAAAAGAGATACAACACACCAGTGAAATAAAGACAATCAACGGACGCATAATCTTCAGCAGCGAAATCCCTGCTGCTTTCATAGCCAGCAATTCAAAACGCTCCCCAAAATTACCAAAAGTAATCAGCGCAGCCAACAGTACAGCCAATGGCAACGAAACCGGCACCAAAGTCAGTGCCGAATAAAAAAAGAACTGGCCCAATACGGACATTTCCAACCCTTTCCCTACCATCTCGTCTACATACCTCCAAAGGAACTGCATCATAAAGATGAATAAACAGATGAAGAAAGTGCCCAAAAAGAGCATGCAAAAACTCTTTAAAATAAATATATCTAACTTTTTTATGCGTAGCATTATACTCTATTTCATGCAATGAGGTCACAAAAGTAGCACAAAAAAGGGAGTACATAAAATTTTTAATCGAAAGTTAACTAAAAACCGCATGTTCTTCGCAAAGTATCTACTTGCGACTCCCATAATCCCCGTTGATCATCCACCTCATCTGCCTCGGCAAAATCTGTAATTTCCAAAACAAAATCATTCGTCAGTTCACTCGTTGTCATTTTGATTTCAAAATATTCACGAGGAACTACAGCATCCTTCCAGCGGAAGCGGATAAATGAATAAGCCCTCATCGCTACGATTTCAGCCTCTCTACGCTCGGTCTTTCCCCAATAAAAGGTCACAATCTTGTCGTCTGACTCAACACGGTCAGCAAACCATCCTTCCAATCCTGTAGGAGTACTGATAGCTGACCATAAAATAGCTTTTGAGGTTGCATTCAATAGATATTCCAAATGTATTTTTTGTCTTTCCATAGTTATTATTTTGATTTGCATGCCAAGATAGATACTTTTTTCTAATTAATAAAACGAAAGGCCCAATTTTATGAAATTGAAAAAAAAATCGATTTTTTTTCTCAAAAAGTTTGCAGGTTCAAAAAAAAGCCCTACCTTTGCACCGCAATCGAGAAACAAACGATGCAAATAAGAAATGGCGGGATAGCTCAGCTGGTTAGAGCGCATGATTCATAATCATGAGGTCCCCGGTTCAATCCCGGGTCCCGCTACTTAAAGAGAATTTAGACTGTTGAGAGGCTTCCACTCTTGGCGGTCTTTTTTTTATTACCAATAGTATTCTATACAGGAAGGAAAAAAATGAAGCTACAGCTTGACCAAGGCCAATCTGTAGCTTTCTTATTTTTCTGCTGCAGGTTTACAGCATGTTTTCTGCAGGAATTCAGAACGATTTCTGTAGGTTGAAAAAACGGAAACTGTAACACCGGATTGAGAAACCCTCATTTCCTCCCCTCGCGGGGGTCACTTTCACACACGTACGCGTACATTATATATGCACGATCGTATATTTACTGAGATTCATCCCTCAGTCCTGTGTGATGCGAATGAATAAACCCCTCGTTCCTCTTTTTCAGAATGCCTCGCTTGATGGTTCACAGAAAGGCCACCATGCATGCCGTGCGATTCAGACAGATTTCCAGGCCCGCCACGGCTTGATTAGTATGACCGCCTTATACAATACGGGGCTCACCGAAAACCTCGGCAAAATGGCCGTTAAAAAGTTCCGTTTAATACCTGCTGATTTCTGAATTCCTTTCCCATCAACAGGCTTGCATTGATCCCCATGAATAGGTTTGTTTTAATTTGCATTAATAGGTACGCACGTGTGTGTGAAAGTGACCCCCGCGAGGGGAGGGAATGAGGGTTTTACCGCAGACAGGCTACATAAGAAATATATCTGAGTGTCTGCCGGCTCTCAAATCAGCCAGAGAATATACACAAACCTTTTTGAAAAGACCTTTATGGATGCTATGAACTAACAGACCTACCTGGCCAAACCCTCATAGAGTTTATCCTGAATCCGCGTACGGATATCCAGCCTCATCAGCTTACTGTTCCATACATGAGGAAACAAGCGGTTACAAAGAAACACATATACCAGATTATGATCAGGATCAGCCCAGGCACAAGCTCCAGTAAACCCCGTATGGCCAAAGACAGAAGCTGGCGCCAATTCACCGCAGGGACCTTTAGCGGGATTCACTCGGTCGGGCTTATCAAAACCTAATCCACGACGACTTTTTTTAGACAATGTAGTCGTAAAAAGGCGACAGGTTTCTGCACTCAAATAACGTCTGCCCCGATACATCCCTCCATTCAGCAACATCTGATACACCTGTGCCACCTCTTCCGCAGTAGAGAACAAACCGGCATTGCCAGACACACCTCCTTGAAAAGCGGCCGACTCATCGTGAACATAACCTTGCAGATATTCCTTCCGCAGGAAAGCATCATGCGATGAAGGAACAATATCTTTCTTAGACAAACGCTGCAAAGGAAGATATCCGGTACGTTTCAGCCCCATCGGAGTATAAAACTCCTCCTGCAAGAAGTTATCAAGCGATTTTCCACTGCAAGCTTCCACCAATTGCTGCAGCACAATAAATCCTACACAGCTATAACGATAGCGCTTATCACGCAAAGGAGCCTCTGCAATCTTCTGACGATACACTTCTTTAAAATCCGGACGGATCCAGAGATGCTCTGACACCTGAAGTGTGCAAGAATCAATGGCCTGCTTGGCAGTCAGCCCTTTTTTATAACGAAAATGCGGATTAGCCCATGTATGGCTTCCAATCCGGACTGAATGAGCCTTATCCATGCGTCCCTTAAACAAAGAGCCAGCATAACTATCCATGTCGACAGCTTCCTGATAAAACAAAATAGTAGAAGGCAGTCCTGACTCATGCAAGAGCAACTCACGGATGGTTATATGCTGCTTATCCGTTCCTTTCAGATAAGGCAGATATTCTGAAACATAATCCGTCAGATTAAAGCGCCCTGAATCATACAATTTCATCACAGCCAAGAGCGTGGCCGTTGTTTTGGTCAATGAAGCTACATCATAAACATCCGTCGTTTTCACCATAGGTCCGCTTTTCCAAGTATGCTGGCCGAAAGCTTGGTTATAAACAGTTTTTCCATCCTTCAACACCACAATCTGACAGCCCGGATATGCCCCCTCACGAATACCTTCCAACGCAATATCACTGACTGCTTTCCATGAAGCTGGTGCAATAGCCGGCGGTAATTTACTAAGCCGCTCTCCCTCCATTGCCGCTTCCTTTAGCCGCTTAATCAAATCACGAGTATATTCGGTATTAATACGATATTCCAGGCCAGACAACTGAATATGAGGACGTTTAGACAATCCTAAAGCATACTTATACATCAGCACTTTACGGCACTTTTCCTCAATGACAGTTCGGGGCAATTCTCCGCTTTTTACAGCCGCCATCACCGCAGCAGCTTCTTCTTTTAAGCGTCTAGGAACCAGCAGCATATCATTACCAGCCTTCAAAGCCTGCAGACATAAAGTCTGACCGCTTCCTACCCCTTTCATGGCTAAAGCATCTGTAAAGACAAGACCTTGAAACCCCAATTCATGCTGCAGCAAATCCGTTACAATCTTCCGAGACAATGACGACGGACATCCTTTCTCAGGTTCTAAAGCAGGCACTTCCAGATGTCCCACCATGACCCCACTCGCCCCCGCCTGAAAGGCCTGACGGAAAGGATACAACTCTATGCTATCCAAGCGTTGACGGCTAAAAGGCAAAAAAGGCAATGCTTTATGCGAATCTACATCGGTATCTCCATGACCGGGAAAATGCTTACACACAGACAACACCCCCCCAGACTCCAATCCCTGAACATAAGCTACCACCTTACGAGCCACCCATTCAGGGTCATTACCAAATGCCCGCGAACCAATCACCGGATTCTTCGGATTAATATTGACATCGGCTACTGGGGCAAAATTAACATGTACCCCCATTTCACGGCACTGACGAGCCATTTCACGCCCATATTCATAAATCAGTTCATCATTTTCAATATATCCCAGCACCTTGTTGCGCGGAAAAGAAGGCATGCCTTTCAGTCTCATAGCCAAGCCCCATTCTCCGTCAAAGGTGATCATCAACGGCACTTTGGCTTTTTTCTGAGCTTCGTTCGTAAGCCGGACCTGATTTTCCATCAAACCGCCCGAAAACAACAATCCGCCAATCTTATATTCCTCCACCACCTTGCGCAGCAAAGCCTGATTAGAAGCATCCAGAGTCGGCGCAATCGTATAAATAAAAAGCTGCCCTACTTTTTCTTTCAGTGTCATCTTGGCCATGACCGAATCTACCCACTGCCTACAACGGGCATCCTGCTGCACAGACTGTATAACTTGTGGAGTAGCAGCATTCACCACTCCCATAATGCTCCATAAACACCCCAACAGCCATCCTATTTTTTTCATAGACCTATCTTGTTTTTATCGTTGTTTCATTCCCTATCGAGCTTCCACACTTAACTCTATCTCGCCCACATAAACCCCTTTGCTACCGGAATGCAACACAGGGATCTCTTTTCCATCTGCATTGAATAAAAACTCCGGTTTTTCCATAACCGTATGCGTGTGTCCTCCCAATACCAGATCAATTCCTCTCGTTTGAGCTACCAATCCATTATCATATTCCAATGCAGCTGCATCAGCCCCTTTTAAAAATCCCAAGTGCGACAAACAAATCACCACATCACAGCCTTCCTGCTCACGGAGTTTGGCTACCACTTCCCGGGCAGCAACAATAGGGTCTTTAAAAACAATCCCCGCACACTTGTCGGCTTGAACCAGCCCTTCCAGCTTAGGACTTAAACCAAATACACCGATTTTCAACCCTTCACGTTCCAGCACTACATAAGGCTTTACCAGGCCTTCCAACAGACTGCCTGTCACATCATAATTAGCACTCAGTACCGGAAACTTAGCCATGCGACAAAGTCGAGCCAGATTTTCCATTCCAAAATCAAACTCATGATTTCCTAGCGCCATGGCATCATACCCCATACCATTCATGGCCTGAATTTCCACTTCTCCCTGAAAAAAATTATAATAAGGGGTACCTTGCGATATATCTCCACAATCGAACAGTAAAGCACCCGGGTGCTGCAATCGGTACGCCTTAACAAAAGAGGTGCGTCGCACCACGCCTCCCATCCCTGCATAGCGGTCTGATTTGCTGGCAGCAATCGGTTCAATACGGCTATGGGTATCACTAGTCTGAAGAATAAACAACTGCTTGGACTGCGCCCCCAAGATATCCGCCAAAAGAAAGACGAATAAACCTATAATCCATGTACGTTTCATATATTTCTATTTTTTTTGAAAATGACAATTAGCGAATCACAATTCTCCCTTCCATGCGTGAAGACACCTTCTGGCCTTTTGCCTGCTTTTTTTCCACATAACGAATAAAAAGATCGCGCAGGATGCTCTGTTCCGGACAAATCCTTTGTTTCGCCTGAATCAGCGCCGTCATACCATCATTGCCCTCAGCCAGGTAATCAATTGTGGCCACCGTATAATCTTGTTCATTCTCTACTTTTTTTCCGTTGATCATGGCCGACACCAGTTTACCATCCGCCGAAATGACCAGATTCACCCCACTGACTCCTTCACCGCCTCGAGCGGCAATATTTTCAAAAAGCTGCATCAGTACACTGCCTTTTAATGTCAAGATACATAAGGTGTTTTCAAAAGGAAGAATTTCAAAAGCGGATGCCACCGTTACAGGTCCTTCTGAAAGCGTGCTGCGCAAGCCGCCCATATTAACCAATCCCATGTCGGCCGGGTGACCTAACGTAACTGAAGCCGATTCACGCAGCACATCCGCCACCAAATTAGAGAGCAAACTTTCCGGACGGCCTGTACTCATGAACCGATCTGCTTCGCCGATAACCCGATACATCACACTGTCTATTTTGGCTTTATAGGGAGCTATCAGAGCCACAGCATCCGCATCAGGCTTTGCATCCCAAGTTGAGTCCATAGCCACCATGCCACCTTTTACCTGAGTGACTTCATAAGTGGGGCGACATGCTGAAAACAGACAAGCTCCCCCCAGTAAAACTCCTAAAATTAAATTACGATTCATCTTACCTGTTATTATTTACTATAAATTGCTACAAATATACTCCATCTTTTGCAAATTTACTTGTGTATCTGACAAATAATTCGTTCCTTTGCACCGCTTTCGCGCAATCGCTGTCAGGACATTAGTGAGAAGCCTGGTATGTTGCGTTGTAACGATCAACAATTTAATCAATAAAAACAATGGATTTCATTAAAATTGCAGAAGAAGCATTTGCTACCGGTAAACAACACCCGAGCTTCAAAGCAGGTGACACTGTAACAGTAGCATATCGTATCGTAGAAGGTAACAAAGAACGTGTACAGCTGTACCGTGGTGTTGTTATCAAAATTGCCGGTCATGGTGACAAAAAGCGTTTCACTGTACGCAAGATGTCAGGTACTATCGGTGTAGAACGTATTTTCCCCTTGGAATCTCCGGCTATTGACCGTATCGAAGTGAACAAGGTTGGTAAAGTTCGCCGTGCTAAATTGTACTACCTGCGTGCTCTTACCGGTAAGAAAGCCAGAATCAAAGAAAAAAGAGTTAACGGCTAATAGCCTACTCTGGTTTCTAGATAAAAAAGGGAAGTCTTCGTATGAAGATTTCCCTTTTTTAGTTTACTGACTTACCTTTCACTCTGCTCCAAATAGCTACAGGTTTCCAAATCGAAACTCTAAATTTCCAAAATGCAGATATCACTAGAATTTAGTTACATGGTATCTTGTTTTTGCCACATGAGCAAAGATAATTGTCATATGACATATCAAAAAAAACACTATATTTGCAAACTAACGAAATAAGTGATAAGATATGAAAGCAAAATGGATTGGAGGTATTCTGGGATTCATGACTGCCGGACCTCTGGGCGCCCTGGCTGGATATGCCATCGGCTCATTATTTGACAATACAGAAAACGTAGAAACCGGTTATTATACCGAAACACCCCATACTGGCTGCAACGATGGACAGCGTAACAGTTTCCTATTCTCACTGCTGGTGATGGCTTCATACATCATCAAGGCCGACGGCAAGGTGATGCACAGCGAAATGGAATATGTACGCCGCTTTCTGCGAAACAACTTCGGTGAAGATGCCGTGGAAGAAGGACAACAGATTCTGCTGAATCTCTTTGAGCAGCGCAAGCGGATGGATGCTCAAAATCCATATGCCTTTAAAAACACCATCCACGACTGCGGACGGCAGATTGCAGCCAACCTCTCGTACGAGGAGCGCCTGCAGTTGCTGTCTTTCCTGGCCAACATCGCCAGAAGCGACGGAAATGTGTGCAGTGCGGAAATAGAAGCACTGAAAGAAGTGGCCTTGAGCATGAACCTCTCGGCTGCCGAAGTGGAATCCATGCTGAACCTGGGCGGAAATTCCCTGGAAGCAGCCTATAAGGTACTGGAAGTTTCACCCCAAGCCACCGACAGTGAGGTGCGTGCCGCCTACCGCAAACTGGCACTGAAACATCACCCCGACCGCGTGGCTACCCTGGGCGAAGACATCCGGAAAGCTGCCGAAGAAAAATTCCAGGAAATCAACAATGCCAAAGAAAAAATCTATAAAGCCAGGGGGATGAAATAATGATCAAGCAGGATTACATCATACGCATGATTCAAGCCATCATAACCGCTTTGGCCGAAGTGCTGCTGAAAAAGAAAAAGCTCCGCCACTCGGAAAAAGAAGAATATGACGGTATCATCCGGCAGGTATTGGGAATAACCGAAGAAGAACTGGCCCAGAAATCGGCGGATGAGCTGAAACAGCTATACCGGGAAGATTCCGAACCATGGGATAAACTGGAACTGGCGGCTCTGAAACTGCTGCAAATGGCCGAAGAGGCCGAAGGAAATCTGCTGCAACAGACCCGACTCCGGCAAAACGGACTGGAACTCCTGACCACCGTGCAGACTGAAGGGAATTCTTTTTCCTTACAACGGAATTACCTGATTAAACTGATTAAATTAAATTCTTAAAAACAAACGGACAACCCATGCAATACCAACTAACGGCTCCCGAACAACTGTGTGCCACCATCGCGCTGCCTGCTTCAAAAAGCATCAGTAACCGGGCACTCATCTTACACGCCTTGAGCCACGGAAATTCCGTGCCGCAGAACCTGAGCGACTGCGACGATACACGCGTCATGATACAAGCATTCCGGGAATGGCCGGAAACCATTGATATTCTAGCTGCCGGAACAGCTATGCGCTTTCTCACGGCCTACCTTAGCGTAAACCCGGGTACTCACCTCATCACCGGTACACAGCGGATGCAGCAACGCCCCATACGCATTCTGGTAGAGGCACTGCGCAGTCTTGGTGCCCACATAGAATATGCCGGTGCCGAAGGATTTCCGCCTCTTCGCATCACGGGCCAAGACTTATCAGGCAGTAAGGTTACCTTGCCCGGACATATCAGTTCGCAATACATATCCGCCTTACTGATGATAGGCCCTACACTGCCGCACGGATTACGGATTAAGCTGACGGGCACCGTCATTTCCCGCCCCTACATCCAGCTCACACTGGCACTGATGCACCACTACGGTGCCTCAGCCCAATGGAAAGACGAGCATACCTTACAGGTGGAACCGGGAGAATACCACGATGCCCCCTTTCTGGTAGAAAACGATTGGAGCGGTGCTTCTTACTGGTATGAGCTGATGGCACTGATGACCTTACATACCGGTGCCGCACACAGCCTCGTGCTGCAAGGGCTCTTCCCAGACAGTTGCCAAGGCGACAGCCGGGGAGCTGAACTTTTTAACCGCCTGGGCGTGCATACGGAATATATCGCCGGCGGTATCCGACTGACTGCCACCCCGGCCTCCGTCACCAAACTGGAAGAAGACCTGACCGACATACCCGACCTGGCACAAACCTTGGTCGTAACCTGTTGTCTGATGAACCTTCCCTTCCGCTTCACCGGACTGCAAAGTCTGAAAATCAAGGAGACCGACCGCATTAGTGCCCTTATCACCGAACTGCGGAAGCTAGGCTATGCGATTCAGTCCGAAAAAGACAGCATGCTTTATTGGAACGGCGAACGCTGTACAGCCGACAGTTCCCCTGTCATCGAGACCTACGAAGACCACCGCATGGCCATGTCTTTTGCTCCCGCCTCAGTGATGTATCCCAACCTGCACATCCACCACCCGGAAGTAGTGTCCAAATCCTATCCCCACTTTTGGAAAGACCTCCAACAAGCTGGTTTTTATATCCACGAAATTCTTTAAAAGTACGCTATGGAAACAGACCATATTCTCCTGGCCTTTGGACTGACCTTGATAGCCGGCCTCTCCACCGGTATAGGCAGCCTGATAGCCTTTTTTGCCAAAAAGACCAACACCCGCTTTCTCTCCGCTTCCTTAGGACTATCGGCAGGTGTGATGATTTATGTATCTTTTATGGAGCTAATGCCCGAGGCCGTGCATCAACTGCAAAAAATATACACGGGAAAACTGCCAGATATCTACATGCTGCTGGCCTTTTTCTTTGGTATCGGACTGATCGCTTTAATAGATAAGCTGGTACCCGAAGACGAAAACCCGCACGAAATGCACCTGACCTCTGAAATGCAGTCTTCGCATAAGTTGAAACGCACCGGTATCCTGATGGCACTGGCCATTGGAATACACAATTTTCCGGAAGGTCTAGCCACCTTTACCTCAGCCCTGACCAATATGGAAATAGCTGTACCGATTGTCTTTGCCATTGCCATACACAATATCCCTGAAGGAATAGCCGTATCCATGCCCATTTTTCATGCCACAGGAAACCGTCGCAAAGCCTTTACCTTATCTTTTCTTTCGGGCATGTCTGAACCCATAGGAGCTTTATTAGGCTATCTGTTTTTGCTTCCCTTCTGGACTCCTACCGTCCATGCCTTGTTGCTGGCTTTCGTATCGGGCATCATGATTTATATATCTTTCGACGAACTACTACCCGGCACTGAAAAATACGGCCATCACCACTATGGGGTGGCTGGAGTCATACTAGGCATGGCCATCATGGCCGGTAGCCTGCTGGTATTATAAAGCATAAAATGAAAGATACAACCCCACTTTTTGTTTTGTAAATGCGAATAATTCGTATCTTTGCCTACAAACGAAAAAACTTATATCGGATATGGCTACATATAAACGAATCTTACTGAAACTCAGCGGCGAAAGCCTGATGGGTGAAAAGCAGTACGGCATCGACGAAAAACGCCTGGCTGAATATGCTGCACAAATTAAGGAAATCCATGAAATGGGAGTACAAATCGGTATCGTCATCGGCGGAGGCAATATCTTCCGTGGCCTGAGCGGAGCTTCAAAAGGCTTCGACCGCGTGAAAGGCGACCAAATGGGCATGTTGGCTACCGTCATTAACAGCTTAGCACTCAGTTCAGCACTCGTAGCTGCCGGTGTAAAAGCCCGCGTACTGACAGCTGTCCGCATGGAACCTATTGGAGAATTCTATAACAAATGGCGCGCTATAGAATGTATGGAAGCCGGAGAGGTAGTCATCATGTCAGCAGGAACCGGTAACCCCTTCTTCACGACTGACACAGGCAGCAGCCTGCGCGGCATTGAAATAGAAGCAGACGTGATGCTGAAAGGCACCCGTGTGGACGGCATCTATACGGCTGACCCGGAAAAAGACCCTACCGCTACCAAATTCCACGACATCACCTACGATGAAGTGCTGAAACGTGGCCTGAAAGTCATGGACCTCACTGCCACTTGCATGTGTAAGGAAAACAATCTGCCTATCATCGTATTCGATATGGATACGGTAGGAAATCTGAAAAAGGTCATGGCAGGCGAAGAAATCGGAACTTTAGTTCACAACTAACCGCAAAAGAAGAACTACACCTTGCAGGTAATCAAAAAATACGCTACTTTTGCTATCCACAAAATAGAGATTATTTATAATAACTACCTAAAATATGAAAGAAGTTAAAGAGATTCTGAACGAAGCGCAAGAAAAAATGGATATGGCTGTCATGTATCTGGAAGATGCCTTGGCACACATCCGCGCAGGTAAAGCAGATGTACGTCTGCTGGACGGTATCCGTGTAGACTCCTACGGTAGCATGGTGCCCATCAATAACGTGGCTGCCATCACCACCCCTGATGCACGCAGCATCGCTATCAAACCTTGGGATAAAAGTATGTTCCGCGTTATCGAAAAAGCGATCATCGACTCTACGCTGGGAATCATGCCTGAAAATAATGGTGAAATCATCCGTATCGGCATCCCGCCTCTGACAGAAGAACGCCGTAAACAGTTGGCCAAACAATGTAAAGGCGAAGGCGAAACCGCTAAGGTAAGTGTACGCAACGCTCGTCGCGATGCCATCGATGCCTTGAAGAAATCTGTTAAAGAAGGTCTGGCAGAAGATGCTCAAAAAGGCGGTGAAGAAAAGCTACAGAAAGTACACGACAAGTATATCAAGCAGATTGAAGATATGCTGGTAGCAAAAGAAAAAGAAATCATGACTGTGTAAACAGAGATACATGGAGCACTGAATATGGAGCTATACCGCAGGCATTCTGCTTCCCTCCATTTTCAGTGCCACCATTTATCCCCCATAAACTATCCATCATTCATTAATATAAAACAAACGTTTTGAGAGGACTGGTCATAAAAAATACGGGCAGTTGGTATCTGGTAAAGACCGACGAAGGCTCCCTGGTAGAATGCAAAATCAAAGGCAATTTCCGCTTGAAAGGCATCCGCAGCACCAACCCGGTGGCTGTAGGCGATTATGTACACATTATTTTAAATCAGGAAGGAACGGCATTTATCCACGAAATAGAAGACCGCAAGAACTACATCATACGCCGGGCTTCCAACCTCTCCAAACAATCACATATTCTAGCTGCCAATCTGGATCAGTGCATGCTGGTAGTTACCGTCAACTATCCGGAAACATCGACTACCTTCATTGACCGTTTTTTAGCCTCAGCAGAAGCTTACCGCGTACCGGTCAAAATTATTTTTAATAAGATAGACCTCTATGATGAAGATGAACAGCGCTACCTGGAAGCACTTATACACCTGTATACCAGCATCGGCTACCCTTGTTTTAAGATATCTGCCCAACAGCAAATCGGCCTCGACCAGATTAAGGAAGAACTGAAAGAACGGGTTACTCTCTTTTCCGGTCATTCCGGTGTAGGGAAATCCATGCTAATTAACGCCATTCTACCCGAAGCCAGTGCCAAAACAGGTGAAATATCTGCCTATCATCACAAAGGAATGCACACCACTACCTTCTCTGAAATGTTTCCAGTTGAAGGAAACGGCTACCTCATTGACACACCGGGCATCAAAGGATTCGGCACCTTCGATATGGAAGAAGAGGAAATCAGTCATTATTTCCCGGAAATATTCCGCACATCAGCGAACTGCCGCTATGGAAACTGTACCCACCGACACGAACCAGGTTGTGCCGTACGCGAAGCAGTGGAACAACACTTTATCAGTGAGTCACGCTACAACTCTTACCTCAGCATGCTGGAGGACAAAGAAGAAAGTAAATACCGCACCGGACATTAAGATAACACTATTTAACCTATTCTCCTTTTAAACCTTTCAATTTTCCATTTATCTAAGTGTTTGAATATACTATATAAACACTGCTAATACGAAAACATGGATAAGAAAGTAAAATGGGGCATCATCGTTCTGATAGGTGCTGGTATCATCGGAGGAGGAATCTATTCACAACTCCCCAAAGAAAACGAAGAATTAACTGTAGCCGACAAAGTGGTTACAACACGACGAAACGGAAAGAAATCATTGAATGTCAATGCTAAAATTATACATCCCCAACTGTTAAAAGATGAAATTCTCATCAGCGGCCGTCTGCTGCCAGATGAAGAAGTAGACCTTTCGTTTGAAACTTCCGGAAAAATAGTAGAAATTAATTTTGAAGAAGGCACCTACGTTAAAAAAGGGCAACTCCTAGCTAAAGTCAACGACCGCCCCTTGCAGGCACAGTTGCAACGGCTGGTATCCCAGTTGAAACTGGCAGAAGACCGGGTGTTCCGGCAGAATGCCTTACTGGAACGAGATGCGGTCAGTAAGGAAGCCTATGAACAGGTAAAGACAGAACTAGCTACTCTCAATGCAGACATCGACTTGATAGAAGCTAATATCCAGCAAACAGAACTACGCGCACCGTTTGACGGAATTATCGGTTTGCGCCAAGTCAGTATAGGTACTTTTGCATCCCCCACTACCCTTATAGCCAAACTCACTAAAGTATCCCCCTTGAAAGTAGAATTTGCCGTGCCGGAACGCTATGCCAACGAAGTGAAAATCGGTGCAGGACTAGACTTTACACTGGAAGGAAAACTGGAAGCCTTCCACGCAGAAGTGTATGCCCGTGAATCGCAAATAGACATGACTACCCACACGCTGACCATTCGTGCCCTATACCCCAATGCCAACGGCTCCATCATGCCGGGACGTTACGCCAGCATCCGCCTCAACAAACAAGAAATAAAAGATGCACTGGCAGTACCCACCGAAGCCATTGTACCCGAAATGGGAAAAGATAAGATTTTCCTCTATAAAAACGGAAAAGCAGAACCCGTGGAACTGATTACCGGTATACGTACCGAATCAGAGGTACAAGTGGTAAAAGGACTGAATGTAGGAGATACCATCCTTACTTCGGGTACCCTGCAATTACGTACCGGGCTTCCGGTAATTCTGGATCGTATTGACTGATGAAAACTACTAACTGCCAAACATCTTACACATGAATATTTCAGAACTTAGCATACGAAGGCCGGTGTTATCCACCGTGATGACCATTATCATCTTGCTCTTCGGATTTATCGGATATAATTATTTAGGAGTACGTGAATACCCGTCGGTAGATAATCCCATCATCTCGGTATCCTGTTCTTATCCAGGAGCCAACGCCGATGTGATAGAAAACCAGATTACTGAACCCCTGGAACAAAATATCAACGGTATTCCCGGTATCCGCTCACTCTCCAGCGTTAGCCAGCAAGGACAATCGCGTATTACAGTAGAGTTTGAACTGTCCGTAGACTTGGAAACCGCAGCCAATGATGTGCGTGATAAAGTATCACGTGCCCAACGCTATCTTCCGCGCGACTGCGACCCTCCAACTGTATCTAAAGCAGACGCCGATGCAATGCCTATCCTTATGGTAGCCTTGCAAAGCGACAAACGTTCGCTGCTCGAGCTGAGCGAAATTGCCGACCTCACAGTGAAGGAACAGCTGCAGACCATTGCCGACGTGAGCAGTGTGAGCATTTGGGGAGAAAAACGCTACTCCATGCGACTTTGGCTGGACCCCGTCAAGATGTCGGGCTACGGTATCACCCCCATGGATGTAAAAAATGCCGTGGATAAAGAAAATGTAGAGCTACCCTCCGGCAGCATTGAAGGAAACACCACCGAACTCACCATCCGTACCCTGGGACTGATGCACACCGCCGAAGAATTCAATAACTTAATTCTGAAGGAAGACAACAACCGCATCGTGCGCTTCAGCGACATCGGACGTGCAGAACTGGGTCCGGCCGACATCAAGAGTTACATGAAGATGAATGGAGTACCCATGATTGGTATCGTGGTAGTGCCCCAACCCGGAGCCAATCATATCGAAATAGCCAATGCTGTCTACGAACGCATGGAGCGCATGCAGAAAGACCTGCCCGAAGACGTACACTACAGCTACGGATTCGACAACACCAAATTTATCCGTGCGTCTATCAATGAAGTAAAACAGACCGTATACGAAGCCTTTGTGCTGGTTATTATCATCATTTTCCTCTTCCTTCGCGACTGGCGCGTAACCCTGGTACCCTGTATCGTTATCCCAGTATCACTGATTGGTGCTTTCTTCGTTATGTATCTAGCCGGATTCTCCATCAACGTACTCTCCATGCTGGCAGTAGTACTGGCAGTAGGTCTGGTAGTAGATGATGCCATTGTAATGACCGAAAACATTTACGTACGTATTGAAAAAGGAATGCCTCCCAAAGAAGCCGGTATTGAAGGAGCTAAAGAAATCTTCTTTGCCGTAATCTCCACCACCATTACACTGGTAGCAGTATTCTTCCCCATTGTATTTATGGAAGGTACCACCGGACGATTATTCCGCGAATTCAGTATCGTAGTATCAGGATCAGTCATCATTTCTTCCTTTGCGGCACTGACATTTACCCCGATGTTAGCTACCAAATTACTGGTAAAACGCGAAAAGCAAAGCTGGTTCTACCGGAAAACAGAACCATTTTTTGAAGGAATGAACCACTATTACAGCCGTTCACTGGCTGCTTTCCTGAACAAACGATGGATAGCATTACCATTCACCGCTTTCACCATCCTGCTCATTGGCTTTCTATGGAATTACATACCGGCCGAAATGGCACCGCTGGAAGACCGTTCTCAGATTCGCATTAACACCCTGGGAGCTGAAGGAGTAACCTATGAATACATGCGCGACTATACAGAAGATCTCAATTTGCTGGTCGATTCCATGGTACCCGATGCAGAAGCTATTACAGCCCGTGTATGGAGTGGAAGCGGCAATATCCAGATTACCCTGAAAGACTTAGCCGACCGAGACTACAGCCAAATGGAAGTGGCTGAAAAACTGTCAAAAGCCGTACAGAAGAAAACCAAGGCTCGTTCTTTTGTACAACAGTCTTCTTCCTTTGGCGGACGACGCGGAGGAATGCCTGTACAGTATGTACTGCAAGCTACCAATCTGGAAAAGCTGGAAAAAGTATTGCCACAGTTTATGACCAAAGTCTATGAAAGCCCTGTTTTTCAAATGGCAGATGTCAATCTGAAGTTCAGCAAGCCGGAAGCACGGATTAATATTAACCGCGATAAAGCCAGCATCATGGGAGTCAGTACCCGCAACATTGCCCAGACACTGCAGTATGGTCTGAGCGGACAGCGCATGGGCTACTTCTATATGAACGGTAAACAATATGAAATATTGGGTGAAATCAACCGCCAACAGCGAAACAAGCCAGCTAACCTGAAAGGAATCTATATACGCAGTGACAAAGGCGACATGGTACAGCTAGACAATCTCATCGAACTGACCAACGGCATTGCACCACCCAAGCTTTATCGTTATAATCGCTTTGTAGCAGCCACCATCTCGGCCGGACTGGCTGATGGAAAAACCATCGGACAGGGACTGGATGAAATGGACAGAATAGCCAAAGAAACGCTGGATGACAGTTTCCGTACGGCTCTATCAGGTGAGTCCAAGGAGTACCGTGAGAGCTCATCCAGCCTGATGTTTGCCTTTATCCTGGCTATCCTGCTGATTTATCTAATTCTGGCAGCCCAGTTTGAAAGTTTCAAAGATCCGCTCATCATCATGCTTACCGTACCGCTGGCCATTGCCGGTGCATTGATATTTATGTACTTCAGCGGAATCACCATGAACATCTTCAGCCAGATTGGTATCATTATGTTGATAGGATTGGTAGCTAAAAACGGTATCCTGATTGTAGAATTTGCTAATCAGAAACAGGACTTGGGAGAAGACAAGATGCAAGCCATTCAGGAAGCTGCCCTGCAACGCCTTCGCCCCATCCTGATGACCAGTGCTTCGACCGTTTTGGGACTCATCCCTTTAGCCTTTGCTACCGGTGAAGGCTGTAACCAACGCATTGCCATGGGTACAGCCGTTGTAGGAGGTATGCTGGTATCCACCCTACTGACCATGTACATTGTACCTGCCATTTATAGCTACGTATCCACTAACCGCAGTAAACTGATAAAATAATTATGAAACGCATTATCTTAGCAACCCTCGCATACATCGGAACAGGTCTCGTCATTCAGGCACAGCCTGTTCCTACCTATACCTTGAAATCCTGTCTAGAACAAGGACTGCTCAACAACTACTCCCTACGCATTGTACGCAACGAAGAGAAAATCAGTCAGAACAACGCCACACTGGCCAATGCCGGCTATCTGCCCACCATAGACCTTTCTGCCGGATATACAGGCAATCTGAACAATACAGAAACCAAATTACGGGCTACCGGCGAAAAAAATAAAGAGAACGGAGTGTATGACCAAACCCTCAACGCGGGAATCAACCTCAACTGGACTTTGTTTGACGGATTCAACATCACTGCCAACCACCAACAGCTCAAAGAATTGGAAAGACAAGGTAAGACCAACACCCGCATTGCTATTGAAGATCTCATAGCCAACATTACCGCAGAGTATTACAACTTGATTCAGCAAAAAATTCGCCTGAAAAACTTCCGCTATGCCGTTTCTCTTTCTAAAGAACGGCTACGCATTGTAGAAGAACGATACCATATCGGAAACTTCTCACGGCTCGATTACCAACAAGCCAAGGTGGACTTCAACGCCGACAGCGCGCAATATATGAAACAGCAGGAACTGCTCCACACCTCACGCATAGAACTGAATGAACTGATGGCAAATGAAAATGTAGACCAACCCATCCTGATTCATGACAGCCTCATCAACGTGAACGCACTACTCAACTTTGAAGAGCTTTGGAATGCTACCCTGCAGGTCAATGCCAATCTCTTGAAAGCAGAACAGAATAACCGCCTGGCCGAACTTGATTATAAAAAAATCTGTGCCCGCGACTATCCTTACTTAAAAATGAATGCCGGCTATGGCTACACACTCAACAAATATGATATTTCAGCCAACAGCCGCCGCAGCAACCTGGGGTTGAACGTTGGACTGACCGTAGGATTTCGCCTGTTCGACGGCAACCGCAAGCGTCAACGTAAAAATGCCAGTCTGGCCGTTAAGAATGCCCGACTGCAACAGGAACAACTGGAACAAGCCCTTCGGGCCGACCTCAGCAATCTATGGCAAGCCTATCAGAATAACCTGCAAATGCTGAACCTGGAACGCCAGAACTTGATTGCGGCTAAAGACAATCATGACATTGCCATGGAGCGCTATATGTTGGGCGACCTTTCTGGTATAGAAATGCGAGAAGCACAAAAAAGCCTGCTGGATGCCGAAGAGCGCATTCTGGCAGCTGAATACGATACCAAACTCTGTGAAATCTCTCTGCTGCAAATCAGCGGAAAAATAACCCATTACTTAGAATAGGAATCATGAAGAGAAAACGGCACTATGAAAAAGCGCCATAAAAAAAAATTTACCCCCATTGACGGGGGTAAATTTTTATAAGAAAAATGGTAAAATAACCCTTTCCAACCAGCGCGGATTACTTACAGCAATTACGCGGTTTCAATTGCTTGAAAAAATCATTACCCTTATCATCTACCAGAATAAATGCCGGGAAATCTTCTACCTCAATCTTCCAGATAGCTTCCATTCCCAATTCCGGATATTCCACACATTCAATGCTCTTGATATTATTCTGTGCTAAAATGGCAGCCGGACCACCGATAGAACCCAAGTAGAAGCCACCATGCTTCTGACATGCATCAGTTACCTGCTGACTGCGGTTACCCTTAGCCAACATAATCATACTACCTCCATGACTCTGGAACAGGTCTACATACGGGTCCATACGTCCTGCTGTAGTCGGCCCCATAGAACCACAAGCCATACCAGCTGGAGTCTTAGCCGGACCAGCATAATAAATAGGATGATCCTTGATATATTGCGGCAACTCTTCCCCACGATCCAAACGCTCTTTCAGTTTAGCATGAGCAATGTCACGACCCACAATAATAGTACCATTCAGTGACAAACGGGTAGCCACCGGATATTTAGTCAGTTCCTTTAAGATTTCAGACATCGGCTGATTCAAGTCGATCTTTACTGCATCCCCTTCGCCTGCTTCACGAAGTTCTGCCGGAATCAGTTCACCCGGTTTATCATCCATCTTTTCAATCCAGATACCATCCTGATTAATCTTACACTTGATATTACGGTCAGCTGAACAAGATACACCCAAACCGATCGGACAAGAAGCACCGTGACGCGGCAAGCGGATGATTCGTACATCATGAGCCATATATTTTCCACCGAACTGCGCACCCAGACCAATATTATGAGCCTCTTCCAAAACCTTCTTTTCAAGTTCTACATCCCGGAAAGCACGGCCGAACTCGTTACCCGTAGTAGGCAATTCATCATAATAATGAGTAGAAGCCAATTTAACCGTCAGCAGATTCTTTTCTGCAGAAGTACCACCGATAACAAAAGCGATGTGATACGGAGGACAAGCTGCTGTACCCAAAGATTTCATTTTTTCAACCAGGAACGGAACCAGTGTATCCGGGTTCAACACAGCCTTGGTTTCCTGATACAGATACGTTTTATTGGCAGATCCCCCTCCCTTGGTTACACACAAGAAACGATATTCCATACCTTCGGTAGCTTCCAGGTCAATCTGAGCCGGCAAGTTACACTTTGTATTCACTTCTTCATACATGGTTAACGGTGCATTCTGAGAGTAGCGCAGGTTCTCTTCTGTATACGTTTTATACACGCCCAGCGACAAAGCCTCTTCATCACAATAACCGGTCCACACCTGTTGTCCTTTTTCACCGTGGATAATGGCAGTACCCGTATCCTGACACAAAGGTAATTTTCCCTTGGCAGACACTTCAGCGTTACGCAAAAATGTCAAAGCTACATACTTATCGTTATCACTCGCTTCCGGATCACTCAAAATTTTAGCGACCTGCTCATTATGAGCACGACGTAACAGGAAAGAAACATCCCGGAAAGCTGCATTGGCCATTGCCGTCAGACCTTCTTTCTCAATTTTCAGGATAGGTTTCCCTTCAAACTCGCTTACAGATACATAGTCTTTAGTAAGCAGATAGTACTCAGTCTTATCTTCCCCATGCTCAAACATAGGCTGATACTTAAACGGAGGTATTGTTGCCATAATTACTTGTTTATAGATTGTTTAAAGATTTAGTTAGCACAAAAATAAGCATAAAGGAAATAGGCACAAAAGAATTGGGCACAAAATTATTCCTTTATAACGTTCTGCATCCGGGCTATCAGTTCATCTCCTAAAGCAGTTTTCACTTCGATATGTTTCAGTACGGCTGTAACAAACGGATTATTTTCAAAATCACCGCGTACCTGTTCAAAATCAAGCTCTTTTTCCAAGCGAGAGCCATCGGCTCCAAAACCGGTCATAGAAGCCATAGAAAACTCCTTCTTGGCATCTTCATACACCATACGGTCCAGGCCCACTACCGCAGTCTTCCATTTTTCTACGATACGAACAATATCCGCTGCGGTCATCTGTTGCGGATGTACCCCATAATATTCTTCCAGTTTTTCATATGCCCACGTCCACTCATACGTATAATAATTCTGATGCATCCGCTCAAATTCCGCATTGATAGATTTCAAGCGATTAATCTCACCGGATTCTATCTGTTCAATCAGCTTGTCAATCTCACTCTTCGGCGCAATCAAGCCAGAAATATCGACCCATTCACCCGTCCCGATAGCCGTATCCGGCTTCAGACGAGCCCGGATTTCTTCATCGCTTTGAAAAGCAGTTCCCTCCAGACGCTTAATCACGGAATTACCTAGAAACTTATGAATGGCTGTTTCATAAAAACCGATTCCTTTCTTCAAAGCAGAATTCTGGATTTTAGCACTGTGGAACGAATAAATATCAGATAGTTCACCGGAAGCATGACGCAAATTCAACAAGATTTCCCGTCCCTTAAACATCTTCTGCACCGTATAAGGACTCAGCAGATTATAATTGATAAAATCCAGGCGATTAGGATCCTTCCGGTTATCCCGTTTAGGCCATTTCTGTGCATCACGAATGGTACCTACACTGCGCAGATTAACTCCCGGTACCAGAAAAGTGGTATTATTCTGTTCTATCAAATAAGAGAAAGGAAGATTAGAAGTATCCGAATGATTGACATGCCGCCCCATGACCAAAGAAAAGGCTCCGACGCGTGCCGGCCATAAGATATAGGAATCCGAAGTAGTCTTGGCACCTCGTTCCAGCGTACCCTGATGAATTGGTCCCAGCTTATACATATGATTACTCTGGTTAGACCCCGAACCGGCATTCATAAACGAGAACATACCCGCAATCAGCAACGTAGACTTATGATGAGTAACCGTAAACGGCCCGGCAAAAATAGAACAAGCTTCTCCATTCTCACCCTGGCAGTTACTGAAGAACAGCGAGTCGGAAGCCGAATAGTTATGCCCTAACTTGCACGCCTGACCAATGAAACAACGGGTCAGCATAGCCCCGTCGTCTACCGAAGAGCCGGAAGAAATAATAAAATCATCGCAGATTACCCCATCACCGATATGAACCGGCGCATCCACATTACTGTTGATACTTCCGTTAGTCAGCCGACACGTACCGCTGATATGACAGTAATCGCCGATACGCACATTCTTGATAGAACCCGTATTCAAAATCATGACATGACTGCCCACCGTACCTACTGTAGAAGCATGTTTATTAGAATAATAATCCGTAATATCCTTCATACGAGCAATCAGTTCCGGACGATGTCGATAAAGCGCCAGAATATATGCCTGATGGGCCGACAGCTTATCATTAATCAGCACTTCACGCCCGCCCGTTTCATTGAGCACCGCCACCTCCGTACCGTTGCCAAACTTAGAGAGGCCATCCACCAGCATAATATCCAAGTTCTCGATAAACGTATCATGCCCAATCTCATAGTTGGCTATATAATTCTGCACATTCTCTATGCAGCAATTATCTCCCACCGTCACCTGATGCAACGTAACATGCCGCAAACCGGCATGTTTCTTAATACCACCCGGTAAGGTAAACTCCGTTTCAAAAACACCCAGCCGTACCTCACCGGAGAAACGGGTATGACACACATAATCCGTGGTGAATCTAGGGCTTACCCACACCTTATCCCAGTCATCTGCCATACATGACTGACTCTTGAGCTGGAGGATTTCATCCTCCGTTAAATTCCTGTAATCCATAGCCTTAAAATTATCCTAATCCATATATATAATAAAAGGTTCCGTCCTTAGGCGGAACCTTCTAATCCATTTATGCTTGTTCTCCGTACTCGTCGTACTGCTGATACAGAAAATCGTTATAAGGATACTTCTGTACATGCAATTCACGGATACGACGGTAGATTTCATTCTTAAATTCCTCCATATTCACTTTTTCACGGGCAGAAATAAAGAGGCAGTTATCCTCCATCTTCGCCATCCAAGTCTGCATGAGTTCATCCAATGTCCAATTTTCCTTGGTACGCGGAGTCAAGTCATCCTCCGCCTTTTGCACATAAGAATAAGCATCAATCTTGTTAAATACCAGAACCATAGGCTTACCTGCCGCTCCAATATCAGCCAACGTCTTGTTTACGACTTCTATCTGCTCTTCAAAATCCGGATGCGAAATATCGACAATATGCAACAGCAAATCCGCTTCACGCACTTCATCGAGAGTAGACTTAAAAGAATCAACCAAATCGGTAGGCAACTTTCGAATGAAACCTACCGTATCAGACAGCAGAAACGGCAAATTCTCAATGATTACCTTACGCACCGTAGTATCCAAGGTGGCAAAAAGTTTATTTTCGGCAAACACTTCACTCTTAGAGAGTAAAGTCATCAGCGTGGACTTACCGACATTTGTATACCCTACCAAGGCCACACGAATCAATCGACCCCGGTTTTTACGCTGCGTAGATTTCTGCTTGTCTATTTCAGCCAGACGCTCCTTCAGCAACGACATCCGGTTTAAAATAATACGGCGGTCCATTTCCAACTGCGTTTCACCAGGGCCACGCAAGCCCACTGAACCCTTACCGCCACCGGCACCCGAGCCACCCCCTTGGCGCTCCAAGTGTGTCCATAAACGCTGCAAACGAGGCAACATATACTTATATTGGGCCAATTCTACTTGTGTTTTGGCATTAGCCGTCTGTGCCCGCATCGCAAATATATCCAGAATCAGCGAAGTACGGTCCAAAATCTTAATCTTCAGTTCCGCTTCAATGTTACGGATTTGTTTAGCTGAAAGTTCGTCATCAAAAATGACCATACCTACTTCTCTTTCAGCCTCTTCTTCATCCTTAATATATTGTTTGATTTCTTCCAGTTTACCTTTCCCAACATACGTTACCGAGTTAGCCTGATCCAGCTTTTGGGTAAAACGCTTCACCACTTCCGCTCCGGCTGTCTCAGCCAGAAAAGCCAGTTCATCGAGGTATTCGTTGGTCTTACGCTCATCCTGCGTTTTGGTAATAAGACCTACCAACACCGCCGTTTCTACCTGTGCTTCGGAAATCACAAATTCTTTCATTGCCATAAATCTATTGTTATTTAGATAATATCTTCTGATTATCGCGACAAATATACTAATTTATAAACAAAAGTGGATAAAACGCATCCCTCTTTTACAGAGAGATTCGTTTTATCCACTTTTCAAATCAACTATAAAATGATTATTTCATAGGGACCACCGGAAGCTCACAAACCACAATTTCATGCGGCAGATCTACCGGACCTTCTACTGAACGAGTCAAGTGAGCGCGTGTCTGCTTCGGACCCGGAATCAGCGGACTGTAATCCAGGACATGACGCATACGAGCACGCTGATCAGCGGTAAACTCATCCAGATAGCTGTAAGAATAGTCCATGATATTATGAGATACAAAATCTGAACCGTCTTTACAGCTGCTGCGCTTAAACACATCTTCCCACTTGAACTCATTGTCAAAGTTCGGATTAAACTGCTGCTCGCTCCAAATCATCTGCAAATACTGGTCATAGTCTGTAGACTTGTTATAGGAAGGTGTATCTTTACAGAAATCCGTATCTACACAAGCTCCCTGCATGGATTCAGAGAATACATGACGCAAGCCAAAGTAATGTCCTAACTCATGAGCTAATGTAATGGCAGAATCGGTTTGTCTTCTCAGCAAATCTGCAGGAATATATTTAGCCAACGGATCACTGCCTACAGCCATCATCCAAGAACTGTTCAAGGATACACATCTCATTTTAGTCAGATTAGACAGGTTGAGGTTTAAGTTGTCCACACTCTCTGTACCTTCCAACGGATGAGACTTCGGAGTCAGCGGGAAAGTAGAAATACCCAAGATATTCTGGATAGAAAAATTATACAGCAATACATTTACATAATCTGCAGGTTCCCACAATAAGTGCATGAACTCACGGTCTGTACCTTCCATAACCAGTCTAGGGTCGATAGAAGAAGCAGGCCAGTGTACACGTTCAATACCAGCTTCCTTCAAGAGATTACCTTGCGGGTCTGTAGTAGCCAATACAAATTCCAACTTGATACCATTCGCTTCGTACATTTGGTTTACCTGATTCAGTACTTCATAAATCCGTTCAGTAGGAATATTCTGACCAGGATTAGCCGGATCATGATACAACACATGGAAAATCAACGGAACCCGATACTTCAGTTCATCCCCAGCCGGCTTGCCCTGCTGTGTAAAACTCACCTGGTGCACTTCCCCATTGGCCGCAATTTCCACCTGACCCGTACGGCTTTCAGCCTGAAGATTTCCTTCTACTTCCACCACCAGCTGCGTATCTCCAGCTTTTCCACTATTAGAAACAACCAGCCAATCAGCATGGGCGCTTTTAGCTGACCATTTTGCCAGCGAGCTGACATCTACACGATAAGTACCACCTTCACAAGGGACCTCAAACTGCGTTTGCGACAATACCACAACCGGATCATCATCATCATTACAACTTGCCAAAACCAGGCAAAGCAAAGAAAATAAATAAAGTATTTTTGTTTTCATAAATGACTTCTTTAAAATTGATTCATTAAGTGAACAGACTAAACGTTCATCATTTCACTACCGGATTAACTACCGGCAAATAGAATGACTGTCCGATAACCGGAGTCACTTCCTTCACAGCTTGTTCCGGTAAGCGCATCGGCACTCTAAATTCAGCCGCTTCATCTTGTGCTCCCATGCGTTTGCCCATATACATTTTCACATCCACGTCTTGATGAACAGCATTCCAGTTACCCCAATCCGGCAGACGGAACATAGCCGCCTCTTCTTTAGAGTTAGCTTCGTCCACCAGCTTCTTCAATTCACTGATTGGCTGAACCTTATCTGGAGTACAGGCAGGAATCAAAGCGCGTGCAATAGGACCGCGTTCATCTTTACCATTAATACCAAAGCTGTAACTGATGTTAGCCATATCCCAGTCAGTTACCAGGAATTGATACGGATGTTTCACATTCATGTTACCCCAATTCAGATTCGCATTCAAGATTTCCTTGTCAGGCAATTGGTTCGGATCCAATTCATCTACTTGAGTTTGATCTGCATTTACTGAAGCAAAAGCCTTCACTACATCCGGAGTACATTGATAAGACATGGCCACAATCGCTTTTCCGCGCACCGCATCAGGCTGACCAAAGATGCTACCGTTTTCTTCATCACCGCTAAACACACCGGCTACTTTCATACCATCTACCTTAGTGGCAGGCGACAGTCCCGGAATAGTAACATACGATTCGTTAAAATAACGTTCGCTGTGGATACCCTTCTTATCAAATGTCAGAATCAGCAAGGTATACTCTTCACCCGATACCACACTGCTGTAAGTCATAGACTCTTTACCGATATAGGCACTCTGAGCGATAATATCCCAAATAGTAGCATACGGATTCAGCTGCTGCTGAGTCTGATACAGCATGCTGTTGAAGCCAGCCATCATACGTCCTTTGATGGATTCCTTATCTTCACCCTTCGGATACAGCAACGGCATGTAATATACAGTTTCATCACTCGGAGTTACTTCCAAAGATATTTCGTCGGAAGTCTTACCTAATACTTTCACTTCAAAATTAATGGCAGCCGGATCACCAGGAGCTGCTGGCTCAAAATCAATTCGTTTCACATCCGTACTGATACCTCCTTCAAATCCGAAGGCTATCATGTAATGTTTAGTACCCGGAGTCAGTTTACGGTCCGGATAGCTCACTTTACCATGAGCTCTTGCCTCAAAGAAAATATAAGGATTCGTACTAACGATGTACTTAGCCAATTCTTCCGGGCTCATTTTTTCAGTAGTAGGATTATGCACATCACAACGCCATACATACTTTTGCTGCAAATTGGACGGAATGATTTCAATAGATGCAGCGGTCTGTCTGATGTTGTCTACTTTCATTTCAAAAGTAGTATCCTTCTTATCCACTGCCTTAGAATGGAATTCTCCGCTAGAAGGCTGTGAGATAAAGAGCAATTCATAATCAGGGGTAACAAAAATAGCAATAGCCAACCAAACATAATCCGTATCAGCCATAAAGCCCATACCACCCATCTTCAGGGATTGGCTGCCTTGATGCAACATTTGTCCCAACGCCTGATCCAAAACTTCAGGGGTTACATTACCGTCGGGTGCCATCATGCCTAACATCTGATTCAGCTGCTGAGTAAAATAAGTAGAAATAACAGAAACGTCATCCATACCCTGGCTTCTGGCATTCTCATAAATCCTCTTTTCCATAGAGCAGAAATACCATTTGGTATTCAAGTCACCCGGTGTAACATCCAGTTTCACGCTACCCACTTGGGAAGCATCTACTTGAACATCAAACGGACAATTTATGAAATCTGCTTTCGGAGTTTGAAAGAAATGGCAAGTAGGCTGCTTGGCAGTTTCCGTACCACGGATACCAAACATCACCAGCTCATACAAATGACCGGGCAACAGATTCTTGATAGTCATTTCCTTGATATTTCCCACATGCGAAATGGAAGCCAGGTAGCTGTCAAAACTTTCCCCTTTGCTTTGAGCCTGTTTTTCCAGGTCTTTCATCAGGAAAGAATGCAGTTCGCCCTTAGGTACCTGATCAATGACAGCCTTGTCCACATAGAGACACAGATAAGACATCTTAGTACTGCTAGGTGTAATAGAGAAAGTATACGTGGTAGTAGTCGCTGCCAATTCGTTGACAGTAAAGAGCAACTCATCCAAATCCGGACCGGTAGATTGAACCACATCGTCGTCATCATCCGAACAAGCTACATTCATACATAGCATGGCCATGCATAAAAAAAGGAATAGCATTTTTTGTTTCATAATACATTGATTTAATTGTTGAAAAGACTTTGTTCTAAATCAGCATTCCCAAAAGATTTTCTCCATACACAACCTTCGCAGAACTACAAATTATGAACGCCGCCAATTTAGAAAAAAAAATGAAATAGTCAAAATTAAAATATAAATATTTATAAAAAAAAGGCATATCATCTAAGAAACTAGAGATATGCCTTTTTTTTATGTATGTCTCCTAGAAAGTCAGGAGTTTAGCATCAATAGCCAGGATTCTGCTGATCTTTAATCTGCGGATTGGCATCGATTTCAGCTTTCGGAATCGGCCATACAAAGCGATAGTCACCTGCCTCAATTTTCAATGCATTGAAATAAGGAAGTTGTGCTTCAAATCCAGAAACCTGAGTAGTATTGGTACGGTCAAATCCTAACTTCCAACGCTTCAAGTCGAAGAAGTGGAAACCTTCGCCCACCAGTTCTCTGGTACGTTCATCACGCACCTGCTGTCTCAAAGCATTCTGAGAATTATAAGATTCAACTTGATATTTCTGATGACGAGAAGCACGGAATGTATTCAGCAACTGGGCTCCCTTAGCCAAATCATCCGCCTTGTTTCTTTCCGCATAGGCTTCGGCAGCAATCAAATACTGTTCTGCAATGCCAAACGGTTTAGAAATATTAGTATACCAGTTATCAGAAGAAAGAGCACCTGCTTCCTGGAAACTGCGGTTACCCGGATACTTATTGAAGACTTTCACTTTAGCTCCCGGTGCTCCCAAATGATCCAATGGGAAATCCATAAAATAGATCACTGTTCTATAATCATTGCCATTATATAATCTAAGCAAAGCCGTAGACGGATAGAAGTCCATACGGATACGTCTTACATCATTTTGCTTCTGACCCCAGAACGGTTGTCCCAAAGAACCTCCTAATTCATACGGGAAATTCTGATAGAGCTTCCAGATAAATTCAGAACCTTCATCATAGACCCACATCACAGCCAAATCATTGGGAGTAGCTGCCAACGGATATTTAGACAATAAAGAGGTAGATGCCTGGATGGCATGGTCATAATTCTTCATGTGCAATGCTACACGAGCGTCCAAAGCTTTCACTACATCCTGTGTAATGGTAAAACGGCTGGGATCGTCCTGCGGAGAAACACATTCATATGCATGCTTAATATCCTCTAAAACCTGCTTATAGGTATCTGCCAGAGAAGAACGTCCCGGATACTTGTCTGCAAAATGACTCGGATCATACTTCAACTGCAAAGGCAAGCCTAACTGCTGATCTGCTTTCGATGCGTCATAGTTATCACAGAAGAAGAGGGCCAGATTAAAATAAGCATAAGCACGGGCAAAGTAAGATTCACCGGCAATCATTTTCAGAACGGCCAGTTCCTGTTGTGAGAACTCACCTTTCTTACCCTCCACGGCCAGCTGATAGCTGTCAAGAATAAAATTGGCACGAGAAATCAGCCCATAATAATTCCCCCACACACCTTCAGCCGTACCATTGGTTTCTTCCATATTCCAGCTGGACATGTCGCCATAGGTATTACTGAAGAAAAGAGTAGGCAGGAACAGTTCGGTCTGGAACTCAGGTGCCAATACTGTACCACCTGTAGTAATAGAACGTACAGCCGAATAAATACCCTGAGAGGCATCCATGAACTGAGTCAGATTGACCATGTATTTATCAACCGGATAAGAAGTATATGGCTCTTGATCCATATCACAAGAGCTGAAGCCTAATACAGCTGCCAGCGCCAATGAAAGTATATTTTTCTTTTTCATTATGTTCTAAATTTAGAATATGACTTATTAGAAACTTAATTCAACACCAAAGGTGAATTGTTTTGTATTCGGATAGTTACCCATAGAGATATTGCTGTCAATTTCAGGGTCGAATCCCTTATAGCCAGTTACAGTCCACAAGTTACGTCCGATAAAGAATACTTTTGCATTTGACAATACACCCGTCTTTCTTACCAACTGAGCAGGCAAGGTATAAGACACTGTCAAGTTTTTCAGACGCATGAAAGAAGCATCTTCCAACAAGTGAGTATCAAACTGACGTTGGTCTTGCACACGAGGAATATCAGTAATCTGACCCGGCTTAGTCCACATGTCAAACATAGCTGTACTTTGGTTCCACTGAGTAGCATTCTGTGCATTTTCAGTAAAGAAACGTTCATTATTCATTAACCAACGATCCAGCATGAATGCGAAATCAGCTGCTACCGTAATACCTTTCCAAGAAAGTTTGGTACCAAAACCACCAGACCAGGGAGCAAACTGGCTCTTGCCTGTAAATACAGCATCAGTTGCACGGAATTCTTCAGTTACCTTACCGTCTTTATCCAACCACTGGCTGGCACCTGTTTCAGGATTCACTCCATGCCATCTGTTGTAGAAATACTCACCGTAAGGTTTGCCCTTTTGCAGTTTCAGACCAGTATTCGGAATCACATATTCATCACGGCCACCAAAGAGTTCGAGGATTTCATTCTTATTGTAGTTGATGTTACCATTCACACTCCAATCGAAGCCTGCCAGATTTTTCAGAATTTCCACATCAAAGCTGAAATCAAAACCTGTATTGCGCATAGAACCTACGTTTACCCAACCGCCAGAGAAACCGGTAGTGAAAGAGAACGGAATGCTCATCAACATATCTTCAGATTTCTTGATATAATATTCTACGTCAAAGTTTACACGGTCAAACAGACGTCCGCTCAAACCAATATTAGTAGATTTCACCGTTTCCCAAGTCAATTCCGGATTAGGCACATTCGAAGGAGCTGTACCTTTATGAGCCATGTAAATCGGACCGGTAGCAATGGTACCCAAAGCCATATACGGAGACAGGCTGGAAGAGTTACCGATAGAACCGTAGCTAGCCTTCAGACGCAAGTCATTCAACCAGTTTACATTTTGAAGGAAGTTTTCACCTTTCAGGTTCCACATAGCACCTACTGACCAGAAATTACCCCATTGATGATCTTTAGCAAACAAAGAAGATCCGTCACGACGATAAGAAGCATCCAAATAATACTTGCCTGCATAAGCATAGCTCACTGTACCGAAGTAAGAATTGAACACCTGACGGGCTTCAGAGTAAGAAGGCAAATCAGGAATAGAACCAGCCACCATATTGGTGATAACATTATCTTTAATACCACTTACAGAAGCGCCAAAGCCTTTAGACTTCGCAATGATAGATTCCTGACCAGCCAAGAGTACGAAATCATGATCACCAGCAATATTAAACTTATACTCTGCTGTGTTGGTATAAGTAAACTGATAGTAACGAGAGAAAGTTTCTTTGGCATTACCATTGCCTGCAAACGGGCCTTCAGCCAAAGCCTTCTGAGAAGTACGAGAATCGTAAGCTTCCACAGCCTGAGCAGCACGCAAGTTCAAGCCCTTAATCGGATTGATGTTGAAATAAGTGCTGGCATTTACACGAACCAAATCATTATGACCCGGCTGTAATGAAGAAAGATAATAAGGATTATAGACACCCATATCTACCAACATATCCAATTCTTCGCCATAGCCCAAGAATTCACCGGTTTCCGGGTTTGTCAGGATTTCACGAGTACTTACATAAGGCAAGTACATACGAGAAGCAAATACCTTATTATAAAGAGAGTTTCCCTGACCACCAAAAGCAGTGGTAGTAGATTTCTGATAAGAAAGACCAATGTTAACTCCCGCTCTCAACCACGGATTAATAGTAGCATCCAAGTTAGAACGCACTGTTTCACGACGCAAGGTAGAGTCATCCATAATACCATCAGACTGCAAGTGATTAGCAGAGAAATAGTAATTCAATGATTCAGAACCACCGGTTACATTCAAATCATATTGTTGAAGCGGAGCTGTACCTCCAAAGAATTCATCAGCCCAATTCGTACCGATGCCATTTTCTACATAAAAATTCTTCTTAGCCTGGAAACCTGCATTATTCAAATTCTCAGGATTTATCATTTCCTGGAAACGGAACCATTCAGCCGTATTCATCGCAGTATTATCAGCTGAAGAAACCATCTTAGAGAAACCATATTGAGCAGACAGAGTAACATGAGCCTTAGAACCTCTCTTACCTTTTTTGGAAGTCAATATTACCACACCATTGGCAGCACGAGAACCATAGATAGCTGTAGAAGAAGCATCTTTCAATACAGTCATACTTTCAATATCACTGGCATTCAATGCAGTGAAGGCACCTGCAGAAATCGGTGCACCGTCCAAGATGAACAAAGGTTCTGAAGTACCGCTGATAGAGCTCACACCACGCAGACGCATAGAAGAGCCAGAGCTAGGTTCACCACTGGAGGTAAATACCTGCAAACCGGCTACCTGTCCTTGCAGAGCATCTCCCATATTTGCAACCGGCTTATTTTCCAGTTTTTCGCTGTTTACGGCAGTGACAGAGCCTACTACTGATCCAAGTTTCTTTCCTGTACCATAGCCTGTAATAACCACTTCGTCCAACAACTCTGTATCAGGATGCAAAGACACTCTCAGATTGGCCTTAACAGCTACTTCCTGAGTCTGCATACCAATGTATGAAATCACCAAAGTTTTGGCAGAACTTGGTACACTAGGCAAGTAGAACTTACCGTCTATATCAGTAATAGCACCAACTTGAGTACCCTTCACTAATACAGAAGCACCAATCACTGGCTGCCCGTCCTCCTCTGAAATCACAACACCTGTGACTTTCACCGTCTGGGCAGTTACTAAGCCTATACTCATAAATAGACAGGCCAATAACAGCATTAATTTTCTTTCCATAAATTCTCTCTTAAAGTTTAACTTTACATTAATTGTTTCATTATTCTAACAAGAATGCAAATATATTAATAAATATGAATATAGCAATTATTTTTAATAAAAAACATTGCATTTATAGCAAAATGATATCATATTTCATGTTTTTATGTTGAAGAGCATGTTTTCAAAGAGAGCTTATCTGTTAGACAGAACTCTTGCCTAGCATTTTGTCTTAGCAAAATTTTCCAATTAACATATCGACTCTGTGAAAATTAACATTTAAAAATTTAAAATTAACATGATAGGGAGAAAAAAACATATAAAACACACAAAAAGACTCCATTTTTTTGAAATATAATACATTTTCGCATCATCAAGACCTAAACACTAACAAATCTGCCAGTCAATCCTTGGAAGTATAAAAAAAGAGTCATCTGCGTACCTAAAGTAAGGCAAGCAGATGACCCTGATAAATTACAAGCTTACTAGGCAGCCTGTTGAATGATATCAATCAAAATAGGCTTTACACCACTCACAAAGCACTCTACAGCAATTACCATCAATATTAATCCCATCAGGCGCATCATTACATTATTTCCTATTTCACCCAGGAAATTAACCAAGCGGGTAGAAGCACGCAGAATAAAATAGGTCAGCAGGTAAATAAAAGCAATCATCCCGACAAGCACTGCTTTCATTTCGAAGGAATGAGCATCTTGCATCAATACAATACCATTGGCAATAGCTCCCGGACCACACAACATCGGAATACCCAACGGAGTGATGGATATATCATCCGCATACGTTTTGATTTCTTCATCTTTCAGCTTCATGGGAGTGTAGCGCGCTTGCAGCATATCAAAACCAATCTTGAAAATAATGAATCCACCAGCTATGCGGAAGCCATTGGTAGAAATCCCAAAAAACTTAAATAAGAACTGCCCGGCGAAGGTAAATACCATAATGGTGATAAATGCCACCCAGGTAGCACGGGTTATCACTGCACGACGCTCTTTCTCCGACATGCCTTGAGTCATAGTTAAAAATACCGGCATAGTACCCAATGGATTAGTCAACGTAAAGAAAGACGTAAAGCAGAGCAATGCAAAAGGAATTAAAGTTTCCATAACATTATCAATTTAGATTTAACGAATCATTGAACAAAGGTGATACAAATGTACATAATAAATTCGGCATTATCACAAGAAAGTAAGCAACTCTTTTAGGTCATCAATCTGATAAGTGGGCTGAAAGGGAAGGGCTGACTTCTCTCCTACCTTATAATATACCTGATGCATACCTACCGCGGCAGCACCTGCTACATCATTATCCCAACTATCTCCAATCATCAAGGACTCTTGCAACTGTGACTGGGTGGCCGACATCGCAAAATAAAAGATTTCGGGAGCCGGCTTTAAGATACCAATATCATCGGAAAGAACTATTTTTTTAAAATACCGGTCAATACCGGCAGAACGCATCTTATGACATTGCAACTCGGCAAATCCATTGGAAAGAATATATAAGTTATAACGGGCAGCCAAATCCTGCAGTACTTCAAGAGCATGCGGCATCAGCTTGCGTTTGGTAGGTATTACAGCGAAAAAATCAGCTGAAAAGCGCTGCGACAACGCTAAGTCTTCGGCACCCACCGCCTGTAAGGGATGAAGAAAACGTTGATAGTTCAGTTCCTCCTTTGTAATGCGCCCTAGACCATACTCCTTCCATAAAATCTGATTCCGCTCTTCATAAAGCTGATAATAGTGTTCAAAGGAATCAAAATAACGTTCATAATGGTGTTTGTGATACATCTCTTCAAACGTATCGCGAGCATTTTCCGTAAAAGCCCAAAGCGTATCGTCCAAATCAAAAAACAAGTTTTTATAAATCATAAGATGAGCAAATCAATAAAAAAAAAGAAAGTGCGTTACCTGCCGCACTAAGATGCAGACAACGCGGGTGACGTGGATTTAACCGTCAAATTAGCCCCTTTAAAGGAATAATTCATCCGTATCATCTGCGTCATCCGCGTTTCAAAAAGCATGCAAGGAAATAGGATCCCTCCTTCAATGCAGGACCTATACCATGCTAAAACTGATTAATATTTTAACGAACCTGGATAACCAAGTACTTAGATACACCCCAGAACTCTTTCGGATTGGTAATTTTCAAAATCATCTGATCCTTATCATCTCTTTCAAGCAGATAAGAAGATTTAGGATGATTGGTCAGCAGTTCGGCACGTTTGGAATACAATCTGATTTCCTTGGTGGTACGGATGTCAATCTGAGTAAAGTAGTCCTTATTTACATCAGCTTCTTTCATGACCTCACCGTTTTTCAGGATTTTCTGATCCTTCAGTTCTTTCTTAGTACCAAATACAAACCAGGCAGCATTCAACACCTTATCCTGTTCAGCTACGGTCTTAGACTTCGCTTCATTCTCGGAAGTAAGCTGTTCCTTGACAGCCGACAAATCAGTCACAGCAGCATCCAGTTCCTGAATCCGGATATTCTTGGAAGCCAGTTCATTCTGAAGTTCTTCGATACGTTTTGTCTTGGTCACCAACTCTTGAGTCAATGATTCAATGGCCTTTTTCAGTTGCACAGAGTTATTCTTGCTCTTCTTCAACATCCCCTGCAGTTTGGCAATCTGTTCTTTGTTTTCTTCCATCTGCTTACGGATGAACTCTATATCGGAAGCTATTTGCTGACGCGCATTCTTATTGCCTTCTGCTACAGCACCACGTTGCAGATCCACCCGGTTTTCAGCCGCATTAATCTGACGGAAGCCTTCAGATATTTCATTAAAAGTACCCATCATTTCATCCAATTCCGCATTACGTTGGGTCAATTCCATCATAAGCGAATCATTTTCAGCTTTCAGCTGGTTTTTGCCACCTGAGAAGTTGTCACACGAAGCCAAAGCGGCTACACAAACCATCAATACAGCTAATTTTTTCATAAGCTTAAATTTTACGTTTAGTTAAAGAAGTTATTTTTCGTCTATTCCTGATACGACAATCACAATTTCGCCTCTGGGTTCCTGTGCAGTGAAGTGTTCTATCAGTTCAGTCAGTGTACCCCGTACGGTTTCTTCATGAAGTTTGGATATTTCACGAGAAACAGAAGCCTGACGCTCTGCTCCAAAATACTCGGCAAACTGAGTCAGCGCCTTCACCAACCGGTGAGGAGACTCATAGAATACCATCGTCCGTTTTTCTTCCGCCAACATTTTAAGACGGGTCATACGCCCCTTCTTCTGAGGCAGAAATCCTTCAAAACAAAACTTTTCGTTGGGCAATCCAGAAGCCACTACTGCCGGCACAAAAGCCGTAGCCCCGGGCAGACACTGCACTTCGATGCCGTGGCGTACACATTCACGCACTACCAGAAAACCGGGATCGGAAATACCCGGCGTACCGGCATCCGATATCAGTGCAACCGTTTCTCCACCCTTGATTCTATTCACTACACTTTCCACCATTTTATGTTCATTGAACTTATGGTGCGATTGCATGGCATTCTTTATCTCAAAATGTTTCAGCAAGATGCCGGAGGTACGGGTATCTTCTGCCAGAATCAAATCCACCTCTTTTAAGATGCGGATGGCACGAAAAGTCATATCCTCCAAATTCCCTACCGGAGTAGGTACTACATACAGTTTTCCCATCTTTCTTCTTTCTTGTTATGACGACAAATGTAGAAATAAATAATGAAAAAAATCTCCGGAAGCCAACAAATTCACTATTTTTGCGCTGAAAAAAAAATCTCATCAAATATCATGGTACTATTCTCGGAAGATCACGTTCAAGAAACCAGACGCCGGGGACGCATCGAAGTCATCTGTGGCTCCATGTTCTCCGGAAAGACTGAAGAACTTATTCGCCGCTTGAAGCGAGCCAAATTTGCCCGCCAACGGGTAGAAATTTACAAACCAGCTATCGACACACGCTACTCGGAAGAAGATGTTGTATCTCATGAAGGACACTCCATCTCCTCCACTCCCATCGATTCATCAGCCAGTATCCTCTTGTTTACCTCTGAGGTCGACGTAGTAGGGATCGATGAAGCTCAGTTTTTTGACGACGGTCTAATTGATGTATGTAACCAATTGGCCAATAATGGAGTCAGAGTTATTGTAGCTGGATTGGATATGGATTTCCGGGGTACCCCGTTTGGTCCGATGCCTGCGCTTTGCGCCATTGCAGATGAGGTATCAAAAGTACATGCCATCTGTGTAAAATGTGGTCAGTTAGCCTCCTTCTCTCACCGAACTGTCAAGAACGACAAACAAGTCCTGCTGGGTGAAACGGAAGAATATGAACCTCTCTGCAGAGAATGCTATCTGAGAGCCATGGAAAAAGACGCTCAAAATCTATAAAGAAACAAGAAAGGAGTAGAAAAATGGAACGCAAGAAAATTACATTCGACAGTTTTATTCGCGGAGTGATCATCGGACTGATTATTATCGGAGTTTTGGCTCTGCTGCAAAGGCTGAGCGGTGTATTGCTTCCATTTTTCATAGCCTGGCTGATAGCCTACCTGATTTATCCTCTGGTTACTTTCTTTCAGTACAGATTGGGTATCAAACACCGGGGAATTTCCATATTCTGTGCCTTAAGTACTTTGACCGCAGTTGGCACGGTGGGGTTTCTGCTTTTGGTGCCTCCCATGATGGAAGAATTTGGACGGGTGAAAGATTTGCTTACCCAATATTTTTCCAGCGATGCTGCCAGTGGAAATGTACCGGTCACTTTATCTGAATTTCTACGCGAAACAATAGATCAAAAAACACTGGCCCAACTTTTCAACGAAAAAGACTTTCTTACAGCGCTTAAAAATATGCTACCGCGAGTATGGGTGATTCTATCTGAATCGGTCAACCTGCTGTTCGGCGTCTTCACCTTTTTCATTATCTTACTCTACATCGTCTTTATCTTGCTCGACTATGAAAGTATTGCCGAAGGATGGGCTCATCTGGTACCGCAAAAATATAGAGGATTCGCCATCGGGCTGTTTAACGACGTCAAGGAAGGCATGAACCGCTATTTCCGTGGGCAATCCCTGGTAGCACTATGCGTCGGAATTCTTTTCAGCATCGGATTCCTGATTATTGATTTCCCGCTGGCCATTGGCCTAGGACTATTTATCGGCCTCCTGAACCTGGTACCCTACCTGCAAATTATCGGTTTCATACCTACAATTGTCCTAGCTATCCTGAAAGCTGCCGATACCGGAGGTAATTTTTGGGTCATCATTGCTTCTGCTTTGGCTGTATTTGCCGTAGTACAGATCATCCAGGACGGCTTTATTGTACCGCGGGTTATGGGTAAAATCACCGGCCTCAACCCTGCCATCATCCTCCTGTCCTTATCTATATGGGGATCTCTTATGGGCATGCTGGGCATGATTATCGCTTTGCCGCTGACCACCCTCATGCTTTCTTACTATCAACGGTTCATTATCAATCGAGAAAAAATACATAAAATAGAACTACCTGATAATCAGGAAACAAAATCAAATTGCGAAAAATAAATTAAAAAAAGTCTCGGAATAATTTGCAGATTCATAAAAAGTACCTATCTTTGCACCCGCTAAGAGCAATTAAGGATTGATTCGCTAGCTCAGCAGGTAGAGCACAACACTTTTAATGTTGGGGTCCTGGGTTCGAGCCCCAGGCGGATCACCAAAAGAGAGTCACAGAAATGTGGCTCTCTTTCTTTTTAACCATCATTACCTTTACATAAGTCATTCTTAACAGACTAAATAAGGTTTACCTTTTAGAATGTACTATCTTTGTATAGTTCTTAAACCTTATACACAATGACTATCAACATCAAGACAATCAAGCTGAATGCGAATAAAGTGATTCGTAAGATGCAACAGATGCAACGCTATTCTTTTGATGAGTTGCAGCACTTTACTGCCCTTAATCCTACTGAGCTCTGTCTGGCACTGATGTCACTCATCCAAGAAGGAATTATCAAGCAGAACAAAGACGAATTGGGAGTGTATTATGCTCTTCACTGATATGAAGTTCCCCTTCATTATATAAAGAAAATGGAGTACATTTAGCGATGTACTCCATTTTCTTATTTCCAACAGAATTTGCCTTGCTTCCATTCCCACTGGATGGAATCTCTAACAAAAGGCCTCACTCGTTCTGCCGCTTCTTTTTCCATATACTCGGGAGTAGTAAACCGAAAGGTCAATGTACGGTCTTGAGCATGAAGCAATGCCTTCACCATCAGCAGATCGGCTTCTCTACAAGCCTGTTCATACAGATAAATATCGGTAGTATCAGATGCAGGCCGTAAAAAATCACTTATTTTCAATGATACAGAAGGCAAGAAATCTGCAGACGACAAATCCATCCAATCTGCTGTATAGAAGCGGACATGACTATCACAGACAGGAGCACAAACCGTAGACACCGTACAGATAACCTGTGTACTGTCATTCACTGGAAGTAGTTTCATCTGCCAGGTACTCTGAGGAGATGTCTGAATAGACAGATAATCAGACGACAATTCCGTCATCTCTGATTTTCCGCCCAAACGGTTGGTTACCTCTGCCTTCATCTTACTCTCTAGAAAATCAATAAAATCAGCCCGATTGACCGCCGTAAACAGAGGACACACCGAATCAGGCATATTCACAAAACAGGTTTTCGCCTGCTGAGCCCATGCAGATGATATCCATCCCGCCCACAGGCCCACTAAAACTAACAATAATATTTTTTTCATCTTAACAGCATCCTTTCTCTAGCATTTTACTTAACCAGGCACAAACCTGCTCCAGATAGGCCGCATCGACCTCATCAAATTGCGCCAATTCATCACTATCCACATCCAATACTCCCCAGACAAATCCATCCCTATCTTTGAGCGGAACCACGATTTCCGAACGAGAGCGGGAGCTGCAGGCTATATGCCCAGGAAAAGCATCCACATCAGGCACCACCAAGGTATGTCCTTCCTGCCACGCAGTGCCACAAACACCCCGCCCCTTCCGAATACGCGTACAAGCTACAGGTCCCTGAAAAGGCGCCAGCACCAAATGATCTTCCTTTACTAAATAAAAACCTACCCAGAAAAAAGAGAAAGTTTCCTTCAAAGCAGCTGAAACATTACCCAAATTCGCCGTCAAATCGGTTTCACCTTCCAGCAGTGCCCGAAGTTGAGGAAGCAAGGTTTCATATTTTTCAGCTTTTGACCCATGACTGATATATAAATCTTCTGCCATAACAAATCACACACAGTTATACTTATCTACTCCCCAAATATAAGAAGAACATTCCAATCAACACCAAGATTAAGTCTACCGCTTTACTTTTTAAATTCTTTTCACGGAAACACAAAGCGCCAAACAGGAATGACACCACTACACTTCCCCTGCGCACCATCGACACAATGGAGATCATGGCCCCCTCCATACTCAATGCATAAAAATAGGCGAAATCAGCCGCACAGAGAAAAACAGAAATCCCCACAATGGCCCAGTTCCACCGAAAAGGTGTACCGGTCTTACGTTTCGGGTACCAAAGCAAGAAAATAATGGGGCACATGATAAATACCTGATAAATAGTATACCAGGACTGCACCAGCATCGGCTCCAGCTGTTTCATCAAATACTTATCATAGAGTCCGCTCACAGCTCCGGCAACAGCGGCCATTACCAGAAAAAAGATCCATTTATCATGCTTGAAATCAATCCCCTCTTTTTTTCCTGAACGACTCAGCAGAAAAAATGAAATAACAGCCAGCAGAACCCCCGCCCACTGATACAGATTCAAACGCTCGCCAAAAAACAACATGGCTCCTACCAGCACCATCACCGGTCGGGTAGCATTGACAGGCCCTACAATGGTCAGCGGCAGATGTTTCATGGCAAAATAGCCCAGAATCCACGAGGACAACACAATAAATGATTTCAGCAGAATGAACCGGTGCACTTCCCAACCCACAACAGGCACAAAAAACAGTTCATGATGCATGAGCCAGGAAGGGGCAAAAGCAGAGACCAATACAAACGGAAGAAAGATCAGACTCGAAAAAATAGTGTTCAGAAAAAGAACCGGTAATACCGCATTGTTTCGTAAGGACTTTTTCTTGAATACATCATAAAATCCCAGCAAAGCAGCTGATAAAAAAGCGAATAACAACCACATGTTTAAAATGAAAATTGAGAGTTAAAAGGGATCAAGCAGGAAGAAAGATTTCTTCGGGATAAGTCACATCGACCAGAAAAAGTGCATTTCCCGGTACTGAAGTACCCGCCTTACACCGGTCTTTCTGTTCTATAACCCGGCAAAAACCCTCTACCGTAAGTTTACCGCGTCCCACTTCCAGCAAAGTACCTACCACAGCACGCACCATATTCCGCAAAAAACGGTCGGCTTGAATGGTAAACACCCAAGTCACCTCATCCAATTGCGTCCATTCGGCCTGCATAATCCGGCAATTGTTCGTCTTTACATCTGTGTGAAGTTTGCTGAAACTCGTAAAATCGGTGTAATCAAACAGTCGCCGGGCTGCCTCATTCATCCGTTCAAAGTCTGGCTTCTGAAACAGACGGCAACGGTATTGCCGGTGGAACGGACTCTTAGCCGTAGTTACATAATACTGGTATTTACGCGCAGTGGCGTCAAAACGTGCATGTGCCGTAGGAATCACAGCACAAAGTTTAAATACGGAAATATCCGGTGGCAGCAGACGGTTCAGTTTATCAGTCATAAAATGCTCGTCCAGCAGAGTGTCACTATCAAAATGAGCCACCATGAGTGAAGCATGTACTCCCGCATCCGTCCGGCCGGCTCCCACTACTTCAACATCTCGGCGCAACAAGGTAGAAAGCGCTTTCATCAGACACTCTTGTACACTGGCCCCATTAGGCTGAATCTGCCAGCCGTGATAAGCTGTACCATCATAAGCCAAATAAATAAAATATCGCTGCATCTATTCATTGTTTATTATGAGCGGCAAAGATAATCATAAAAAACAAAACAACCCATCAAAGAGGTTTTCGCCTCAAAGAAAAGCAAATTCCCTGCCGTCATTTCAAGAAGAATACTCTATCTTTGCATTGTTTTTTAGATAAAAGAATCGTTCTGAAAAAACTATAAAAATGAGAATAAAATCCTACCTTCCCATGTTGCTGCTGGGCACAGCCACACTTACCTCTGCATTTACCGGATGCAAAAAGAAAGATATGTCGCTAAAACTGAATGAACCGCGCAATATTCATGGAGTCATCAGCTACCGACGTTCTTTCGGCGATTTAAATGAAAAGCATCTGAATATAGCCAAAACTATCGGCATCCGTCCGCTGAAAACTCGAGAAAGTGCCGAGGCTCAGGCTGCCAACCTACAGCACATTGTCAGCAATCCGCTCTACCGAGTAGACTCACTGACTCATTCCATCCCCTATCTTATTCCAGGTGCAGCCGCTTTGCTAGATACCATTGGACAGAATTTTCTAGATTCACTAACCTCCAAGGGACTAAACCCCAATAAGATTATCATAACTTCCGTACTGCGTACCCAAGAAGATGTAAAACGTCTGCGCCGCCGTAACTACAATGCCTCTGCCAATTCGGCCCATGCCTACGGCACGACCTTCGATATCAGCTGGAAACGATTCGAAAAAATTGAGGATGAAGACGGACGCCCCTTGCAGGATGTCAGTTCCGATACTTTAAAACTCGTTTTATCGGAAGTATTGAGAGACGTCAAGAAAAACAATCTATGCTACATTAAATATGAATTAAAACAAGGCTGTTTTCATATTACATCCCGCCAATAAAGACAACCATCGATAAATATTCAATAAAAAAACCGAATATTTTGCATATTATTTCCAAAATATTCCCTACTTTTGCCGCATATAAAGAATAAATATACAAGATGAATAAAAAAGCCAACCGGTTAGATGCCATCAAAATGATTATCTCAAGCCAAGAAGTTTCTTCACAGGAAGAGCTGCTGCAGGCCTTGGGAAAAGAAGGATTTGAACTGACTCAGGCCACCCTGTCGCGCGACTTGAAGCAAATGAAAGTAGCCAAAGCCGCAAATACTAACGGAAAATATGTATATGTATTACCCAACGATATCATGTATAAGAGAACGAACAGCCAGAGTGCCAGCGAAATGCTGATGTACAACGGATTCGTATCCTTACAGTTTTCCGGCAATATCGCAGTGATCCGTACCCGTCCAGGATATGCCAGCAGCATGGCTTATGATATTGACAACCGGGAATTCAAAGGTATCTTAGGAACCATTGCCGGTGATGACACCATTCTATTGGTATTGGATGAACAACTTTCACACCAGGATGTGAAAAAATTCTTATCCCTCATTATACCCAATATAAAATAATGAGCCCAGACGATATAAAGAATAAAAATACACTTTAAGAACCAAAGAAATAAAAGAAATGGATTCAAGACAAATTGACGTGATGGTGGCAGATGCCTCACACGAAGTTTATGTAGACAAGATTTTGGATACCATACGCGAGGCTGCCAAAGTACGGGGTACAGGTATTGCCGAACGCACCCATGAATATGTAGCTACCAAGATGAAAGAGGGAAAGGCAATCATTGCCCTCTGCGGAGATGAATTTGCCGGCTTTACTTACATTGAAAGTTGGGGAAACAAACAATATGTGGCTACTTCCGGTTTGATAGTACACCCTGAGTTCAGAGGACTGGGACTTGCCAAACGCATCAAGACAGCGTCTTTCCAGCTGGCCCGGCTACGTTGGCCCTGGGCTAAGATTTTCAGCCTGACCAGCGGTGCAGCAGTCATGAAAATGAATACAGAACTGGGATATGTACCGGTAACATTTAATGAGCTGACCGATGACGAAGCTTTCTGGAAAGGATGTGAAGGGTGCATCAACCACGATATTCTGGTGGCAAAAAACCGTAAATTCTGCATCTGTACAGCCATGCTTTATGACCCTAAGTTGCATAAAGAGGATCAGATTTAATAAACATAGTATGAATTAAGCTAAAAACGATAGGACAAGATAATGGAAGAGAAAAAGAAAAAAGTAGTCGTGGCCTTCAGCGGCGGATTGGATACTTCGTTCACCGTCATGTATCTGGCTAAAGAAAAAGGATATGAAGTATATGCAGCTTGTGCCAACACGGGCGGTTTCAGCGCTGAACAGCTGAAAGCCAACGAAGAAAATGCCTATAAGCTGGGAGCTGTGCAGTATGTAACGCTGGACGTAACGCGAGAATACTACGAAAAGAGCCTGAAGTACATGGTCTATGGTAATGTGCTCCGCAATGGTACTTACCCCATTTCTGTGAGTTCTGAACGTATCTTCCAGGCCTTGGCCATTGCCCGCTATGCCAATGAAATCGGAGCAGATGCCATTGCCCACGGTTCTACAGGGGCCGGCAATGATCAGATTCGTTTCGATATGACCTTCCTGGTCATGGCTCCGGGGGTAGAAATCATCACACTGACCCGTGACATGGCATTAAGCCGCCAAGAGGAAATTGACTATCTGAACCAGCACGGATTTACGGCCGACTTTACCAAACTAAAATATTCTTATAATGTGGGACTTTGGGGAACCTCTATTTGCGGCGGTGAAATTCTGGATTCTGCCCAAGGATTGCCCGAAACAGCTTACTTGAAGCATTGCACTCAAGAAGGCACAGAACAGCTGCGACTTACTTTTGAAAAAGGAGAATTGAAAGCTGTCAACGGGGAAACATTTGAAGACCCTATTTTAGCTATTCAAAAGGTAGAAGAAATCGGAGCTGCCTATGGTATCGGCCGCGACATGCATGTAGGAGATACCATCATCGGCATCAAGGGACGTGTAGGCTTTGAAGCGGCTGCCCCGATGCTGATTATCGGTGCCCACCGCTTCCTGGAAAAATATACTTTAAGCAAATGGCAGCAATACTGGAAAGACCAGGTGGCCAACTGGTATGGCATGTTCTTGCATGAAAGCCAATATCTGGAACCTGTAATGCGCGATATTGAAGCTATGCTAGAATCGTCACAGCGTCATGTCAACGGTACTGCTATTCTGGAACTCCGCCCGCTGAGCTTCTCCACTGTAGGAGTGGAAAGTGAAGATGATCTCGTGAAAAACAAATTCGGAGAATATGGAGAAATGCAGAAAGGATGGACCGCCGAAGATGCCAAAGGTTTCATCAAGGTAACCTCGACTGCACTGCGCGCTTATTATGCTAATCATCAAGAAGAAAAGGAGAATATATAATGGATAAAAAACTGACTCGCCCTCGCTCAGACAGAAAATTGGCCGGGGTTTGTGCCGGATTGGCAAACTACTTTGGACTGGATGTTTCCCTCGTACGCATTATTTATGCGTGTGCAACTCTTTTTACGGCATTTGCCGGCGGTATTTTGTATTTTATCTTAATGGTGCTGATGCCCGAAGAACCTAATAGATATTCTCAACATGATTAAAGTAGGAATCATCGGCGGTGCCGGCTATACAGCCGGCGAACTGATCCGCCTTTTGCTGAATCATCCGGAGGCTGAAATTGTCTTTATCAATAGTTCCAGTCACGCCGGTCATCTGATTACTGATGTACACGAAGGCCTGTACGGTGAAACAGACCTTATCTTTACGGATGAATTGCCGCTCGATAAAATAGATGTGCTCTTTTTCTGTACCGCGCACGGTGATACCCGCAAGTTTATCGACAGCCACAACCTCCCGGAAGACTTAAAAATCATCGACCTCTCCATGGACTACCGTCTCAAGAGCGAGGACCACGATTTCATCTATGGCTTACCGGAACTGAACCGGCGCGCCACTTGCACCGCCAAACATGTGGCTAATCCGGGATGTTTTGCCACTTGCATCCAACTGGGCTTACTGCCTCTGGCCAAACACCTGATGCTCAACAGCGACATTATGATCAATGCCATCACCGGAAGCACCGGCGCCGGAGTAAAACCAGGCCCCACCAGTCACTTCAGCTGGCGGAATAACAACCTGAGCGTATATAAACCTTTTGAACATCAGCATATACCCGAAATCAGACAATCGCTGAAACAACTGCAGAACAGCTTTCATGCTGAGATAGACTTCATACCATACCGGGGAGACTTTCCGCGCGGTATTTTTGCCACCATCGTAGTAAAGACCAAAGTGGCATTGGAAGAGATTGTACGTATCTACAAGGAGTACTATGCCAAAGACTCCTTTACCCACATTGTAGAAAACAACATTGATCTGAAACAAGTGGTAAATACCAACAAGTGCCTCATCCACCTGGAGAAACATGGCGATAAACTGCTCATCATTTCTTGCATTGACAACTTGCTGAAAGGAGCCAGCGGTCAAGCCGTTCATAACATGAACCTGATGTTCAACCTGGAAGAAACCGTAGGGCTCAGACTGAAACCCAGCGCTTTTTAACTACATTAAAATCAAGCTTATGAAACTTTTCGATGTATATCCCCTGTTTGATATCAATATTGTAAAAGGAAAAGGCTGCCGCGTATGGGATGATCACGGCACCGAATACCTGGATTTATATGGAGGACATGCCGTTATTTCCATCGGTCATGCTCATCCGCACTATGTCGATATGATCAGCAGGCAAGTGGCTACTCTGGGATTTTATTCAAACTCAGTTATCAACCCCCTGCAGCAACAGTTGGCCGAACGCCTAGGCAAAATCTGCGGCTATGAAGACTATGCGCTGTTTTTGATTAACAGCGGAGCAGAAGCCAACGAGAATGCCTTAAAACTGGCTTCGTTCTACAATGGACGCACCCGAATTATCTCATTCTGCAAAGCTTTCCACGGACGTACGTCTCTGGCGGTAGAAGCTACCGATAATCCTAAAATCATTGCCCCCATCAATGAGGGAGGTCATGTAACCTATCTGCCACTCAACGACATTGAAGCCATGCAGGCCGAATTGGCAAAAGGCGATGTCTGTGCCGTCATTCTAGAAGGCATTCAAGGGGTAGGCGGCATCCAACTTCCTACGGATGCATTTATGCATGCCCTACGCCAAGCATGTACAGAACAGAATACGGTACTGATTTTGGATGAAATCCAAAGCGGTTATGGCCGCAGCGGCAAATTCTTTGCTCACCAATATTACGGCATTCAGGCTGATATCATTACCATAGCCAAAGGCATCGGAAACGGATTCCCCATGGGAGGCGTATTAATCAGTCCGATGTTTACTCCCGTCTACGGTCAGCTGGGCACCACCTTCGGCGGCAACCACTTGGCATGCAGCGCCGCTCTGGCCGTACTCGATGTCATAGAGAAAGAACATCTGATAGACAATGCAGCCCAAGTGGGTGATTTCCTGATTCAAGAACTGAAAAAATTCCCTCAGATCAAGGAAGTACGAGGCCGCGGTATGATGATTGGCTTAGAATTTAACGAGCCCATCAAGGAAATCCGTCTGCGTCTGCTCAAAGAGCATCATGTGTTTACCGGCGTCAGTGGTACTCATGTATTGCGCCTGCTTCCACCGCTTTGCTTGAGCATGGAAGAAGCCCGCCTTTTTTTAGACCGGTTTCAGAAAGTATTGGAATCCTCCTTATAAGGTTTGAGAAACTGAATAAAAAAAATGAAAGTCGCTATTATCGGTGCAGGTAACATGGGAGGAGCCATGGCCCGCGGCATGGCCCAAGGTACCGTCATCCCTGCCGAAAACATCACCGTGTCTAATCCTTCCCAAGGAAAATTAGACCAGCTAAAAGCCGAATTCCCGGATCTCCGGATTAGCAATGACAACAGCATGGCAGTTCAAGGAGCTGACTTGGTTATTCTGGCCGTGAAGCCCTGGCTCATCCGCGGAGTGCTCCATGAATTACAGCTTCCGGCCACTACCATCCTTGCTTCGGTAGCCGCCGGCATTACCCTGGATGATATACAGAAAGAAACGGGAGATACCGGCCGCCCCGTAGTACGCATCATGCCCAATACAGCCATCAGCCTGCAGCAAAGCATGACCCTTCTGTCCAAGAATCACTCCGTGACAGAGGAGCAGACCAGCATCCTGTCAGAAATCTTTCAGGAAATGGGATCAGTCTGCTGGATCAGTGAAGAACTGTTACCGGCTGCTACTTCCCTGGCCTCCTGCGGTATAGCCTATGCTTTAAAATACATCCAAGCAGCCATGCAGGCAGGCATTGAAATGGGATTATACCCCCAGAATGCCATCCAGATGGTTGCACAGTCTATGAAAGGGGCAGCCGAAATCATGCTGAGCCAAAATACACACCCCAGTGCAGAAATAGACAAAGTATGTACTCCCGGCGGTCTCACGATCAAAGGCATTAATGAACTGGACCACCACGGATTTACTTCTGCCATCATCCAGGCCATGAAAGCCAGCAGCAAATAAATCACAAAACATAAATCAATCCTATGGACGAACAGATAAAGCAAATAGCCGAACGCTTACGCGGTTTACGCGATGTCTTGGAACTGACTCCCAGAGACATTGCTCAAGACTGTGACCTCTCGGAACAAGAATACAGCCAGGCGGAAAGCGGAGAATATGACATTTCTGTGAGCATGCTCCAAAAGATAGCCCGCCGATACCATATATCCCTGGATGCCCTGATGTTTGGTGAAGAGCCTAAAATGAACAGCTATTTCCTGACGCGGGCTGGCAAAGGGGTCAGCATAGAACGTACCCACGCCTATAAATACCAGGCGCTGGCCTCTGGCTTCATGGACCGCCATGCCGACCCCTTCATCGTAACTGTGGAGCCCAAACCCGAAGAAGAGCCGATCCACTTTAACAGCCATACCGGCCAGGAGTTCAATCTGGTTCTGGAAGGGCGCATGATGATTCACATCGACGGAAGAGAACTGATTCTCAACGAAGGAGACAGCCTCTACTTCAACTCAAAGCTTCCTCACGGCATGAAAGCATTGGATGGAAAGAAAGTCCGTTTCCTTGCCGTCATTCTGTAATACGATGTAAATATACAACTATGTTAGAACGATTCTTAAAACAAACCACGTTTCAATCCCAAGAGGACTTTAAAAAGAACTTCCAGGTAAAGGTACCCCAGGACTTTAACTTCGGCTATGACGTAGTAGATGCCTGGGCTGCTGAACAACCCGATAAAAAAGCCCTGCTCTGGACCAATGACCAAGGGGAACACCGACAGTATACCTTTGCCGACATGAAGCACTATACCGACTGCACGGCTGCTTATTTCCAAAGCTTGGGTATCGGCCACGGAGATATGGTGATGCTCATCCTGAAACGGCGTGTAGAGTTCTGGTTCAGCATCATAGCCCTCCATAAACTAGGGGCTACCGTAATTCCCGCTACTCACTTACTGACTAAAAAAGACATTATATACCGCTGTCAGGCTGCAGACATCAAGATGATAGTTTGCGCCGGAGAACCGGTCATCACCGAGCATATTGCCGCTGCCATGCCCTGCTCTCCCACCGTACAGCACCTCATCAGTGTAGGTCCTGAGTATCCCGAAGGATTTCTGAATTTCCAGGAAGGCATAGAGCATGCCGCTCCTTTTATCAAACCGGAACATCCCAATTCCAATGAAGATATCTCCCTGATGTATTTCACCAGTGGTACCACCGGAGAACCCAAGATGGTAGCACACGATTTTACTTATCCGCTGGGACATATCGTGACCGGCTGCTTCTGGCACAACCTGCATGCAGACAGCCTGCACTTGACCATTGCCGATACAGGATGGGGAAAAGCTGTTTGGGGAAAACTCTATGGGCAGTGGATAGCCGGTGCCAACATCTTTGTGTATGACCACGAGAAATTCACCCCGGCCGATATCCTGCAGAAAATACAAGACTACCAGGTAACCTCGCTCTGTGCCCCTCCTACCATCTTCCGTTTTCTGATTCATGAAGACCTGACCCGCTATGACCTCTCTTCTTTACAATATTGCACCATTGCCGGCGAAGCCTTAAACCCTGCAGTATATGATACCTTCAAGCAGCTGACTGGCATCAAGCTGATGGAAGGATTCGGACAGACAGAAACGACCCTGACAGTAGCTACTTTACCCTGGATGGAACCGAAACCCGGCAGCATGGGACTTCCGAATCCGCAATATGAGGTAGACCTTATTGACCACGAAGGCCGCTCGGTAGAAGCTGGAGAGCAAGGACAGATTGTGATCCATACCGATAAAGGCAAACCTCTTGGCCTCTTTAAGGAATACTACCGTGATGCTGCACGCACCCGCGAAGCCTGGCATGACGGCATTTACTATACCGGTGATATAGCTTGGAAAGATGAAGATGGCTACCTGTGGTTTGTGGGCCGTGCAGATGATGTAATCAAAAGCAGCGGTTACCGCATCGGTCCCTTCGAGGTGGAAAGTGCCCTGATGACACACCCGGCAGTGGTGGAATGTGCCATCACGGGAGTACCCGATGAAATCCGCGGCCAAGTGGTCAAAGCGACCATCGTGCTCGCCAAAAACTATCAGAAACAGGCGGGTGATGCTCTCATAAAGGAACTACAGAATCATGTGAAACGGGTGACAGCCCCCTACAAATACCCTCGTGTCATCGAATTTGTAGACGAACTGCCCAAAACCATCAGCGGCAAGATACGGAGAGTGGAAATCCGGAAACAAGATAATCGATAACATTATTCATCATCCTAATTATTATTTAATTCAAAATTCATTCATTACCATGAAAAAAATCATGAAGACCCTTTGCGGCGGAATGCTGCTTACCCTGCTCACTGCATGCGGTGAAGGTACAGGCGTAATGAAGTCGTACAATGAAGGCATCAATATCATTCCGATGCCTCAAGTACTGGAACAGACTCAGGGACGTTTTACACTGAAAGACGGCCAAGTGTTTGGTGTGGCTACACCGGAATCCGAAACGGTGGCCCAATACTTTATCCAAAAGATGAAACGCGCCACCGGCTATGAGTTCAAGGTAGCCCAACAGGGAGACATCAATTTAATCTTGCGTGAAGAAACTTCTCTGGGACAGGAAGGTTATCAACTGAAAGTAACTCCCAAGAAGGTGGAAATTATAGCCCAGACTCCACAGGGACTGTTCTATGGTTTGCAAAGCTTCATGCAGCTGTTGCCTGCCGAAATTGAAAGCCCGGCTCCAATCAAGGGAATCGCCTGGACAGCCCAGGCAGTCAACATTACTGACCATCCCCGTTTCAGCTACCGTGGTGTCCATGTAGACCCTTCCCGACACTTCCAGACGGTAGACGAACTGAAGAAGGAAATTGATGTACTGGCACTCTTTAAAATCAACCAGCTGCATTGGCATCTGACCGATGACCAGGGCTGGCGTATTGAAATCAAGAAATACCCCAAACTGACCGAAGTAGGAGCTACCCGCATAGATGGCGAACGTACGGAATACAAAGGATTCTATACACAAGAAGAGGTAAAAGACATTGTGAAATATGCAGCCGACCGCTTTATCACCGTTATTCCAGAACTGGAAATACCTGGTCACGAAATGGCAGCGATTGCCGCTTATCCTGAACTCTCCTGCAAAGGGGAACCGGGAACACCGCGCATTATCTGGGGAGTGGAAGACATCGTGATGTGCCCGGGCAAAGAACTGATGTTCGACTTCCTGGAGGATGTCATCGACGAAATGGTACCTCTCTTCCCTGCCACTTATTTCCACATCGGAGGCGATGAATGCCCCAAAGCCAGCTGGAAAGCCTGCCCGCTTTGCCAGCAGCGCATCCGTCAGGAAAAGCTGAAAGACGGCAAGCATGCTCCCGAAGAACTGCTGCAGACGTATGTCGTGGAACGTATCGAAAAATACCTCAATAAATATGGCAAGAAGATTATCGGCTGGGATGAAATCCTGGAAGGAAACCCGGCTCCTTCGGCTACCATCATGTCATGGCGTGGAGAAGAAGGCGGGCTGGCAGCAGCGATGGCCGGACACGATGCCATCATGACTCCCGGTCCCCGCGGCATGTATCTGGACCACTACCAAGGCGATCCGAAGATAGAACCGGTAACCATCGGCGGTTATGCTTTACTGGAAAAATCATATGACTACGACCCGGTACCTGATACCTTGAAAACTTTAGGAAAAGACAAACATATTGTCGGCGTACAAGGAAATACCTGGAGTGAATACATGTACACCAACGATATCCGCGAATATCAGACTTTCCCACGTATCATTGCCATAGCAGAAATCGGTTGGACTGAAACAGCCCGTAAAGACTTTGCAGACTTCAAGCGACGCATCAACAATGCATACGTCCGCATGGATGGTCATGGCATCAACTACCACATTCCGCTGCCTGAACAACCCAACGGTTCTTGTAACCGCGTAGCATTCTTAGACCAGGCCACGCTGGAATTTACTAATACCCGCCAGTATCCGATGGTTTATACCACCGATGGCAGTGACCCCACCGCCACTTCAGCCCGCTATGAAGCTCCGCTGGCTCTCCAGGAAAATACGGTAGTGAAAATTGCCACCCTGCTGCCTTCTGATAAACTCAGCCAAGTGCGTACCATTCAGGTAGAAAAAGAAACACTGGCACCCGCCAAAGAAGTAGCCGACAAAAAGCCCGGTTTAAACATGGAAGTGACTTACGGATACTACCTCAATGTAGATGAACTGGCTCAATCCAAAGAAAAAGCGAGTCAAAAAAATATCAAGGAGCTCCGTGAGCTGACTACGGTAGAGAAATCCAGCGAATCCATGCGTAATGTGAAACAATATGCAGCCGTAGCTACAGGGTTTATAGACATCCCGGAAGACGGAGTTTACTTCCTTTCTTCTGATTTGGAAGAAGTATGGATTGACGGAAAACTCCTCATCAATAACCGGGGCGAAGTGAAACGCTTCTCACGTCACGACAATTCCATAGCCCTAGCCAAAGGCTTGCATGAAGTGAAAGCCGTATTTTTGGGCCACATCATCGGCGGCTGGCCTTCCAACTGGAACGATGGCAGCATCTCCCTGCGCCGCAGCGATGAAGCCAAATTCCAGAAAATAGAAGGAAATCAGTTATGGCATTAAAACTGCCCGTCTGACTTATACCAAAGAGGGAGTGCATTTTATAGTGCACTCCCTCTTTGATTATAAATACAACAGGATGAATTTGCATGCTACATCGGCGCTACTTCAGGAATCAGATCCTGCAGGATGGCTGAAGCTGGTTCGGCAGTATCCTGTCGGGTAGAATCAGTCTGCACAGCAGCAGAAGCCGCATTCGGCTGATTCATCAGTTCTCTGGTGGTTCCTAACTTTCCCACACGCACCAAAGACGAAGGCAACTTTTGCGGTTCCACTTCCTTAGCCTTAAACTCCCGGGTATAATCCATAAACCTATAATGCTGCGGGCGCAAAGTCTGACTAAAGACAAAACGGACGATTTCCTTCTTGCCGGCCCGAGTTTTAAGCACCAGCGAATCCTGCATGTCAATCAGATATTCAGATGGTTCGCCACCATCCAGTGTAAGCTGTTTCTTCTGATAGGCGGCATCCTGCATCTTCCCGTCCGGCGATACGAATTGAGTCAATCCATTGTTGTTCACCAGCAGAAAGCCGTTTGAAAAGTAAGGATAAGAATAAGCTACCGAGAGATCTTTCAAGGCTATAAACTCGCCCTTGGTATTGTAGAATCCCTTCAGTACCTCCTGATCCTGAGCAGTAACTACTGCATAGCCTTCAGCAAACGGATGCACCATATCCACCGTAGTAGCCATCCGCTGGCCTTTCAGATTCCATAGCGAAGTAACTCCCAAAGAATCACTGAACAACACCGGAGCTTCTGCATCCAGATAGATGTGGTCATAAGAAGGGCTCATAATCCAGCGCGGCATCTGAGCTTTAAGCAATAAGGCTGCATGCAACAGCCACACTAACAATATCAGTTTTTTTTATTTTATTATATTTTTTGCTAACCATATTAAAGTGGTGCAAAGATAGTAAAACTAATCCGAAAGCCGTACCTATCTGTTTAATAATTTCAATTCTTTTTATTTCCTGTTTTTTCTTCCGTATTTTTTCGGGATGTAAATCTTTCCACCGTTCACCATTCACCTTTCAACAGCTGATTATCAATAGATAAAAGGTGAATGGTGCTCCGATTATAAAAGGAGAAAAACACGATATACAACTGCTGGTTCTGCTGTAGCTAAACGTTTCTCTACTTAAGGAATAATTATTTCTAATGGAACTTTAGAACACTAATTCCTGCCAAGTAACCGACTAATTCCTGCCAAGTAATGGACTAATTCCCGCAGAATTAGTTTAAAAAATCCCAGCCTGGCTACAGCAAACAGCCAAAATAATCTCGTATCTTTGCACCTGGTTTGCTTTCATTTCATCTATTGGAAGTGAAAAGCTGACCATTCACCCCTTTCTTTCTGATTATCAGCGGATGAAAGGTGAATGGTGAAAGTTCATCAACGACTAAAATAAGGATACAGACGATATGATTCAAGAATTCATCCTCCGAGTGCTGCCCGAAGTGGCTGCCAACGAACAGAAGCTCCTCGAATTTCTCTCTCGCGAAAAAGGAATCAACAGCCAGGACGTAACCGCCACCCGTATTCTAAAGCGGAGCATTGATGCCCGCCAACGCACGGTATTCGTCAATCTTACGGTACGAGTATACCTGCACGAAATGCCCTCACAGGATGAATTTGTGCCGACTGAATATCCCAATGTAGAAGGAAAGCCGCAGGTCATTGTGGTGGGAGCCGGTCCAGGCGGATTGTTTGCAGCCTTACGTCTCATCGAACTGGGATTACGCCCCATCGTAGTGGAGCGAGGCAAAGATGTGCGTGAGCGGAAAAAAGACCTGGCTCAAATCAGCCGGCTACAGACGGTAGATGCTGAATCGAACTACAGTTTCGGCGAAGGAGGGGCCGGTGCCTATTCAGACGGAAAGCTCTACACTCGCAGCAAGAAACGGGGCAATGTAGATAAGATTTTGAATGTGTTCTGCCAGCATGGGGCTTCTACAGCCATTCTGGTGGATGCACATCCGCATATCGGAACAGACAAATTACCACGCGTCATTGAGAATATGCGGCACACCATTCTGAACTGTGGCGGAGAAGTGCATTTCCAGACACGCATGGATGCACTGATTATCAGCAACAATGAGGTGAAAGGTATTGAAACGAACACGGGAAAAACCTTCTTGGGACCGGTCATCCTGGCCACCGGACATTCGGCACGCGACGTATATCGCTGGCTAGCCTCTCATCAGGTGGAAATCGAAGCCAAAGGCATCGCTGTAGGCGTACGACTGGAGCATCCGGCTCACCTGATTGACCAGATACAGTATCACAACCGCCAAGGACGCGGTAAATACCTGCCGGCAGCCGAATACAGTTTCGTACAGCAGGTAAACGGACGCGGAGTATATAGCTTCTGCATGTGCCCCGGCGGATTCATCGTGCCAGCAGCAAGCGGGCCTGAACAATTGGTAGTAAACGGCATGAGTCCCAGCAACCGTGGTTCGCGCTGGAGCAACAGCGGTATGGTAGTAGAACTGCGGCCGGAAGATCTTCCGATGTTGGGTATGTCGGCTACTGCCGAACAGCTGGAAAGCCCTTTGGGCATGATGTATTTCCAGGAGCACCTGGAACGCCTGTGCTGGCTGCAAGGGCAACGGAAACAGACGGCTCCGGCACAACGCATGGATGATTTCTGCCGCCGGAAACTGAGCCGCGACCTGCCCGAAACATCTTATGCCCCCGGACTGGTGTCCTCGAACCTGCACAGCTGGATGCCCCCCTTCATTGCCGACCGCCTGGCCCAAGGTTTTCAACTGTTCGGACGCAACAGCCGCGGTTTCCTGACTAACGAAGCGGTGATGATTGCTGCCGAAACCCGTACTTCGGCTCCTGTACGCATTGTACGCGATCGCGATACACTGCAGCACATTCGCCTACAAGGACTCTTCCCCTGTGGAGAAGGAGCCGGTTATGCAGGAGGTATTGTATCTGCAGGAGTAGATGGAGAACGATGTGCCGAAGCTGCGTATGAGTATCTTAAAAATTAAACATGGAGAAGGAAAGATTGAAAAACTTGGCCGAAATAGCCATTATTGAAGCGAATACCCTGACCTGTATAGGGCTTCGCAGCCTGTTGGAAGAAATAATTCCGTCTACAGTCATCCGTTCATTTGCCTCCTTCCAGGCTTTTATGGACGATACCCCTGACATGTACGCCCATTATTTCATCTCATCTCAGACCTATTTTGAACACACCGCTTTCTTCCTGGAGCGAAAACCCAAGACCATTGTTCTAAGCAACGGATGGCAGCCTCTGCTGGCAGGCATTCCCCTATTGGATTACAGCCAGGATGAGCAGCACCTTATCAAAAGCATACTGCAACTACGCCAGCATGGCCACCCGCATCCACACCCGGACAACAGCATGAGCGAACACGAACTCTCGCCCCGTGAAATCGAAGTGCTGGTGCTTCTCACCAAGGGCCTCATCAATAAAGAAATAGCTGACCGACTGAACATCAGCCTGACCACAGTGATTTCACATCGCAAAAACATTACCGAGAAGCTGGGCATCAAATCAGTATCCGGCCTTACGATTTACGCCGTCCTGCACGGGTATATTGAAGCAGACTGCATCTGAATCAGAGCGATTCCTCATAAATGAGGATTGCAGCCTCCAAAGATTTCCACTTACTTTGCAGCCTGAAAAAAAGAAAGAATACACATGAAGAAAGGACTGATGATGGTAGTAAGCGCACTGCTGGCTACCAGTAATTGTTTCGCTGAAGAGAGCGATACGCTGAAAATAGTAGATATGGAAGAAATAACCGTGATTGCAGCTCCAAAGGAAAACCGCAAACTGAGAGAGCAGCCGGCTGCGGTAACTCTGCTTTCACAGAAAGAGTTGCAGGCTTCACAGGTAGGAGGCATCAAAAATCTGACTGCTGTGGTGCCCAACATGTTTATTCCCGACTATGGTTCAAAACTCACCACAGCTGTCTATATCCGAGGTATCGGGTCGCGTATCAACACGCCTTCCATCGGTCTATATGTGGACAACATTCCTTATATTGATAAGACCGCCTTTGATTTCAACTACGCAGATGTGGAACGCATCGATGTGCTCCGTGGTCCGCAAGGAACTCTCTATGGGCGTAATGCCATGGGAGGTCTCATCAAGGTACACACCAAATCTCCTTTTTCTTATCAAGGTACAGACTTAAGACTCGGAGCCGGTACCCACAATAGTTATCATGCCTCGGTCACTCACTATCACCGATGGTCAGAACGCTTTGCTTTCTCTGCCGGAGGATTCTATAACTATGACGGAGGGTTTTTCCGAAATACAACCCGCAACGGAGAGAAAGTTGACCGGAGTGAATCAGCCGGCGGACGCCTACGGGGCATCTGGCTTCCGGCGGACAACTGGAAAGCTGACTTAAACATCAGCTATGAATATAGTGACCAGGGGGGATATCCTTATTTTTATGAAGGTAATATCTGTAATGACGAAGCGCACAGCTATTACCGTAACTTGATGAACATCGGACTGAACCTAGAACATCAGGCTGAACATTTTATCTTAAGTGCCGCAACCGGATATCAGTTTCTGAAAGACCGCATGTTTTTAGATCAGGACTTCTCTCCGGCCCATATCTTCAACATCGAACAACGGCAGAAAATGAATACTCTGTCGGAAGAGATTGTCCTGAAATCCAAACCGAACCGACGCTGGCAATGGACTACCGGAGCTTTCGGACTGTACCAATGGATGAAAACGACTGGTCCAGTCCTGTTTCATCGCCCAGGTATCGAACAAATGATGCAGGATAACGTCAACCGGATTTTCGACCAAATCGGAACCATGAATCCGAAAATCCCCAAGATGCATCTCACTGTGAACAATGCCCAATTGGGGGTAGGCGGTGATTTCGATACACCCACACTCAGTGCAGCCCTCTTTCACCAATCCACATTCAACGACCTGCTGACAGAAGGTCTGTCTGTTACGGTAGGGTTACGTCTGGACTATGAGAAGATCCGCATGAATTATCATTCAGCTGCCGATGAGATGAGTTTCGACTTTTCAGTGAAGCCTGCCGGAATGCCTTTTCCCATCGTGAGCAAAAACCTGAAAGCTCAGGCTCTTTATCAGGGAAAGGAAGAAAATGACTATGTGCAGCTACTCCCTAAACTGGCTTTGCAGTATGAATGGAAAAAAGGCAATAATGTGTATGCCACAGCCACACGCGGCTATCGCTCAGGGGGCTATAACATCCAAATGTTTTCTGACCTCATCAGCGGCGTGCTACGCAACTCCATGATGGATGCCATAGCCAATGACCCCAAATTCAATAAAATGGCTGGTATGATTAACCTGATGAAAGGAGAACTACCTGCTATTAAAGAGGCTACTCTCTACAAACCGGAGTATACCTGGAACTATGAAATAGGTACGCACCTCACCCTATGGAATGGACGATTACTGGCAGATGTCTCAGCTTTCTATATGGATACACGAGACCAACAGGTAGCGAAGTTTGCCGAAAACGGACTGGGACGCATCACAGTGAATGCAGGCAAAAGCCAGAGCTACGGCGCAGAAGCTGCTGTGGCTGCACAACTGACTGAAGATTGGAAAGTTAATGCCAGCTACGGTTATACGCATGCCACTTTTAAGGACTACCAGACCCAAAAAGACATTAACTATCAAGGTAATTATGTACCTTTTGTACCGAAACATACTTTAAGTGTAGGCAGTGAATACCGCTTCCAGCTGCGTCCGGGACATGGACTCGATGAAGTGAGAATCAACATTAATTACAGTGGAGCCGGACGCATCTACTGGACCGAAGAAAACTCAGTGAGCCAAGCCTTCTACGGGATGCTGAACGGACGACTTATCTTGGCCAAAGGCCCTGGTGAAATTGGTTTGTGGATACGCAATGCCCTGGATAAAGACTACACGGCTTTCTACTTTGAAAGCATGGGAAAAGGCTTCCAGCAAAAGGGACGCCCCATCCAAGCCGGCATTGAACTACGCTGTCGCTTCTAAAGCCGAAAGGCATGATCAACAACAAAGCCTCTACTACTGATTAAAGGCTCCACAATGCGGACAAATGCCCTTTGTCCGCATTTTTTGTCCACAAGCACCACACCGATAGCGGGATGCCTGAAGGGTTACGCACAAGCGATGCAAAAAAATGCAGGCAAACCCTGCCAAAAAGAAATACCCCACATAAAAACGGGTAGTATAAATAAAGAAAAAGTAACAGAAGATACAGACTGACACCAGTCCTAACAGATAAAAAAAAGCCGTACCGAACGGAAACTGTCGGAAAAGATCATCGAGTGTGGCCAAAAAAACCACCATAAACAGCCACAAACTGCTTAGAAACAAGGAAAGTATCCAAGGAACTTGAAAAGGCGAAAGGGTGGCATGATAGTAAAAATGTTCCCAGATTTCAGGCGTAAACACTTGCATACTCTCATAAAGAGTAGCACTAAAAGCCATCAGCAGACAAAGGAGCAGGGGATAAATACTATCAATATCATGGAAACATACCCATCTGAACGGCTGACGGGTCAACACTCGAAACAGCCACACCAAGACAAAAAGAGAAAGAACCGCCAGAAAATAAGAAATGTGCGTGCGACTGAACACATAGATAAATTCCGACACGCTGTCAACAGGTACAAAAACCTGCTTCATATCGCTTTCTCGCATCCAACCCTGCACTTCCTGCGAATGCGCCAACTTTACCCAGACACTATCCACAGCATCATCTGGATGAAAAGCCCATTCCGCCACTACCACTCTATCCCCTTGATAAAGACGGTAATAACAATCTTTCACCGGCAGACAAGCCAAGTCGACCGAATCGGCCCACAACTCCAGATTGGCATCGCTGAAATACGACTGCTTGCCAGCATGAGGAAGCTGGCAAGCAGTCAGCAAAAACAACCACAGGAGCAACCAGCCTGCCTGTCTAAAAGTTATCAACAGCCTGTTCATAACTTATCCTGATCAGCCAGCACCTTCATCTGACAATGACGACAATCAAATTCCAACCGAAAACGGCGACCGTCTGTGCCTACCAGATAATAAGGTTCACGATAGGGAGAACGTCCTTTCTGATGCGTAGGACACCAGCCCATGCTGTAGCGAAGGCAATGCTTGCAGAACATCAGCACGGCTCCCGGCACGGCTTCTTTTTCATAGGCTGGAGCAACGGACTGTAATCCATGCTCCCGATAAAAACTGGCAGCCTGCGAATTCATTACATTCCCTAGATAAGTAAGCGTACCAGCCGGAAAAGGATGATGAGTCGGTTTCCATACAACTATTTCCTGCGGATAGGTAGTCCGCCGGGCAGCAGTCAGCCTATCAATAACCTGACGACGCCAATCGGCCAGTACAGAAGCTGGGATAAACCAGTGATCTGATAAATGAATGTCAATACCTTCCGGCTCACCACGTTTCCCTGTTTTCACTTCGTAAGGGGTGTTGCCCAACTTCATCAGCTGCTGACAAAGGTTAGCCGTCTGCGGAGTACGAGCCCGCTCTTTCTGTGCTTCAAAAGAAAGGGTTACCTGAACCTCATCTTCATCAGTGGCTGTCAAAGAAAATCCCCAGTCCGTATCTTTCAACTCCCAAGCAATCTGTATCTTACGATCTGCTGATTTACGATCAAGCAAACGTTCGAATTCCTGGTCAAAATTACGGAAAAGCGGTGTTTTCGGACGGATATGCGGCATGTCACCTGCCGGGTACAATTTGTTACCCTCTACCCGATTGATGCGAAAACCCTGCAGACGGCCCTGTTCATCAAGGTAACACACTCCATCCCCATTATGGAATGGCTTCAAACCCGCCACTGTCAGGTAATGTCCACGCTGCTCCTTCATCGTACCCATCTCCTCGCCCAGCGATTTAGGAGTGTCAAACGAAGCAATCTCCCGATCTCTGCCCTGCAGGAAATAATGAGTAAATCCCCGGCTGAAACTCTTGTTGAGCTGCGGAGTAAAAGTATAATGACAAGTACCCGAAGAAGCCCGGGTATATTCTTTCCGGCGTGCAAAGATAGCATCCAGTTGCCGGCGATAAGCTGCTGTGACATTCTTGACATACGATACGTCCTTCAAACGTCCTTCTATCTTCAGAGAGGCAGCTCCGGCATCCAGCAGCTGCTCCAGCACCTCACTCTGATTCAAGTCCTTCAACGAAAGCAAATGCTTATGACGCACAATCTGACGACCGTCAGCATCTTCCAGCGAAAAAGGCAAACGACAGAACTGCGCACATTCGCCCCGGTTGGCACTGCGCCCAAAACAAGCCTGGCTCACATAACACTGACCGCTGTAACTCACACATAAGGCTCCGTGCACAAATACTTCCAGAATAGCTTCTGGACAAGCCTCATGAATTTCACGAATTTCCATCAGCGACAATTCACGCGCCAACACTACCTGACGGAATCCCGCCTGATGCAAGAAACGCACCTTCTCGGGCGTCCGATTATCCATCTGCGTACTGGCATGTAACGGAATAGGCGGCAAATTCAACCGCGTAATCCCCATATCCTGCACAATGAGCGCATCTACCCCCGCCCGGTACAGACTCCAAATCATCTGTTCGGTTTCCTTCAACTCCTCTTCCTTCAGAATGGTGTTGACCGTTACATAAATGCGCGCACGGTACAGGTGGGCATAATCCACCAGTGCCTGAATATCTTCCAGCGAATTACCGGCCGAAGAACGGGCGCCAAACTTAGGCGCTCCGATATATACGGCATCGGCCCCATGATTGATAGCCTCTATGCCACACTCCAGATTCTTGGCTGGAGCCAACAGTTCAATACGTCGTTGTCTAATCATAACAGCTTACTGAATATCTTCAATATTATACGGAGTTTCTTGATATACAAAATAATTTAGCCAGTTGGAAAAAAGCAGGTTAGCATGTCCGCGCCATCGCACCAGCACCCCCTGGTCAGGATCATCGTTCACATAATAATTGCGCGGCATGTCGATAGGTAGCCCCTTGTCCAGGTCGCGACGATACTCCGTGTCAAGGGTCAAAGGCGAATATTCCGAATGACCGGTGATAAAGAAATCTCGTCCGCCGCGTGCCATCACCATATATACCCCAGACTCGTCGGACTCCGACAATAAAGTCAGTTCGGGTACCTGAAGGATATCTTCCCGGCGAATCTCTGTATGTCGGCTATGCGGCACATAAAATACATCATCAAACCCGCGGAAAATGGGATGCAGCGGGTTTAGGGAACGATGCTTAAAAATACCGAACATCTTCTGCGGCAACGAATACTTAGGTATCCCGTAATGATGATACAGCCCTGCTTGAGCCGCCCAGCAGATATACAGCGTAGAAGTGACATGCGTCCGCGCCCAGTCAAAGATTTCCGTTACCTCATTCCAGTAACTTACCTCCTCAAAATCCATCTGTTCTACCGGAGCCCCAGTGATAATCATTCCATCAAATTTTTCCTGCCTCAACACCTCAAAATCTGTATAAAAGGCCTTCATATGTTCGATGGGCGTATTTTTAGGTATATGGCTTTTAATTTTCATAAATTGAATCTCTACCTGCAGCGGCGTATTGGAAAGCAGGCGTACCAGATCAGTTTCGGTAGTAATCTTCAATGGCATGAGATTCAGCACCACAATACGAAGCGGACGGATATCCTGATGACTGGCCCGTGAATGGGCAATCACAAAGATATTTTCTTCCTTTAACAGCTCAATGGCTGGCAGTTTATCGGGTAAATTTAATGGCATATCGTTCGATTTTTCTTTTGAGTGGCAAAGGTAATGCTTTTTTCAATTCTTTTTCTTACATTTGTTCCCAATGTGCAGAATTGTACCTGCCTGAATAACCATAAATAGACAATATGAGAGTCATCGACCTGATAAACAGTAACCAAAAAACCGCCTTTTCGTTTGAAATCCTTCCCCCACTCAAGGGCACAGGCATCGAACGGGTATATCAGACTATCGATACTTTACGAGAGTTTGACCCCAAATACATCAACATTACTACACACCGCAGCGAATATGTATATAAAGAATTGGGAAACGGACTTTTCCAACGTAACCGCTTGCGTCGCCGTCCGGGTACGGTAGCCGTAGCCGCTGCCATTCAAAATAAATACAATGTAACTGTGGTGCCACACATTCTCTGCAGCGGATTCAGTCGCGAAGATACCGAGTATGTACTGCTCGACCTTCAGTTCCTCAACATTACCGATCTGTTGGTACTGCGAGGTGACAAAGCCAAACATGAATCGAACTTTGTGGCAGAACCTAACGGCTATCAGCATGCCATTGAACTACAGGAACAAATCAATCAGTTCAACAAAGGCGTCTTTGTGGACGGATCGGAAATGAAAATCACCAAGACTCCATTTTCTTACGGAGTGGCTTGCTACCCAGAAAAACACGAAGAGGCACCCAATCTGGAAACAGACCTCTACTGGCTGAAGAAAAAAATGGAAGCAGGAGCCGAATATGCCGTGACCCAACTCTTCTATGACAACCGCAAATTTTTTGCTTTCGTAGAAAGAGCCCGGCAGGAAGGCATTACCATCCCCATCATACCTGGCATCAAACCCTTCAAGAAATTATCGCAACTCACCATGGTGCCTAAAACATTCAAGGTGGATTTGCCGGAAGAACTGACCCATGAAGTGCTCAAGTGCCAAAACGACCAGGAAGCTCAACAGGTGGGCATTGAATGGTGCGTGAAGCAATGCAAAGAACTCATTGACCAGGGCGTGCCCAGTTTGCATTTTTATTCGGTAGGAGCCGAAGACAGCATCCGCGAAGTGGCTCGTCAAATTTATTAATCACTCTAAATTCCAGCTATCGTGTTCAGTTTCAAGGACGTCATCGGACAACAGACCATCAAGCAACGGTTCATCCAGGAAGTGCAAGAGGGACGCATCCCACATGCGCAGTTGCTTTGTGGCCCGGCAGGAGTCGGAAAACTGCCTTTGGCGCTGGCTTATGCCCGCTATCTATGCTGCCCGAACCGTTCGGCTACGGATGCCTGCGGCACTTGCCCGTCGTGTATGCAGTGGAATAAACTCATCCACCCAGACGTGCATTTTGTTTTTCCGATTATCAACAAGGCCAAGAGTCCCAAGGTATCAGTATGCAATGACTTTCTGCCTGCCTGGCGGGAACTACTCCTCAAATCTCCTTATTTTTACCTGAGCCACTGGTTGGAAGCCATGGATGCTGAAAACAAGCAGGCGCAAATCTTTGCACAGGAGAGTGACGAGATTATCCGAAAACTGAGTTTGAAATCAAGCAGCGGTGGATATAAGGTAACCTTGGTGTGGCAACCGGAAAAAATGAACATCGCTTGCGCCAATAAATTGCTGAAACTGCTTGAAGAACCACCTCAGCACACTGTGTTTCTACTTATATCGGAATCTCCTGAACAAATATTGCCTACCATCTTGAGCCGTACGCAGCGCTTCAATATTCCGAAACTGGAGGAAACGGAGATAGCCGATGCCCTGCAACATCTGTATGGGGTAACGACCGCCGACAGTCAATCTATAGCGCATGTGGCCAACGGTGATTTGGTAAAGGCATTGGAAACCATCCACCTGAATGAAGAAAACAAAATGTTCTTCGAACTGTTTATCAGCTTGATGCGACTCTCATACATGAGGAAAATACGAGAAATGAAACAATGGAGCGAACAGGTGGCAGCGTTAGGACGGGAACGGCAAAAGAGTTTTCTGGATTATTGCCAACGCATGATACGCGAAAACTTTATCTATAATTTCCACTGTAAGGAGATGAATTATCTCAATACTCAGGAGGAAAATTTTTCTACCCGCTTTGCTCCTTTTGTAAACGAACGAAACGTAATGGGAATCATGGAGGAACTCAGCGAGGCGCAAATACATATCGAACAAAACGTGAATGCCAAAATGGTATTCTTTGATTTTTCTTTGAAAATGATTGTATTACTAAAACAATAATAGATTAGCATGGATTTTAAACTACATAATGGAAGCGGAAGTCTCTGCTGCAAAAGCTGCGGCAGACAAGACAAGCAGCTGAATACCTACGACTGGCTGGCCGATGTGCCGGGCAATGCCTATGAAAGCGAGTTCGTAGAGGTGCAGTTCAAAAATACCCGCAAGGGGTATTTCCGCAACAGCAACAAAATAGAACTGGAAAAAGGCGATATTGTGGCGGTAGAAGCTACTCCCGGACATGACATCGGGGTGGTAACACTCACAGGACGTCTGGTGCCGCTGCAGATGCGTAAGGCGAACTTGAAATCGGAAGCGGATATCAAACGTATTTACCGCAAAGCCAAACCTGTGGATATGGAAAAATACCAGGAGGCAAAGGCACGCGAGCATAGCACGATGATTCGCTCACGACAGATTGCACTCGACCTGAAACTGAACATGAAAATCGGTGATGTGGAGTACCAGGGCGACGGAAATAAGGCGATCTTTTATTATATCGCAGATGAACGGGTGGATTTCCGTCAGCTCATCAAGGTACTGGCAGAGGCTTTCCGCGTACGTATTGAAATGAAGCAGATCGGTGCCCGCCAAGAGGCTGGACGCATCGGTGGTATAGGTCCTTGCGGACGTGAACTGTGCTGTGCTACCTGGATGACATCTTTTGTATCAGTATCGACTAGCGCTGCCCGTTTCCAGGATATTTCACTGAATCCGCAGAAACTGGCCGGACAGTGTGCCAAGCTGAAATGTTGCCTCAATTATGAGGTGGATTGCTATGTGGAAGCTCAGAAGCGGTTGCCTTCTAAAGAGATCGAACTGGAAACTAAAGATGGGGTATTCTATTTCTTTAAGGCGGATATTCTGAACAACCAAATTACTTATTCTTCAGATAAAACAGTTCCTGCCAACCTGGTAACTATCAGCGGACGAAGGGCATTCGAGATTATCGGCCTCAACAAGCGAGGTATTAAACCGGATAGCCTAGAAGAAAGTGCTAACCGGCCTGAACCGAAAAAACCAGTGGATTTGCTAGAGCAGGAAAGTCTGACTCGATTTGACCGTAGCCGCAAAGGAAAAAACGGAAAAGAAGGGGGTGAGGGCGGAACTAAAAACAAGAAAAAGAAAAAGAATAACCGTCCACAGGAAGGAGGAGAACAAACAGCTGTGCAAAATCAAAAACAACCGGCAGCTCCGAAACAGAATCAACCCGGTGAGGGAAAGCGCAAGAACGGACGAAATAATAACCGCCCTAATAAGCCGCAACAGAATTCTAACAAGCAGCAAAATGCAGGGGATAAGCCGCAGCAGAATCCTAACAAGCAGCAAAATGCAGGAGATAAGCCGCAGCAGAATCCTAACAAGCAGCAAAATGCAGGAGATAAGCCGCAGCAGAATCCCAACAAGCAGCAAAATGCAGAAGATAAGCCGCAGCAAAATCCCAACAAGCAGCAAAATGCAGGAGATAAGCCGAAAGCTGACAGAAAACCGAAGGAAAAGCCTCAACTACCCCAACAAGCCAAAAATCCGGAGCATGACAAACCTTCGCAAGCATAAACAGTCTGAAACGATCTTATTTCTGATAATGCTCTTGGCCACAGTTCTTTTCAGCAGTTGCCAAGAGCAAATTATCTATCACTCTTTCCGTTCCATCCCTACGCAAGGATGGATACGGAAAGATACTGTATGTTTTGATGTAGCCGTCACCGACTCACAGACACAGGTACATCTTTCGCTGGATTTACGCAATCGCAACACCTATCCGTTTCAGAATATTCTGATATGCCTTTCACAAGAAAACCCGGAAGGACAAATCTCGATATCAGATACATTATCACTCAGCTTGGCCGATACACAAGGCATGTGGACCGGACAAGGTTGGGGAGGTTTATACCAAAGCCGATTTCCACTACAGCACATCCAAATCCAGAAGGCAGGCGACTATCATTTCAAAATACACCATCTCATGCCCCAAGATACCCTTATCGGTATACAAGATGTAGGCATCCTGCTGGAAAAAGCACCGCTACACTAATCGACGGTTTCTGCCTGCATCGATGCGAAGAAATATGAAAAGAAGAATGGTAAATCCCCATAACGAGGATCCTCCATAACTGAAGAAAGGCAGCGGAATACCGATAACTGGTGTCAGTCCCAACACCATCCCGATGTTGATAAAAAGGTGAAACAGAAACACACTAAGCACCGAATATCCATACACCCGCCCAAAATTGGACGGTTGCCGCTCAGCCAATGCTATCAACCGAAGGATGAGAACAAGGAAAAGCAGAAGTACCAGAGTAGAACCAATGAACCCTTCTTCTTCACCCACGGTGCAGAAGATGAAGTCAGTATCCTGCTCGGGCACATACTTCAGCTTAGTCTGAGTCCCATTCAAAAAACCTTTTCCGGTCAGTCCTCCCGAGCCGATGGCAATCTTGGACTGGTTGACATTATACCCTGCGCCAGCCAAGTCTTCTTCCATCCCCAATACTACCTTGATACGAATCTGCTGATGCGGTTCAAGAACTTGATTAAAGAAATAATCACTGGAATATAAAAATCCGATAGAACCTAAGGCAAAAAGTCCGATGAGCAGATAACTTCCATGACGGGTATCAACAGCCAAATAAAATAAATAAAGCACCAGGATGGCACACAATCCCCACTGCACCCATACCAGATTAAAAGGTATCACATATTCGGATATCAGATAGGCCACCAGGAGCACCCCCATCGAGCCGACCAGTATCAGACGCACCGGCTCCCATTTTTTGCGATAAACCCATACCATCCCCGCCGCAAAGAGCAAAACCAGCAACAACACCACAAACTCACCGATAGAGGTAGGAGTATCAGCCAGATATACCTCACTGAAACGAATACCCACTACAAAATAGACCACCGCACAAATACCAGCAAAAAGTACTACTCCCGGCATACCCTCACGATAGAGCATCAGGAAAAATGCCAGATATACCAGCGCTGAACCAGTTTCACGCTGCAGAATAATGAGCAGCATAGGAAAAAGAATAAAGAAAGCCAATGACAAAGCACTGCGCCAGGACTTGATGGTAAAGCCATAAGTATTCATATATTTGGCCAATACTAAAGCCGTGGCAAACTTTGCAAATTCGGCCGGCTGCAGACTTACCGGTCCCAAAATCAGCCAGGAACGCGAGCCTTTGGTATCGGGCGCTATAAAAATGGTCACAATCAGCAAAAGCATCAACCCGATATAAATCAGATAGGCAAACATGTCATAAAAGGAATCATCAAGCATCAGCAAGACAAACCCCAAACCGAACGAACAGATAATCCACATAAACTGTTTACCTGCGCGGGTTGAAAAATCCAGAAAATCCCGGTCACTGTAATCATAACTTGCTCCACAGATACTGAACCAACCAAATACAATTAATAGCAGATAAATCGTAATGGTTACCCAATCCAATGATTTCCATATACTATCTCTTCCCATGCTGTCTTGTTTTCAATATTCCTCTTTATCGTTCTTCATTCCCATAATAAATCACCCGGCTTGCAAAATCCTCGGCAATCTTTTCATTGTCGGGCGAAAGATGCCCATGCAGATACTGATCCATCATCAGCGAAGCAATAGGCACCGCATAAGTAGCTCCGAATCCGCCATTTTCTACATACACGGCAATGGCAATCTTCGGCTGATCCATCGGTGCAAAACCCATGAATACCGAATGGTCCTTACCATGCGGATTTTGAGCAGTCCCTGTCTTGCCGCAGGCTTCTACCCCCGGCAACATAGCTCCTACCCGGCGGCATGTGCCACTTCCGGTACTGCCAGTCACTGCAGCACGCATCCCCTTCACCACGTCTTCATAATGGCGACGGTCAATGGTAGGATAACGGGGAGTGCGATACAGACTGTCCAACTCATGATCCTGTATCCCCTTCACCACATGCGGCGGAATAAAATGCCCACGGTTGGCAATGGTAGCCGAAAGATTAGCTATCTGCAGCGGAGTGGCCAGGATTTCTCCTTGACCAATCGAGATACTGATGATGGTCAATCCATTCCATGAACCGCGATAAGCTCTGTCATAAGTCGTAGCATTCGGTATAAATCCTCGGATTTCCCCCGGCACATCGGTCTCGAGTTTATAACCGAAACCCTGCGATACCATGTAATCCTTCCACACGGTAAGTGCCTTCTGTGGCGAACCATATTTCCGGTCGCCAATCATCCGGAACAAACCCCAGCAGAAATAAGAGTTGCAAGAAGTAGCAATGGCCGGAATAAGCGATAGAGGTGATCCATGGGCATGGCACCCTACATGCAAGCCGCCGTAATTAAATCCGTGTGCGCAAGGAAACAACGGAGACTCTGTCTGGACAATTCCCTCCTGCAGAAAAGTCAATGCCTGGGTGGTTTTGAAAGTAGAGCCCGGAGGATAAGCCCCCATGATGGCTCGGTTAAGCAAGGGCTTGCGGGGATCTTTCTGCAACAACCGATGATTTTTACCTCGTTGACGTCCAATCATCAGATGAGGATCGAACGAAGGAGATGAAACCATACAGAGAATTTCGCCAGTAGCCGGTTCGATGGCCACGATAGCCCCGATTTTATTTTGCATCAGGCGTTCGCCCAACATTTGCAATTCGATATCAATTCCCAGTGTAAGGTTTTTGCCTGGTACTGAAGGACGGTCCAACTGACCATCCATATAATGCCCCTGAATACGGCCGTGCGCATCTCGCAACAACACCTCTACCCCTTTCTCACCCCGAAGATAACGCTCATAGGAACGCTCAATACCTTGCTTGCCGATGTAATCACCCCGTACATAATAATCATCTTTCTCAATATCGCGCTTTGACACCTCCCCAATATCGCCCAGCACATGACCGGCCGAATTATAGGAATACTGACGGATGGTACGGCGCTGGATATAAAATCCAGGAAATTTATACAGCTTCTCCTGAAATACCCCGCACTCTTCGGCCGAAAGCTGCGTCATAAGCACCTGATGCGTATATTTGGAATAACCAGGATTCATCCAACGGTTCTTCACATCCTTCATGCGTTTGTCAAACTGCTCACGAGTAATATTCAAGGTGCGGCAAAGATCGGCTGTATCGAGCTGCTCTACCTCGCGAGGTACAAAGGTAATGTCGTAAGCAGGCTGGTTAAACACGAGCAACTTCCCATTGCGATCATAGATGGCTCCCCGCGAAGGATATTGTGTCTTGTTCAGAAACGCATTACTGTCAGCATACCGCTTGTAATCCTCGGTAAGAATCTGGAGGTCGAACAACCGCAAGATATATACCAGGACAATGACCACAGCTGCCATTCCGATAACAAACTTCCGTTTCTCTAATGTGTAATCCTTCATCAGCGCTTCCTACTTATGCCATCCACCGCCATGATGCAAGCCACTGTAAGCAGCGAGCTGGCCAGGATTCTGAGTAACAACAAACCCCAGGCGGCCAACGAAAAGAACTCCACCAAGAGCAAAAAACTATGATGCACCAGCACACTGGCCGACACATATTTCAAAAAAGGCGATACCCCCAAAGCCCGGATACTGGGTGTTATGCTTTCTACCATATCACGCGGCACAAAAAGGCACAGCAACACAGGCCTCATAAAAGCCAGAAACACGGTTGCAGCCGCATTCATACCCGGTGTATCCGAAAAAATATCTACTGCCAACCCCACGAAAAAAGCCCACAACATCAACGTGTTGCGAGGTATATCCGATTCAAATTTGAGGATCAAGTAAATATACAGGAAAGGCGTAGCACATCCGGCAATATGCATGTTGTTCAATATGAGCACCTGTAGCAGAACCAATCCTACCAGCCACCCCAGTTTATATAAATAATTCAATAACACGATATCAATACAAATTGAAATTGTTTTTTATACGGTTACATCTTTGCTTTTGCATGTCTGTAACGTAATGCTCTTATAACATCTCCGTGGCATCGGGCAGCCAAGTCTAGAGATTCTCCAGTTTCTTCTGCTCCTCCTGCCCGCTACGCGCGATGACACGCACATTACTCACTTTTCCAAAATCCGTAGCGAGTTTTATTTTCAGCAGATAAGAAAGTCCGTCATGCGAATCCTGCATATCATCCACGGTTCCCACCATGATGCCGGCCGGAAACACCGCCGAATACCCGCTAGTCACCACCGTATCGCCCAGATTAAACTCCGCATGACGCGGTAAGTCCTTTAGGTAGGCATAGCGTGAATCGCCGCCTTCCCATTTCAGGTAACCGAAATAATCGCTTCCTACAATCTTGCAGCTAATGCTCGACTTACTGTTGAGCAACGGCAATACCAACGCATAATGAGCCGATGTCTTGTAGACGATGCCCACTACCCCATTGGCATCCACTACCCCCATATCCGGACGAATGCCGGCCTTTTCACCGACATCTAGGGTAATGTAATTATCGGCCATAGCCAATGAATTCTTAATGACATTTGCCTTAAAGATCCGATAATCGCCTGCCGCCATATGATCCAGACTATAAAGACGCACCGAGTCCGCCCTCATCTCCCGAAGACTTTGCTCCAGCTGAGCAACCCGTTGCTCCAAAAGCATGTTACGATCCAGCAAGTCCTCATTGACCGACTTCAGATGAAAATACGAAGTCACGGCACCCGAAAATTCATACATTTTGCCCGCTGCCCCATTGGCTGAAGTAAAGAATACACTCTGCTGATAATGGTTGAAACGGAACAATAAAACAAAACTGGTTACCTCTAACAGCAGAAAGAGGAACCAGTAATTGTATTTAATTAAAAAGTTCAGTAAATTCCGCATGGGCACCAACTGATTATCTCATCAAGAAAGAGAAACGGTCTACATTCTTCAAAGCTACACCCGTACCCTTGGCCACAGCATGCAAAGGATCTTCTGCGATGTGGAAAGGAATATTGATCTTATCCATCAGACGCTTATCCAATCCACGGAGCAAAGCCCCGCCACCGGCCAAGTAAATACCATTATGCACAATATCAGCATACAGTTCAGGAGGCGTATTTTCCAACGCGCTCAGAATGGCAGTTTCAATCTTGGAGATGGATTTCTCCAGACAGTGGGCTATTTCCTGATAGCATACCGGCACTTCCATCGGAAGTGCTGTGATGCGGTTCGGTCCATGCACAATATAGTCTTCCGGAGCATCATCGCCCAAGTCGGTCAATACTGACCCAACATGAATTTTGATACGTTCGGCCATACGTTCACTGACCTTTACGTTATGCTGACGGCTCATGTATTCGCGGATATCGGCCGTGAGATCATCACCGGCCACCCGGATGGAATTATTGGTAACAATACCTCCCAAAGAGATGACGGCAATTTCCGTAGAACCACCACCTATATCCACAATCATGTTTCCTTCGGGCGCTTCTACATCGATACCCACCCCGATAGCAGCTGCCATCGGTTCAAAAATCAGGTATACATCGCGTCCGCCGGCATGTTCAGCCGAGTCGCGCACAGCACGAAGTTCAACTTCCGTACTGCCGGAGGGCACGCCGATAACCATCCGCAACGACGGAGAGAAAAGACGATTCTTGCTGTTCACCATCTTAATGAGCCCGCGAATCATCTGCTCACACGCATAGAAGTCGGCAATCACCCCATCGCGCAGCGGGCGGATGGTACGGATATTGTCGTTGGTCTTTTCGTGCATGAGCTTAGCCTTTTCGCCCACCGCAATCATTTTATCTGTACGACGGTCCAAGGCTACCACCGAAGGTTCATCCACTACAATCTTACCATTGGAGGTAATGATGGTATTGGCAGTACCCAAGTCCATCGCTATTTCTTGTGTAAAAGAAAACAATCCCATAAATCCCATTAATGTTTAAAGTGACGGAAACCGGTAGTCACCATCGCAATACCATGTTCGTTGCAATATTGGAACGACAATTCATCCTTTATGCTTCCGCCCGGCTGAATCACTGCCGTAATACCTTCATTTCCGGCTATTTCCACACAGTCTGGGAAGGGGAAGAAAGCATCACTGGCCATCACGGCACCATGGAGGTCAAATCCAAAGTTCTTGGCTTTTTCGATAGCCTGCTTCAAGGCATCTACACGGCTGGTCTGACCCACACCACTGGCAAAGAGTTGTTTACCTTTAGCCAGAACGATAGCATTCGATTTACTGTTCTTCACAATTTTATTGGCAAAGAGCATATCTTCGATTTCTGCAGCAGTAGGCGCTTTCACCGTCACCACTTTGAGGTCATCAGCAGTTTCAATCTTCAGGTCGCGGTCTTGAACCAACACCCCGTTGAGCAGCGAACGGAACTGCTTCTTAGGCAACTCGGTATCCTTGCGCACCAAGATGATGCGGTTTTTCTTCTGACCCAGGATTTCGAGAGCATCCACATCATAATCGGGAGCAATGATAACTTCAAAGAAAATCTTGTTAATTTCTTCTGCTGTAGCCTTGTCTACCACAGCATTGGTAATAAGTACTCCACCAAAAGCAGATACCGGGTCACCAGCCAAGGCATCCTTCCAGGCATCAATTAAAGTAGCCCGTGTAGCCAGTCCGCAAGCATTGTTATGCTTCAGGATAGCAAATGTGGTTTCATCGCCGAATTCGTCGATTAAATCAACAGCTGCATTGATATCGAGCAGGTTATTATAAGAGATTTCCTTTCCGTGAATCTGGTCAAACATAGCATCCAGATTTCCGAAGAAATATCCCTTTTGATGCGGGTTTTCACCATAGCGCAATGTTTTCTGGTTGTTGGCCGAGCAACGGAAGGCAGAGCTATCTTCTCCGTCGAAGTAATTGAAAATAGCCGAGTCATAGTGAGAAGACACTGCAAATGCTTCCTTCGCAAACCAGCGACGTTCTTCAAGCGAAGTGGTAGCGCCATGTTCCATCAACATGTCACGCAACGGCTGATACTGAGCTTGAGAAGCAACAATGACTACATCATTATAGTTCTTGGCAGCTGCACGGATTAATGAGATACCGCCTATATCAATCTTTTCGATGATAGCCGATTCTTCAGCACCGCTGGCCACAGTAGCCTCAAAAGGATAGAGGTCTACAATAACTAAGTCTATTTCAGGAATTTCATATTTTTCAATCTGTTGCATATCCTGCTCCAGACCGCGACGGCAAAGGATACCTCCGAACACTTTTGGATGCAACGTCTTCACACGGCCGCCCAAAATAGAGGGATATGTAGTAAGGTCTTCCACTGCATGGCAAGGATAACCTAATGATTCGATAAATTGGCGAGTTCCACCTGTAGAGAGGAATTCAACACCTTCTTCGTGTAATTTGGTGATGATTTCATCGAGCCCTTCCTTGTGGTAAACGGATACGAGGGCTGTCTTGATTCTTTTCGTTTCAGACATAATGTTCTTATTTAAAGTACGCGTATATTAAATAAATTGGTGCAAAGTTACAAAAAAAAAAATCCCCTTTTTCAAAACTTATTGAAAAAGGGGAAAAATATTGTTTACCAGATGGCCGCGCGTTCTGCCTCGGGCAGATAAAGCGGATCTTTATCGGTAATTTGGAAGGCATCATACCAAGGACCTATATGCGGCAAAGTACCATTGACACGCCATACTCCTAGAGAGTGCACATCCACCTTAGTCAGATAAAGCACCATTTCGGGACGGGTATTGTTTGCCCAAACACCTGCATATGCCAGGAAGAAGCGCTGCTGCGGAGTCAAACCATCTACAGTAGGCAGCGGATTAGCTTGAAGTGCTTTCTGGAAAGCCTGGAAAGATACCTGTAAACCTCCGTAATCGGCTATATTTTCACCCAATGTCATCTGACCGTTGGCATGTACCCCCGGTGCCACTTCAATTTGGTTGAAGAAATCCACCAGCACCTTAGCCCGTTCATCGAACCGTTTGGCATCTTCTGCAGTCCACCAGTCTTTCAGATTTCCATCCTTATCATACTGACGACCCTGATCATCAAAGCCATGAGTCATTTCATGTCCGATTACCACACCGATAGCACCATAGTTGAAAGCATCGTCAGCATTCATATCAAAGAAAGGCGGCTGCAAAATACCGGCCGGAAAACAGATTTCATTCGTAGTCGGATTATAGTAAGCGTTTACAGTCTGCGGAGTCATGAACCATTCATTCGGGTCAACCGGTTTACCGGCTTTTGCCAACATATCATTCATCTGCCAAATATTGGCACGCACCGCATTCCCCCAATAAGAATCGTTCTTGATTTCTAGACTGGAATAATCTTTCCAAGTATCCGGATAACCGATTTTCACATGGAAAGCAGCCAGTTTTTCGAGTGCTTTCTGCTTGGTTTCCTCACCCATCCAGCTTAAATTCCGGATACGTTCACCCAAGCTCGTCTGCAAATTCTTCACTAACGTCACCATACGTTCCTTCGCTGCAGCCGGGAAGTATTTTTCCACATACATCTGGCCTACAGCTTCACCCAAAGCTGAGCTAACAAAACCAACGGCACGTTTCCAACGCGGACGCATTTCCTTGGCTCCGGAGAGTGTACGGCTATAGAAATCAAAGTTCTGTTCCACCATAGCATCATTCAAGTAGCCAGCAGCTGCATCCAATAATTTCCATTGCAGATAGAGTTTCTGATTATCAAGCGGCAAGTTAGCCAATTCCTTGACTGAAGCTTCAAGAGAAGCCGGCTGTCCTACGATAATTTCCTGTACATCCTTTAAGCCCAGGCCACCCAGGTAAGCATCCCAGTCGAAAGAGGCATAATCCTTACGAATCTGCTCCATGCTCATCTTATGATAATTGGCCTGCGGATTACGCAATTCTGTGCGGGAGCGGAACGCCTTAGCCAGACGGGTTTCCACATCCATCACCACCTGCATAGCCTTCTTAGCTGTTGCTTCGTTGTATCCGGCCAGCTGGAACATTTTCTGTACATGCAATTTAAAGGCTTCCCGAATCTTCACGGTAGCCTCATCATCGGCCAGATAATAATCACGCTCGCTCATACTTAAGCCCGATTGTCCAATCTGTACCGCATTCATCTTGCTGTTTTTTTCATCGGCAGCCACATACAGTCCCAAATAACTGCCCACGCCCTTCATATAGAGCTTGGCCAACAGCGGATAGAGGTCTTTCTGACTCTTCAGTCCGGCTATTTCATCCAATTCTGCCTGAATCGGAGCGATGCCGTCTTGATTCAGCTTCACACTATCCATCGCTATTTTATACAAGTCACCCACTTTCTGAGCTGTACTGCCCGGTTGATGGCTTTCAGCCGCTAACCCCTGGATCAGTTCACGGATTTGTTTTTGATTATTCTCCGCCAACACGGTGAAAGAACCATACTGAGAGTATTCGTCGGTCAAGGGATGATTCTTCATCCATCCGCCACAGGCATACTGGAAGAAGTCCGTACCTGGCAACGCAGTTGTGTCCAAATTGGCCAACTCAATTCCCGTAGTCAGTTCAGTCTGTTTGCCAGACCCGCAAGCCACTGTCATCAGACAGAAGGCAGCCATCGGTAAAAAGTGAATTGCTTTCATTTTTCAAATTTCTATTGAATTATTATTCAGATTAAATATCAGGTTCTGAATTTCAAGACCCAACAACAAAGTTACAAAAATATTTCGGAAATAAAACAGAAAAACTAGAGTCTTTCTATTTCCTTTAAAAGACCATCCTGTACTGCCACACAGTTAGCCCCTCAAATCCTCGACTTCCATAGAGGCTTCTTCCCAAGCTTCCATAATCTCATCGAGTTTCTTCTTCAAGGCTCCGTGCTGCTCGTAAAGCGACACATCGGCAGCCCCTTCGGGCGTAGCCATCCGAGCTTCGAGTGCAGCAATTTCGGCCTCGGTCTTTTCGATCTCCGCCTCACATTCCGCCACCCGTTTTTCAGCCTTTCGGATGCGTTTATTCAGTTCCTTCTGTTCTTCATATGAAAGACGGCCGGCCGAAAGTTGTTCGGTTGTTTCTGTTCCACCTTTTCCACCGACAGCCTGAGAGGCAGATGCAGTTTGAAACGAGACTGCAGCACGCTGAAGTTCGTTAAGATTTTCAATTTGTTTCTTATGCAGAAATTCATAGATACCACCGATGTGCTCACGCACTTCCCCGCCTCCAAACTCATACACCTTGGTAGCCAGTCCATCAAGGAAGTCACGATCGTGACTTACCAGAATCACAGTACCATCAAACTCACGGATGGCCTCTTTCAGTACATCCTTGGAACGCATGTCCAGATGATTGGTTGGTTCGTCGAGAATAAGAAAATTAACTGGTTCCAACAGCAACTTTATCATAGCCAGACGGGTACGTTCTCCTCCACTTAATACTTTGACTTTCTTATCCGAAGCTTCACCACCAAACATGAACGCACCGAGAATATCACGGATTTTCAGACGGATATCGCCCACTGCCACCCGGTCGATCGTATCGAATACAGTCAAATTTTCATCAAGCAACTGCGCCTGATTTTGTGCAAAATAACCAATCTGTACGTTATGCCCCAGCGTCAGCCGGCCGGTATAATCGGTAATCTGCTGCATAATGCATTTCACCAGTGTAGACTTACCCTCACCATTTTTCCCCACAAAGGCTACTTTTTCACCACGGTGAATCGTAAGATTAACATGCTGAAACACAACCTGCGCTCCGTAAGCCTTGCCCACGTCCTCACAAATCACCGGATAATTTCCACTACGGCTACTGCATTCAAACTTCAGGCGTAAAGCCGAATTATCTTCTTCATCCACCTCGATACGTTCTATCTTCTCCAACTGCTTGATACGGCTCTGCACCTGCACCGACTTGGTAGCCTTATAGCGAAACCGCTCAATAAAAGCCTCCGTATCTTCTATCTGCTTCTGCTGGTTCTCATAGGCCCGAAGCTGCTGTTCGCGGCGCTCCTTGCGCAGCACCACAAAATCATCGTATTTTACTTTATAGTCGTAAATACGGGCACAGGATATTTCAATAGTACGCGTGGTAACATTATTCAGAAAGGCACGGTCGTGACTGACCAGTACCACGGCATTGGCACGAGTAGCCAAAAAATTCTCCAACCATTGGATAGATTCGATATCCAAGTGGTTAGTAGGCTCGTCGAGCAGAAGAACATCGGGGCGCCGAAGTAAAAGCTTGGCCAGTTCAATACGCATACGCCATCCACCTGAAAACTCGCTGGTGGGACGGTCAAAATCCTTTCGCTGAAATCCGAGCCCCTGCAGCGTACGTTCCAATTCTGCACGGTAGTTAGTCCCCCCCATCATTAAGAAGCGCTCATTTTCATGCGTAAATCGGTCTATCAGCTTCTGATACTCAGGTGATTCATAATCCGTACGATCAGCCAATTCCTGATTCATCCGCTCAATATCAGCCTGCATTTCAAAGATATGCTCAAACGCCAGTTCTGCCTCCTGCATCACGGTACGCTCATCACTAAGCACCATAACCTGAGGCAAATAACCAATGCTGCACTCGCGCGGCACAGCTACCACCCCTTCAGTGGGCTGTCTATGACCCGCCAATATCTTGAGCAGGGTCGATTTTCCAGCTCCATTCTTACCCACCAAGGCAATGCGGTCTTTCTTGTTAATCACAAAAGACACGTCCTCAAAAAGAGGCGTGGCATTAAACTCTACCTTCAATCCTTCTACTGATATCATATAGCCTAACTGATGAATCGTTTTTATTTACAAGTTGCAAAGATAGGAAAAAGATTCATGCGATGCCGCAGAAAAAAGAGTCTATTTACAAAAACAGGCAGACGTTTCAAGACAAAAAATCAGGTTATAAATGTAGAAGTTATATGCTAAAATTGTCTATTTGTTTTTATAGAAATATCCGCATACTGACGCCTCTTTAGCGGAAAATAATATTCGTAATGACCTGCGCCCCCACATGGCGATTGAGATTGCGCACCAACAGTTCTCGTCCCATCATCAATTCCTGACGCAAGGCCGCTGACGTAAGATGCACATACAGCACTTGATTCTTGATAAACAAATCTTTAGTATACGATGCAATGGCCGGACCCAACACCTCAGGCCAGGCATTGATGAGCCGACGCTCATTCAAAGGCGCCTCCAAGCTCTCCCGGCGCAGATACTGCTGTACCAGCAAACCGATCTGTTCGGCATCATTCCGCTTCATGACCTCACCTCCTCTATTTCTGTAATCTGCCCCTGCACCACTTCAAACATTTTATAGTCGCGTCCCACCTTATGCAGGATACTGTCCAGGTGATCACGATTTGTGTCGGTCATAAAAATCTGACCAAAATCATCGCTTGCTACCAGTTTGATAATCTGTTCCACACGAGAAGCATCCAACTTATCGAAAATATCATCCAACAAAAGCAAAGGCACTTTAGTACCCGTACGCTTCAAGAAGAGAAACTGCGCCAGTTTCAGTGCTACCAGGTATGTTTTATTCTGTCCCTGAGAGCCCTCGCGCTTGATAGGATACTCACCCAGCAGCATATTCAATTCATCCTTATGCACCCCCCGTAGCGAATACCCCATGATAAGGTCACGCGAACGGCTCTCCCGAATAACCTCCAGCAATGCCCCCCTCTGGGCATGCGATGTATACTCCAGCCCTACCTGCTCCTGGTCTTGCGAAATAAAAGAGTAGATCGACTGAAAAATCGGAATAAACTCCTCCAGAAAAGCCCGGCGCTTAGCGTACACCACTTCACCTTCCTGAGCCATCATCTCCTCCCAGATAGCAAACAATTCTTCGTCGACCTGCGTCTCACTCTTCAACAAGGTATTACGCTGCTGAAGAGCCTTGTTATAACGAATCAATGCATCCAGATACTCTTTATCATATTGCGAAATCACTACATCCATAAAGCGGCGACGTTCCTCACTACCTCCAGCAATGAGATCAGCATCGGCTGGCGACACCATGACCAGCGGCAAGAAACCAATATGATCTGATAAGCGTGTATATTCCTTCTTGTTGCGCTTGAAATGCTTCTTCTGTTTGCGCTTGATACCGCAATAAATCTCTTCCGGCTCCCCGAAAACTGTTTCATAAAACCCCTGAATCATGAGAAAATCGGCTTCATGAAGAATATTCTGCGAATCAATGGGATTGACCGCACTCTTACAAAACGACAGATAATAAACAGCATCCAACAGATTCGTCTTACCCATGCCGTTTTGCCCCAAGAAGCAGTTCAATTTGGCAGAAAACGACAATTCCACCTGCTGCAAGTTCTTATAGTTTAGTATAGATATATGCTTCAGTATCATATCAATCGGAGATAAATTATCGTGCAAAGATAGCCTATCTTATGGAAAAGCAGGCAGATTTTCTAACTTTTCGAAAGAGAGACGAAAAAAAACGCCGCTAAATTTCGCCAATCGCCATAAAAAATGTAATTTTGCATTTCGGAATTCTTTTTAGAATCCGCATCAATATCACTGGAATAAAAACAAAAAAGAATATACAAAAATGGCAGAAGAAAAGAAAACAAATGAAGCCTTGGACATGGAAGAAGCATTGACTCAGTCGGAGGCATTCCTGATTAAAAACAAGAAGTCTATCATCGGCGCTGTATTGGCATTGGTGCTCGTAGTAACCGGCATTGTCATGTATCAGAACCTCTATGCAGGTCCGCGCGAAGAAAAAGCACAAGCAGCTCTGTTTAAAGGCGAACAATATTTTGAAAACAGTTTGTATGAACAAGCCCTCAACGGTGACAGCATCGGTTATGAAGGTTTCCTGAAAGTAGCCGAAGAGTTCAGCGGCACAGATGCAGCTAATCTGGCACACGCTTATGCCGGTATCTGCTATGCTCACTTAGGCAAATACCAAGAAGCTATCCAAGCTCTCGACCAATTCAGCGGCAGCGACCAACTGGTAGCTCCTGCCATGCAGGCAGCCATCGGTAACTGTTACGCTCAGCTAGGCGAACTGGACAAAGCCGCTTCCATGCTAATAGATGCTGCTGATGCAGCCAACAGCCACAGCTTGAGCCCGATTTATCTGCAGCAAGCCGGCGAAATCCTGGTTAAGCAAGGTAAATATGACGCTGCCATCGAAGCTTACACCACAATTAAGGAAAAATATTTCCGCTCAGCTCAGGCTTGGAATATAGATAAATACATTGAACAAGCTCAGCTGCTCAAGAAATAAGAAATATACCTTATTATATAATAGAGATCAAGAAGACAGAGGCACGCATTGAACCGTGCCTCTCTTTTTATTCACCCACTAATACTCATTAATTATGGCAACAGCCTACCACAACCTTTCGGAGTATGATTTTAACTCCGTACCCAATGCCGAAGAAATGAAGTTCGGTATTGTAGTCTCTGAATGGAACTTCAACATTACCGGCGCACTACTGCAAGGAGCCCTGGATACCTTGAAAAGACATGGGGTCAAAGAAGAAAATATTCTGGTAAAAACTGTACCGGGCAGTTTCGAATTGACATTTGGTGCCAACCAAATGATAGAATGCACGGACATCGATGCTGTCATTGCCCTGGGATGCGTAGTGCGCGGAGATACTCCTCACTTTGACTATGTATGTATGGGAGCCACTCAAGGACTGACTGAACTCAATGCCATGGGCGATGTTCCAGTCATCTTCGGACTGATTACTACCAACAATATGGAGCAGGCAGAAGACCGTGCAGGAGGTAAATTAGGCAATAAAGGAGACGAATGTGCAATTTCTGCAATAAAAATGATCGATTTTGTTTGGAGTTTAAATAAATAGTTGTATCTTTGCATCGCAATTGAGAAACAAACCAACTCAAAAGCGAAAGGGCAAATACCAGAGTGGCCAAATGGGGCAGACTGTAAATCTGCTGGCTTACGCCTTCGGTGGTTCGAATCCATCTTTGCCCACTAAGAGTTGCGGAAGTAGCTCAGTTGATAGAGCATTAGCCTTCCAAGCTGAGGGTCGCGGGTTTGAGCCCCGTCTTCCGCTCTTGACGAAGACCTCGATAGTTTTACTATCGGGGTCTTTTTTTGTTGTAACAATCAAAAGACTGACCTAATCATATGACTGGACAATGGCGTGGAAAATAAAAAAGGAGCACTTTTTCAAAGTGCTCCTTATAGTGGGTTGACCTTCAAGCCAACGAATCATCAAAACAACTTAGCAGGGTATTCACCAGCATCTACCAATGCCTGAATCTTATCTACTACATCCTGACGGTCTTCCGGATAAGTTACACCGAACCACTTGCTGGCAGTATCGAGTACTTCCACTGTAGCTGTACCATCATTAATCAATTTATCTACCATCAAAGGAATGAAGAATTCGCTCTTCAGGTTTTCCATATTCTTCGGGTCACTCAGGAAGGTCTTGAAGAATTCCTTGCTGTGAGCAAAGTAATCGGGAGTAAAGCCCCAGAAGTTCATACTTACCGGAGTTGTATCGGGAGTAGCTGTCCATTCACCGTTATCATCGATATATTTCACTTCTCCGTCCATACGTTGAATCTTGGTACGCTCTACTACAGAAGTCAACAGATGATTTTCATCGGTGCTGCAGATACCGCGTGATACAGTACCACTTTCGCTCAAAGTGTTGCCTACACGGAAACCTACCATAGAGTACACGCCCTTAGAGCCTTCAGGAAGTTCAGAGAGGAATTTACCCATAACACGGAAAGAATCACTACCATAGAAGTCATCGCAGTTAATCACTGCAAACGGTTCTTTGATAGCATCTTCACCCATCATTACAGCATGGTTAGTTCCCCAAGGTTTGGTACGTTCAGCCGGACAAGTAAAGCCTTCAGGCAGCTTGTCCAGTTCCTGAAATACCATTTCACACGGAATGTGACCTTCATATTTAGCAATAATCTTGTTCTTGAAGTCTTCTTCGAAATCGTGGCGGATCACAAATACCAGTTTGCCAAATCCTGCCTTAATAGCATCATAGATAGAGTAATCCATAATTGTTTCCCCATTCGGGCCCAGTCCGTCTAATTGTTTCAGACCACCGTAACGGCTACCCATACCTGCTGCCAATAAGAATAATGTTGGTTTCATATCAGTAATTATTTTAAAAGGTTAGTATTATCTACTACTTTATTATCGCTACAAATGTACAAAAATAAACGCCAAAGAAAGAACAAAAACTGTCCATTCTTTGGCGCAAAACCTTCAAAAAGCTCAACATAGGGCTTAAAAAGGATAACCGATAGCAAAATGAAGAGCTAGGCTGTCCTTAAACTTAGGAATATTGTAATATCCCGACTTACCTGTTTCATAAGGATGATGCAGCCCTACTCCGCAATCAAGACGGAACACCAGAAAACCAAGATCATATCGCAAGCCGGCACCGGTGCCTAGCGCTATCTGATCCCAGAAATTTTTCAACTGAAATTCGCCCTGCGGACGTGATTCATCTTTTCGCATAAGCCACACATTACCGGCATCCAGGAAGAGGGCTCCGTGCAGATCACTGATAATGCGGAAACGATACTCCACATTGGCTTCCAAACGAATATCTCCTACATGGTTGATAAATGAATATTTATTATCTTCATCGGGCGGATACCCTCCAGGTCCCATGTTACGGGCGGTAAAAGCACGCACGCTGTTGGCACCACCGATGTAAAACTGCTCGGTATAGGGAGCTGTAGTTGCATTACCATACGACCAGATGACACCAGCTGCTATCCGAGAGGCCAAAGACTGGTCCTTGTTTATCTTATACTGATAACGAAATTCACTGTTCAGCTTGAGATACTGTGCAAAAGGTACTCCCAACAGTTTCTTGTCTTTCGTACTGAACTTCTGTCCGCACAGTTGATAAATAGTAGAGGTCAGATTGCCTGCCGAAGCAACTGTGGTTTGCCACCAAACAGGATGACGCACCGTGCGCAACGATGAATTGTCATAGGTAAAGGTATACTCCATGGCCGGAATAAACTGATTACGCAAACTGACATACAGGGCCGGGTTCTCGGCTTGCAGTTCCTGAAATGCTTGTGTAGGATTACGCAACACATTAAATGTTAGGCGGAAAGGCGTGAAACTGTGCTTTGTGGTAGTCTTCGGCTGAAAGTCATAGGTCGCGTTTCCACCAAAAGCAAGCAATTTATAGTATTTAGCCCGGTTTAATTGGTCTACATACAGACGGAAAGTAGTAGTAGCCGGAAAGTCGTACTCCTGACCGCCCATGCGTGGAAAGACTACCCGGGGAAAAGACAACGAAGTGGAAAGACCTATTTCATAACTGTTCATCAGCGATGAACGCCCTTTTCCGGTCTGCCATTCATATGCCCCGTCGAGTTTTACATTCCAGGTTTCACCACCGCCGAACACATTATTCTTAGTCACAGTAAACGACATACCAGGACCCATCTGGTTGTTGCTTTTCATTTTCATATTAAAGTCGAACTCAGCATCATAAGGCTTATCAAGCATAGCAATGACACTCACATCCAATGTATCGGACACCAAAGCAGTATCACGCGGTTCATATTTCATTTCCAAATAGCGGAAGATACCCACATTAGACAAACGATTCTGAATACGATTCTGACGATAAGCACTGTAGAGTTTTTCGAACGAACGGCGACGGACCAGGTCGGCACTGTCCTGCATTTGACGCTTCATGCGGTAGCCACGGTAGTTAAGCCAGCGGTACACCATATTGGGACGAAGACGCATCTTGTGGTGGTAATACATCTTTAACCCCTTGTACTCCAGACTGTCATCAGGCATCTCACCCTGCTTACCCAGCAGATAAAAAGAAGCACGTCCCACATAAAACGGACGCTGTGCATCTTGAGGCATACCAGGTACAGGAACCATACGCATAGCTACATGACCTCCCGGCACCAAGGTGGTATCGGCCTGGTAGGTAAGATAATCGGGGCGGAAATAGTAGCATCCTACATTGCGCAACAGATTACTGACGCGCGAACGCTCACCATCCAGGTCGAGCACATTGAATTGCTGGCCTGAACGCAGCAGTGAATGCCGCCGGCTCATCTCCATGATGCGATGGGTACGCTGGCTGAAACCCTGGTAATAGACAGTATCGATAAAATAAGGATTACGCATATCCACCGTATATTGCACCTTTGCTTTAAGAGAATCTTTGGGGTTGACAAATACCTGATGAGTTACCTGCCCGTTAAAATAACCGTAATCGCGCAGAATATTCATGGCAGCTTTCGTCCGAATATCCGGATTGACAGCTGACATCAATACTGGTTTTGCCGCAAAACGATTATAAATCCATCGGCCTACCCCTTTTTCATACCGCTCAAATCCGTTATAAAACCACAGCCCAATGGGCAACGGCCAGCGCCACTGAGAACTGCCGAGAAAAGCATTATTGGGAGCTGTAGCTAGAGCAGCCTCCACCTCTTCCATGGCCGTTTCACCTACAGGCGTAGTACTTAGATTCTTTACAATCATTGATTTCTGCCCTATATACAATATTTCCCCCTCCGGCAGATGCTGGGTAGTAGAACAAGCCGTCATCAGCAAGACGACCCACAGATATAGTATTTTTTTCTTCATCCGGCTAATATGGATTACGCATAACAATTACATTACAAATACAAACGACAGAAGCAACTTACTATTGCATCGTCTTTAGCGCATTTCTTCCAGCTTCTTTTTCCGACGGAAGATAAAGAGTTCGCCCAAGCGATCCATCTTTTTGCGAAGCACTAGACCCACCCCAGTTTCCGTAATTTCTCCATCCAGAATGCTTTCATAGTTTTTATTGTGAAACACGCGCACATAACGGGTACCCGTACCATCCAAACGATACTCTAATGAGATATTGTCAATAAATGATTCAGCACTATTGGTAGCATTGGCTCCTGTAGATACCTTGCCCCCAATTACTATTTGGAAACGGTCATTGAAGAAACGCTGAGAATAGCGGAAACTGTAATCTGTCTGTTTTTCTCCCGTTTCCGACTGAGTACGGTCTTCTACCCCTACACTGAAGCTAGCTCCTACACTTTCGAGAGCAGAACCTGCCAATGCATTGATCTGACTCTGCAGCACACTATTGAGTGCTGTTCCCATAGTCAGTCCACCTCCTTTGATACCACTGTTCAGGTAAATACCGGTAGCCAGCATGGCAATGGCCTGCTTGCTGCGCTCTTCAGCTCCCATCGATTGCAATTCATTCTGAACGGTAGCATCTTCAGGAGCTTCAATATCAAAAATCAGTTCAGGAGCTTCCAGACGGTTCTTGATGGAAATGGATGCCAGGAAATTGACCATACGCGAACTGCCGTCATCCCCTTCAGCCACTGAAGCACGCACTCTCTCTACCGCTTTCAGGTTGAGCGTAGGATTCATCGGATCTCCCCTCCAATCCACATAACTACCGCTCACAAAACTGAACTCTTTGTCTGGAATAACCGGTAGAGAATATTTCATAACCCCACCAGAGAGTGTATAACGTCCGCTGAGGTTGACATCCCCTTGTGGAGTATACTGCAGACTCAAATCACCCCCGCCTTCCAACTGTACATATTTACTGCGGTCCTGGCTTAGATCGGCCCGTACCTGCACGGCATTGTCTATGTGTACAGTCATCACCATATCCATACCCCCCAGCGACATGGCAGGCACAGACACCGAATCAACTTGCGCCGTATCGGCAAATGAGGTGAAAGAAACCAGACCATCCAATCGGTCTTCTACCGTCAGCGGAGAATCAGTGAGTACATAGGTCACATTGGTATTGCCCAACAGATTCATATTGCCGCGCATCACCAAAGCATCGAGCCGACCACGAAGGGTCGCATTCAAATCTACGAACACTTTTCCATAAACCAGACTTTCGCGTGTACGGGGTGCATCCAGCAAGGTATAATTTCGTGCTTTCAATTCCAAATGAGCCTTTGGTACCGACAAATCACGGAAATCAACATTACCATGTACCGTAAACGGATTAGGACTGGTAGTATAGATAGCAAATTTATCGAATAGTAAACGGTTATCCTTTATCTGCACCGGACGATTATCAAACCAATAGCGCGCTCCTACCTGACGAGCATACACCGACACACTATCTAACACCAATTCCCCATTGACCAAAGGTTGATCCAATGTACCTTCCACCTGGATTTCTCCATCCAAATCACCTCCTAAGGCCATCATCTGGTCGGGTACAAAGGCATTGGCTATGCGCAAAGGAAAATGCTGCAAACTACCCAGTGCTTCCAGCCGTGCATCAGGTTCCATCTTTCCATCTACCAACAGTGCCTCCTGTCCGTCTACCGTCATGTATGCATTAAAGTAGTGGTTCTTCTGTGCATCTGGCAGCCAGGTTACTCCCATACCCAAATCGCCTACCGGCTGTTTCTCATAGGTAAGCTGACGAACATTAGCTTCGGCCGATACCTGCAACGCTTTTTCATCTTGTATGTAATGCGCTTCGACCGAGAGCAATCCCGTGAGACGAGGCATATAAGGCATGATACCGGTCAGTTCACTTAACCGGAAACGGCTGATTTCAACATTCATATTCTGCAAGGAAAGGGTATCACTGGGATCAGACATCATCCGGAATCCCATGCCGTTGTCACTATTCATATCCACATAAGCATAAACCCTCATATCTTTGTGAAGATAAATCCAATTGCAATCTTTAGCAAAACGGAACTGGCGGAAAGCGATGATCGGTTCCTGAGGTGTGAGCTGCAACAGCAATCCATTCCCCTTGCCATGACCTTCTGTCAGTGGCCGCGCCTGAATACCAAACAGCAGTCCTGTGTTTCCCTGACCATCCGTATATTCAGCCCTCAATTCAGCATCTTCACTACGGATTTCACCTGTAATGGCACTGCGGAATACTACCTGTGGATTCTTAGGACCATTGATCACTCCTCCCTGCAGCTTCATCAACGCTGTGTCCTGACGCACCGTAAAATAAAGAGTATCCAACTGCAGAGAATCCATGCGAAAACCATGAATCGCAGTACGTCCATTAATACCCTGCTGTGGCGTAAACCCAAAACTCAAATGCATATCCTCATAACGAATCTGCTGCGTCGCCAGGTAGTCGCCCACTGGATTCTGCTTACCTGCCTGGAGATAGAGTCCGCCTGTAGGCAGCGCAGCACGCAAGGCCGCATGATTCAGTCTTCGCTCTTCCAATTGACGAGTCAGCACCGACAAAAAATGATTGGACTGCTGAAGAAGATGATTCAAATGAGTTTGTGCCTGAAAACGGAAATCCAAATCACCAGCATGGAGCGACAAGCGCAGCGAGTCATAACGTGCCATCGCTTGCAAATCGAATGCCAACGGATGTTCCAGTGGTTTGGAAATCAAACGTAAACGATGTAAATCTATATCATCTACCGAAAGTTTCAACGCACCATCTAGATAATTCCGGTCGAGCCGCATGGAAGCATCTGCCTGCATTTGAAGCAACGGATTCTGACTTTTCATCCGAACTTTGGCCAATGCCGACTTCAAGGTACCCTCTAAGTTGACTTGAGACAGTTTCAACGAGCCGTATTGCAACTCTCCCAACGAAGCTTTTAAGGTAGCTGAAGTGCGAGCCGAAGCCGGATCTACTCCTACTCCCTTAGCCAGCACCTGCGCGGTAAGCAAGTAGATGGAATCTTTGGGTAGGAAATGGTGAATCTGCAGTGAATCTACCAGAAAACGGGCTTCGTATTGTTCGGTAGATGTATCATAAGAAGCGTCTAAATCCAGACTTCCCTGTTGCTCATGAAGTTTCATCATCGCAGCATAACGCGTCCCTTCCATAGATACCTTAGCCGTTACATCCATACTGTCGGGAATAACCAACGATCCATCGGGTTGACTTCCTGTAAGACAAGTAAGAAAATTCAAGTTGTGCGTCTTCATCTCAAAACTCAACGCACCATTCCGGGATGCATCCTCTGTAAGATGCCACAGTTCACCTTCCCCTTTTAATGAAAAAGCACCAGGCAATTCTGCTGTAAAACCCGAAATCTGCATCTGTTTTAAGTTACCCTCTGTTCCTGCCTGAATAACCAACGGGCGGAAAGGATAAGCCTCTTTAAATGCTTCAGGCAATCCTCCTGCAAAAAGCAGGATATCCTGCTTGCCTATCTGTGCCATAAAACGGGCTGAAAGTCGACCTGTAGTAGGAATATCTACCAGTTTCCAATAAGTCTGTCCTTTAAAGGTCATTTCACTGTGAGGTGTAATCAACTTTAAATCAGGTATTTGAATCAAGGAGGTATCTGCCTTCAGCTCTCCTGTTAACGATGTGATACTCAATCCGGATCGTTCATTCATGGAACACTCGCGAAGCCGTGCATGCAGGTGCCGGCCAAAAGTCAGCACCGAATCAAGACTCAGGCGGATATCGCGCAACGCAATATGAGAAGCATCAAAACCTTCGGCCGGCTGACCTGACCCTACATCATAGCGAAGAGAGCTCTCCGAGAGCAAAAATTTCTTCCAACCATAAAACTGATGTTTAAGGTCCACTGCTACATCATCCAAGTTCAGCTGTCCCAGATGAGCGGCCAGATTCATAGAATCGAGCGGCATAGAGAGGTCGACTGATACATTTTTCAGCCTCAACCGCTGCAGAGCAATCTTCCAGTTCAGATCTGTAGCCGTAGTATCAGGTTCCTGAACTGTGGTATCGGCCAGCATTACCTGCAAGTGTGTATTTTCCAACAATATTTGGTTCAGAATGGCATCTTCGGCCGAGAGATCCACTCCATGACTTTCAAAGAAAAAACTTCCCAGGTTGCCTTTAACTTGTACCCCATCTACCAATTGCATGGAATTGACAGCCACTTGCTTGAGACGTACTTCGTCTACCTCGACCTGTCCATGAAGCAAGGGCCAAGCCTGCACCCGTACGTTCAGACTCTGCAAGCGGAGTATGGTATCTTGACGCTGTTCATCCGGCGAATCGGCCGGCTGAGTAACCAATACCCCACGCACCAATAAATTTAAAGGAAAGCGCAAGTCGATACGATCTATGGTAATATGCATGCCGGTGGCTTCAGAAGCTGCTGCCGTGACCTGCTGACGCAAAAAACTCTGCACTGGCGGAACATACAGCAACACTATGAGCAGTCCAAACAATACCACTGGGGTAAACAAAATCCATATTCCCCTTTTCAACCATTTATTTTTCATGAAAATAAAAATCTCTTACGTTGACTCAAAAAAAGCTTAAAATCAAACTATTTTCTTTCTATAAAAAGACAAAGTAAAGAATTTAAATCGAATAAAGCCCATTTAGCCACGGAAAAAACACCCATCAAGAAGTCATGGATTCCAATTCGGCCAAGACTTCCGCTATTTGTGCCAAAACCTCCTGAGTCAAATGGCTCAATGCTGCGTTAAAGCCTGTTCCGCGAGCCGCTTCTAGTGCTTTCAAATTTCTTACCAAATCAGTAGCTTGAATCAAGGTAAACAACGGCAGCATCTTATGCGCTACCGCCGACAATTCTTCCACTTGCTGAGACTCCAGCCCCTGCCTCAAACGCTGAACATGGGCCTTAGTTTCGGCAGCAAAACTTTCCAGAATAGAAGCGGCAGCCTCTGCATCATCTTCTGAAAAAGCAGTCAGAGCTGAAAACTGATAACGGCTGGGCACAGACTGACTAACTGAATGAACAGCTGGCTGAACGGCTAAATGTACAGATGATGCAATCTGTTTGCCTAGTTCCTGTAAGAGTTCTTTTACTGTAAAAGGTTTATGCAGACATCCAGCAAAACCTACTTGTATAAATTCATCGCGCTGCATATCACTTCGGGCCGTCACGGCAATAACAGGAATTTCCTTGGCCTGCGGAAGATTAGAAGCACGCAGCAACTTCAACAAGTCAAAGCCGTTGACAGCTGGCATCTGTACATCAGTCAACAACACATCAAATGAGTCGGTACGAAGTGCTTCAAGCAACTCATCAACTTGCATACAGGACACTGAATCAATACCACTATGCGACAGCATAGCTGAAGTCAGCGTAAGCTGAATACGATCATCATCAATCAACAGCACTCGTTTTAAAGCAGAGACTTGTACTTCTTTTGGGCTCTCACCTGCAACAAGAGAAACAGATTGTGCATCAGATTGTGCATCAGACTGTTCTGTCTTTGCCTCTTTAGCTGCCACCGGGTAGATAGGAATCAAAACAGTAAACGTGCTTCCCACCCCTAACTCACTCTCTACTTCAATCTTTCCTTCGAGCAACTGCACCAGCATGCGCACTATAGAAAGTCCCAAACCAAATCCTTCTTTTCCCTGAGCACCCGGCAGACGGGTAAATTCCTGAAAAATACGTTCTTTATCCGCCTCCTCCATCCCCTTGCCTGTATCCACTACAGCTACTTTCAGGTTACCTCCTACATAATCAGCCGTAAGAGTAATCCCACCGCAATCGGTAAATTTCAAAGCATTGGAAAGCAGATTCGTTATAATCTGACGCAAACGCAAAGGGTCACTGATATAAGCCCTACTCAGGGCTGGATCAATCTGACAGGTCAATGACAACGACTTATCGGCCACCAAAGGCTCAAAACTGGTACGAATCTCTTCCAGTAATCGGGCAGGATAAAAAGTCACCCGGTGCACCTCGGTTTTCTGAAGATCCAGCCGATGAAAATCCAGCAAGTCTACCACCAACTTCAACAAATGCTCTGAAGAACTCTTCATGTTATTCAAGTAAAAAAGCTGTCGGCCATCTACTGTTAGACGGGAAAGTAAATCCGCATACCCCATAATAGATCCCAATGGAGCCTTGAAATCGTGGGTTATAGCCAACATCAGCTTTTCGCGGGTAGCCAGCAGGTCTTCTGCCCGCTTGCGAGCCTCCTCCAGTTCCCGCTTATAACGATTACTACGGGTCACATCACGCACAATCAACACCAGAAAAAAAGCCGAGAGCAACACACCGCCGCCTGCCACCCAACCGATGGTACGCACCGAACGAGTACGCATTTGCTGATGTTTTTCATTCTCTTGCTGTGCTTGTGCCAAAGTCACCTGTTCATAATGCTTCAGAACGCTGTCAATACGCATGGTCAGCATTTTATCCAACCTTTGCAGCGTGCGGTTACGGCGATGCACCACCAAGCTATCTGCCCGTTTTTTTTCTGCCACTTCCCGCAACTTCCGCTGAAGCGAATCCACCGGATTATAGGTATCAATCACTGTATCTACAGCAAATTCTAGGGAAGTCTTTACCTGAATAGAACTGTCTTTCTTGGGCGGAACAAAGACTTCTCCCAAACGTCGGAAGAAACCTTTCTTCTTTTGAGGAGTCACTACCGTATCACGATGGGTGATGACACGCCGCTGCACCCGATGCTGCAGCACCTGGGTGTCTTGTTCAGCTATGATGTGCTCTATCTCACGAGTAGAAACCATTGCCTCACTTACCTCACTCAAGGTACGGAGCATCCGGATGGTATTCTCATCTTTCTTACGAAGCAATGTGAGCAGACTGTCTGTCCACTGCACATCTTGGTCATTGGATAAAGTCAGTGTCTCCACCTCCCTGCGAACAAACAGCAAGGAAAATATCAATGCAGCCAACAATAAGGCATAGCCTAAAACAATCTTCAATTTAGAGACACTATTCATAACTGTTTTATCGTTTATGAGTTTGCTGCCGGAAACGCAGCCAAAGCATCAAACCGGCACTGGTCAAACCGAAAGGGAAAGCCATCCAAACACCAATAACTCCCATTTTCAAAACAAAACCACAGAAATAACCTACCGGCAATGATATCACAAAATAAGAAACAAAGGCGATTAGCATCATGGGCTTTACATCTGAAATTCCACGAAGTGCATTGGCAAAATTAATCTGGAGTCCATCACCGAATTGATAAATCAGGAAAGGGAAGAAGAGTGCTGAAACCATTGCAGTTACCTCTGCACTATCGGTAAACCAGCTACCCATTTGTCCACGCAACAGAAACAGTATGGATAAAAGTACTGCCGCCATATACAATATCAGATGGAAACCAGCATAAGCTGACCGGCGAACATTCTCCATGTCGTGCTGTCCATGAAAATTGCTGACCCGCACGGCCACAGCTGCTCCCATACCATAATACATCATAAAAGTAAACTGAGAAATGGTAATCATAATCTGATGCGATGCCAAAGCTATCGTACCCAACCAGCCAATCATGATGGTACTCAAGCTAAAAGAAGCTGTTTCCATACCCATCTGAAGCCCCACAGGCCATCCTAATGCATTTAATTTCCGGAATACAGGCATGGACCACCCATAACGGAAAAAGCCGACCCGGTAACGTCGGAAACGACGTCCGCACAACACCAGCCAAGCAAATACAACCACCATGACGATCCGTGAAAACAATGTACTAATACCTGCACCGAACAAGCCCAATTCAGGAAAACCCAGTTTACCATTAATCAGAATATAATTGCCCACAATATTCAAGGCATTTCCTCCCAGCAAAATCCACATGGCAGTCTTGGTGTCTGTAATTCCGTCGGTAAATTGCTTGAAACCATTAAACAACATGACAAAGACCAAAGATGCCAGCAGTACCAAGTAATAAGGACGAATCAGCGGAAGCAACTCCTCCGGCTGTCCCAAATGATGTAACTGAAAATAGACCAAAGTCATAATCCCCGTCAGCAACAAGGCCACCCATGTATTAGCCGCCAAACTACAGCGAAGCGCTTGCCCGGCCTCAGCCAAACGATGATTGCCGTAAAGACTGCCCACCAAAGGAGTCAATCCATAGCTAAAGCCAGTACTAAAAATAATACATAATGTGAACACATTATTCACAAACGAAGCCGCTGCCAACTCGGGTGTACTATGATGTCCAATCATCAGCGTATCGGCAAAAGCCAATACAATCACCCCAACTTGTCCGATCACAATCGGAAATCCCAAAGACCACAACGCCTTGTAATGCTGCTTATACATCAATAATAAAATTAGTTAGCTGATTTATAATATAATACCGAAGCATTATCGGCACGGAACATATCCTGAGCTACTGCCTGCAACTGTTGGGAAGTCACTCCCCGGTAACGAATGACCTCACGATCGATATCTTCAGCCTGCCCAGTCAATTCATACCATGCCAAATTAGTAGCTACATTCAGATAATTAATATTCCCAAAAATCTGTGTCGACTCAAATTTGTTTTTTACTTTTTCCAACTCCGAAGATTGTACCTCTTCTTGACACAAACGGGCCAATTCTTCGCGAACAGCCACTTCAGCCTGCTCCAGCGTCACACCAGCAGCCGGCTTACCACATATCTGCAACAACCCCGCATCACGCGAACCACTGATATATGCATCTACACTAGAAAACAATTTCTTTTCCTGCACCAAATGCTGATTCAAGCGGCTAGAGCGTCCATTACTCAAAATATCCGACAAAATATCGCAGGCATAATAATCAGCCTCATCACGACTCACCATATGATAAGCCATAAATAAGGCATCCAGCGGTACATTCCGTTCCACAGTAAGACGCCGTTCAGCCGTCTGTACAGGTTCTTGAAGCAACTGACGTTCAGGAACTTCCCTGCGAGGTATCGTACCAAACCATTTTTCAGCAAGACGAACGGTTTCTTCCCAGGAAATATGTCCAGTCACAGCCAGGACTGCATTGTTCGGTGCATAAAAACGGAAAAAGAAATCCTTTACCTGCTTCAATGTGGCTTGTTCGATATGAGACAGCTCTTTGCCGATAGTAGGCCAACGATAAGGATGCACCTGATAGGCCAACGGACGCAACAGATGCCCCACATCGCCATAAGGCTGATTCAAACAACGCTGCTTGAATTCTTCCATCACAACCCCTCGCTGCACCTCCAGACTTCGCTCACTGAAATCCAGACTCAACATGCGGTCAGATTCCAACCAAAATGCAATTTCCACATTTGAACTTGGAACCGTCAGATAATAATTGGTAATATCATTGTTTGTCCAGGCATTATTCTCACCTCCCGCCAGCTGCAATGGTCGGTCATAATCCGGAATATTCACTGAACCTCCAAACATGAGATGTTCAAACAAATGCGCAAACCCTGTATGTGCAGGATGCTCATCACGAGCCCCTACATCATACACGATATTCAACGCCACCATTTGGGTGCTGGTATCTTCATGGTGTACCAAACGCAGCCCATTGGAAAGAGTGAGTTTATTGATTTTCATCCGTTTTTACTTTTTATAAAATCAGTCTAGTACGGTCACCTTCTTAATCACCACATCCTGCTCCGGACGGTCACTGCGATCGGTCTTCACCTGCTGAATCTGATCTACAATTTCCAATCCTTCCACTACTTCGCCAAACACGGTATATTCACCGTCCAGATGAGGAGTTCCTCCTACGGTAGTATATGCCTTTACCTGTTCCGGAGTAAAACGGAATTCAGGCATCTTGGCTACTTCGGCTTCGGCTTGAGCAATCAGTTTATCCTGCAAATCCATCAATCCTTCCTGATCACCGGCTTTACGAAGTTTATAGATTTCTTTCACATGTTTTTGAACTAACGCATTGAATGCATTATTTAAACGCATCTGTCCCATTTGCTGCTCCATGCCCAACAAGGTAGAATCATTATATACCTTACCTGTTACAATATAGAACTGACATCCGGAAGAAGCTTTTTGAGGGTTTATCTGATCTCCCTGACGAGCTGCAGACAAAGCACCCTTCTTGTGGAAATATTTCGGATAAACAAACTCAGCTGGAATCTGATATCCTACATCACCTGCTCCCAGCATCTTACCTTTTGGAGCATTCTTTGACTCCGGATCACCTGCTTGAATCATAAAATCCTTGATAACACGATGAAACAGCGTACCCTCGTATGTACCGTTTTTAGCCAATTTTACAAAATTATCACGATGCTGCGGTGTTTCATTGTATAACTTCACTACGATATCACCTGCACTAGTCTCAATTTTCAACTTCATTTCTTGATCCATGTTTGTACTCTGTTTTTTTTTTGGCTTACAAGCTGAGAAACAGCCAGCCAATATGGTTAATACTATAATAAAATATGTTTTCACCTTTGTTTTTGTTTAATTTAAGTCTGCAAATATACGACTTTCAGACAAAACCCGTTACCTTTGTGTTCTTAAAAGAGACAAAAGTTAAGACCATGAAATCCATATTAATCGTAGAAGATGATATCACTTATGGCATGATGCTAAAAACATGGCTTGGAAAAAAAGGATACCAGGTCAGTACAGCCAGCAACATATCCCGCGCTCTGAAACAAATAGAAGCTGCACCAGTAGACTTGATATTGTCGGATTTGCGACTGCCCGACCGTAACGGCATAGATTTATTAAAATGGCTGGGCGAACAAGGATTCAACATACCTCTCATTATTATGACTAGCTATGCCGATATCCAAACTGCCGTAAAAGCTATCAAATCTGGAGCATGTGACTACATAGCCAAACCTGTAAATCCTGATGAATTATTGAAGAAAATCCAGGAAGTTTTTTCAAATTCAGCCCCTTCTCCAGCACTCACATCCGCCCCGGTTCAACACACATCATCTTCTCCTCTCCCTTCTGCAGATTACCTGGAAGGAGAAAGTGATGTAGCCAAACAACTGTACAATTATGTACGCCTGGTAGCTCCTACCAATATGTCAGTGCTCATCAACGGATCCAGTGGTACAGGCAAGGAGTATGTAGCACACCGCATCCACCAGTTGAGCAAACGGGCTCATCAGCCTTTTATCGCCATTGACTGCGGATCCATCCCCAAAGAGCTGGCTGCCTCTGAATTCTTTGGTCATGTAAAAGGTGCGTTTACCGGTGCTCTAACTGATAAAACCGGCGCCTTTGTAGCAGCCAATGGCGGAACCATTTTTCTCGATGAAGTAGGAAATCTAAGCTACGAAATCCAAATTCAGCTGCTCAGAGCGCTGCAGGAAAGAACCATACGGCCGATTGGGTCTAATAAAGAAATACAGGTAGATGTACGGCTAGTGACCGCCACCAATGAAAACCTGGAAAAGGCCATAGAAAAAGGCATATTCCGAGAAGATCTGTTCCATCGCATCAATGAATTTACCTTACGCATGCCGCCACTGAAAGACAGACGAGAAGATATCCTGCTATTTGCCAATTTTTTCCTGGATCAAGCTAATCGGGAAATGGATAAACAGATTATTGGCTTTGATGAGAAAGCATCACAAGCTTTATTGAGCTACCATTGGCCAGGAAATCTACGGCAGATGAAAAACATTGTACGAAGGGGTACCCTTTTGGCTACCGGTAATTTCATCACATTGAATGAATTGAGTGAACTGCAAACAGTAACCGCTTCTACAATCTCTCTACGAAATGAAGAAATGGAAAAACAAAATATTCTGGATGCACTCCGCCAAACAGGCAACAACAAAAGCAGAGCAGCTCAATTACTAGGCATTGACCGGAAAACACTCTACAATAAATTGAAACTATACCATATTTCTGAATAGAAAGTGTGGAATTATTCCACACTTTCCCCATTTTTTATCCCACCTTCTACAACTTTGTCTGATAAGTGCAAAAATATAAATCACTCTATACCAATATTATACCATAAAATCATGTACTTTGGCACAGCATTTGAATCTTTATATCATGTGAAGGAGTTATTCACAGGATGGTTGGATTTACACTTAACTGTTGTACACGAAAACTTAACTAATCAACGAATAAATAATATAATAAAGCAAATGAAAAAAAATTAGTTAGTAGCAGCCCTGTTTATGTTTGTTTGTGAGGGTCTGTTCTTGGCAAGCCAAACAGCTTGCCAAGAACCCCAAAATCACAACGGAAGTGGCCGAACAATAGTAAGCACACTACACGCAAAAGCCGTTCTCTTCTTGTCTATTCTGGAGAACGGCTTTTGTCGTATAGAATAATAAACCTTTTAATAAAAAAACATGATGACAACAGATTTATTACTCCTGACTGTCGGAATTCTCATTCCTCTTCTCTTTCTCTTTCTATAAAAAGTGTACCGATTAGATTTATATTACGCTAATCACCAGTGCTTTTCCGGATAAAGGTCATTCCACCAAGCCGGACTATCCTGCAACCAGCGAGCAAACCAAGCCATGATAGAGTTATGCCACAATACTCTCTTTTTATAATCAAGCACAAAGTGATCTTCCCCTTCCACGGTGATAAATTCCACAGGTTTACCCAATATCTTCAACGCATTATAAAGCTGAATACTTTCACCGATAGGCACATTCGTATCTACTGTACCATGCAATAACAGTAAAGGCGTATTGATTTTATCCGCATTGAACAGAGCTCCCTGCTGGGTAAACAGAGACGGATTACGCCACGGATAACTCTCTGCTGCTGCTACTGAATTATAAGAATAGCCCCAAAAACCTTCTCCCCAATAACTAGTCACATTACTAATACCGGCATGTGAGGCGGCAGCTGCAAAAAGGTCTGTCTTAGTTTGCAGATACATCGTCATAAACCCTCCATAAGAAGCACCCAGACAGCCGATCTTTTTATCATTAACAAAAGGATGAGCCTCACAGAATTTCCGAGTACCCTCAATAATTTCATCCGCCGTACGCTTTCCCCATGCATTGACATGACGGGCAGAGAATTCTTGCCCGAAACCAATAGCTCCGCTGGGCTGAATTACATATACTACATAATCACGCGAAGCAAACAGTTGCGCACAATAAGGAGAAGTCATGCCACGAGTAGTAGGTGTAGTACCTCCATAATAATATACAATCAACGGATATTTCTTAGCCGGATCAAAATCTGGCGGTAAACACATCATTCCCTCAATCAATGTACCGTCGGAAGCCGTAAAATTCCATTCTTTCATTTCTCCCCAGGAAATTTGATCCAGGACAGGCTTCATAGGGTTGGCCAGCAAAGTAGAGCGCTGCTTCTTGCAATCATACCAATAAGCCACCCCTACACTCTTATTCCCCCCTCCAACATAAGCTGCCATCGAAACATTGTCTTGCGGCAATGAAAATGAAGCGATGACCTCTTCTTGCAAAGGAAGTTTCACAAATTTACCCTCTCGAGGCACATAACGATAAATAGACTTTCCATCCTTATCCGTCGTATTAAAATAGATGCATCCATCCGCACGGTTCCATTGCAAAAACTCTAGCGAAGGATTAAAATCCCGACTGATCGGCTCTATCTTTCTTGAAGCCAAATCCATGATAAATGCCTGTGTATCGAAATCATTGGCAATCGGATGAGAACCACAATTCTTACCAATTCCACCCTGGAAAGAAGGACTGCCAGTAATCAATAGCTGCTGACCATCCGGCGAATATGCCCCACTGCCCAAATACGCATCCCATGAAACTAATGTATCTACATGCAACGTATTCAAATCAATTTCAAATAGTGTAGAAAGAGAAAAAGGACATTTTGTGATGTCTGATTTAGAAGAAGAACATAACAGCTTCTTGCCATCCGGAGAGATATCATTCAGATGCACTCCATGACTACCATACGTCAATCGTTCAGATACACCTGAAGAAAGATCATATTTAACCAAATAATTTCGATTCCGAGCATGAGGTATCCGGTCGTCCGGATGCAGCAAACGCTTTAAAGGTCCTTCTACTTTTTCACCTTCTGCCGTTTGAGAATAAATCAAGTAGTCTTCTGTAGGTGCCCAAGTAAAATAGCCAGCAGGCACATCCTTGAACAACACCTCCTCACGCATAGTTACCGGGTCTAAAGTCATCAAGTTCTTACGCTGTTCTCCCTGTACCAAATAATACAATTTTGTGCTATGCGGCATCCAACGCATCGATTCTTGAATAGACGGCAGGATGACCCGTCCACTTTTCACTTCTACCAATTCTGCATAAGAACGAGGTGAAGTCTCTGCATATTTCTCACGGTAACTCACCAAAGCATATCTACCATCCGCAGACATAGAAACCGAACGTACCCGATTGCCATCCACCGTATTGCACATGGCGAAGCGTCGTTTTAAGTCCGGATCAATGTGACAATCCACCTCTGCAAACAAAGGATCTTTCACCAGTTCACACTTCCAGGTCGGGAGCAGTTTATCCTTATCACTCGATAACAGTTTCACCACCACTTCATAATCCGCCTCCGGCTCCAAACGCACATGCACAGTAACCGGCTTTACGGCATCCAGACTATCCTCAGCAGTCGTTTTTACATACTTCGAAATCCCGTTGATAAAAAGTTCAAATCTAGCAGAAGAACAAATCTTCAAGTGACCTTTTAAAAAGCGCTCAGCCCGCAACCGAGTAGAAAACTCATACAGCAAAAAATCCTTTTGTGCTTTCGCAAACGAAAGAGTTCCAGCTGTATCTGCCGATACACGCTGAGAGGAAGTTTCTTTCCATCTCCATGTATCAACGCTGTTAAACAATTCTTTCACAGCAAACCGCTGACCTGAAAGATTCAGACTATCTCCCTGAATAGGCAACCGCAATGTCACAGCAGGAGCTACTTCAAACGCAGACAGTTTATCCTGAGCATGAAGTCCATTGCCCGCCAGGCACATCAAGCCACATAAAGCTACTATCTTCTTCATAGATTGACTTACTAAAATATTTTAAAGTTATTCCATAAATTGCCAGAAGGAACAGGAGCTTCTACGGCAATCAATTCTTTAGAAACCGGATGTATAAAACGCACATAACGTGCATGCAGACAAATGCTACCATCCGGATTAGAGCGCGGGAAACCATATTTTAAATCGCCCTTGATAGGACACCCCATCTTAGCCAATTGACATCGTATCTGATGATGTCGTCCCGTCTTCAGGTCTACCTCCAACAAATAATAATTGTCAGAACGTCCTATCACACGATAATGCAATATAGCCTTTTTGCTAGTTGGTTTCTCTACATCATACGCATAACTCTTGTTCTGCTTCTCATTCCGAACCAAGTAATGCACCAGTTCACCCTCCATATCCTTTGGAGCCTGTTTTACCACTGCCCAATAGGTCTTCTGCACTTCTCCCTTTTTGAACATTTCATTCAAACGAGACAAAGCCTTACTGGTTTTGGCAAACACAACAAGACCGCTTACGGGACGATCCAGGCGGTGAGTCACACCAATAAAGACATTTCCAGGTTTCTGATACTTTTCCTTCAAATACTGTTTTACAGTTTCAGAAAGGGGAGTATCACCCGTCTTGTCACCCTGAACAATTTCGGAAGCGGTCTTATTGACTATTATAATGTGATTGTCTTCGTATATGACAGTCATACGAATCTTACATATTCATACCACCATCAACCTGAATAACCTGACCTGATACATAAGAAGACATATCAGAAGCCAAGAATGTAGCAATGTTAGCCACATCTTCAGGTGTACCACCACGACGCAAAGGAATCTTCTTGCACCATTCAGCCTTCACTTCTTCAGACAAAGCATCAGTCATAGCAGTCATGATGAAGCCCGGAGCAATAGCGTTAGCACGGATACCACGAGAGCCCAATTCTTGTGCGATAGATTTAGCCAAAGCAATCATACCAGCCTTAGAAGCAGAGTAGTTAGCCTGACCCGCATTACCATGAACACCTACTACAGATGCCATATTGATGATGCTACCTGCTTTCTGACGCATCATGATCGGAGTACATGCATGGATAAAGTTAAATGCAGACTTCAAGTTTACATTGATTACCATATCCCATTGTTGTTCGCTCATACGCATCATCAAACCGTCGCGAGTGATACCGGCATTATTTACCAGAATATCAATACGACCGAAGTCAGCATGAATGGCTTCAACAACCTTAGCAGTATCTTCAAAACTGGCTGCATTAGAAGCATACCCTTTAGCTTTTACACCCAAAGCCTCGATTTCTTTTGCAGTAGCTTCGGCATTTTCATCAATCACCAAGTCTGTAAACGCAATGTTTGCTCCTTCTTGAGCAAACTTCAAAGCGATTGCTTTACCAATACCACGAGCAGCACCCGTTACAATCGCTGTCTTTCCGTCTAATAATCCCATAATTATATCTATTTGGTTTATAATTTTTATATCGTAAGCATGAATGACTAAAGGGATTTCTTCCCCAAAGCTCCTAACACAAGTCTGGTTACATAGCGATCGCGCGTTTCATCATCCAAATTGGCACCTACATGCCCCCGAATGTAAGGAGTTTCTATGCCTTTCACACTATAGTGCAATATTTCAGCCGTCATATCTAAATCATCTATCTGAAAGACTCCTTTTTCCATTCCCTCACTCAGCACCTCTTTAAACAATCTAATTTCGCTCGCATCGAAACGCTTTCTTACTTTTTCAACACGCCATATGTCGCGAAAAAAATCTGCGCGCAAAGTTCCATTCCGGAAAACGACCTCCTTTACTACATCCAAATGCGTATAAATCATTTCGATTAACTTAGCGTCAGGAGAAATATCTTTCACTGTCACCCGTTTCATGGTGTCCAATAAGATATCCAACTCAGATTCAACAACAGCCATATAAATATCTTCTTTACTTTTAAAATAGGTATAAAGAGTCCTTCTACCTTTCTTAGAAGCTAGAGCGATATCGTTCATCGTGGTGTTTTCAACGCCCATCTTGGCAAATAACTGACGGGCCACATCCACTAATTTAGCTTTTGTCTTTGATACAACCATAAATAAAATTGCACATTGCTTATTATTTTGAGCAAAAGTAAGATATTTCCTTATATCTCACAAACAAAAACGACTTTTATTCGTGCCCGAAGAAAAAAAATGAAAAAAAATATTTTTTATTAATGCCTATAAATCAACTGTTTGAGAAATTATTAGAAAAAAAGTAGAAAAATAATCTGCATTTTGTTTGGTAGTTCGAAAAAAAGCCGTACCTTTGCACTCGTTAAACATCGCGGAGTGGAGCAGTTGGTAGCTCGTTGGGC
>Escalade_p1__coassemble_310_pt1 | contig 103468 bp, 85 predicted proteins | sample Escalade_p1__metabat2_low_PE_015 | metagenome-assembled genome bin Escalade_p1
CCTTCTATTTTAGCAGTATCCAGCACATCGTTCTGAATCATGATTGCACTCAGATGCTCATCGTATGCATGACGTTCGGCAGGTTGCATATTGTAATAGCGCAAGCGTTCGCGAGCCTCCGGCAGACCGGGCGCAGAATCATCTTGGCGAATCTCACCGGTCTTCAAATAAGAAATCCATTCTTCAAGCGGAGTACGGGCCACCTGATTAAATTCATTCACCCGAATCAGATAATATTCTGGAAAAATATCCTTGGGAGATTTACGGGTTATCACATCCCGCTCTTTCGTAGTAACCAATAATTCATCGTGCGTATGCACCCCTACAAACTTGGAATAGCCATGATACAAATAATCACTGCCCTTACCGATGTCAAAATACAGGATGCTGATAGAAATCACCTTCTTGACCTCTTGATAAGAACTACCCAAAGAGATATGTTCAGTCACCGCCTTAGCCACCCCATAGAGGATGCGCTCCAGGTAATAAATCTCTCGCGTGTTCTGCACCTCCACAATGATGATTTCCCCCTTGCTGTCCTTGGCCTTGATGTCCACCCGGTTGAATTTATCATCTGCAGTCAGCTGGTTACTTTCGCTTTCCAGCAACTCTATAATCGTGATTTTTTCACCTAACAGCACTGTCAGAAGTCCTTCAAGCACAGCAAAGTTAGCCTTATCCCGAAGCATACGCTTCATGGCCCAGTCGAAACGAATGTATCTTTCCTTTTCCATATTGTCCAGCATTACTTATACTACAAAAATAAGCAGATTATTTGTATTTAGCAATAGATGAGAAACTTGATTTTACAACCGAGCGGAAGAAAGACAAAAAAAGGGGAGTGCAGAAATCAGGCACTCCCCTTACGCTTACTATCATTCGAAGCAATGATTATTTCCAGCTCCAAGCATCCTTATCGTACGAAGCTTCTACTACCCGCTCGATAGAATCCGGCAGGTTGCAGAAGAAATCGATGCCTGTTTCCTGTTCCAGCTCGGCAATGCTCTTGCCATATACCTGGAAATCGCCGGCCGTCGGCTTCTTCGGCAACGTTTCGCTATGAGGTACCAGGAAACTGATGGCCTGATATTGTCCATCCTTTTCGGCCAAAATAGCCATATAGTAATAAGAGGGCACAAAAAGACCTTTCACCGTCTTGCCTTCTGCATCTGTTGTCGGGAATTTGCCGTCATTGGCTTTCACTGTACCAGTGAAGTTGGCCAACGGCTTGCTAAGGGTAGCTCCCTTGGTGATGTACACCTTGTCAAACGTACTACCCTGCGTAGCTCGTCCCCATGCCTGCACCTGCTCTTCCAACACTGCCCAATAATTTTGGTTGAAAACACCAATTTGCGGAGAAATATTAGTAAAGAAGAATGTCTGCTCATTAGCTTCCTTGCAATACACACGATCTTCACTGGCTGCAATATGCCCTTTATCAAAACCATCACTCTTATGGTCAGCTTCCTCTACACCACCCATGTTATTAAAATCATACTGAGGATCCCAGCCCCATGCATTGGTACGCTTCACTTTATCCAGAGCCGTATTTTTATCGAAACTGAAAGCCACCCAAGCGGCATGACGCAAAGCCACATTCCAGGAAGTAGCCAAATTCATGATATTCTGTCCTCCAAAGGAAACATAATGCTCACGATAGATACCATCAACTTCCTTAATAGCAGGAATTTCCAGATTCATAACTGACTTGTTACCAGAAACATAATCAATATTACAGTTTACATTCCAGCCGAGTGTAGTATCATCCATCACAAAATACTCTAAACCTACCGCATTATTGCGAATATAAGCTACGCGGAATTTTACATATTTTGTTTCCAAATGCTGTACATTGCGCACCCAATAAGATTGACCCTCTACTACGGGAATCGTAGTCTGCCAAGTGCCATCTACAGGCAAAGTAGTCATGGCACTCAACCCTTCAGCTACACCTTCCATAAATTCGCAATTACTACCAGTGAAAGCTTTATCTTTTATAAAGATGGGCGACTGAAATCCCTTTGGTTTTAACACACTAAATCCAAGAGCTGAATTTTCATAACCCTCCAAAGTTATGGTAGAAGCCCCTTCTACAGTTTGCTCAATATATCCGTTAGGCAATACTTTAGAATCACCATCCTTATCACAACTTGTCCAAGCTGAAAGAAGTGAAAAGGCTACAAAATAAACAAATAAATTATGTTTCTTCATGTTTTAATTATTCATATTTATTAGATGATAAAATAAGAAAGAACGGTTCACCGAACTAGGAGACAGATCCTACCCAGCAAAACCGTTCCTTCAAATATCAAACTATATTAAAAATTATCCACGCTGATTCAGAGAACCTTCTACATATTCAAACTTAGCATCACCAACCACCTTAAAGACAACTGTCCAGTCAGAGGTAGTTTTACCATCGTACACAGCAAAATTAATGGTAAATAACACATCCACACCATCCACCATCTTTGCATCAGGGTTGAAAGTTGGCAATATAGAAGACATTACCTCAATGAAATGTTCTTGCATCTTGGCTACAATTTCTTTATCTTCCATGTCTTTGTAACCATCGGGATATTGCTCCTTTGCCTTGGCTGCACGCCAGTCCATGTTACCCTGATAAGCTGAAGCACCGGTATAGTATTCATTATTGCCATAGGAAGTAACATAACCTTTACCCTTCTGAGTAATACCATTTGCCTGATCTACATGTTCCCAAACCCAATCAGTCATTGCCTGGAAATACTGAGTCGACAACGGCTGACCCTTACCTGCAGGAAGATCGATAACTACGCTCGGGTCATACACCCACTGACCATTATTCTTTACGAATTGGTCAACCACAGGAACCGCAGCTTCAGTTAATGTCCAATCAGTGCCATTGAATATACATTCCTTAGCTGCTACAGCTGCTGTTTCGCTGGCATAATAAGCCACCACCATTTTATCATCAACTTGAGCATACGGATAGTTGTTTTTCAAATAAGTAGGCAGAACCTGTGCAGGAGCCTTGAGATAGCCTACTCCTAGAGAAGCATAAGCAGCAGGTTGCATCACGTCTAATTTTACATCCTCAATAGCATGTTTTGACCAAGAAGAGCCATCATACACATATAAGCCTGTGCGATTACAACCATAAGCCAAACGCGTAGCAGCCTTAGGTGCCAAAGCTGCATAGTCTGTAGAAATCATAACCGTAACCTGGTCAATATTACCGAAGTTCAAAGCCTCATCAATGGTAAAGTAAGGCAATACCGCATTATCTGGTATTTCGATAGCCGGAGAAACCAGAACGGTTTCAGCTGCATAATTCACTTTATTCTTCTGAGCTGAAGCTATCCAACCATATACTTTATCATTCGTCCATACCTTATCCAAACCACCCAAGTTAATGTCATTCACTGTAAAGCCAGCTTCATCACCGCAAAGGGTGTTGGCAAACAAAGTAGCTTTAGCAACCTTGTCATCAGCATAGCAGCCAAATGAATATTTAGCTTCGTTATCCTTATTGACATAATAGTTCAGTTTGATTGTTTTTTTCAGATCCACATTTGTAATATGAAGCCATTCCTGGAATTTATCAGAAATAACCCAAACGAACCCTTCATTGCCTACTTCTTGAGCCGTATTAAAGCTGTCAAAAGTACCCTTCAGATATAAGTAACGACCCTTAGCATCCTTTAGGTAATATCCACCTTCAGCAGTTTCTACCGTAATGGCATGGGGCGCAGCTGTAGCTGCAATAGTTCCTTGGGCAACTTCTGTTACTATAGCCGGAGCATAACCATAAGCCTTATCCTCGGGTAGAGCACCCAGCACATTATACTTACCTTCATGATTTACTGACACAAAGAGGTACTCACCGGCACCAGGAAATCCGTTTTTACCCAAGTAAATTTTCTTATAAGAACCATCTTTCTGCTTTGCAAAACACAAGATATCCAAATAAGGGGTAGTCAACACTTTATAGTTTTTCAATTCCCATTTACCACATTTTTCAGCTGTACTGGTATATTTAAATCCAATATTAACCGTCATTCCCTTGTATTCAGACAAGTTGACAGGCCCTACATTGACATAATTCCAGCTATTACCGGCTGCGCGTACAGGCAGACTGATTTCCTTCCAAGTAGGATCGGCAGTTTGTCCACCGCCTCCCACACTCGGTTCTGTTTCAGAAAAAGCATAATCTACCATGACTATATCACCAGAAACAGCATTGGGCATAGCCGTTTTCAGAATTTTTCCAATACGGTTTTCTGTTTTAGGAGAAAGGTACGGAGCTTTTACTACCTGTCCCCAAACACTTTCATAATCGGCATCGGTCAAGGTATAGTTTTTGGCAGCAGCGATAGCAGTAACATAAGCCGGTTCACCCACCAACTTGTTATAAGTCAACTTAACAGCTGATTTATTATCCGCCATAGGATAAGTAGCAGATAAAAAAGCAGGAGCATACTTGGCTGCTGTAATTTTATCCGTAAAATACTTATTGCTAGTCAACTTAGCCAACTCATCGGCCACACCGTCAGCTTCCGCTAAAGCCTTGTTGGTTTTATTCGTAGCAATGGTCTTATAATCAGCATCCGTCAATGTGTATTCAATCTTTTTCACATCCGTTGCTCCAGGACGATCCACGAAGCCGTCCAACTTATCTTCGTTCCAATCATCACCACAGCTTGCCAAAACTAGCAACGCTGCAGAAGCATATAACCAATTATTTAATTTCATAATTTACTTTTCTTTTAGAAGTTTACTTTCAATTTCAACGAGTAAGTACGTCCAAAGGCATAGAACACACGATATGCACTGTCCCAAGTTCCTGTACCACCATCATAAGCATCAACAATATACTTATAGTCCAGTAAGTTATTCACATTACCATAAAGCGTAGCATTGCACTTGCCGATTTTGAAACGATAGCTGGCATTCAAATCGAATTGGCCACCAGACGGCACTCTCCAAGGATCAGACACTTCCAGTGTTTGTCCAGCAATAATTGCATTCGAAGACAATTGATAGTCAGCATAGAGATTGCCAGCATAAGTATAATCCAAACCTACGCGCAAGTCACGGTTTACCTTCACATTCACACCTACTGCAGCTGTTGTCTGTGCAGAACCACCTACTTTTACACCTTTCTGATTCAACGTAAATTTTGTATGGTCAGGAGCACCAATACCCGATGCAATCTTTCCTTGCAAGTTAGCCAACGGATCACCTGCTGAATTGTAGAAATAGCCGGTAGCGTTGCTATCCCATTGCCAGTCACCCATAGAAAGCATACCTGTTACTTCCAACCATTGAAGCGGTTTGAATTTCATATCCAGTTCAACACCCATGTGGCGAGCACTAACACCTGCCATATTTAACATATAGCGATCTGTTTCACCATTTGCTCCGGTGTATTCACCTGTTTTAGTAGTCGTTTTATCCAGCCACTTTGTAAAATAAGCATTCAAGTTGGCACTGAAAATGCGACTTTTGAAGCCATAACCTAATTCAGCTGAGAAAATCTTTTCATTAATAGCATCCGGATTAGTTTCATTGCTGGTAGTACTATTCAAGAAAGCACCTCCTGAGAAGAACGGAGCACGACTAATATAACCTATATTAAAGAATACGTTATGATTAGCATTCAGGTTATAATTGGCACCTCCCTTTACAGTAAATCCTAAGAAATTCAACGTTTCACTCTTAGCATGTTCTTTGTCGTAGTAGAAACGGTCATAACGCCAGTAACCTGTATTGCTCAATGAACCTGCTACAAAAGCAGCCAATTTATCTTTATTGAATTCAGCCTGGAAGAAAGCACCTTCGCTCATTACATGGCCATCATAGTCACGATAAACCACATCGCCTACCCCCAACTTTTCATATTTCCAAGCCTGATCAGCAGCAGCAGCATTCATAGCCGGCTTTACACGACCACGATAATAAGAGTCTACATAATACTCACCGTTATAAAGGTCAGTAATTTCATTCGTATGGATTCCTTTATAATAACGGAAGTCCACACCACCATAAAAGTCAACATACTGTCCAATCTTCGTAGTATATGTAGAAAGTAAGCCATACCAACGATGAGAGTTCTTTGATTTTGACATCACCATCACCGAACCATCCTGGCTCTGTTCATTCAGTTCCTGAATTTTATCATAGGCAAAAGTACCATCTGCATTACGGAATTTGGTATTCAACAAACCATTCGTAGTTCCGTACCAATTATTAGAATCGTCACTGGTACGACCCAATCCCTTATTACCGCCACCTTCGCCAATCGATACATAAAGAGCTGTGCTGAGCGAAGATTTCACATTAATCTGCCACTGATGATTCAAGCTTATTTGCGGCTTATGATAGAAGTTCTTAGCAGAAGTCTTACGTTCACCATTCTTACCGAAACCATAGGTTGCGTTATAGCGATACTGATCGCCGTCAGGCATGTATTTACGAACCTGCTGCCAACCTTCAATACTCAAGCCATCGTAATTGGAACGTTGATTGTGCCACTGCGGAGCACCAAAACCTGTCAACGACAAGGTATGATTATCCCCAATTTGCTTTGACACATTTACAAACCAGTTATATCCCTCAAACTCAGTACCCTGAATATATCCATCACCCCAGCGCTTACCGCCCAAAACTGTAAAGGCCCATCCACTCTTAGTCAAACCGGATGAAACATTGAACATGATATTATTCATACCGTCATTACCCATACCATAAGAGATGCTACCACCTTTCTTCTGGTCAATAGTACGAGTCACAATATTAATGGTACCACCCACGGAAGGAGAAGATACCTTAGAAGCGCCCAAACCGCGCTGTGTCTGCATAGAACGAGTCACATCCGACAAGCCGGCCCAGTTGCTCCAATAAACGCCACCCCATTCCATATCATTTACCGGAACACCGTTTACCATCACACCTATATTAGCCGCCTGGAAACCACGCATATTAATTTTAGAGTCACCAAATCCACCACCATTCTTAGTAGCATAAACACCCGGAGTAGATTTCAACACTTCAGGAAATTCCTGCGTACCCAATTTTTCTTCAATAAAGACAGGATCTACCGTAGACAAAGCCACCGGAGTTTTACGAACAACAGCCACGGATGAAGTAATCACCACATCTTTCAAAAGCACGGCGTCTGTTTTCATCTTAATAACGCCCAAATCGACAGAGACACCTTTTTTATCAATACTCTTTTTCAAGTCCTTGTAGCCAATATACTTGAAGACCAATGTAGCACCAGCTTTAACCTGTTGCTTGAAGTAACCGTCAATGTCGGTCACTGTACCTTGCGAAGTACCTTCTACCATAACGGCAGCACCCACCAGAGGTTCACCTGTCTCTGCATCGACAAGCTGACCTTTCACTGTAGTCTGTGCAAAAGCCACGGTACTGAATACCGACAGCACAGTCACTAACAGGAATTGAATTAGATGTTTTCTCATAAGTCAGTTTTTTGTTAAACTTAATGTTTATTAATTATTAAAATCTGTTTTAATGATGCAAAGATACTAAAAAAAAGCAATTGGACATTACATTCCCATAACGTTTTTAAAGAAAATCCCAAGAATAAAGGTTTCCTGCTGCCATTATGACAACGGCAAGACAAAAAACAAACAGTTTGGCAATCACGATGAAGTATTTCTCCATGGACAGAGCCGCCTCAATCCATGGAAAAAATTTTGTAAAGCTATTGTTTCCGGAGCCGAATCCACGGAGAAAATTTCAGAAAGCTGCAGCAAAAAAAACGGGAACCTACAGGTAGAAATATAGAAACCTACAGGTAAAATGCTCAAAACAGGCAGGAAATAAAAACAACTGAAAACTATCCGAAGCCACCCAAAAACTGACAACCTACACATCCATATTCCGTGTGTTTCACCCTTCACCGCATGTAATGCAACAGGTACCACCCTTCACCTTTCACCCTTCACCCACTAATACTCAGGGTGAAAGAGGTGAAGGGTTCAACACACCGTATAAAATCAGACAAAGAAGGCGCACCCAATATGGATGCGCCTTCATAATATGCGACTGCGGAACCCTGGGTTCGCAGGGTTATTGCAGGTCTAAGCTATGAAATACCGGTGTCAGGATGAAGGTAAATGCATAGTCGGCATACGGCACCTGATATTGCTTCAGCGGCCAAGCGCCCCAACTGTTGACGCAACCCAATCCCATCTGAACCTTGTCTATACTGAGGTTAGTAAGGTCTGCCTGCAGCACTTCAGGAGAGTGACGCTGATCTTTCTGCCAACCGTCATCTAATGAATCTATGGTGTAGTGCAGTGCAGAAGCCGAGAAAGGAGCTTCAGCTACCACCTGCAGACCACGGCCGCCGGCATTGAGCTGTTTCCACCAACGGATATCGGTCTTGTTTCCATTTTCCTGCGGACGGATGTATGAGTAGAACTGTTCATCCACGCTCTGACGATAGATACCCAGATCAGTAGCATGATTACGGTCAATGTAGTTTTCTACCGGACCACGGCCATAAAATTCTACAGTACCGAAGGTTTTAGGCATCTGCATCTGCATACCAAAGCGGAACATCGGAGCCACTTTAGCACCTTCAGTAGCATCTAATTCTTGGGTCACCTTCACAGCCCCCTGGTTATTGACAACATAAGTCAAATGAAGCTGAGATGATACCTCTTTCATTTCATAGTCAGCACGCACTACTACCTGCCCGTCGGCATTTTCCCATTTCAGAGAAGTCAGCTTAATTTCCGGACTCCGCCATACAGCAAATTTCTGCTGCAAACCAGCACCCATATCATTATCTGTCGGAGCACGCCAAAAGTTCGGGGTCAGGGCAGCACCTTCTTTCATCATTTCCAGACCTGCTACTGCATAGCGTGTCAGATAACCCGTCTGCTTGCTGAACTCCAGCGTAAAATCACCTCCACTCACAATAAGATAGTTTTGGTCATTATCCTTTACCTGCGGCTCAACAACAGCCGTATTGCTTTCAACTACATTCTTCAGTTCCATAGTAGGAGCTTGATAAGGATTCAGTACCAACTGTTCTTTGGCTACGATATGACCTGCAGGGAGCAAGCCTTCGCGTTGCTTCAAACGGTAAGTCACATTGAGCAGACCTTCCTGACAAGTACATACCTTTCCTAAATCAAGAGTTAGTTTGGCACGTTGTTGTGGAGCCACATTAAGGACATCTATGCGACCATTGCGCACCACACGGCCACCTGCCAGCACTTCCCATTCCAGATAATAAGCTGAGAGATCACGGAAGAAGTTTTCGTTATAGATTTCAATCTCCCCTTTCTTAATATCCACCGGCTTCGTCCAAATGTTCTGGTAATAGTAAGCCACCTCATAAGTATGCGGATTAGGTTTACGGTCAGGACTAATAAGGCCATTATTACAGAAATTGTTGTCTGAAGCATCGAAACGGTTAAAGTCACCGCCGTAAGCATAGATAGACACTCCATTTTTCCCCTTCCAGCGGATAGACTGATCTACAAAGTCCCAAATAAAGCCACCCTGCAGGCTAGGATACTGGCGAATCAAATCCCAGTATTCTTTAAAACCACCCTGAGAGTTACCCATGGCATGCGCATATTCACACTGAATAAGCGGAATCTTGATATCACGGCGCTGGGCATATTTCTCCATGGTTTGATAGCTAGCATACATAGGACAGTATACATCAGTAAATTCTTCGTTACCATGCGCCTGTTCGTACTGTACTGGGCGGCTTGGATCTTCTGTCTTCACCCAATGATAAGCTTTCTCGAAATTCGGTCCGAAGCCGGCTTCATTACCAAGCGACCAGAAGATGATACTGGGATGATTGAATCCACGCTGCACATTACGCTGGTTACGTTCCAGATGAGCCTTCAAGTAATCATTACGTTTAGCCAAAGTTTCTTCCTCATATCCCATACCATGTGATTCAAGGTTCGCCTCAGCTACTACATAAAGACCATACTGATCGCACAGGTCATACCACAAGTTATCGTCGGGATAATGACAAGTACGCACCGCATTGATATTGAATTTCTTCATCAGCAGAATATCCTGAATCATCCGTTCGCGCGATACTACATAACCTCCATCGGGATCGAGTTCATGCCGGTTGGCTCCCTTAAAGAGCACAGGCTGACCGTTAACCAAAATCTGGCCATGCTTCTGCTCTACCTTACGAAAACCTACCTTCACCGGAATCACTTCCTTTCCTCCCTGCAAAGTGGCACGCAATGTATAGAGATACGGTGTTTCAGCCGTCCACTTATGTGGATTTTCCACATTCAGCACCGTAGTGCCGCTTCCCTTAGCCATAGCTTGAGCCACAGGCTGTCCGGATGCATCGAGCAGTTCCAACTGAACAGCTGCGCTACCTTTCAACTTCAGATTAACTGCCAGCGTACCGTTTTGATACTGGGCATCCAAGTCGGGGGTTACCCGGATATCCTGAATACGTTTCTTATCGCGTGCATAGAAATAGCAATCACGTCCCACCCCGGTAAAACGGAAAAAGTCCTGATCTTCGAGATAAGTACCATCACACCAGCGGAACACTTGGAAAGCTACTAGATTCTTCTGACCCGGTTTGAGATAAGGAGTCAAATCAAATTCTGCCTCCAGCTTGCTGTCTTCACTATAACCCACATAACGTCCGTTGACCCATAAATACATATTGGAAGTCACCGAACCGAAATGAGCGATGATATCCTTACCCTTCCAAGAAGCCGGAATCACAAATTCTCGACGGTAAGAACCTACATAGTTCCCATCTTCAGGCACCAAAGGAGGATTGTTTTTAAACTGATTTCGCCAGGCATACCCTGTATTCACATAAATAGGATCACCATAACCATTGAGTTCCCACAGAGCGGGTACTTGCAGATCATCCCAGCCTTTATCATTAAAGCCCACTTTCCAAAAGTCTGTGGGACGGGAAGCTACGTTCTTTACCCAGAAGAACTTCCAGGTACCGTTCATGGTCATATAATTGGATGAACTCTTACGGCAACCCTTCATGGCTGCATCCAACGATTCGTACGCAAAATAATGTGTATGCATCGGAGTACGGTTCACGGCATTTACCTCAGGATCCTGCCACTCCTTGAAAGACTGCGCACTGCCACCTACGGCCAAAGCTGCGAACAAACCTGTTAAAAGTTGTTTTTTCATGGTTTAACTTTTATCTTATAGAGATTGATTAGATATAATTTCGGTACAAACATACAGAAAAAGAATTGTTTTCTCAAATTAAGCCTTAATTTTGCGGTATAATTCATGTATTTTTCTTATTTCCTTTCAATAATATGGCTGGTATCTATCTACATATTCCGTTTTGTAAAATCCGTTGCATTTACTGTGATTTTTATTCTACTACCCGTAGTGAATGGGTGCAACCCTATGTAGAAGCTCTTTGCACAGAGCTACATATGCGCAAGGATTACCTAAAAGGAGAACCTGTACGCACGCTGTATTTTGGCGGAGGTACTCCCTCTCAACTGAAACAGGAGCATTTCGAGCAGATTTTCCACACCTTGCAGGAAGTATATGATTTGAGTCTGTGTGAGGAGGTAACAATAGAGGCTAACCCAGACGACTTAACGGAGGATTATACAGCCATGCTGGCATCGCTGCCTTTCAACCGACTGAGCATGGGCATCCAGACATTTCACGAAGACACCTTGCGACTGCTGAAAAGACGACATACTGCCCAACAGGCCATCGACGCCATTGCCCACTGCCGCGCTCACGGATTCCAGAATATAAGCATTGACCTCATCTACGGATTGCCAGGCGAAACCGATCAGCGGTGGGCGGAGGACCTGCATCAAGCCATCGCCTTGAAGGTAGAACATATCTCTGCCTATCATCTCATCTATGAAGAAGGCACCGCACTGGACCGACTGCGCAAACAGCACCAAGTGAAGGAGGTCGATGAAGACAGTAGCCTGCGTTTTTTCACCCTGCTCATGAACCAACTTAGGGAAGCAGGCTACGAACATTATGAAATCTCTAACTTCTGCCGTCCCGGATATCATTCACGCCATAATTCTTCTTACTGGCAAGGCATTCCGTATTTGGGTTGTGGCCCATCAGCTCACTCTTTCAACCTGGAAAGCCGAGAATGGAATGTACCCTCGCTTTCGCGTTACCTCCAAGGCATCCGGCAAGGACAACGCAATTTTGAAATAGAAAAACTTGATCTGAATACCAGGTACAACGAATATGTAATGACATCGCTCCGCACCAGCCAAGGAATCAGCCTGTCTTACCTACACCAGAATTTTGGAACAGAACTGGCCCATTACTGTCAACAATTAGCCAATCCATATCTTCTACAGAACAAATTGAAAATAGAAAATGATGCTTTAAAACTCACTCCATCCGGCATATTCATTTCTGATAGCATTATGTCAGATCTTATGATGGTAGATGAATAAAAAGTAGGAAATTGATTTATATCAAGAAATCGTGCACGTACACGCACATTTCTTCTCTTTCATTTTCTAAACTAAAAGTTGCACCGTACCTTTGCATCAGAAAAAAGAAACAAACACAAATACAAATACAGCTTTTCAATAGGTATTATATAATAAAAGGTAAGAAAAACAGATTGTTTTTAGGAGTTTTTTATAGCATACAGTTTATTTAGGTGTTTAAAATCGTTTAGTTAGAGCTTGTAAAAAGGTTGACTTTGAAATTTGATAGTAATTAGAGATGATGGAAAGGCTATCTGGAGGGATCCAGGTGCCTTTTTTTAGCTTTAAAAGATAGTTAAAATGATTTTTTTTCATACCTTTGTAGTCGAAGAAAAAAACAAAAAAAACACTCCAATCTAAAATTCATGAAAAAAAGTCATCTTATTACCCTATTCTTTTGGATACTAACAGCTACAAATCTGACAAACTGCTACTGCCAAGATTTAAAACTTCGCTTGCAGACCCGCATGGGATATTTATGGAATGACCAAGATCACGGAAAAGCTTCATGCGAACTACTCAGCGTGGCCATCGACGGCAGCATCACCCCTGAGTTTACGTTTTCTGCTTTCCAACATCTCAACCGTTTTGACCGTGCCACCAAAGATAATCCACTAGCAGCGACTGACTGGCTATATCTAAGCTGGCGCCGAAAAAACATCCAACTTTCGGCTGGTAAACAGATGCTTGAATATGGAGGACAGGAATATGATGCAGCACCAATTGATCTCTATGGCACAGGTGTCTACTATAATAATTTTGAAATGGCATTTGCCTATTCTTTCAATGCATCCTATTGGATAGGACAACACAAACTTACAGCTCAGGTAGCCGAAATTCCCATTCCGAACGAACACAATGACGTAGCCGTCAGCCTGAGCTGGCGCGGAAAGATGAACTGGTATGAAGCTAAGCATTCGGTCAATGCCATTGGCCAAGGCAGTCAGCGTCCGGTATTATCGAACGTAGTACTAGGCAATATCTTCCACTTCCGCCGCGCCAATTTCTACCTAGATTTAATTAACCGATGGAATAAAGCCTCGGTACGTCTCTTCCAAGATTTCTCCATCGTGGCCTGCGCCAATATACAAGCTACCCCCTGGATGAATGTGCGATTGAAGTACAACTACGACTACAATGAGCATATAGCCGACCGCCTCTGCCCTACCGGTACTCACCAATCACAATACCTGGGGGCACTGGAATTCTTCCCTCTGAAAGATGACCGGATACGCCTACATATAAGTTGCAAACACAATCAACATACCTACATCAGCACAGGGTTTACCTGGCGGATTTACGCTCCTAAGATTTCTCTGAAGAAATCCAAGGATGCATAACTCCGATGAAAAAAGTTATGCACCCTGTAAATAACAAACAGGATGCATAACTCATCAAAATAACAATTTTATCTTTATCGGATGGTCACCATAGTAGCTCCAAACCCATACTCCTGGAAAGAAGCATCCTGTGCCTTACAAGTGGGGTAACGGCGTTTCAACTCATCGAGCACTGCCTTGCGCAACACTCCGTCTCCCTTACCGTGAATAAACACAATCCGCTGCTCGCGCTTATTCTTATACTGATTCATCACCTCCCGAAACTTATCCAGCTGGTACTGCAACATCTCACTGTTGCTCATGCCACGCGTATCATCCAACAATTCTCCAATATGCAGATCCACCTCAAGGATGCCGTTACGCACTCCATTGCGTTTAACCAACGTCTGCGGCTTCTGCTTTGCATCCGGCTGTTGCTTCTGCATCAGTGCTTGCTGCAATTCTTCTGCCGATACAAATACCTGGCGGGCCACTTGATCATCCTTCACCACCTCATACATCAATGCTGGGGTCTCAAAGAAGTCTGTATGCTGGAATGTATGCAATTTATAGAATTTCACTACATCAATGCGCAGTTCCGTACTCACAGCCGGCTTCAACTGGAAGGTGCGCTGATCCTTAAAGGCGGTCAACTGCACAGCCACCCTCTCACGGTCGTTAAGCGTACTTTTTTCAAACTCTTCGAGCTGCAATTTGGTATTCGGTTCTACCAAACCATGCGAACGTACCGTCCAAGACTTTCCTTCGGCACTCAGGTAAGTATAATACAGATAGTAATTACTATCGTTCACCAGATAGGTTTCAAATGGTGTAGTACTCACTGCCTTAATATCCACCGGCACAAAAGCTAGATACACATTCAGCACATCTCCCCCCTTGATTTCAGGCTGTCGATACACTGAAATCTGCGGTTTTTCAACCCGGCGAAGCGGCCCTTCTGACTCACTGCCACCCCAAGGCATAGCCGGAGCTGACGAACGAGCTGGCTGTTCCTCCACTTTTTTACGCTGAGCAGCAGCCTTGGCAGCCGGCGTAGGAATATTATAATCATCGGTTTCTATCACTACACACTCACGCACAGACATGGGGATATCAAAACCATCCTCGTCTTCCACCAGCACAATATCCTTGCCACGGAACCCTGTTACTACACCGCCCCCCACTTCACTCAGGAAACGGACTTTATCTCCTATTTTCATACGATGTATTTTTTATGGCAAAGATAAACAGAAAAGCCGGTTTCCCTCTTTAAAACGCATTAAAAAAAACATTTTTCTACCATTTCATGCGAATAAACATTACCTTTGTACTAAAATTGAATTAGTATGAAAATAAACCCGAAACATATACACATCAGCGAATTTACTTATCCGCTGCCAGAGGAACGCATAGCCAAGTTCCCGCTCCCCGTACGCGACCAGTCCAAACTGCTTATCTACCGCCATGGAGAGGTCACAGAAGACAGCTTTACTTCCCTGCCCGACTACCTGCCGGCTGGCAGCCTGATGATTTTCAACAATACAAAGGTCATCCAGGCACGACTTCATTTCCGTAAGGAAACCGGAGCATTAATTGAGGTGTTTTGTCTGGAACCCATCCAACCGAATGACTATGCCCTCAACTTTCAGCAGACAGAACATTCTGCCTGGCTGTGCATGATAGGCAATCTGAAAAAATGGAAAGAAGGACCGTTAAAACGCGAAATGACGGTGAAGGGACGTAATCTGACCCTAACTGCTGAACGGAGTGTATGCCACGGCACTAGCCACTGGGTGGACTTCCATTGGGATAATCCCGAAGTGACCTTCGCTGATATTTTGGAAGTCTTTGGCGAATTGCCTATTCCACCCTATCTGAACCGGGAAACGCAGGAAAGTGACAAGGAAACGTATCAGACTGTATATTCTAAAATCAAAGGATCGGTGGCAGCACCTACAGCAGGGCTTCACTTTACACCGCGGGTATTGGAGGCTTTGCAGCAAAAAGGAGTGGAGCTGGAAGAGCTGACCTTGCATGTAGGAGCCGGTACTTTCAAACCGGTGAAGAGCGAGGAGATTGAGGGACACGAAATGCACACAGAATATATTTCAGTGTCACTGAACACGTTGCGAAAATTGCTGGCTCATAACGGTGAAGCGGTAGCAGTGGGCACGACCTCTGTACGTACCCTGGAAAGTTTGTATCACATCGGACTGACGTTGCTGAAGAAACCCAATGCCACCGAAGAGGAATTGCCCGTACGCCAATGGCAACCTTACGAATTGTCTGAAGAAGAAAATCAAATACCAGCTACAGAAGCTCTGCAAGCCATTATACGGTATTTGGAAAGTCATCACATGGAAACCTTGCACACCAGTACCCAAATTATCATTGCTCCTGGATATACCTACCACATCGTGAAAAAGATGGTAACAAACTTCCACCAGCCGCAAAGCACACTGCTGCTCCTGGTTTCTGCATTTGTTCAAGGAGACTGGCACACAATCTATGACTATGCACTGAATCATGATTTCCGTTTCTTAAGTTACGGAGACTCATCGCTATTGATCCCTTGATTTTTTAATTCGCGGTTAACTATGACACAAAAAGATAATCAGAAAGAAATGTTCCCGATAGTAGATGAACAAGGTAATATTACCGGTGCAGCGACTAGAGGTGAATGCCACAACGGAAGCAAACTGCTGCACCCGGTGGTGCATCTGCATGTTTTTAATGCAGACGGTGAACTGTATCTGCAGAAAAGACCTTCTTGGAAGGATATTCAACCCGGCAAGTGGGATACGGCTGTAGGCGGACATGTGGATTTAGGCGAAAGTGTAGATATGGCCCTCCGACGTGAGGTGCGCGAGGAACTGGGTATCACAGATTTCACTCCTGAATCAGTCAAAACGTATGTCTTCGAATCGGAGCGCGAACGGGAACTGGTCTTTGTACACAAGACGGTGTACAATGGTACCATTACCCCCAGCGACGAACTGGACGGCGGACGCTTCTGGTCACTGGAGGAGATCCGCCACAATATAGGCCTAGGAGTGTTTACACCAAATTTTGAGAATGAATATGCCCTGATTCTACCAAACGAGGCCTCCTAAGGGCTGCTTGATAATACACTACTGCATCATGAATATCATTAAAATAGAATCTTTGCAGCACCCGGGAGTGGAAGTTTTCAGCACCTTGACGGAAGCACAACTGCGTAATCGTCTGGAACCCGATAAGGGAGTGTTTATTGCCGAAAGTCCCAAGGTGATTCAAGTGGCACTGCAGGCAGGCTATGAGCCTTTAGCGATGCTCTGTGAACCCAGACACATCACTGGAGATGCGGCTCCGCTACTGGCACAGTGTGGCAATATGCCGGTGTATACGGGTAGTCGCGAACTACTGTCTTCTCTGACGGGTTATACACTGACCCGAGGAGTACTGTGTGCCATGCGACGTCCACAACCTCCAACTGTAGAGGAAATATGCCGGAATGCCCGCCATGTGGTGATCATCGATGGGGTGGTTGATACCACGAATATTGGAGCCATCTTCCGCTCGGCAGCCGCCTTAGGTATTGATGCCGTGCTGCTTACCACAAACTCGTGTGATCCGCTGAACCGACGGGCAGTACGGGTCTCTATGGGTTCTGTATTTCTAGTACCTTGGACCTGGGTGGACGAAGACTTCACTCCACTACGTCAACTAGGCTTCAAGACGGTAGCCATGGCGCTGACTGATCGCTCAGTGTCCATTGATCATCCGTTATTAAAATCAGAACCGCGACTAGCTATCATCATGGGAACAGAAGGCGACGGGTTGCCGCAGGAAACCATTGCAAAAGCAGATTATGTGGCCCGCATCCCTATGTCGCATCAGGTTGACTCACTCAATGTAGCTGCTGCCGCGGCTGTAGCATTTTGGGAACTGACAAAATAAAAAAATAAAGGAGGTTTAAGAATGATAAAGAAACAATTAGCTATATTCACTACTACCTTGCTCCTGCTGACAGGATGCGGCTCTGTACCGGTCACCGGAAGAAAACAAGTCCTGCTGGTATCCGATCAGGAAGTACTATCTAGCAGTCTGACCCAATACAAAGATTACATTAAATCAGCCCCCCGATCTACATCTAAAACAAAATCGGCCATGGTAACCCGGGTAGGCAAACGCATAGCAGCTGCCACAGAGCAGTATCTGCGCAGCCACGGACTAGCTGACGAAATTAAGAACTTTGCTTGGGAATTCAACCTGGTGAAAGATAATCAAATCAATGCTTTCTGCATGCCGGGCGGAAAGATTGTGGTGTATGAAGGCTTGATGAAACTCGTCACCTCGGACGATGAACTGGCTGTAGTAATTGGGCACGAAGTGGCACATGCAGTAGCCAAACACAGTAATGAACGCATGAGCCAGCAGATACTGACTCAATATGGTGCCCAGATACTGAACCAGAGTCTCTCACAGAAGAGTGCAGCCATTCAGGCCATTGCCAACAATGTGTACGGTATCGGTGCCCAGTACGGCATGATGCTGCCATTCTCGCGCAAACATGAGTCGGAAGCTGACTATATGGGGCTTATCTTCATGACCATAGCTGGCTATAATCCCGACGTAGCGACAGGCTTTTGGCAAAAAATGTCGGCAGGCGGCGGAAGCAGTGTACCGGAATTTATGAGTACACACCCTAGCGATGCTACCCGTATCAAAAATATCCAGGCAGCCTTACCTTCCATTAAGGCTGAATATGGAGGCAAATCATCGGGTGTACGCACGATGACACTGAAAGAATTAAAACATAGAACAAATTAAGAACAAAATGGCAGATAATTATCTGGAAAAACAAATGGAGGCGTACGAAGCACGAAAAGCTGCTTGGGAACGCCAAAAGAAGTTTAAGAAGAAAAACGCATCAACGACTATGGCAGAGGATTCGAAAGCAGCACCTAGCTGTGTGGATTGCGGCACACAAAACTGCAAATTCAAAGATCGCACCTATCCTCCGTTCTGCCCTACTACCCACCTGCAAGAAGAAGACTGGCAGTGGGCAGTGCAACGCTATAATGAAGAACGAAACCATGACATTATGGTGGCCAGTGCGGAAGTGGAGTTTGAAGGATACTGTCAGTGGACACGCGTGGAAGAAATCATGCAGTTTGCCCGTAAAATCCAAGCACATAAGATTGGTATAGCCAATTGCATCGGACTGCAGCAGGAAGCTCATATCTTTGCTAAAATATTACTTGCCAACAATTTTGAGCCTTATTCAGTCATCTGCAAAGTGGGTGGAAAAGCTAAATCTGCATTAGGGATCCCGCAGCAATGTGAATCCATCGGAGCAGCCATGTGCAATCCCATTCTCCAGGCACGGCTACTGAATGAGGCACACACAGACTTGAATGTGGTCATCGGACTCTGCGTTGGACATGACAGTTTATTTTATAAATACAGTGATACCTATGTCACGACTCTGATTACCAAGGACCGTGTCACCGGCCATAATCCGGCTGCTGCCCTTTATACAGCTCATTCTTATTACAAGAAAAAACTGCTGTAAGCAAGATGCAGTGATTGCAACAAATAGTTTGAGTAAGATTTCTGGTTCAACAAAATACAGTAAAAACGGATATAGTAAGATGTTTCATACCTTTCTCACGGATATTTCAGGGATAGAATGCCCACGGCTCTTCACCTACCCTTTCTGCTATACACCTCATCCACTCAGTGTACTAGCAGCCAAACAAGTACAGCAGTACTTGCAGACACAAACCGTATGGGAAAAGGAACTGGCACAAGGAAAGATGTTCGGTGTGCTAGTGGTAAAAAACACTTCAGGCGAAATTGGTTTTCTAGCGGCTTTTTCAGGTATCTTAGCCGGCCGAAACCATCATCCTTATTTCGTGCCGCCCGTCTATGACTTGCTGCAACCTGACGGCTTCTTTAAACTGGAAGAACAAGCTATCTCTCAGCTGAACAGCCGCATCCATTCTTTGGAGGAGGAGGCAGAATATCTCACATTAAAGCAACAAGTAGCCAAACTAAAAGAAGAAGCTCAAGAAGCCTTATTGGCCGCAAAACAAGCCATGAAAGTAGCCAAACTGCAACGGGATGCCGCCCGAAGTCAGGAAATAAGCGAAGCACAACAACAGGCTATGATTCATGAAAGTCAGTTCCAAAAAGCTGAATATAAGCGATTGGAAAAGAGCTGGCAACAAAGGATTTTATCCGCCAGCCAAGCGCTGAAAGAGCGAGAGTCGGCCATCAACCAATGGAAAGATGAACGGAAACAGCGATCGGCGGCTCTGCAGCAACGGCTGTTCGAACAATTCGACTTGCTGAATGCCAAAGGAGAAAGAAAGAATCTCTGTATTATCTTTGAACAGACAGTACACCGGACCCCTCCTGCAGGAGCTGGCGAATGCGCTGCTCCTAAGCTGTTGCAATATGCTTATCTGCAAGGCTATCAACCGCTAGCTATGGCGGAATTTTGGTGGGGTAATTCCCCAAAAACGGAAATCAGACAGCATGGCTTGTTTTATCCCTCCTGCCAGGGTAAATGTGCTCCTATTCTCAGCCATATGCTGCAAGGACTGGAAGTGGAGCCTAATCCTCTACAACAAAAGATGCAGCAAGCTGCTCAAAAACCATTGGAAATACTCTATGAAGATGAATGGATAGTAGCGGTCAACAAACCAACTGGCATGCTTTCGGTTCCTGGCAAAGAAGACTGCCGCTCGGTATACGATTTCATGCACGAACGATATCCAGACAGTGACAGTCCTCTGATTGTACACCGCCTCGACATGGATACTTCAGGCGTTCTGCTCATTGCTAAAACCAAACAGATGCACCAGACTCTTCAGAAGCTGTTTCACCTGCAACAAATCAGTAAACGTTATGTGGCACTGGTAGAAGGAAGGGTGAAAGAAAGCCAAGGCATAATAGAGCTGCCTTTAATACCCGACTTACTAGATCGCCCACGCCAAAAAGTAGACAAGGTACACGGCAAAAAAGCCATAAGCCGGTATGAAGTAATAGAAAGAACACCCGAGCATACACGCCTGGCACTGTATCCACTGACTGGACGCACCCACCAACTGCGGGTACATACTGCCCACCCCTACGGACTCCACTGTCCGATAGTAGGCGATGCCTTATACGGCACCGCATCCCACCGGTTATACTTACATGCTGAAACAGTGGAATTCATCCACCCCATCCTTGGAGAAAACATCCGCATCACCGCGCCGGTACCTTTCTAATACCGGAATCTCTGCGCGCCAGTAATCAATATTTCACCAAACGCTTAGGAGAACCATGCCAAGAGCATCCCAGACAAAATACTTCAGTCAAATCATACCCAGCCAGAGAGTCTCCAGGATTCTTCGGCACTACCTCCCCCTCAGGAGAGACATATACAGCCAGGCGGTCGCCTGCTGCATTTTTTACGCAAAAGACGCCCACCTTACACTGAGGACAAAGCATTTTCTTCATCAATATGTCCTATTAGTTAAAATAATACAAGAAAACAGCCAGACCTTCTACCGCTTTTTTCTTTTCTCCCTCTATCTCAATCGCAAACTTGATTTCAGCTTTAGCTACCCCTCGCAAATTGGCTAATGAATGCAGATCAGCTACCAAGCGGATACGTTGGCCCGACAAGACAGCCTGGCCGAATTTCATTTTATCCATGCCATAATTAATCATCATTTTTAAATTGTTGACCTCAATAATCTGATTCCACAGATGAGGCAACATAGATAAAGTAAGATAACCATGGGCAATGGTACTGTGGAAAGGGCTTTCTACCTGAGCGCGTGCCTCATCCACATGAATCCATTGATGATCCAACGTAGCATCGGCAAATAAATTGATACGTTCCTGAGGCAGATCCACATAATCAGACACCCCAATGCGTTTGCCTACCAACTGTTCGAAATCTTCGTACGAATTAATAATTACTTTTTCCATATATTCTGTATTTAATAGTAAATTTCCACAAGCAAATATCGTTTTTTTTTAGATAAAGAACAAGAATCTACTACCTGATTCACTGAAAACAGCTATCTTTGCGCACATGATGAAAAAATTTCCAACCAAAACACATACACAACTGCTGTCAGTATCGGGGGCATTCCTCTGTCTTGGAATATGCCTTCCTTTCTTAATCAGCCATACCTCTTTCCCGAAAGAAAGTCATTCACCCCAATCGCAAGTACCTTATTGTGTCACTTCTCCTGAAGTACCTCAACAAGTCAGCTTTGCCGGGCAAATCATCGACCTGATGCGCTATGACCACCATGAACGCATGGACCGTGAACTCATGTCTTTTACATACATGCATGCTTCCACCCTACTGGCCATTAAGCGAGCCAACCGCTATTTCCCGATTATCGAACCTATTTTGAAACAAAACGGGGTGCCGGACGACTTTAAGTATCTGGCAGTCATTGAAAGTCACCTCAATCCACTAGCCAAAAGTCCCGCAGGAGCAGCCGGCATGTGGCAATTTATGCCTGTCACTGGACGTGAATTTGGGCTGGAAGTCAACTCGAATGTAGACGAACGCTATCACCTGGAAAAAGCTACGGAAGCAGCCTGCCGCTACTTCAAACAAGCATACGGAAAATACAACGACTGGCTCTGTGTAGCAGCCTCGTACAATGCCGGACAAGGAAGAATCTCCTCTGAAAAACGGATACAAAAGACAGAAAAAGCCATGGACCTATGGCTGGTAGAAGAAACTTCACGGTATCTCTTCCGACTGCTAGCAGCCAAAACAGTGCTATCAGCCCCACAGCAATATGGTTTTCTGCTGAAAAAAGAACAGCTCTATCCACCCATCCCTTATCAAGAGGTAACCCTGACTGCAGGGATAGATACCCTGGTTAATTTTGCCATCAAACAAGGCATCAGTTATGCGCAACTAAAGGAGGCCAATCCTTGGCTCAGAGAGCGCTCACTGAAAAATAAAAATGGAAAGGTTTACAAACTCAAAATACCTAAGCAGGAAGGTATGTTTTACAATCCTAAAAAAACAGTACCCCATCACAAATACTGGGTAATAGACTGACGAGCACAAGGGGATTGTTTTCACCTCATGAAGCAAAAAGAAAGGGAGTGTGAATCACACTCCCCTTTTCTTTTTAGTTTGTAAATCTAATCTGCTAGTATTATTTAGCAGCTTCCAATGAGGCTTTACGGAAAGCTTTCATTGCTTTTTCCAACTCCAAAGAAGCTTTACGGGCACGAGTGCCAGCTGCTTTGTTACCATTTTCCAGCTGAGCTTTTGCATCTTTTTCAAATGCTACATACAGTTCAGCAATTTGATCCACTAATTCTTTCATAATCCTTAATTATAAATACGTCAATAATAATGTGCAGCAAAAATACATTCTTTCTGCAAAATAATAGAGAAAAACAATATTTTTTTTTGAAATAAAATGGATTTTGACGCTTTTGCTCATATTTAGATGATTTTTGCTATTTTTGCAGCATGAAAACAAGAACAGAATCTGACTATATACACAGCTTGATTGCAGAAGGCGAACATCAGCTGCAAGACTTTAAATTCGAAATTTCAGATGCCCGAAAAATAGCCAAGACATTATCAGCCTTTGCCAACACAGACGGCGGACGGTTACTGATTGGAGTAAAAGACAACGGCAAAATAGCCGGAGTACGATCTGCCGAAGAACAGTATATGATAGAGGCAGCAGCCGAACTTTATTGCGAACCTACCGTGTCATATCACATGCAAACCTATACCGTAGAAGGCCGGTGCATATTGATGGTGCTTATTGATGAAAACCTGCAGAAACCGGTGTATGCCAAAGATGAGTCTGGTAAAAAAATGGCCTACTTGCGCATCTTGGATGAAAATATTCTGGCTACTCCCGTGCACTTGTGCATGTGGCAGCAATCAGGTAATAAGGAAGGGGAATGGATGGAATTTACTGAAAAAGAACAGAATTTTCTGAATAGGCTGGATGAAGAAGGGACCTTGACGCTGAACCAGTGCAGTAAACTGACCCGCATGCCCAGACGTCACACGATACAGTTGCTGGCCAAACTCATCCGGTATGGCATTGTGAAAACAATCTTTGAAGGACATCAGTTCCGTTTCGCATTGAAAACAGACTCTCCAGATGAAAAACCAATGCAGCCTATCTGATAATACCAACTTATTTCGTATTTTTGCACAGAAAATTTAAGCATTTACAATATATTATGGGAATATTCAGCAAACTCTTCCGAAAAAATGAGGAGGAGGTATCTTCAAAAAATGTGGAAGATTTTGTGTCACTGACACGCGTTTACTTCCAGTCTGTCATAGCAGCTAACCTAGGCATTACCAATATCCGCTTTGTACCGGATGTAGCTAATTTTAAGCGACTATTCAAGATCCCCACACAAGGAGGAAGATTAGGACAAGCTGAAAAAACAGCATCACGCAAGATGCTGATGCAAGACTATGGCTTAAGCGAAAATTTCTTTAAAGAAATCGACAGTTCGGTAAAAAAGCATTGCCGTACTCAGAATGATGTACAGGCTTATCTGTTTATGTACCAAGGATTCTCCAACGACCTGATGATGCTGATGGGCAACTTGATGCAATGGAAATTCCGTATGCCTTCTTTCTTCACAGGCGCCTTACGCACCATGACAGAAAAGACTGTACACGAAGTTTGTACAAAAACGGTATGGAAGAAAGATGATGTACACAAGACGGCCATGCAGGTACGCCAATACAAGGAACGCCTAGGATACTCTGAGCAGTGGATGACGGAATATGTATATAATATCATCATGCTGGCTAAAAAAGAGTCGAAGAAAAAAAACGAACCGGAAGCACAGAATTAAGGTGAACGTAGAATATCATCCTCTAAAACCTTTTTTGCCCAGCCAGGCACTTTTGCTGATGCTGGGCAGTTTTCCTCCACAACAAAAACGCTGGTCCATGGATTTTTATTACCCAAATTGGAACAACGATATGTGGCGGATTGTAGGACTATTGTTTTTTAACGATAAAGAGTATTTTGTAGATAAACCACATAAGGCTTTCCATAAACCAAGACTGATGGCTTTTCTGGAAGAAAAAGGAATTGCGCTCTTCGATACAGCTACGGCTGTAAGACGGCTGCAAGACAATGCATCAGATAAGTTTTTGGAAATCGTACAACCTACAGATGTAGGAAACCTGCTGCGACAGCTTCCGGCTTGTAGAGCTGTAGTGACTACCGGTGAAAAGGCCACAGAAACATTATGTGCCCAATTGGGAGCTATTCCTCCGAAAGTTGGAGACTTTTCTGAATTCCTATTTGAAAATCGTCCAATGCGGCTATACCGGATGCCTTCATCCTCAAGGGCATATCCACTAGGAATTGAAAAAAAAGCGGTTTTCTATAAACTGATGTACCAGGATCTGGGAATGCTCTAAAAATAAAAAAAATAAGGTCCATCTTATTTTTTTAGAGGAAAGTGCTTGCAATATTAAAACTTTATACTACCTTTGCAGCCGCAAACACGGGAGTAGCTCAGTTGGTAGAGCACCGGTCTCCAAAACCGGGTGTCGGGAGTTCGAGCCTCTCCTCCCGTGCTGTTATTAGTTCCTTCATAATAAAAGCTCCGCTTGTCGGAGCTTTTTTATTAACTATGCCACACAATTATAAACCTATATATTTTTTTCAACCGCAACATGATATCAATAGACGGATTGGCCGTGGAATTTGGCGGCACCACCTTATTCAGTGATATTTCTTTTGTAATCAACGAGAAAGACCGTATTGCTCTGATGGGTAAAAATGGAGCAGGTAAGAGCACCTTGCTAAAGATCTTAGCTGGCGTACGCCAACCTACCCGTGGAAAAGTATCGGCTCCAAAGGATTGTGTCATTGCCTATCTGCCGCAGCACCTCATGACGGAAGACGGACGGACGGTATTCGAAGAAACGGCACAGGCTTTTGCTCACCTGCATGAAATGGAAGCTGAAATTGATCGGCTAAACAAGGAGCTGGAAACCCGAACGGACTATGAGACTGACAGCTACATGGAACTGATTGAAAAGGTATCGGCTCTGAGTGAAAAATTCTATGCCATCGATGCTACCAATTATGAGGAAGATGTGGAAAAAGCCTTGCTAGGATTAGGATTCATGCGCGAAGATTTTCACCGCCCCACCAGCGATTTTAGCGGAGGATGGCGCATGCGTATCGAGCTGGCTAAATTATTGCTGCAGAAACCGGATGTGCTTTTATTGGACGAACCTACTAACCACCTGGATATCGAATCTATCCAGTGGCTGGAAGATTTTCTCATTAACCATGGAAAAGCTGTTATTGTCATCAGCCATGACCGTAAATTTGTAGACAATATTACTACACGCACCATCGAAGTAACCATGGGACGTATCTATGACTACAAGGTTAACTATTCCAAATATCTGGAACTGAGAAAGGAACGCCGAGAACAGCAACAGAAAGCGTACGATGAACAGCAGAAATTCATTGCAGAAACCAAAGAGTTTATCGAACGGTTTAAGGGAACTTACTCGAAAACACTACAGGTACAGAGCCGCGTCAAAATGCTCGAAAAACTGGTTCTGCTTGAAGTGGACGAAGAAGATACATCTGCCTTGCGACTCAAGTTCCCGCCCTCACCCCGCTCAGGAAATTACCCGGTCATCATGGAAGGGGTCGGAAAAAGCTATGGTGAGCATGTAGTATTTAAAAATGCTAACCTCACGCTAGAACGTGGAGACAAAGTTGCTTTTGTAGGTAAAAACGGAGAAGGTAAATCTACCCTGGTAAAATGTATCATGAATGAAATAGATCATGATGGAACTTTGACCATTGGTCACAATGTACAAATTGGTTATTTTGCCCAAAACCAGGCTTCTCTGCTCGATGAAAACCTCACAGTATTCCAAACGATTGATGATGTAGCTAAAGGAGAAATCCGTAATAAGATTCGCGATTTGCTAGGCGCTTTCATGTTTGGAGGACCGGAAGAATCCATGAAAAAGGTGAAAGTTCTTTCCGGCGGTGAACGTACGCGACTGGCCATGATCAAACTGCTTCTGGAGCCAGTTAACCTCTTGATTCTGGATGAGCCAACCAATCACCTGGATATGAAAACGAAAGATATCTTGAAACAGGCACTCATAGATTTTGACGGAACGCTCATCGTGGTCAGCCACGACCGTGATTTCCTGGATGGATTGGTCAGCAAGGTCTACGAATTCGGAAATAAGCGCGTAAAAGAACATCTGTGCGGCATTTATGAATTCTTGGAAACCAAGAAAATGGAAAACCTGCAAGAACTAGAACGCAAAAATTAAATTTGTTTATTTCGACCGGATGCCTTATCTTTGCATCCGGTTGAAATAAACAGTCATTGATGAAGAACAAACGGATAATAGCCAGCCTGCTCTTTGTAGTCAGTATGCTCATACTGATTATACCCGTTATGCCGCATCATCACCATATCAACGGACTGATCTGCATGAAAAATGATCTCACTGCAGATTGCTGTATCCCTTTGACAAACTCTTGTGCCGACGGCTGCGAATCACACGCATCTCATGACCGGAATGATTCTACCTCACAGACTGATGCCGCTTCCCATCATCATTGCTGCTGCAACACCGATTGCATTTCTTCTCATTTCAATCAGAAGACACCAACTTCTACAGATTGCGACTTCAAGCCGGATTATCTGTGGAGTCATATCTTATATTACGAACCTGTATTCAGACTGCTCCTTCTTCCAGAAGAAAAAAAACAGGAATATACTACTTTTTATCTAGAGTCCCTGCATAGCATTTTAGCGAATACTCTTTGCGGACTCCGGGCTCCTCCTGCCCTTCTTGCTTGATTCTAAGCGCCTGCTCATAGGGCTTAACTCTCTTTATATGGCCTCAATGGGCACTTTTTACCAGCAAAAGCCATAGAAGTCTTTTGCCAAGTTATAACATTCAGCCACAAAAACCATAAGTTGCACTTGGCTGATTAAATTACAATAAGCAAGAATAAAATACCCTATTGATATGAATAAATATCTTTTTTTAGGAGTCATCGGTTTGTTTTCGTTAGGCTCCTGTCAATCTCATCATGCCGAAGGACATCACGACGGACATAACCATGAAACTGAAAACCATAACCATGCTGCTGAAAACCACGATATACATAATCACGATCATAATCATGGCCATGAAACCCATGGCGGAAGCAGTGATGAAATAGTACTTCCAGTAGAGAAAGCTGCTGCTGCAGGAGTCAAAGTAAGCCTGCTAGAAGCAGCTCCTTTTCAAGAAGTAATCAAAACCAGCGGACAGATTATGGCAGCTCAAGGTGACGAAAGTGTAGCTGTAGCTACCGTAGCCGGTGTTGTATCCTTCAAAGGGAAAGTAGTAGAAGGTATGAGCGTAAATAAAGGTACTCCTCTGGTACTTCTATCTTCGAACAATATGGCCGAGGGCGACCCGGTACAAAAAGCACGCATCGCTTTTGAAATAGCTCAAAAAGAGTATGAACGCAAAAAGGCATTGGTAACCAGCAAAATCGTATCTGAAAAAGATTTTGCTCAAGCTGAACAAGCTTATGAGAATGCACGCATTAGCTACGAAGCTGTAGCTAAGCATCACTCACAAAACGGACAAACAGTGGTGTCACCAATGGCCGGATATGTAAAAAAACTTTTGGTCAACGAAGGAGATTATGTCAATGTAGGACAACCTTTGATCAGCATTACGCAAAACCGCCGTCTCTTTCTGAGAGCAGATGTCTCAGAAAAATATTATGCACGGCTGAACACAATCCGCTCGGCTCATTTCTGTACTCCCTATAATAGCCAGGTATACAGTCTGAACGAACTGAATGGCCGTTTGCTTTCTTATGGAAAAGCTTCAGATAGCAACGGATATTATGTACCAGTTACCTTTGAGTTTGATAACCGAGGTGAAGTGATACCTGGTTCATTTGTAGAAATTTATCTATTGGGAAATACCAAAGAAGAAGCCATTTCTGTACCACGCACCGCACTGACTGAAGAACAAGGAAGCTTCTTTGTATACCTGCAGTTGGATGAATCTTGCTATAAAAAACAGTTGGTCACTGTAGGAGCAGACAACGGAAAAAGTGTGGAAATCAAAAACGGTCTGCACGCAGGTCAAAAAGTTGTTGTAGAAGGAGCATATCAAGTGAAACTGGCAGGAGCCACCAATGCTATCCCTGCGCATAGTCATGAACACTAAAAACTAGGAAAACATGCTAAACAAAATCATACAATTCTCTCTTCAGAACCGCATCCTGGTGCTAGTAGCATCGGTGTTGTTGCTGATTGGCGGTACATATACTGCCATGCATACAGAAGTAGATGTATTTCCTGACTTGACTGCGCCCACTGTTGTTGTCATGACTGAAGCCAATGGTATGGCTGCAGAAGAAGTGGAGCAATTGGTCACCTTCCCTATCGAAACTGCTGTAAACGGGGCTACCCATGTACGCCGCGTACGTTCCTCATCTACCCATAGTTTTTCAGTAGTATGGGTAGAATTCGACTGGGATACAGATATTTACTTAGCCAGACAAATTGTCAGCGAGAAGTTATCTCTAGTAGCAGAAGATTTACCGGCCAGCGTAGGAAAGCCTACCCTTGGTCCTCAATCCTCTATTCTAGGTGAAATGCTAATTGTTGGATTGACTGCCGATTCTACTTCCATGCTCGACCTCCGTACACTGGCCGACTGGACTATCCGCCCGCGTCTACTCTCTACGGGAGGGGTGGCTCAGGTCGCTGTTTTAGGAGGAGATATCAAGGAATACCAGATTCAGCTCGATCCTGAACGCATGCGTCACTATGGCGTCTCTCTGGGAGAAGTACTCAGTGCAACCCGAGGGATGAACTTGAATGCCAACGGAGGAGTGCTCTATGAATATGGTAACGAATACATTGTACGCGGTGTAGTTTCTACAACTGAGGCAGAAGACTTGGCCCGTGCTGTAGTAAAACAATCTGCCGACAACGGATTCCCCATAACCATTGGAGACTTGGCTGATGTCCGCATCGGTGCACAAACCCCCAAATTAGGACTGGCTTCAGAACGAGGTAAACCAGCTGTACTCCTGACGGTAACCAAACAACCAGCTACCAGTACGCTGGACTTAACAGCTAAACTGGAAAATGCATTGAATGACTTGCAGAAAAATTTGCCAGCTGATGTAAGAGTTTCTACTGATATTTTCCGCCAAAGCCGCTTCATTGAAAGTTCAATTGGCAATGTACAAAAATCGCTGATAGAAGGCGGTATCTTTGTAGTCATCGTACTTTTCCTATTTCTGGCCAATGTACGAACCACGCTCATCTCGTTGGTTACCTTACCCTTAGCTCTGATAGCCTCGCTGCTGGCTCTGCACTATATGGGATTTACCATCAACACGATGAGCTTGGGCGGTATGGCCATTGCCATCGGATCGCTGGTCGATGATGCCATTGTGGATGTAGAAAACGTATACAAACGGTTGCGTGAAAACCGCCTGAAACCTGCATCTGAACAGCTGCCTGTTCTCACCGTAGTATTTAATGCTTCCAAGGAAGTCCGCATGCCGATTCTAAACTCTACTTTAATTATTGTAGTAAGTTTTGTCCCCCTCTTCTTCTTGAGCGGCATGGAAGGCCGTATGCTGGTACCACTGGGTATTGCCTTCATTGTAGCATTGGCAGCCTCCACCCTGGTGGCACTGACCGTAACTCCAGTACTTTGCTCCTACCTTTTGGGCAAAGAACGCATCAAAGAAGGTCAGTCTAAAACAGGCGATTCTCTAGTGGCTGGTAAAATGAAACAATGGTATGGTCAAACACTGACTTGGGTACTAGCTCACCCAAAACCTGTATTGGGAGGAGCTATTTCTCTCTTTGTTATAGCTCTGAGTTTGTTTTTCACCTTGGGACGTTCCTTCCTGCCACCTTTTAATGAGGGTTCCTTTACTATCAATTTGTCTTCATTACCGGGCATCTCACTGGAAGAAAGTGACCGCATTGGTCGCCGTGCCGAAGAGTTACTGCTCACCATTCCGGAAATACAGACCGTAGCCCGCAAAACCGGACGTGCCGAATTGGACGAACATGCTTTGGGAGTAAATGTTTCGGAACTGGAAGCCCCTTTTGAACTGAAAGATCGCCCACGCAGTGCAGTAGTAGCAGAAGTCCGTGAAAAACTGAACACCTTAACAGGAGCAAACATTGAAATCGGACAACCCATCAGCCACCGCATTGATGCCATGCTGAGTGGTACCAAAGCCAATATTGCCATCAAGCTTTTTGGGGACGATTTAAACCGTATGTTCTCATTGGGCAATCAAATCAAAGAGGCTATTCAAGGCATTGACGGCATTGCCGATCTCACTGTAGAACAACAGATAGAACGCCCTCAGCTGATAATCAAACCTCGCCGTGACATGCTGGCCCGTTATGGTATCAGTCTCCCGGCTTTCGCCGAATATGTAAATGTGTGTCTTGCCGGAGAAGCTGTATCCATGGTCTATGAAAAAGGCAAAAGTTTCGACCTGACAGTCCGAGTGAAAGAAGACCTTCGCGACCAGGCTGAAAAACTGGGCAACCTGATGATTGATACTGGCAATGGCGAACAGATTCCTCTGAACTATGTGGCAGAAATCCGTTCTGCCATGGGACCGAACACCATCAGCCGTGAAAATGTAAAACGCAAGATTGTGATTTCAGCTAACGTAGCCGACCGGGACCTCCGTAGTGTAGTGAATGATATCCAGGAAAAAATAGACAGTGAAATCTCTCTGCCAGAAGGATATCATGTAGAATATGGCGGACAGTTTGAAAGTGAACAAGCAGCTAGCCGTACATTGGCACTCACTTCATTCATGTCAATCGTAGTCATCTTCCTGTTGCTCTATCACGAATTCCACTGTGTAAAAGAAAGTGCGATCATCCTCATTAACCTGCCGCTGGCTTTGATTGGAGGTGTATTTGCTTTACTCATTACAACTGGTGAAATCAGTATTCCTGCTATTATCGGCTTTATCTCGCTCTTCGGAATTGCTACCCGTAACGGGATGCTGCTCATCAGTCATTATAACCACCTGCAACAAAACGAAGGCTATAATGTATACCAGAGTGTTATCCAAGGTTCATTAGATCGCCTGAACCCGATTCTGATGACTGCCTTATCCAGTGCGTTGGCCTTAATACCTCTAGCACTGACAGGAGATTTGCCAGGTAATGAGATTCAAAGTCCGATGGCCAAAGTCATCTTAGGTGGACTGCTGACCTCCACCTTCCTCAATGGCTTCATCATCCCCATTGTATATTTAATGATGCGTAAAAAAGACAAATCCCTAAAAACATGCAGATCATGAAAAAGAAACTAATCATCACAATCATAGCATGCTCTACTTCATTCCTTAGTGCCTGGTCGCAAGGAAATAGCGAAGCGGTCCATGCCATTCTGCTACAGATTGAAAACAACAATAAAGAATTGAAGGCTAATCAGTTGAATATAGCTGCTCAAAAATTAGAAAATAAGAGTAGCAATAACCTGCCTAACCCTCAAATTAATTACGCTCATCTGTGGGACTCGAAAAACAGTAGCCAGACGGTGGGTGAAATGGTGATATCACAAGGATTTGATTTTCCATCACTCTACATCACTCGCGGAAAAATGAACCGCATCAAAGCGAAAGCCCTGGATGCGGAAGCGCGTACATTGCGCCAGCAGATTTTACTGCAAGCACAAGAGCTTTGTCTGGATATCATCATGCTGCATCAACAACAACAGCTACTGAAAGACAGACTGAACAATGCAGAAGAGTTAGCAGCTCTCTACAAGCGTCGACTGGAAACAGGTGACGCCAACGTACTGGAAACAAATAAAATCAATTTGGAATTACTGAATGTTCGTACAGAAGCAAGAGCCAACCAAACCGCTATACACAGTAAAATTCAGGAGTTGATAACACTCAATGGCAATCAGCCGCTAACTTCTGAACACTCGTTTGTAGAAGGAGAAGTCAATCAGCCGGCCGCCTGGGGACTAGTGGAATATCCTACAGTATCACTTCCCCAGAATTTTACTTCTCTTTGTGAAGAACTGGTACAGAATGACCCTTCAGTACAGTCGAGCATCAGCCAAAGCCAAGCTGCCCAAAAGCAAATATCAGTCAGTAAACAAGGCTGGTTACCGTCACTGGAAGTAGGATACCGTAGAAATACAGAATCTGGACATCCGCTAAATGGGGTAGTCGTGGGGCTTTCTCTTCCCATATTCGAAAATTCCGGCAAGGTAAAAGCGGCCAAAGCTCAGGCACTCCGCAGCGACTTTGAAAAAGATAATACTATGTTGCAAATACGCAACAATCTGTGGAATCTCTATGAAGAAGCTTGCAGTGTACAGACTTCCATCAAAGAATATCAAGAGGCTTTTGAGCAACAACAAGACCTTACACTGCTAAAAAGAGCTTTGGAAGGAGGCGAAATCAGCATGATTGAATACTTTGTAGAAGTGGCAGTAATCTACCAAAGCCACAGCAACCTGATTCAACTGGAAAATCAATATCAAAAGGCTATGGCACGCATCTATCAAAGTAAACTGTAAAACAACATATAGATAAAAGGATGGCTCCTGTTAAAAAAAACACAGGAGCCATTTTTTTTCAAAAAAAATAAGATATCTCTTATAGTATTTCCAAAATATATCTATATTTGCCACAGATTAAGTGAATTAAGATAAAAAACTAACTAGCATTACCTGCATAACATCCCCGAATTTATCTCATATTTTAAGATAAAGAGATGTTAATTTATAATTAATAGGAACATTCATTTAGCTAAACTAAATTGATATGACTGAATATCATTTATTAACGGCCAATTTGCCTGCATTGAAGGGGAAAAAATCAGTATTTCCTCGTCTGGTATCTCCCAAACAGACCCATGTAAAAGATCTGCTGAAAAAGATTTGCATTTCAGAAGACATCCCTTTTTTAGAAGCTGAAAAACTCATCGACAACTTATTTGAGCAGATTCTCCATTCGTTATCTGAAGGAGGAACAATCAAGATAGAAAATTTTGGCACATTTTCTATCTCTCTGAGTAAACAGAAAACCAATGATGGAACAGACATCAATACAGTTACAGAACCGACAGAAAAGATCGTGATTCATGATATCCGGTTCAAAGCTGACAAAAAAACCATGAATCATCTAAACCAAAACTGTAGCTTAGTATGTATTGATCATGTTACTACCTATTCATCAGACCAATACAATTTATCAGAAAGAGTACAGTTAGCCTTGGACTATCTAAAGAAACATTATGTACTAACAGTCAAGGAATATTGCAAGCTGACTGGACTCCAACACAGCAAAGCCGCCAAGGAGCTTAAAAAATTAGCAGAAACTCCCCATAGCGGCATTAGCTGCACAGGTCAGCAATCGCATAAAATATACATACTGGAGACAAAACAAGAGCAGGAATAATAATCACACTCATCAGCTTATCCCCTAAAATGTCAGTACATTTACTTCTTGTCCGGGCAAATAACCACTTCTCACACGCCATTCCTGCGGATAAAGATTGTTTGCCCGATTCCCGATGTTCTTGACAAAGCCCAAAGGAATCTGATGATATGTAACCAGAACAAATCCGCGGGGAACATCAGCAGACAGAATCACGGCTTCTTTTCTTAGATACGCTATAGCTTGTCCATAAGACAATTCTGCACGGGGAAAAGCTGTATGCTGTAAAGCCTGGCTCAAAGCGAGAGCATGGCGGGGCACTAAATCCTTCCCTTTCCATTCGCCCACTTCAAGTCCTGAAATCAAAACACGCAAATGCTGCTTTAACATAGGGAGTAAACCTCGATAGGATACAGGAAAAGCTGAAACGGAAGCACCCGCAACACTCCATTCAAATTCTTCACTATGTTGAATCCATTGTTTGGCTTCGAGTAAGACTTCTTTAGGAATCACATCCGCTGAAGCCTTACCTTTTTTATTTTTTGAAGACTTGGCAGCCCCCAAAGAACAGGAATACTCCGCAGCTTCAGATTCACCCTGTTTACGCAATACAGCCAGAAAGAATCCTTCTCCACGAGTCTTATGCGGCAAAAAACGATAAACCGGAAACTCCTTTCCTGCCAAATTACCTGTTATTCCCCAATCAGCAGGAATATCTAAACTCAAGACCTCTGCCCCCAACTCCTGGCAAATCCAAGCCACATTTTCTTCATTCTCTTGAGTATTATAGGTACATGTACTATAGATAAGCAAACCACCAGGCTTCAAACTCCCCCAGATATCAGTCAGAATCCTACGCTGCCGTTGCCAACAGACAGACACGTTTTCAGGACTCCACTCACTTACCGCTACTTCATCCTTACGAAACATTCCCTCGCCCGAACAAGGCACATCAGTCAACATGACATCAAAAATGTTTTCCAAAGGCATAAAATCAGCAGGATCATTATGAGTCACTACCACATTCGGACATCCCCATTTAGAGATATTCTCCGCCAGAATCTGAGCGCGGTTACGCATCACTTCATTGGCCACCAGCAAACTTCCTTCGGGTAATAAGGATAAAAGATGGGTGGATTTTCCTCCAGGGGCAGCACAAAGATCCAACATAACCACAGGCTGCTGAACATATTTCTTCAAAGCTTGTTCTACAAACATAGAAGAAGCTTCTTGCACATAGTAACACCCGGCATGAAAAAGCGGATCGAAAGTAAAAGAAGGACGCTCCCGCAAGTAATAAGCTTGCGATGCCCACGGCACAATAGCTGCTTCCGAAACCTTAGCCTCTCTGATCCCCTGCTTAAACCTGGAGTTGAGACGAATGCTAACAGAAGGCTCTTCTGATAAGGCCTGCACCAGAGATTCAAAATCTTCGCTCCCTAACAGAGGACGGACTGATTCACAAAAAGAAATAGGTAATTCCATGAATATAATGCTTTTTGAAAGGCACAAAGATAACTTTTTTCCTGCATATCTTTAATTAGTTAAAAAGATAATTGTAACTTTGCAGTCACATAAAACTAAATAAGAAAAAAAAGTTTTGAAACAAGCACTGTTACTCATATTATTCATCAGCCTGTTAAACGGGCATATCTGCGCTCAAACAGCCAGTGATGAAATCGTTAAAAACTACCTGCAAACAACGGGCATTACGACTACTAAAAACAATCACGTTGATTTATTAACAAACGGACACGACAAATTCGTTGATTTGTTTGCAGCTATCCGACAAGCCAAACACCACATTCACCTGGAATACTTTAACTTTCGGAATGACTCCATTGCCAATGCCCTCTTTGACTTGCTAGCACAAAAAAGCAGCGAAGGTGTAAAGGTACGCGCTTTATTTGATGCTTTCGGCAACTGGTCGAACAACAAGCCTCTTAAGAAAAGACATATCAAAGCCATTCGGAAAAAAGGAATTGAACTAGTCAAATTCGATCCTTTTGCCTTTCCGTATATTAATCATGCCATCCACCGGGACCATCGGAAAATTGTAGTCATTGATGGAAAAATCGCTTATACTGGAGGTATGAACATTGCTGATTACTATATCCATGGCCTTCCTAAAGTGGGCAACTGGAGAGATATACACATGCATATAGAAGGAGAAGCTGTACGAGAGCTTCAAGGCATTTTTCTCAACATGTGGAATCATGAAACCAAACAGCACATCGGAGGACCTGAGTATTTTCCGCCGATACAATGCTCTTCAGACAGCCTGACACAGGACATCGCTATCGTAGACCGTACCCCCAGAAAGACTCCGCACTCCATAGCAAGAGCATATGCTACTTCCATTCGGGCTGCCGAAAACAATATACAAATCATCAACCCGTATTTTACACCGGTAAAAATCATCCGGAAAGCTTTGAAAGCAGCCTTAAAAAAAGGAACCAACGTAGAAATTATGATTCCGGCTGTATCTGACATCCCTTTCACTCCCGATGTAGCACAACACATAGCGCACAAACTCATGAAAAAAGGAGCTAAAATCTATTTGTTTAACGGTGGATTCCATCACTCCAAAATCATGATGATAGATCATAAATTCTGCACGGTGGGAACAGCCAATCTCAACAGTCGCAGCCTACGCTATGACTATGAGACTAATGCCTTTATTTTTTCCCCTCAAACAACCCATGAATTAAATGCACTGTTTGAGGCAGACAAGCAAAACAGCACCCTGATGACACCGGAATACTGGAAAAAACGATCCACCTGGAAAAAAATCGTAGGCTGGTTCGGAAATATCCTCACACCATTTCTATAAACAAAGAAAAGTGGTAACTTTGCAGAAAAAATATCTGCCATGAGACAATATTTAGACTTGCTGAATCGTGTATTGACCGAAGGAGTGAAAAAAAGCGACCGTACCGGTACAGGTACTATCAGCCTATTCGGTCATCAAATGCGATTTAATCTAGAGGAAGGATTCCCTTGCCTTACTACCAAAAAATTACATCTAAAATCCATCATCTATGAACTGTTATGGTTTTTAAAAGGTGATACAAATGTAAAATATCTGCAAGATAACGGAGTTCGCATTTGGAATGAATGGGCTGACGAACAAGGTGATCTAGGACATATCTATGGATATCAATGGCGTTCATGGCCAGATTATCAGGGAGGATTTATCGATCAGATTTCAGAAGCTGTTCATACTATACAGACCAATCCGGATTCACGACGCATTATTGTCAGTGCCTGGAACGTAGCAGATCTGAATAATATGAATCTCCCCCCATGCCATGCTTTCTTCCAATTCTATGTAGCGGACGGCAAACTGAGTCTACAACTGTATCAACGAAGTGCAGACATCTTTTTGGGAGTACCTTTTAACATAGCTTCCTACGCTTTACTGTTGCAGATGATGGCACAAGTAACCGGACTGAAAGCCGGAGATTTTATTCACACCTTGGGAGATGCCCACATTTATCTAAATCACCTGGAACAGGTCAAGCTGCAGCTTACACGCACTCCTCGCCCATTACCCCAGATGAAAATAAATCCTCAGGTGAAAAATATCTTTGATTTTACTTATGAAGATTTTGAATTGATTAATTATCAACCACATCCCCACATTGCGGGAAAAGTATCCATTTAAAAAAAACATCTAGCCAGTCACAGTATGCAAATCAACATCATCGCGGCAATAGACCGCAACAATGCCATTGGATATCAAAACAGGTTGCTCTTTTGGCTACCCAATGACTTAAAGCGATTTAAAGCACTGACCACCGGACATACCATCATTATGGGCAGAAAAACTTTTGAATCATTACCCAAAGGAGCACTCCCCAATCGCCGCAATCTAGTTTTGTCCAGAAATAAAGATGCCCATTATCCTGGTGCAGAAGTTTACGCTTCACTGGAGGAAGCGTTACAGCACTGTAAGCAGGAAGAAGAGATCTACATCATCGGAGGAGAAAGTATATACCAACAAGCATTCCCCATCGCACAACGCCTGTGCATGACTGAAATCGATGCGGAGGCTGATTTGGCAGATGCTTACTTTCCACACATCGCCCCCCACCATTGGCATGAAAAAAGTAGAGAGTCTCATCCTGCTGATGAAAAACATCCCTACCCTTATGCTTTTGTAGATTATGTGAAGGAAGATTTATAAGAAATCTTCCTTCTGCTCAATGGAAATCGGCATCTGCCGTTTAATAGCTTCATGAAACGAAATCAATGTTTCTGTGCGTGATAGGCCCAAAGGTTGTAGCTTATCATGAATAATACTCAATAAATGATGATTATTACGGGCATACAACTTGACAAACATATCATATTTACCCGTCGTAAAATGACACTCCACAATTTCCGGAATGGCTTCTAAAGCCCGTGTTACTTCATCAAAAGAAGCCGGGTCCTTTAAATAGATTCCAATGTACGCACAAGTCTCAAAACCAATCTTTTCCGGATCAATTATAAATTCAGACCCTTTCAGAATCCCCAGAGCAGTCAGCTTCTGAATGCGCTGATGAATAGCAGCACCCGATACATTACAGGCTCTCGCTACTTCCAAAAATGGTATACGTGCATTATCTGCAATTAATTTTAGTATCTGCTCGTCTAAACTATCCAACTGATGATGTCCCATTATTTAAATAAGAATAAAATAAATTACTTAGATAAGAAACTACATAAATACTTGTTCTACTTGCAAAGTTAATCTTTTTTTCGATACTTAAAAATCCCTTCATAACTTTTAAGAAAGCGAAGAGTTGCATATTGCAGAAAAGGAATAAAGATAGTATCTTTGTGAAAATTAACTATATACGACAACATGAAAAAATATATCTTCACCGTCATCACCCTGTTTTTTTGCATTCACCTGAATGCTCAGAATTTTTCTGAGTATTTTTCAGACAAAACCCTCCGACTGGACTATCTGTTTACCGGCAACGCGCACCAACAAAATATTTGTGTGGATGAACTGATTGAACTTCCTGGATGGGCAGGTAGAAAATATCGTCTGACAGAATTACCTTTACAAGGAAATGGACAAATTACAGTCAAGGATGTAGCAAGCCAAAAAATCATTTACCGGACTTCTTTCTCTTCATTGTTCCAAGAGTGGCTAGAAACAGAAGAAGCTCAAAAGGTTACTAAAGGTTTCGAAAACTGCTTTCTGATACCTTTCCCGCTGCAACCTATTGAAATAGAGATTACTCTCTTAGATTCAAAAAGAAACGTCCGCACTCAATTAGCACATATCGTAGATCCGAAAGATATCTTAATCCACAAAAAGGGACTGGCACACATTACTCCGCACCGGTATATTGTGAAAAGCAAGCAGGCAGATACAAACAGCTGCATCAACATAGCCATCCTGGCAGAGGGATACACAGCCAATGAAATGGACCTTTTCTATGAAGATGCTAAAAGAACCTGTGAAAGTTTGTTTAACCACGCACCATTCCAGCAGACTAAAGACCGCTTTAATGTAATAGCAGTGGCCAGTATTTCCAAAGATAGCGGAGTCAGCGTACCCAGACTGAATGAATGGAAACAAACAGCATTCAATGCACATTTCAGCACTTTTTACTCAGACCGATACCTGACTACATCACGAATAAAAGCCATCCATGATGCGCTGGCGGGTATCCCCTATGAACACATCATAGTACTGGCTAATACCGATGAATATGGAGGTGGAGGAATCTACCAGTCCTACACATTGACTACAGCTCATCATCCTCAGTTTCCTTCGGTAGTAGTGCACGAATTTGGACATAGCTTTGGAGGTCTGGCTGATGAATATTTCTATGACAATGATATTATGACAGATACTTATCCATTGAACATAGAACCTTGGGAACCTAATATTACCACAAGAGTGGATTTTAAAAGTAAATGGCAAGACATGCTACCCCAAGAAACACCGGTTCCTACTTCTCCTACAGACAGCCGATTATATCCCGTAGGTCTGTATGAAGGAGGAGGATACTCTGCTAAAGGCATTTATAGACCTGCTGACAACTGCCGGATGCGCACGAATGATCATCCTATTTTTTGTCTCGTATGCCAACGAGCCTTACTGCGAATGATAGATTTTTACACAAATAAACCCTAACTTAAAAAAATGATGAAATTACAACGCATTACAACTCAGAATCAGGAGCTGTATCAATTCATGGAAAACCTCATGATTCAATCATTTCCTATAGAAGAATACCGCGATCTGACAGAATTAAAAGACTTTATAGATCATCGTAACCAGTTTCACTGCAATATTATCTGGGAAAATGACAAAGCCATCGGACTGTTAAACTACTGGGACTTTGATACTTTCTACTACATAGAACATTTTGCAATTGACGAATCATATCGAAATGGAGGCATCGGAAAGAGAGCCTTAGAATACCTCTGCAAAGAATTGAATGGACCGATTATACTGGAAGTAGAACACCCCGATAACGAAATAGCCCAACGCCGTATCCGTTTCTACGAACGACAAGGCTTTACTTTATGGGATAAACCCTACCTACAGCCACCTTATAAGAAAGGAGAAGATTTCTTGCCTCTCCTAATTATGGCATATGGCAACTTAGCAGCAGAAGAAGCTTATGAAGAGGTCAAAGACAAACTATACCGTGAAGTATATCACGCAGAAACCCACAAGTAACGGAAAACAAAGTACTCTAATAAAATAAAGGGAGTGTATTTTTATACACTCCCTTTTATTCTAATTATCTATTAACAATTACTGACGCGGAGCGGCAGAATAGTTAATTTTCAATGCATAAGCTTTACGAAGAGCTTCTTTGATATCCGTTACGATACCCATTTTTGTATCTTGGTCCACCTTCAAAGAAACCGTCATCAAAGGCTGATCTGATTCCTTCATGCTGGCCCGTTCACCATTCACAAAGTCATAAATTTCAGAAGTTTCAGCATAGCTATCGTTCAATTGGATACGGCTTTCGTTACCTAATTTCTTACGGAATTCAGCAGTCGGCTTACCAACATAGATAAACGTAACCAATGATTTCTTTTCCAATTTTTCCAACTCAGTACCTTGCGGAACCTTAAACTCAACCTTCAAAGTTACCTCACGCATGGTTGTTACAATCATAAAGAAGAACAACAGCGTAAAGATAAGGTCAGGCAGAGAAGAAGTATTCAGCGCAGGCATCTCACGAGAACCTGTTTTATTAAATTTTCCCATTACTTCTTATCTCCATACTTTTTAGGTTCAGCCTCAGAAATAACCTGAGGATAAATTTGACGAACTGCCTTTTGCTGGTCTTCGTCCAAATCAACATAATTCTTACCCCACTTTTCCTGAGCCAGTTCGTTACGCAACTCATTATAAGCTGCTACTAACTCATTCTGAACGGCAATATATGCTTTATAAGACGAACCACGGTCACAACGCAAAGAAATTACATGTTTCTTTGTAATCTGAACAGAACCAAAGTAATCCACTTCTTCTGTGATTTTTTCAGGCAGATGCTCATCGTTATTCGGATTTGCGATGAATTCCTTCGCTCTTTCACGCAACTGATCTACATTTAAGTAGTCATTACCTACCATCAATGCATCTTGAAAGTTCAAGAAGATAGGCAATACGTTACGCTCTTTCAACTTGATGTCATCTTTTTTCTGGTTTTCCTGCGGAGGTTCCGGCAAACGACGTGCCAAACCACGGTCAGTATCCATAGAAGTTGTAATCAAGAAGAAAATCAACAGCAAGAACGCAATATCCGCGGTGGAGCTAGAATTCACTTCGGGACATTTTCTTTTTCCTTTTGCCATTTTCTTTTATTTTTTTGACAATGATACTTCTCTAAAACTTATGAAAGTTTTTTCTTAACTCCACCCAACAGCATGCAGAGTACTGCAATTACAAAAAGAGTGTAAAGAGAATAGAGGAACATATCAGTAGCCTGAGCCCAGAAACCTACGTTATCTGTACCTTCATAGCTGATAATCTCCAATTTCTCAGGGCTACCCATAAACCATGTAATAGCTAACAGGATAAGAGATCCAGCTAATACATACAGAGAACCCATAGAAGCTTTGGGATTACTTACCAGGAAGTGGAAGAAACTAAGAACACCTGCAATAGAAACAAATGCAAAGAATGCATAGTTCAAATACAGCAGTGCATCAGTATAGGCAGGTTGCCACATTTCGGGATCAACCCCAGTCAGTACTGCCTCACCCTGTGCGTCTCCACCAAAGAAGAAGAGACCCAATACTACCAAAATGGCAGCAAACAAGGCGTACAATACATAGTACGATATTTTATAAGACAATTTAGCCATTTTGATTATTTTTTGTATTTCAGATCATATTTGATAACCATATCCAACAGAGAGATAGAAGAATCTTCCATTTCGCTAGTCAAAGCTTCAATCTTAGAAAGGATATAGTTGTAGAATACCTGGAGAACCAAAGCTGCGATCAAACCGAAGATAGTTGTAATCAAGGCAACTTTCATACCACCTGCAACAACCGTCGGAGAGATATCACCTACTTGTTGGATCTTATCAAATGCCTGCACCATACCGATTACAGTACCCATAAATCCCAAAGACGGAGACATAGCGATGAACAGAGTAATCCAAGAGCAACCTTTTTCCAGGTAACCAGCTTGTACACCACCGTAAGATACTACTGAACGTTCTACTACATCAACGCCCTGATCAATACGCATCAAGCCTTGATAGTAAATAGAAGCAATAGGACCTCTTGTGTTACGAGCGATGTCTTTTGCTGCTTCAACATCACCTTTTTCCAAAGTTGCTTCGATAGATGCAACGAACTTCTTAGTATTAATTTCAGCCAAGCTCAAGTAAATAATACGTTCAATACAGAAAGCAAGACCGATAACCAAAGCGATAGCTACCAAGCTCATGAAAGATGCAGTACCTTCAATAAACTTAGTTTTCAATTCTTTGTGGATACCACCTTCTACTTCAGCAGCAGCCACTTGTTCGGTTTGTTCAGCTGCAGGAGCATCTTGAGCCTGAGCAAGTTGAGTTGAGCCAAATGTCAAGGCTCCAATCACAGCAACAATTGCAAATAACTTTTTCATTGTGTGTCTAATTTTTAAGATTAATTAATTGATTTATTAAATTTATTGTTGTCTATTTATTCTTTTCATTTACCTTTTTTGCGGAGAGACGGGGATTCGAACCCCGGATACCCTTTTGGGGTATACACGCTTTCCAGGCGTGCCTCTTCAACCACTCGAGCACCTCTCCTTACATGATGCCTTTTGAAATCGGGTGCAAATTACAAAAAAATTGCGAACTGACCGCGTTTTCAGCTACAAATGTATTCTTTTTTTTGTTCTTCTACAGCATTCTCACGATTTAATCTTTCAGAAAAACTCAAAATTAATAAACTTTAAAATCTAAAGCGGCTTATTTGGACCTTCCAAACACTTTTAACGCATTATAAGAAGTAATTTCAGCCACCTTTTGAAGCGGCACACCATACACCTCGGCCACCTTAGCCGCCGTATAAGTAACATAGGCACTTTCATTCCGTTTGCCCCGATTCGGCACAGGAGTCAAGTAAGGCGAATCTGTTTCCAACACCAATCGTTCTAAAGGAATCTCTGGCAGTACAGCAGGAATAGCAGATTTCTTAAAAGTCACTACACCATTAATACCAATCATAAAGCCGGAAAACTCCAACATGGAAGCAGCTTCCTCAGCATTTCCCGTAAAACTATGAAAGATTCCTGTCAATCCTGAGTCTTTATAAGATGCCAACACCTTATATATATAAGGGAATGCTTCGCGGCAGTGTATCACAATAGGCAGATGGAACTCCAGCGCCCACTTTACCTGCTGTTCAAATACCAACAGCTGTTCCTGCAAGAAAGTCTGGTCCCAATACAAATCCAAGCCAATTTCTCCTATCGCAACAAAGTCTGCACGGGGCTGCAGCAACTGCTGATGCACTATTTCCAATTCTTTCTGATAATTTCCATCTACCGAAGTAGGATGTAACCCAATCATTGGATAACATAAATCCGGGTAACTACTGCACACCTTTAACAAAGGCTCCAATGTGGTACTGTCGATATTCGGCATAAAAATATGACTCACCCCAGCCTCCAAGGCCCGGTTCATCACTTCAGACACATCGTCTGCAAATTCTTCCAAAAACAAATGGGAATGTGAATCAACTAATTTCATTTTTTCTTCCAACTATTTTCTTTTCACCCAAGCGATCATAATAGACTTCTTTGGGAGTTTATCGGCTTCCATAAAAAATCATCATGCATCTTTACCTTGGCAACCTCCTATATGGCATACCTCCTCCTCTGCTAACTTACATATTACGCACCATTAATTTTTCCATCAACTGTTCCAATTCCAATTTACGTTCTTTGGGAAGCTTCACTGCTTCCAGACTTTTTCTGGCACGCTCGCTATAAGCTGCTATCTGAACTTCACATAGCTCTTTGACACCGATTTGATTATAGAGATCCGTAACAGCTGCAATCTTTTCAGCCGGAACAAACGAAGTACTGTCCACCCAGCGATTCAAAGCACTCAACTGGCCAGCATCAGCATGCTCAAAAGCCTTAATCAACAAATACGTTTTCTTATTACAAAGAATATCGCCACCTATATTTTTACCAAACACAGATGAATCACCATACACATCAAGCAAATCATCTTTCAGCTGGAAGGCCACTCCCAGATTCATACCAAAATCGTATAGAGCATCAGCATCTTCAGAAGAAGCACCCCCTAAAATAGCACCTATTTTAAGGCTAGCAGCCAACAGTACTGATGTTTTCAGACGTATCATTTCCAGGTACTCTTCTTCTCTCACATCCTTGCGGTTTTCAAACTCCATGTCAAACTGCTGTCCCTCACAGATTTCCAAAGCAGTCAAACTAAAAAGTTCCATCACCTCTTTCAATTTATCCGCTTCACACTGCGCCATAAATTGATAAGCCAGCACCAACATAGCATCTCCAGAAAGGATAGCCGTATTGTCATTCCACACCTTATGAACTGTAGGCTTTCCACGACGTTTATCAGCTCTATCCATCAGATCATCATGCAGTAACGTATAATTGTGGTATACCTCAATGCCGGTAGCCGGACCTAAGATAGCAGAGACATCTTCTTTAAAAAGATTATAAGCCAACAACATAAGCACTGGACGAATCCGCTTTCCACCCAGTGAAAGCACATAAGATACCGGTTCATAAAGTCCTTTGGGTGTACGTTCAAAAGAGAGCCCTGCAAGATGGGCATTCATCATATCAAGAAGTTCTGAAGCTGTAAACATAGCTATTAGAATTAAATTAGGGAGAAGATTATAAAAATAAAAAAGGCTGCACACGGCAGCCTTTTTCTCTATGATTCATTGTATTACTGCAATCTAAACATTACAGGCACCGTATATTTCACGCGTACGGGTTTACCACGCTGCATACCCGGTTTCCACTTCGGCATGGTACCAATCACACGCAAAGCTTCCTTATCCAAGTAAGGGTCTACGCCTCTCAATACCTTAGCGTCTACAATACTACCGTCCTTGTTTACCACGAACTGTACTGTTACACGGCCTTGTGTACCGTTTTCCTGTGCAATAGTAGGATACTTGATATTCTTACTTAAGAACTGCATCAAGCCAGCCATACCCCCATTAGGGAATTCAGGCATCTGTTCTACCACTTCGAAGATAGTCTGTTCTTCCGGTTCTTCTTCTTCCACTTCTACAGGCACATACTTGATTTCTACAGCCTGTCCTGTATCTTCCGTAGATGCAATCACAGTTTCTTCTACTTCAGCATCGTCTTCTACGATGGTCAGAGTTTCTGCAATGGCCGGAGCCTCAGGAGGAGGCGGAGGGGTAGCCATTTCAGGTTGTTCCGTAATCGGAATCTCAATTTCTTCTTCAAATACAACGTCAGTTACAGCCTGGCTCATGTCAATCTTAACATCACGTTTAGTCCATTCAAACGCAACGAACATGAAAGCGAGCACAATGACATAACCAACGAGCAGCCATGTAGACTTCTTATTCTCCAAGTCTGCTTTCGGTGTTTTTTTAACTTCCATACTATGTTAATTTAAAAATGGTGTCCAATTGTTTGCGGCAAATATAGTACTTTTCAATGAACTAACCACCCTGTTCACAAAAAAAACGCAAAATCACAAGGCTAATTTTGTTTTTTTAATTGTACAAAAGCTTTTTATAGCATGTAAATATGGTCACTGCCAGGAAAAGAAGTATCTTTGAACCGATATTACAGAAAAAGATACATTATTATTAAATATCCGATATGAAAAAAATAACGATTGCAATTGACGGTTTTTCTTCTTGTGGAAAAAGTACCATGGCCAAAGATCTGGCCCGGGAGATTGGTTACATCTACATTGACAGTGGCGCCATGTACCGTGCTGTGACGCTGTATTGTATCGAAAACGGCCTTTTCCAGGATAATCAGATTGATACTGAACGGCTCAGGCAGGAGATGGGTCATATCAATATTTCCTTCCAACTGAATGAAAAGACGGGCCGCCCTGATACTTTCCTGAATCAAGTCAACGTAGAAAACCGCATCCGCACCATGGAGGTTTCATCAAAAGTAAGTCCCGTTGCCGCCCTCGATTTTGTACGCGAAGCCATGGTGAAACAACAGCAGGAAATGGGCAAGGCCAAAGGGATTGTCATGGATGGACGTGATATTGGCACCACAGTTTTCCCCGATGCTGAACTGAAGATTTTTGTAACAGCCTCTCCGGAAATCAGAGCCCAAAGACGATATGATGAGCTGAAAGCCAAAGGAGAAGAGGCTTGTTTTGATGAAATTTTGGAAAATGTAAAACAACGTGATTATATTGACCAAAACCGGCAAGTAAGTCCACTACGCAAAGCCGACGATGCCCTCTTACTGGATAACAGCCACCTGACTATTGAAGAACAAAAAGAATGGCTGGCTGCTGAATTTAACAAAAAGGTAGAAGCTGCCCAATAACCCGTTCAGGTATGACTCAAATTGAAATAGATAAAGAATCAGGTTTTTGCTTTGGAGTAGTTACCGCTATCCATAAAGCAGAAGAGGAACTGGCACAGGGAGGCACTCTCTATTGCCTGGGAGATATTGTACACAACAGCCGAGAAGTAGAACGCCTGAAAGCGATGGGCCTCATCACCATCAACCATGAGGAGTTTGCTCAACTGAAGAATGTAAAAGTATTGCTCCGGGCACACGGTGAACCTCCCGAAACCTACGAGATAGCCCGCCAGAACAACATCGAAATCATCGATGCTACCTGTCCGGTGGTTCTTCGCTTACAAAAACGTATCAAACAAGCTTATACTCAAGAAGACCCACACCGAAAACAGATTATCATTTATGGTAAAAACGGACATGCAGAAGTACTGGGACTAGTAGGACAAACCAATGGGGAAGCGATTGTTATTGAAAAATTAGAAGAAGCCGAGCGGTTAGATTTAAGCAAAAATATCTGCCTGTACTCACAAACCACCAAATCTTTGGATGAGTTTGGGCAGATCGTAGAATATATCAAGAGTCATCTTTCTCCTGAAGTTACTTTTGAATACTTTGATACCATTTGCCGGCAAGTAGCCAACCGCATCCCGAACATTCGAAAATTTGCAGCTTCTCATGATTTGATATTCTTTGTCAGTGGCAAAAAAAGTTCCAACGGGAAAATGTTGTTTGCAGAATGTTTAAAGGTAAACCCAAATTCTCACTTGATTGACAGCACCGAAGAAATTGATGTTCAGCTGTTGCCCGGAACATCCTCCATCGGTATTTGTGGAGCCACCTCTACGCCGAAATGGCTGATGGAAGAAATATCCAGATTCATCCAGACGAAGATTCAGGAAAAGAATCCATAAACCCGAGATTTGAATTAACTAAAATTATCAGTTAAACCCTTAGCTTTTTGCTATATTTGCGGCAATTACTAATACAAATAAAATAATTGTTATGGGAACAGTTAAATGCATCGGTATTTTGACATCTGGAGGGGATGCTCCTGGCATGAATGCAGCCATACGAGCAGTGACTCGTGCAGCCATCTACAACGGATTAGAAGTAAAAGGCATATATAGAGGTTATAAGGGCTTGGTAACCGGAGAAATCAAAGAATTCAAAAGCCAGAATGTAAGCAATATCATCCAGCTGGGTGGAACAATCTTGAAAACCGCCCGCTGCAAAGAGTTCAAAACGCCAGAAGGCCGTCAGATTGCTTACGATAATATGAAGAAAGAAGGCATTGACGCTCTGGTGGTCATAGGCGGTGACGGTTCCTTAAGCGGAGCCCGTATTTTCGCCCAGGAATTTGACGTACCTTGTATCGGATTGCCGGGTACCATTGACAACGACTTGTACGGTACGGACACAACTATCGGTTACGATACGGCACTGAACACCATTTTGGATGCAGTAGATAAAATCCGCGACACAGCGACCTCACATGAACGCCTATTCTTTGTAGAAGTAATGGGACGCGATGCCGGTTTTCTGGCTTTGAATGGAGCCATTGCCTCTGGAGCTGAAGCCGCCATCATTCCGGAATTCAGTACAGAAGTGGACCAATTGGAAGAATTCATCAAGAACGGTTTCCGCAAATCCAAAAACAGCAGTATCGTACTGGTGGCAGAAAGTGAACTTACCGGTGGTGCCATGCATTATGCTGAACGTGTTAAGAACGAGTATCCGCAATATGACGTACGCGTTACCATCTTAGGCCACTTACAACGCGGCGGTAGCCCTACTGCACATGACCGTATTTTGGCCAGCCGCCTGGGTGCTGCAGCCATCGATGCCATCATGGAAGGACAGCGTAATGTTATGATTGGAATCGACCATGATGAAGTGGTTTATGTACCTTTCACCAAAGCAATCAAAAACGACAAACCCATCAAGAAAGATTTGGTCAATGTACTGCGTACGTTGTCTATCTGAAAATGAAAAGTCATCCTATACAAAAATCCCCGCAAAATGCGGGGATTTTTATTTCTACAACCAGGCTTTGACCCGCTCTTCGGTCAGATTCCACAGTTGTTCCGCCTGAGCGTGAGCCAGGTATTTTCCCGAAAGTTTCTTGGGATGGCAGCTGACATTAAAAGTACCTGTACGCCCTCCGGCCTCTTCATCCAGCAAAAGTCCGATAGCCGTTGCAGCTCCCTGCCTGGGAGTACGAATAAATGGCCTGAAAAAAAGATCTGTCAATGGATCAAACCACAGGTGCATCCTAATGATATCAGTCGATACAATCCCGGGATCCGCCGCATTCACTACAATTTCCCGGTCTTTCAAACGTCGTGCCAACTCTAGCGTAAACAACGTCAACGCCAGCTTAGTATTACTGTATATCGGAATTCGCCAGAAGCTTCCTTTACGTCCCTTTTCAAAAAAATCCGGAAAATCCAGTTGTCCGATTGCATAGGTACACGATACCATATTCACGATTCTGCTTCCTTTCCTCATCAAAGGAAGCAGCTTACGGGTCAACAGATAAGGCGCCACATAATTCACACTCACAGTCCGTTCCAACCCGTCCGCTGTCACCTGTCTGTGTGTTTCCATAGTACCTGCATTATTCATCAAGAGAGCAATCGGCTCCCCTCGCTGCAGGAATACATCTGCCAAAGCAGCCACAGAATGCAAAGAAGAGAGGTCAACCTGCATCAGTTCCACTGCCTGATTGCCAGTATCCTTCCGAATTGCATCCCGCTTCACCTTTCCTTTATTGACATCATAACAGACCATCACTACCCGATAGCCAGCCTTTGCCACCGCACGAGTAATTTCTGTTCCCATTCCTCCGTCTGCTCCGGTAATAACGGCCAGTCCTGTCTGATTCTTTTCCATATACATCCCCTTTACCCTTTGAATTCGATCTTTTCAATTTCAGATTTCAAGTCGGCCGGCAACTCTTCACCCAAATGCTGATGACATGCCATATCTACCGAATACATGCGTGCAATACAATAATTACTGTGCCGGCAATGGCTGCGTGCACATTCTTCAAGCCGCATCCGGTTTACAAATCCCGGTTCATTAAGCAAAGCACGCGCCATCTGCACCGCATCAAACCCTGCCCCCAGCACTTCCTCTATTTTCTGCCGAGACACCAGTCCACCTACATAAACCAGCGGCATCTGAAGAGCCTGACGGAACTTCAAAGCATCTTCCAAAAAATAAGCCTCCTGAAAAGGCACAGAAGGAATCATCCATTTTCCCACCAGCCTCACGCCATATTTCAGCCACCAGCAATCCATATAATGAGTCATGGTACGGATAGGCATTTCCCCACGCATCACATACATCGGTGCCTTACTGACAAATCCGCCGCTCAATACCAGGGCATGAGCACCCGATTGCTGCAGGCGGCAAGCTACTTGCAGTGATTCATCCAGCTCCATTCCACCTCTAAAACCATCACGCATATTCATCTTGACCAGTACAGCCATATCACTTCCGGCAGCTTTCATTACCTCTTCCATCACCATATCCATAAAACGCATACGGTTCGTCAAAGAGCCACCAAACTCATCTTTCCGATGATTGGTAGAAGGCGACAAGAACTGACTGATTAAATAACCGTGGCCAGCATGAATCTCCACGGCATCAAACCCGGCTTCCCGGGCCAAACAGACCGCCTTCCCATAGGCACGGGCCAATCCAGGCAGTTCATCCGCACGCAATCCACGAACAAAAGTCGGAGAATAGAGATTAAAGCCACTGCAAGCTCCTACAGGAGTACATCCACAGATACTTCTATGCGACATATTACCGCAATGCCCCAACTGAATACCTACTGCAGCTCCCTCTGCATGTACCGAATCGGTCAGCCTACGTAATCCAGGTACAATTTCCGGACGCATCCACAACTGACGGTCAAACGACAGTCCGCTGCGGGTAACAGCTGCATACGCTACCGTAGTCATTCCGATTCCACCGGCTGCTACCGAACGATGGTACTCCAACAACTGGTCCGAAGGTTCATGTCCGGGACACATACTTTCAAAAGCCGCCGAACGAATGGTCCGGTTTCGCAACGTCAAAGGCCCCAATGTAACCGGGGTAAATATTTTAGATGATGTCATAGATAGAAATATATATAAATCATTTTATGCAAAACTACAGCATGAAAGTTGCGGTCAATAAACAAAAGGAATAATCCGTTTACGCGCTCCCACTGCCTCCGCTCCAAATTCTTCACAGTAATGACGATGAATAGCATGAGCCCTGGGCACTAAATTGGCAAACGTCCACCACACAAACACCCACGCAGCCGGTGATCCAGTCAGAATAGCAAATCCGGTCCACTCTACCAATTCCCCAAAATAATTGGCCGCTGTTACATAACGATACATCCCCCCGGCCGGCAGATAATGCCGCGTATCCCCGGGTTTACGAAGGTGCCGGATCACCCGATCTGAATGAAGATTGATTCCCATCCCTACAAAAAACAGGCAGATACCCATCCAGGCATGAGGTCTGGCAAAATAAGCCCAACCTAAAGCATAGCCAGCCGCATCTGCAGGAAAATAAAACAAGCCACCAGCCTGCATCAATCCGTTGAGCACATTAAACAGCACCCCCATCAGCAAAATGACTACAGGCATCTGGCTATGTCCTCTCATCAAGAAAGGAAAAATAAAAGAACGCTGAAAATAATGCAACTGAAACAGCAGAAAGAATATATAGACCGGAATGGAAAATCCCACGCCGCTCCGAGCCCACAATACAAACATCATGATAAAAACCGGTGCCTCCATCAGCACCCAGGCCCATTTATTATGAATAGAAAATCCCCAGGAAGATGTACGGAACATACCATAACCTGCCTTTATAAAATAAAGAGCAACTAATACCAGGAAAGCGACAAAACTCATCCCGATCAAAAACAGATGAAAGAAATCGTGATTCATACAGACTAATTAAATTCTTTTAGATTGCGAGCAAAATTAAAGGAAATATTTTGGAAAAGCCGAATAAAACGAAGATTTTTGCAGCGAGAATTCAAGAAACTCATCTATCTATGACAGAAAAAACGGAAACGACTGCACAACATCTCCTGCGCCAACAGCTTTTGCTGCACATGGAGTATGACTACGAAAAAGAAGAATTTCAACGGCAGACAGAAACCATGGGAATAGCGCGAAAAGTAAAGCGCGGACTTTGCTGGTATCCGGTCTGTGCTGGACGAAGTTATTATAATTCCTTAAACCAGCTAGTAGTGGAAATCAGCCGACAGGAAGACACGGAGATCGAACATCTTTTTGAATTTGGACGTCCTGTATGCTTCTTCCGAGAATCGGCTGACGGTTGCATTACCTACTTCCGTTTTCAGGGTAGCGTGAGTTATGCTGATGATTTGCGTATGGTTATCGTCATGCCGGGTGCCGGAGCCGTATCAGATATCCAGCATACCGACCGGCTGGGAGTGCAGCTGTATTTTGACGAAACCAGCTACCAAACCATGTTCGAAGCACTGAAAGAAGTCAGCCGTGCCAAAGGGAATCGTCTGGCCGAACTGAGAGAAATTCTTTTGGGCTCTGTAAATCCCGGCTTCCGAGAACTCTACCCCGTACGGTTTCCCTGGCTGAATCCAACGCAGGAATCAGCTGTAAACCAGGTATTGTGTGCACGCGATGTAGCCATTGTACACGGACCTCCGGGCACCGGTAAAACCACCACATTGGTAGAAGCCATCTATGAAACCCTTCACCGTGAACCACAAGTACTAGTATGTGCTCAGAGTAATACAGCTGTAGACTGGATTTCAGAAAAACTCGTTGACCGAGGTGTGAACGTACTCCGCATCGGAAATCCTACGCGTGTCAATGATAAAATGCTATCCTTCACCTATGAACGGCGTTTTGAAGCCCACCCGGCCTATCCTGAATTATGGAGCATCCGAAAAGAATTAAGACAACTCGGAGCAAAATCCCGAAAAGGCAGCTACAGTGAGCGAGAAAGTCTCCGCAGCAGAATGTCACGCCTGCGCGACCGGGCTACAGCACTTGAAGTCCAAATCAATGCAGATTTATTCGATAGTGCTCATGTCATTGCATCCACTTTAGTAAGCAGTCATCACCGCTTGCTCAACGGACGGCATTTCGGCACTTTGTTTATTGATGAAGCTGCACAAGCCCTGGAAGCAGCTTGCTGGATAGCCATCCGCAAGGCCGACCGGGTCATCCTGGCAGGCGACCATCAACAGTTGCCTCCTACCATTAAATGCTACGAAGCAGCCCGGCAAGGCTTAGACCAAACCCTCATGGAATGGATTGTCCGACAAAAGCCCCATGCCGTGTCGCTGCTCAAAACCCAATACCGGATGCATGAACAACTCATGAGATTTTCATCAGAATGGTTCTATCACGGACTATTGGAAGCGGCTCCGGAAGTAAAACACCGGGGTATTTTGGATTGGGACTCCCCCATCAGCTGGATAGATACCTCCGAGCAGGACTTTAAGGAAGAGTTTGTCGGAGAAAGTTTCGGACGAATGAACCGCCAGGAAGCAGACCTCCTACTGCAGGAACTGGAAGCATACATCCAACGTATAGGAGGACATCGTATATTGGAAGAACAGATTGATTTCGGCATCATCTCTCCCTATAAAGCGCAAGTACAGTACCTGTGCAGTCAAATACGAAACCGTGCTTTTCTTCGCCCTTACCGCCACCTGCTTACGGTTCATACCGTAGATGGATTCCAGGGACAAGAACGAGATGTCATTTTCATCAGTCTGGTACGGGCTAACGATGAAGGGCAGATCGGATTCCTGCATGACCTGCGCCGAATGAATGTAGCGATCACCCGAGCCCGAATGAAATTAGTCATATTAGGAAATGCACAAACCCTGGGAAAACATGCCTTTTATCAGCAACTGCTAAAGTATGTACACCATACACACAGCGAATATCCTACAAAAGACTAAAAAGATGCTCCAAAGATTTGTTTTGTATAATCAAAATGTAACAAATTAATTAACAGATGTTATCTTTACATCCTTTCATTCATTTTTATCACAAAAAACATATAACTAAGAACAATAATATTTATATTTCGGCATATCTGTGATAAAAAACAATTTTCCAGATATAAAACAAAGGTCTAATCTGTATAAATATTAAAAGCTATGAACAAACAAATCATTGGAGAAAACGCAGGTATTCTTTGGCGTTTAATGAATCAGGAAAGTCATCGCCAATGGCAGCTGGAAGAGCTGAAACAGGCCACTGGCTTTGACGATATGCAATTGGCCAGTGCCATCGGCTGGCTGGCCCGTGAAGATAAAATTCAAATAGAGCTCAGAAATCCGAAAGATGACAACAAAAAAGCCTATGTATATTTGATGCTCAACGCTTTTTATTAATGAGCAGTCAAAGATATCTATAAAAAAATGGGGCGTATTTAAAATACCCCCCATTTTTTTATAAAATAGACCAACCGTTTTATTCTTCATCCAACAGAATTTCCAAAATCTGACAAGCAGCTTTCGCCACCGGAGTACCCGGACCGAAGATCGCAGCTACACCAGCTTTGTACAAGAAATCATAATCCTGCGCAGGAATCACACCACCTGCAATCACTACGATGTCTTCACGACCCAACTTCTTGAGTTCAGCAATGATTTGCGGAACCAACGTTTTATGTCCGGCAGCCAGTGAAGAAACACCTACTACATGCACGTCGTTTTCTACCGCATCGCGAGCCGCTTCTGCCGGAGTCTGGAACAAGGGTCCCATATCCACATCAAAGCCACAGTCTGCATAACCGGTAGCCACTACCTTTGCACCACGGTCGTGCCCATCCTGCCCCATCTTGGCAATCATGATACGCGGCTGACGACCTTCTTGCTTCGCGAACTTCTCTGCCAGCTCACAAGCACGCTTGAAGTCCTTATCGTTTTTACTTTCTGATGAATACACGCCTGAAATAGTTCTGATTACTGCTTTATAACGTCCTACAACCTTTTCGCAAGCATATGAAATTTCGCCCAACGTAGCGCGAACTCTGGCAGCTTCTACTGCCAATTCCAGCAAGTTACCTTCTCCGGTTTCCACACACTTGGTGATCGCTGCCAATGCCTTGTCCACATCCTCCTGGTTACGGCCTTCCTTCAAGATACGCAGGTTTTCAATCTGTTCCTGACGAACCGCTGTATTATCAATTTCCAGGATATCAATCGGAGCTTCTTTTTCCAGACGATACTTGTTCACCCCTACAATGGTCTGAGAACCGCTGTCGATACGGGCCTGTGTACGGGCAGCCGCCTCTTCGATACGCATCTTAGGAATACCGGTTTCAATAGCCTTCGCCATACCACCCAGTTTTTCAATTTCCTGAATATGTTCCCACGCACTGTGAGCTATTTCATTAGTCAGAGACTCTACATAGTAAGAACCACCCCACGGGTCAACATTCTTACAAATATAAGTTTCTTCCTGAATATAAATCTGCGTATTACGGGCAATACGGGCTGAAAAGTCAGTTGGCAAAGCAATCGCCTCATCCAATGCATTCGTATGCAGAGACTGTGTATGCCCCAACGCCGCAGCCATTGCTTCGATACAAGTACGACCCACATTATTGAAGGGGTCTTGTTCTGTCAACGACCAACCGGAAGTCTGAGAGTGTGTACGCAGAGCCAACGATTTCGGATTTTTCGGATTAAACTGTTTCACAATCTTGGCCCACAACATACGGGCAGCACGCATCTTGGCTATTTCCATAAAATGGTTCGTACCAATGGCCCAGAAGAACGACAGACGCGGAGCAAACGCATCAATATCAATACCCGCTGCCACACCGGCACGCAGGTATTCCAAACCATCGGCCAAGGTATAAGCCAACTCAATATCCGCGGTAGCACCAGCTTCCTGCATGTGGTAACCCGAGATAGAAATCGAGTTAAACTTAGGCATCTTCTGAGAAGTATATTCAAAGATATCCGAAATAATCTTCATGGAGAATGCAGGCGGATAGATATAAGTATTACGCACCATAAACTCCTTCAGAATATCATTCTGGATAGTACCAGCCATTTCTTCCAATTTGGCCCCCTGCTCCAAACCGGCATTGATATAGAAGGCCATCACAGGCAGCACAGCTCCGTTCATGGTCATAGAAACCGACATCTTGTTCAAGGGAATACCGTCGAACAACACTTTCATATTCTCCAGCGAGCAAATAGATACCCCCGCTTTACCTACGTCGCCTACTACCCGTTCATGATCAGGGTCATAGCCGCGATGAGTAGCCAAGTCGAAAGCCACCGACAAACCCTTCTGACCACTGGCCAGATTCCGACGGTAGAAAGCATTCGATTCTTCCGCTGTAGAAAATCCTGCATACTGACGGATTGTCCACGGACGCAAAGTATACATCACAGAATACGGACCACGAAGATACGGAGGAATACCGGCAGCAAAATCCAAGTGTTCCATTCCTTCCAGGTCTTCTTTGGTATAAACAGGCTTCACTTCAATGTGTTCCGGCGTTTTCCAGTCAGCATGGATGCCGTTCGCCTTTTGCCACTCAGCACCGTTGACAGGCTGAAAAGCAGCATAAATATCTAGGTTTTTAAAATCTTTTCTCATGACTATTTCGTTAACTCAATAACTTCTTATTATATTCTCTCAAAGTTTCCAGCACATTCACGCGTACATGGATGAAGTTTTCGATGCCGGCAGCTTTCAGGTCTTCCATACAAGCCGGAGCACCGGCTACAATGAACATCGCCCGGCCGTTCAGTGCCTGGAAGGCCGGAACAGCATATTCTGCATATTCGTCATCACTGGAGCAAAGCACCACGATATCTGCCTTGGCAGCCATCGCAGCTTCCACCCCTTCTTCTACAGTAGAGAAGCCCAAGTTATCTACCACCTCATAACCGGCACAAGCCAGGAAGTTGCAGGAGAATTGAGCACGAGCCTGACGCATGGCCAAATTACCGATGGTCAGCATAAATGCCTTCGGACGTTTACCGCTAGCTTCTGTTTCCAGACGCAAAGCCTCAAACTCACTGGCAGCCCGGTCAAAATTCAAAGTAGCCACCTCCTTTTCACCTGTATCCTGTCCACCGCAGCAGCAAGCTTTTTCCAGCGGCTGTTTACCTTCCGCTTTTTCCTGGAAGTTCGGGAACTGGTTTGTACCCAACAGCACTTCTTTACGCTTGGCCACTGCTGCATGACGGGCCGTATTACTTTCGTTCACAGCGGCTTGTACCTTACCAGCCTTTACAGCGGCATAGAAGCCACCTTCTTCTTCCACAGCAAGGAAAAGTTCCCAGGCCTGTTTAGCAATAGCCACCGTGAGATTTTCGATATAGTAAGAGCCGGCTGCCGGATCAATGACTTTATCAAAATGAGATTCTTCCTTCAGCAGCAGCTGCTGGTTACGCGCCATACGTTCAGAGAATTCATCCGGAGTCTGATAAGCCTTATCAAACGGTACCACCGTCATAGAATCCACCCCAGCCAAAGCCGCACTCATGGCTTCTGTCTGTGTACGGAGCAGATTAACATGAGCGTCAAATAAAGTAAGATTAAACGAAGAGGTTTCCGCATGAACCTTCATTTTGGCAGCTTCCTTATCGTCGGCATCATAAGAAGCCACGATATTGGCCCACAACATGCGAGCCGCACGGAACTTAGCGATTTCCAGGAAATAGTTCGAGCTGATACCCAGGTTAAACTTGATACGTTTCGCCGCTGCAGCAGCCGGAATTCCCGCTTCTGTCAGCTGGTTCATATATTCGTTACCCCAAGCCAGCGCATACCCCAATTCCTGATAAATGTAAGCGCCTGCATTATTCAGTGTCAGCGCATTAACATTCAATACGCGGTATAAAGGTAGAGCAGCTGCGGCCTCCATCAGTGCCTTGGCCATGGATACCATGTCACCTTTTTCCTTGCCCTTAGCCAGCATCTTATTGAAATAGTCAAAATTGATAGAACCTTGCAGCTGATTCAAATCATAGCCCTTCTTCTGGAAATAAGTCACCAAAAGCGAAGCCAGTTCAGCCACATGTCCCTGACAGGTGGAGAAATTCAATTCCACACAGTCTGCACAAATATCTTTCAGCAAAGCTTCGATATAAGCTTCACTTAAATCCTTTGCCCGAAGATGAAAAGAAAGAGAATCGACACCTTTATTCAGAATATCGAGTGCTTTGGCATTGGCTTCGCCCGGATTTTCCACCATGATTTCCTGGCGCACCAACCATTCATTGTTATTCTTCCTGGTACCTCTGAGATAAGGGAACTCGCCGGGAAGTGCATGAAGTGTCTTTAAACCTTCCAGGTCTTCCAAACGGTAGAAAGGTTTCACTTTGAATCCTTCGTTTGTCTTCCAAACAAGTTTCTTCTCAAAATCAGCCCCTTTCAGGTCAGCTGTTACTTTTTCCATCCATTTTTCAGTAGAAACGGGAGAAAAGTCAGAGAAGAGTTTTTCTTTACTGTCTGCCATAGTTTATTTAAATTTAAAATAGTGGTTACTATTCATTGTGTCAACAATACATCTGCAAATATACAGAAATAGTTGAAACTAGTATTGTTTTTATCATTTTTTATTCTATTGTTTTATCAAGATGAAAAAAAACGTCTTTCGCTTTGTCACCTGCCAATGATTCAGTACCTTTGCACGAAATTTCAAGAACTATACATATTAAGAAAATTAACTATGAATTGGTTAGACAGTTTATTATGGGATCCTTCATCCGTGGCTCACATTGTATGCTTGTATGCTTTTGTGATTTCAGTCGGCGTGATGTTAGGTAAGATCAAGATTTTCGGTGTATCGCTCGGCGTCACGTTCGTGCTTTTTGCCGGTATTTTGATGGGACATTTCGGATTTACGGGAGAAACGCACATTCTGCATTTTATCCGTGAGTTTGGTTTAATTTTATTTGTATTCTGCATCGGTTTGCAGGTCGGTCCGAGCTTTTTCTCTTCCTTTAAGAAGGGAGGTATGACGCTCAATCTGCTAGCCGTAGCCATTGTGGCGCTCAACGTAGTAGTGGCTTTGACCATCTATTTTCTGGCCAACGGTCAGGTAGAGTTGCCGATGATGATCGGTATCCTTTACGGTGCCGTTACCAACACACCTGGTTTGGGTGCTGCGCAAGAAGCCTTGAATCAGCTGAACTATACAGGCGATCCCATTGCCTTGGGTTATGCCTGTTCTTATCCGCTCGGTGTGATTGGTATTATCGGTTCCATCATAGCGATCCGCTACATCTGCCGCGTGAATTTCAGCAAAGAAGAACAGGAACTGCAGAATCAGTCTTCTGACATGAAACATCAGCCGCACATGCTTCACTTGGAAGTCCGCAACGAATCCATTAACGGCAAGACCTTACTCCAGGTAAAAGAATTTTTGGGACGTCCGTTTGTATGTTCGCGTATCCGTCATGAAGGACATGTAAGCATTCCAAACCAAAATACAATATTCCACATCGGCGACCAATTATTCATGGTCTGCTCGGAAGAAGATGCAGCATCGGTTACCGCCTTCATCGGTAAAGAAATCCAGGTGGATTGGGAAAAACAAGACACTCCGCTGGTATCTCGCCGTATCCTGGTGACTAAGTCTGAAATCAACGGTAAGAAATTAGGAGATTTGCATTTCCGCAGCTTATACGATGTCAATGTAACTCGTGTAAACCGCTCCGGTATGGATCTGTTTGCAGATCCCAGCCTGGTACTGCAAGTGGGTGATCGCGTGATGGTAGTAGGCCAGCAGGATGCAGTAGAACGTGTAGCTAATGTATTGGGTAACCAGTTGAAACGTTTGGATACTCCTAACATTGTAACCATCTTTGTGGGTATCTTCTTAGGTATCGTATTAGGAAGTTTACCTATTGCCTTCCCGGGTATGCCGACTCCGGTGAAATTGGGTCTGGCTGGTGGTCCGCTGGTAGTGGCTATTCTGATTGGCCGTTTCGGTCATAAGATGCACCTGGTTACTTACACCACCATGAGTGCCAACCTGATGTTACGCGAAATCGGTATCGTTCTCTTCCTGGCCAGTGTCGGCATCGAAGCCGGTGCCCATTTTGTGGAAACGGTGGTAGATGGCGATGGTCTTTATTACGTTGGTTATGGTTTCTTAATTACCGTCATTCCGCTACTGATAGTAGGTACAGTAGCCCGTCTATATTTCAAAGTAAACTATTTCACCTTGATGGGTCTGATAGCCGGTAGTAACACCGACCCACCCGCATTGGCCTATTCTAACCAAACCGCAGGCAACGATGCTCCGGCAGTAGGTTATTCTACAGTCTATCCGCTGACCATGTTCCTGCGTATTCTGGTAGGTCAGATGGTATTGCTGACCATGATGTAATCAGGTACTTTCCTATATACATAAAAAAGGAGGTGCAGTTCAATTGAACTGCACCTCCTTTTTCATGTGCGTATGTTATCTTTCTTGTATTAAACTTAGGAAAAGCAGATACATTCTCAAACATTTAACAGAATCTAGTTGCTGATCAAAATCCATTTTCTTACATTTATGGCATCCAGTCTAATGGATATAGAAATGTAATAAGGAAAATAACAGGTGACCCTAAAAGAGTAAAATATGGAAATAAAGAAATACCTATTAAGCTTTTGGATTAGCTTCATTCTTCTTATAATAGTTGTTCTTTTTTCAAAGAATGATTTTTTGTTTCAAAAAAAGTCGAAAAAAGTTATAATAGATGAGAATGAGAATCTTGTGACAACATCTCCTCATTACAAATCTATAAATGTTTTGTATAAAGACTCTATATATCAGATCTTTGATGTGGAAAGTTATATAGATTGTATATTAATAAGAAATGGTTTGAGTACCAAAGAAAACATGAAAAATCCATTTGATGGCATAGTTATAATAGATTCTGCTGTATATAACTTAGTAAAACAATCTATAGTGATTCCACATCCTCAAATAGATTCAATTTATAATCTTAAGGGATTGGATTATTTGTTGAAAATGTATTTTGAAGATGAAGACCCACGAATACCTAGAAAATATAAGGAATGTGATGTTATATCGAATAAGTATGAATTGGAATTACACTATATGATGAATCTTCTAGTTCGTGCAGGTGCTATAATATTGCAGGATTGTGAATCCGGATATCCTATACTCGTATCAGTGCCACGATAGTTGTCTAATATTTTTTTAAAATTTCATAAACAAAATGCTTATATTTTGAATCATCAATTTATTTTATTATAATAAAAGGCCAATACAAGAAACAACACAAGCATCTATATTTCAATATATTACAATAATCAACACATAACCCCCTTCATGTACTTTATACCATTAGGAGTCTTTATAGCCTTTCAGGAAGATTTTTTTATAATTTTGTCACTAAATCCTTTTTTTCGGGCTGCAGAAACAATAAAATCAAACATCATATCTGTATAAAAACAAAAAAGATGGAAGTATGTTTTGAGCACTTCCATCTTTTTTATTATATCCTGTTTCAAAGTCATCCAGACTTCACTCCAGCCGTAGCTTGGTACGAATAAATGCTTCTATAAAATCCGTCGTCTTTTCAATGCCGAGCACAGTAGACTCTATACAAAGATGATAAGTCTCAGCAGCTCCCCATGTCTTATAACTATAATAATTATAATAGGCAGAACGCCGTTTATCGGCTTTCTCTATCATTTCTTCCGCTTCCGCTTCTGAAATACCATGCTGGCGGCACAGCCGGGCCATGCGGTCTTCGCGAGAGGCCGAAATGAAGACATTGACGCAACGAGGATGATCACGCAGTATATAATCGGCACACCTCCCCACAAAGAGACAAGACTTTTCGGTAGCCAGTTTACGAATCACATCACTCTGCACTTTAAAAAGTGCATCATTGCTCAGACAGCTCATCGTGGGCAAAGCGCCATCGCTTACAAAAGGGAAACGCATACCAAACAGCCCTCCTACAAAGCCTTTGGAAGCCTGTTCATCGGCTTTTTCAAAAAACTCCCTGCACAATCCGCTTTCTTGCGATGCCAGGTTAATCAATTCCTTGTCATAAAAAGAAATGCCTAAGCGGGAAGCCAGTTTTTCACCAATCTCCCTGCCGCCACTCCCCAGTTGACGGCCTATATTTACTACAAACTTTTCCATATCTCTCATTTTTTAGATTTATATGCTACAGGCAAATATAAAAAGTAATCATGAGAAAGAAGCATAAATCGAGAAAAAGTTACTTCCGGAGCATTCCCGCTTCTCCAGTCTTATTGCTGATAAACTTTCAAACCGGTAACAGTACTTTTAAAGTGTCCGGCTTGCTGCAAAGGAAATACGAGGGTGCGCACATTTTTCATTTTGCTCTTTCCTTCTTTATCAAAATAACGCGTCTGCGTGTTCAGTTCTTCTACTAGCTTACCGTCGATATAAAGACGAGTAGACTGATGATCGCCTTCAATGGCAATATTCATACGCTTGCCCGCTTCCAGAGGATAAGTAAAGGTATTGAGATAACCGTCACGGGCAAAACCTAACATACCGCGGATGGGATCGGACAGATAGAACACAGCATCACGAGAGCGGAACAGCTCTGTACCACGCTCTTCAGCCTGACCTTCCACATCAAAGCTTACCCGGTAATCATAACCTATTTCTGCATATGGTGTAGTGTCTCCCGGCTGCAGGGAATCCAGTTCATATACCAATCCCGGAGCATCACTCAAACGTCCATTCTGATTTACTCCAGGCGCTTCACTTAACCTCTGACGCTGCTCATTAAATGCATCATAAGCCAATGACGGAGTAGCTGTCCACATCTTTACAGCCAGTGTCTGCAAGGCTGGATACAAGCGGTGATGCACATCTTTCGTGGAAATGCCGTTGCCGCAATGATCGTTCCATACGGCAAACATACCGCCTAGAATAGCCGGGTCTTTTTCTTCAAACACCACATTCCCTACATGAGCCGGCGTCCACTCCTTATACAGCATCTCTGTATTCAGATAATCGTAATAATATCCGGCAGCCGGCACAATATATAAATAACCGTCAGGAATGGAAATCAGTTTATATCCTTGCTTTACCATCTCCTTCGGCTCTGCATAACCGTTATACCAGGCACTCATAATCACATTCTCCGATTTTACCGGAGTAGTGCCTTTAGCATGCGTCAAAGCCCCCCAGATACAGGCCTGCTTACCGAAGCTCTCGATATAACGGATATAACGGTCAGTAAACTCACGGAATTTTTCCACCACCTTCGGATCCTTGTTGGAGTATTCATCCGTACCGATATGTACACGCGGACCACGGAATACCGGCTGTTCTCCTTCCAGATATTCCTTAAAGAGACCATCCATGAATGTATAAGTTTCCGGATTAAACAAATCCAGATGATCCATGCCATACTCTTTGCTTCCCAGTTCGGGCTTATAATGACTAAAAGCCAATGTATGAGCCGGAGCATCGATTTCTGGAATGATTTCTACAAAATGGTTTTCCGCCAAAATCTGCAGATCCACAAACTCCTGCTTGGTATAATGTCCGTCGCGCGCTGTCAGCCCCGGATAGGTATCAGACTCCAACCGGAAGGCAGCATAGGTTTTATTCCAGTCATTTTCAAAATATTGCTTGAATCCATTATCATTCAGATGCAGCTGCAACACATTCATTTTATAATAAGCCATGATTTTCACCAGGTCCTGCAGATAATGCAGAGGGATGAACTTACGGCCGCAATCCATCATAAATCCGCGCATGGCATAATCTGGACAATCGCGTATCACCCCTTTGGGCAATGCCAAGTCCTCCCGGTTCTGTTCGGCTATCTGCAGTAAAGTACGGGTACCCCAATACACCCCGATGGCCTGGGGTGCCGAGAGCTCAATGCGGTCGGTTATACGGATTTCATATCCCTCGCTGCCCAACTCCTTGTCTTTCTTGAGTGACAGATGCAAGTCGCCTTTCCGAGCTTTTCCTTCTACCACTTGGGGAGTATACCCCAAGAGTTCCTGACAGTCGGCCACGAGCATACGGGCTATGCGTTGCAGGTCAGTTTGTCCTTTAGGATAAGTAATACGGGTTTCAGTGGTCAACGGCAAAAAACCCTCTCCTCCCCGCCACTCTTTCAGTTCGGGAATGACAAACGGTTTAGGATTCACGCCGGCCAGGACCACACTGCTGTTTCCGATGCAGCAAAGCACCAGCAGCACACAGGTAATAAATAGTTTTTTCATGGGTATAAATAATTAAGTAATCCATTTAATTCGCGGGTAAAGATAGCAGTTTTCCATGAAGTTACCATTCACCGCCTCAAAATAAAAAAAGAAAAAAGAGTGCCGCTGAAGGGTTCACCTCTTTCACCTTGATTTTCAGCGGGTGAAGGGTGAAGGGTGAAAGATGAATCCAGTCAACATTAGAATATTGTCGGATGACATCATAAATTTACAGGATGACATCCGGTGAAATTTCAGCTGTAGGTTTCTGATTTTTTAGCTGTAGTTCAGGAAAGTTTTAGCTACAGGTTTCTGACATTATCTCCGTGGATTTGGCTCCGTAAATGACAGCTTTCCGATGCCAAATCCATGGAGAAAAATCCCTAAGTCCACGGACTGAAAATCTTGAGAAAAAGTTGATTGTCTTTTCCTCATGAACCATGAATTTATGCTACCTTTGCAAGGACGTGAACCATTAAATTCAGCTTATGATACAATTTCAATGCGACTACAATGAAGGAGCCCATCCAGCCATCCTGCAGAGACTGACAGAAACCAATATGGAACAGACCGTGGGGTACAGCGAAGATGCCTACTGCGAACAGGCCCGCCGGCTTATCCGTGAGGCATGCCAGTGTCCTGAAGCCGCCGTACACTTCCTGGTGGGCGGCACCCAGACCAACACCACCGTCATTGCTCACATCCTGCGTCCTCATCAGGGAGTGATTGCAGCCGATACCGGCCATATCAACGTGCACGAAACTGGAGCCATTGAGCACACGGGCCATAAAGTACTGGCCCTGCCTTCAGCACAAGGCAAAATCACGGCCCGACAGGTAGCCGATGCGGTGGAAGCGCACCGGAGAGACGACAGTTTTGAACACATAGTGCAACCCGGTATGGTGTACATCTCCTTTCCTACCGAAGTGGGAACGCTGTACAGCCGCCAGGAACTGGAAGACCTTTATCACACCTGCCGCCACTACCAGCTTCCGCTGTTTATTGACGGAGCCCGCTTAGGCTACGGCCTCTGCTCCCCCGAGAACGATGTCACCCTGCCCGATTTGGCCCGTCTGTGCGATGTGTTCTACATCGGTGGAACCAAAGTAGGCGCCTTGTTTGGTGAAGCCTTGGTCATCACCACCCCCCGCTGGCAGACCGATTTCCGCTACAGTCTGAAGCAGCATGGAGGCATGCTAGCCAAAGGACGCTTGCTGGGATTGCAGTTTGAGGCGCTGTTCACCGACAACCTGTATTTCTCCATCTCCCGGAATGCCATCCGCCAGGCCTTGCGCATCCAGGAAGCCATCCGCCAGGCAGGTTATCCGTTTTTCATGGAGAGCAGCACCAACCAGCAGTTTCCCATCTTCCCCGATGACGTGCTCGAAAAACTGAAGCAGGAATTCCTCTTCACCTTCTGGGAAAAGACCGATGCCCGTCACACAGCCGTGCGCATCTGCACCAGCTGGGCCACCACCGAAGAGAATACCGACCGGCTGATAGCTGCCATCCTAGCAACCCAGTGAAAGATAGTCCCTTCACCCTTTGCCCGCTGATTATCAACGGGTGAAAGGTGAAGGATAAACGATGAAACAGCGTTTTTCCATGTAAAAAAGCAGAAAAAGGTGCACCGGTTTTACAAAAAAAATGTATCTTTACGGAAAAAGAGATCCTGTATGAAAAACGAAGCATTTAAACCCAGAAAATTATCGAAAGCATTTCTATGCTTCATCACTGTCTGCCTGCTGCTGGCTTTCTATGCCAGTTATGAAACAGGGCAATGGGCCATACCGCTCCCTTTACTGCCACCCGTCATCCTTATTTTAGTGCAAAGCCGAACCCGCTACCTCATTTGGGAAGACGGACGAGTGGAAATACGTTCCGGTTCCGGTAAGAGTAAGGTATTAAACGAACTGCACCAAGTGATTTACTACCCGAAGAATTGGCTGAACAACCGCATCCGCATCCATTACCAAAACACCTTTGAGCGGCTGGACCCCGAACGGCCTCAGGAGTTTCTGGAAGCCCTCCGGCGGTATGCTCCTCAGCTGAAAAGAGAGGAAAAATAAAAAAGACTGCGGCTATGAACAGAAAAATGACTCCGTGGCTGATATTCATTCTGTCTGTTATTATTCCCCATTGCTTAGAGGCACAGGAGAATAGACAACAGGCAGAAAAGGGACTGACCCGGTCTGAACTGCTGAAAGATTTTCTATTTCGCTCCACCGGTACCGCCTCCTTCAACCCGGTCCTGCCTACGGTCTTGCCGCTGCCAACGAAACCGGAAATTCCCCTTCCGATGCAGCCGGTACTACCGACCGTGCACTTCACCTTACCGAAGCTGCTGGTCATACCCTACCACACCAACCCCTCTCCCTTATTTAAAGGAGATTTCCACACAGACGGCCTGCTGCTGCCCCACCGCTATGGTGCCCTCTTTGCATCGGGCAGCCAGACATCGGTACCGGGCATCGGCCGCTTCAACGAAGCATCCCTGATTTACCAACATAGACTGAACGACAAACTGAGCTTCCAGCTGTCCATGGATGCCATGAAAATAAACATGAGCCACCTCAGCGGACAGGCATTCTCCGCTTCGGGCATGATGCTCTACCAAGCTACCGACAAACTGGGCTTCCGTGTATTTGGTTCATACGCCCCGGGCAATACATTCGGCATGAAAACACACAGCTACGGCGGCACGCTGATATGGCAGGTGAACGACCATTTCGGGCTGGAGATGGGTGCCCAGCGCTATTACGACTCCATGCGCGGCGGCTGGCAGACGGTGCCTGTAGTGATTCCTTCTTACCGCTTCGACCACTTTAAATTAGAACTGGATGTAGGGGGGCTCCTCTACGAAATACTGCGCAGTGTGCTGTATGACGCGAAAAAAGACTATGACCCACGTGGTGCCACCATTGCACCGCCCCGCTTCACTTTTCCTACAAAATGACGAAAAAGAATCTGACTAAAAGATATCATTCCAACCAGCAGATAGCATTTTGTCAGCATACGAGACTATTTGTCTACTTATTTATGACAAATAGTCAAATATTCTCTCTAAAAACCTTTGGCACGAGGTTTGCCATCTGGTAAGTGAACCTGGTTGAAAGACCGGGGTTCAGAAATAAACAGATTGTTAAACTAAAAAATAGGAGATTAGAATTATGATGCCTGTAAGAAGAAATCAAAATTGGTTACCGAGTATCTTTAACGACTTTTTCGATAATGACTGGATGGTAAAAGCCAATGCTACTGCTCCTGCCATCAACGTGCTTGAAACAGAAAAAGAATATAAGGTGGAAGTGGCCGCTCCAGGTATGACGAAGGAAGACTTCAACGTACATATCGATGAAGAAAACAACCTGGTCATCAGCATGGAAAAGAAAACAGAAAACAAGGAAGAAGGAAACGAGGAGAACAAGGCGGAAGGCCGCTACCTGCGTCGTGAATTCTCATACTCTCAATTCCAGCAAACCATGATTCTGCCGGACGATGTAGACAAGGAAAGGATTGAAGCGCATGTGGAAAACGGCGTATTGCAAATAGAACTTCCGAAATATACCGAACAGGAAAAAGAAAAAGCCAAAAGAGTGATTGCTATCCAGTAACATAACTTGAAGCAGACTTTAAAAGAGGATGTGTCGCTACACAAAACGGCACATCCTCTTTTCTTTTATAGCAAAAAGATGGGAGCTATGGGAAAAACCTAACAGATACAAAGTATCATTGTCATCCAGCAGTTAGCGGCCAAAGCTGTATACCTTCGCTGGCAGATTTGAAAGTGATGTCCATGTACTATCAGAAAGGAAGAATAGATGTAGAAAACTATACCTATGGGGTCATTTCTGACACGGGATGTATTAGCATCATTATTTCTTCTGAAGAAAAGTTCAAAATCTTTGCTAAAAAAATGTATAATCAAGATAAAAAATGGGATGAAACGATAGAAGATCAATGGAAAAAAGATATTTTAGGAGTCACTTACGGAACCCCAGAAATGAGTATAGGCAAACTGATTAACTTTTTTACAGCAACTGATGCCGAACTTTCCGTCACTTTCAGACACATGTCTAGTGAAAACAAAGGGAAACACGAACAAGAAGATTGGATGGCAAAAGAAGTAAATGAAACGGGAAAACTTATCAATACAGACTGTAACTAAAAAACAATGAATATGAAAAAGATATATTTATTTATTAGCATTATTATTTCTTGTATATATTTATATGCACAAGATAGCTACAAAATAAGAGGCTATGGCAAACTAAATGACTATACTGGTACATGGATATATCAAAACAAGGATACTGTATTTAAGATACACCTCAGCGAAGGATACATGTACTTTCCTCGTCTACATACAAAAATAAAACATATACTTGGCAGTTATTCACTTTCAATTAATGGAAAGACAATAGACGATTACAGAGCCAAACTGCCTGATAAAATTTATGTTGATGCCACAAAGAAAGGCTGGTCGGACAACATTTGCATAGAAGGAAGCAATGTAGCACACCGGGACAGTTTAACACCTCCACCCTACATAGGATTCACTTTCTACGACAAAAGAAAAAGGCACTTCAACGGTGAAGGAATGTGGTGTGGACAAATGAAATTGCTGTCACCGGACAGTCTCTACTTTTCACTCGATGAAAAAGCTGCAATATGGCACCAAACTGAAGGAACTGATATAGAAGTAGAACCCATAGGATTCTCTGTACCTTACAATATTATCATGAGAAAAGAAAAATAAATTATAAAAGCAATCGGAATGAAATCGCTTATATACATTACCACAGGCTTAATAATTGTTTCTTGCAAACCCTACCCCCAACATGTAAGAGATGCCTTAACACAAAAGAAGTAAATGGAACGGAGAACTTATCAATGCAGACTATAACAAAAAACAATGAATATGAAAAAGATTTATTTATTTATTAGCATTCTTATTTCTTGTATATATTTATATGCACAAGATAGCTACAAATTAAATGGCAATGGCAAATTAGATGCCTATATTGGTACATGGGTATATCAAAGTAAAGATACTGTTTTTAAGGTATATCTCAGTGAGTGTATGTATTATTATGATCGCATTAAAACAAAACATATATTAGGAAGCCATTTCCTTTCTGTTAATGGAAAGACAATAGACGATTACAGAGCCAAACTACCAGATAAAATTTATGTTGATACCACAAAGAAAGGCTGGTCGGACAACATTTGCATAGATGGAAGCAATGTAGCACACCGGGACAGTTTAACACCTCCACCCTACATAGGATTCATTTTCTACGACAAACGAAAAAGACACTTCAACGGTAAAGGCATATCTGGTGGACATATGAAATTGCTATCACCGGACAGCCTCTATTTTTCACTGGATGAAAAGACCGGTATATGGAACGATACAGAAGGAACTGATATAGAAGCAAAACCCATAGGTTTCTCTGTACCTTATAACATTATTATGAGTAAAGAAAAATAAGTTTTTAATGAATATCTTCAATATTGACCAACTTATTAGCAATGGCATAAATAATCAGCCCGGCAGTGGTATGAATCTGCAGCTTCTGGGCAATGTTGCGACGGTGGGTAGTTACCGTATGAACCGACAAGAACAAAGCATCGGCTATTTCCTTGTTGCTCATCCCTTTGGTAACACAGACTATCACGTCTTTTTCCCGGTCGCTCAGCACTTCCTGCACTTTATCCGGCACCTGAATAGCTGAATCGTCAACATAAAGCAGGGAACCATTCTCCCGTAGCTGCTGCTCTACCAGTTTAACAGCCGGCACAAACAACCGGTCCTCTACCCGGCAATGCGAAGACAGGTCCTGCTCGCAGAGAATGATATCCAGCAGCACGGCATTAAGCAGGTAGTTATTCTTTTCCGGATAATAACGGATAATGATGTCTTTCAATTCCTTCAGCTTATAACCGATGGGGGCATGCTTGCCCGAAAACTCAGAAATGGAGAAACTACGGTTCAGCAGCCCTTGCGACAGCTGTTCCACGTAGGTAAATACCACGTCGTTTTCATACTCCATATGCTTACGCACCTCGGTTACATATTCATCATAAAAGCGCACAATAAGCATGGCAATATCATTGGAGCCTGAACAATCGAGTGCCTCAATCAGCTTGCGACGGATATTCGGCAAATGGAATTTAAGAAAATAATCATGGGCCTCCTTCAGATAACCCACCAAAGAAGGAAGAGATATCGATTCATAATGGTACTCCAAACCTGTTACAAAATTGGCCACCTCCAGGAAGGTAGCCTCATCTACCTGATGAGCACGGCACACTTCGCTCACAGTTTTATCACCGAAACCCAAGGAAATGCCAAAACGGCCCATCACCAGAATCAGCGCACTATTGTTATGTACAATTTCCCTCATCTTATTGGATGACTGATATCTGTTCATAGCTTCCATATCAAAATAAAAAAAATAAAATTATAACATCAAACTTCGTGCCGTTTGAACTTACGGAACTGCGCTATGAGCATGGCAGCCGCAATCAAACTGGCCAGGATGTCCGATACTGGCATGCTGTACCACACCCCCCACTCGCCAAAAAACCGAGGCAGGATGAGCAGACAGGGCAGCAGAATGAGCAGCTGGCGCGAAAGCGACAGAAAAATAGCCTTTCCGGCCATACCGATGCTCTGAAAGAAATTCGAAGTCACCATCTGGAAACCTATGATGGGAAAGAAGATGACCGTGATGCGCAGTCCTTTGGCTGAAAGAGCTATCAGTTTCGCATCATTCGTAAAGATACTTACCGTCAGCTCCGGTATCAGCATCCCCACCAAGAACCCGAAGGTAGTTACAGCGGTAGCATAAATAATGGTTAGCTTCAACACTTTATTGACTCGCAGGTACTGCCGCGCACCGTAATTATAACCGGCTATGGGCTGCATACCCTGATTGAATCCCATCACAATCATAACGACAATAAAGACCAGACGGTTCACAATACCGAAAGCTCCAATAGCCAAGTCGCCGCCGTATTTCTTCAGCCCCTGGTTCACCACAATTACAATGAAACAAGCTGCCAGGTTCATCAGGAACGGCGACAGGCCAATGGCCAGTGAATCCAGCACAATCTTGCGTTTCAAGCGAAAAATACCTTTATGGAAATGCAGCAGTTCATCCTGATTGCTGAACAACTTAAATTGCCACATCAAAGCAATAATCTGAGCTGTAATGGTAGCTATAGCCGCTCCACGAATCCCCCATCCAAAACCATAAATAAATACCGGATCGAGAATGGTATTGATAACCACTGTAGCCACGGTGGCATACATGGCTTTCTGCGGATGACCGGCCGACCGGAGCACTGCATTCAGCCCCAAATAGATATGGGTAATGGCATTCCCTAACAGAATAATCTCCATATAATCACGGGCATAACCAACAGTCTGGTCACTCCCTCCAAAAAAATAGAGAATAGGATCCAGAAACGGGTAAACAGCCAGGGTAAAGCCTAAACCGAGAATAATATTCAGCACCAACACATTACCTAATACACGCTGAGCCGTATCATAATCCTTCTGACCCAGTTTGACGGAAATCAAGGTAGCAGCTCCTACCCCCACCAGCGAGCCGAAAGCAGCCGCCAGATTCATCAACGGGAAAGTCAGTGCAAGTCCTGAAATAGCCATAGTACCTACCCCATTCCCTATAAAAATACTGTCTACCATATTATATAAGGAAGATGCAGTCATAGCTATTATCGCCGGAACAGCATACTGCATCAGAAGTTTTCCAATGCTCTCCGTTCCTAACGCTGTGGGAGTCTTTTGTGTTGCCATATACCTAATACCTAATATCTATTGATTGAAAACGCTGCAAAGGTACTACATTTATAGACAAAAGATGCGCCTTTATTAAAAATGTTTCGTATTTTTGTAGCCAAATTGAGTGAAATATATCGAAATGAACGTATTAGAACTAAGTGAACAGGAAATCATTCGTCGCAACAGTATGAATGAACTTCGCGCGATGGGGATAGAGCCCTATCCCGCAGCAGAGTATGCAACCAACGCTTTCTCTACCGATATTAAAGCTGAGTTCAAAGATGAAGATGAGCCCCGTCAGGTAGTAGTGGCTGGCCGTATGATGAGCCGCCGCGTGATGGGCAAAGCTTCTTTCATTGAACTGCAGGATTCTAAAGGACGTATCCAGGTATATATTACCCGCGATGATATCTGTCCGGATGAAAACAAAGACATGTATAATACTGTATTTAAACGTTTGCTCGACTTGGGCGACTTTATCGGTATTGAGGGCTTTGTGTTCCGTACCCAAATGGGCGAAATCAGTATCCACGCTAAAAAATTGACTGTATTGGCCAAGAGCATCAAGCCGCTGCCAATCGTTAAATATAAAGATGGTGTAGCTTACGACTCGTTCGAAGATCCGGAACTGCGCTATCGCCAACGCTATGTGGACCTCATTGTGAACGACGGCGTGAAAGACACGTTCATGAAGCGTGCCAAAATCATCAAAACCATGCGTGCCGTATTGGATGAAGCCGGTTACACCGAAGTGGAAACTCCGATTCTGCAGTCTATCCCCGGTGGTGCCAGCGCTCGCCCATTCATCACACATCATAATTCATTGGATATGGACCTGTACCTGCGTATTGCTACAGAGCTGTATCTGAAACGTCTGATTATCGGCGGCTTTGAAGGGGTGTATGAAATCGGCAAGAACTTCCGTAACGAAGGTATGGACAAAAACCATAACCCGGAATTTACCTGCATCGAGCTGTATGTACAGTATAAGGACTACAACTGGATGATGGAATTTACCGAAAAAATGCTGGAACGCATCTGCATCGCCGTAAACGGATGCACTGAAACAGAAATCGATGGAAAGACCATCAGTTTCAAGGCGCCTTATCGCCGTCTGCCCATCTTGGAGGCCATCAAGGAAAAGACCGGTTATGACCTGGAAGGCAAGAACGAAGATGAAATCCGTGAAGTATGCAAGGCGCTGAACATGGAGATAGACGATACCATGGGTAAAGGCAAGCTCATCGACGAAATCTTCGGCGAATTCTGCGAAGGTACCTTCATCCAGCCTACTTTCATCACCGACTATCCGGTAGAAATGTCACCGCTGACCAAAATGCACCGCAGCAAGCCGGGATTGACCGAGCGTTTCGAACTGATGGTAAACGGTAAAGAATTGGCTAATGCCTATAGCGAGCTGAACGACCCGATTGATCAGGAAGAACGCTTCAAAGACCAGCTCCGCCTCAGCGAAAAAGGCGACGATGAAGCGATGTTCATCGACCAGGATTTCTTGAAAGCTTTGCAATACGGTATGCCTCCTACATCTGGTATCGGTATCGGTATCGACCGTCTCACCATGCTGATGACCGGTAAGCCGTTTATTCAGGAAGTATTGTTTTTCCCGCAGATGCGCCCCGAAAAAGTAGCTCCCAAGGACGCTGTTTCCAAATTTACAGAACTGGGCATTGCTGAAGAATGGGTGCCCGTCATCCAAAAAGCAGGTTACAACCTGGTAAGTGACATGGCCAATGTAAACCCTCAGAAGTTACACATGGACATTTGCGGTATTAACAAGAAATACAAACTTGAACTGACCAATCCTAGCGTAAACGATGTTGCCGCATGGATTGAAAAAATTAAATAAATGAAACTACCTGGAAAGATAGCCATTATGGGCGGAGGAAGTTGGGCCACAGCCATCGCAAAGATGGTTTTGGCTCAAGCTGAGTCGATAAATTGGTATATGCGGCGCGATGACCGCATTGCCGATTTTAAACGACTGGGCCATAACCCTGCTTATCTAACGGGTGTCAAGTTTGACATTAAGCGTATCAACTTCAGTTCCAATATCAATGAAATTGTGAAGGAATCAGATACGCTTATCTTTGTCACACCCTCCCCTTACTTGAAATCTCATCTGAAAAAACTGAAAACAAAGATTAAGGACAAATTTATCATCACTGCTATCAAAGGCATTGTACCCGATGACAACTTGATTGTGTCTGAATACTTCACCAAGGAGTATGGAGTACCTGCTGAAAACATAGCCGTGCTGGCAGGTCCTTGTCATGCTGAAGAAGTGGCTTTAGAACGTCTCTCTTACTTAACAATTGCTTGTCCGGATACCGAAAAGGCTTGCATGTTTGCACGCAAACTGGCCAGCAGCTACATCAAGACTTCGGTAAGCAATGATGTAATAGGCATTGAATACAGCTCTGTACTGAAGAATGTCTATGCCATCGCAGCGGGTATTTGCAGTGGTCTGAAATACGGAGACAACTTCCAGGCTGTATTGGTATCGAATGCTATTCAGGAAATGAACCGGTTCATTCAGACCGTACATCCGTTGGATCGCCAAGTCAGCGATTCGGCCTACCTGGGTGATTTACTGGTGACCAGCTACTCTAATTTCAGCCGAAACAGAACTTTCGGAACCATGATCGGGAAGGGATATTCTGTGAAAAGTGCTCAAATTGAAATGGAAATGATAGCCGAAGGTTACTACGGCACTAAATGCATCAAAGAAATCAATAAGCATTATCACGTCAATATGCCGATTGTAGATGCCGTTTACAATATCCTCTATGAACGCATTTCACCGACTATTGAAATTAAACTGCTGACGGATTCATTCCGTTAAAATCTACACAAACCAGAACACCTAATCTTAAAGCCTAAAATCTCAATAACTTAAAAACTTATTATTATGATTAGATTAAACATCGAAAAATCATTCGGATGCGTTTCTAAAGAAAACGTTTTCGCGTATGAAGCAGCTGTCAAAGCTGCACAAGAAGCATTGGAAAACGGAACCTGCAAAGGCAACGACTTCTTGGGCTGGTTGCACTTGCCTTCTTCTATAACTCCCGAACATTTAGCTGACCTGAAAGCTGCCGCTCAAACTTTGCGTGACAACTGTGAAGTGGTAGTAGTAGCCGGCATCGGCGGTAGCTACCTGGGAGCTCGCGCCGTCATTGAGGCGCTGTCAAACAGCTTTGCATGGCTGCAAAAAGAACAGAATGGTCCGACTATCTTGTTTGCCGGCCACAATATCGGCGAAGACTATCTGTATGAACTGACAGATTATCTGAAAGACAAAAAATTCGGTGTCATCAATATCTCCAAATCTGGTACAACTACTGAAACGGCTCTGGCTTTCCGCCTGTTGAAAAAGCAATGCGAAGACCAACGCGGTAAAGAAGTAGCCAGAAAGGTGATTATCGCTGTAACAGATGCCAAGAAAGGAGCTGCTCGTGTAACAGCTGATCAGGAAGGATATAAATCATTCATTATCCCTGATAACGTAGGCGGCCGTTTCTCTGTATTGACCCCGGTAGGATTACTGCCTATCGCAGTAGCTGGCTATGACATTGAGAAATTAGTAGCTGGAGCTGCTGCCATGGAAAAAGCTTGCGGACTGGATGTACCGTTTGCTGAAAATCCGGCGGCTCTTTATGCGGCTACCCGAAATGAACTTTACAAACAGGGTAAGAAAATTGAAATTCTAGTCAACTTTAACCCCAAACTGCACTATGTAAATGAATGGTGGAAACAGTTGTACGGAGAATCGGAAGGTAAGGACGGAAAGGGAATCTTCCCGGCTGCAGTAGACTTCTCTACAGATTTGCATTCCATGGGACAATGGATTCAGGAAGGTGAACGTACGATTTTTGAAACCGTGATTTCTGTAGAAAAACCGGCTCATAAACTAGAGGTTCCGACTGATGAAGCCAACCTGGACGGATTGAACTTCCTGGCCGGCAAGCGCGTGGATGAAGTGAACAAGATGGCAGAGCTGGGTACTCAGCTGGCTCACGTTGACGGAGGTGTACCTAATATGCGCGTCGTGGTACCAGAACTCAATGAAGAATGCATTGGACAACTGCTGTATTTCTTTGAAAAGGCTTGCGGTATCAGCGGTATTTTACTGGGCGTGAATCCATTTAACCAACCGGGTGTAGAAGCCTACAAGAAAAATATGTTTGCTTTGCTTAACAAACCGGGTTACGAAGAGGAATCTAAAGCCATCCAAGCCAGACTGTAATTTTTCCACTTTATAAATAAGACCGCAGACGGACTTTTTCTGGTTCATCTGCGGTCTCTTTAATTCAATAGGTATATGTATAATGAAGCTATTGCCCGTTATCTAAAAAAATACGGGTACTCCAACATCCATCTGAAAGCTGTTCTCTTTGACATGGACGGGGTTTTATTTAACTCGATGCCTTATCATGCCGATGCATGGCACACTGTCATGAAACGCCACGGGCTGAACTTAAGCCGTGAAGAAGCCTACCTGCATGAAGGCCGCACCGGCGCTGCTACCATCAACCTGGTATTTCAGCGCCAATATGGGAAAGAGGCAACTCCGGAAATGATTGAAAGCATTTATGCTGAAAAAAGTGATGAGTTCAACAAAAATCCGGAACCCGAACGGATGCCGGGAGCCTGGGAAGTCATGCAAAAAATGAAGGCCGAACTGGTGACGCCTGTATTGGTAACCGGCTCTGGACAACGTTCCCTGCTGGACCGACTGGAACATCATTTTCCAGGTATGTTTGACCGCCATCACATGGTGACAGCTTTTGATGTCAAATATGGAAAACCGAATCCAGAACCTTATCTCATGGGACTGGAAAAAGCTGGAGTAAAAGCCAATGAGGCTATCGTTGTAGAGAATGCTCCCATCGGGGTGCAAGCTGGAGTAGCCGCCGGCATTTTTACCGTAGCTGTAAACACAGGTCCACTGGATGAAAAAGTACTTTGGGAAGCTGGAGCTAATCTGGTATTTCCCTCTATGCAGGCTTTTTGTGAAGAATGGGAAAAACTAAGAACAGCCTTAGAAGCATAAAAATACGGGCGTGTATCGGTTGATACACGCCCGTATTTTTATAAGTGACCCCGGTGCGATTCAAACGCACGACCTTCAGAACCGGAATCTGACGCTCTATTCACTAAGCTACGGGGCCTTAAATCGGCGACAAAAATATAAAAAATATCGGCAGCTTCCTAATATTTACCAAACTTTATCCACATATTCTCCACTGGACAATATGTTATTTTGAAACATAATCCAAAATATAATTAAACTTTTGCTATTTTAATAACATTTCTGCTATCAAATAATAAATTAATTTATATCTTTACTTTTCATTATAACAAAATATACAATAAAGAACCATTTAAAGAAAAATGAGCTACCTAATAAAACCTGCAGGTTATACTCCATTGTTGGACTTAAAGCAAACAGAGTTAGGCATTAAACAGATTAAAGACTTCTTCCAGCTGAATCTTTCGTCTGAATTAAGATTAAGACGCGTGACTGCTCCCTTATTTGTACTCCAAGGAATGGGTATAAACGATGACTTGAACGGAGTGGAACGGGCCGTCTCTTTCCCGATTAAAGATCTGGGAGACGCCAAGGCAGAAGTGGTTCACTCACTGGCCAAATGGAAAAGACTGACATTAGCTGACTTTCATATTGAACCGGGTTATGGCATTTATACCGATATGAATGCTATCCGTGCTGATGAAGAACTCGGGAATCTGCATTCTTTATATGTAGACCAATGGGACTGGGAAAGAGTCATAGAGCCACAAGACCGCAACTCAGATTTTCTGAAAGAAATAGTTAACCGCATTTATGCAGCCATGATCCGTACAGAATACATGGTCTATGAAATGTATCCGCAAATCAAGCCCTGCATGCCTGCTAAAATACATTTCATCCATGCTGAAGAACTAAGACAACGCTACCCCCATATGACTCCCAAAGAAAGAGAACACGCTATCTGCCAAGAATACGGAGCTGTATTCATTATAGGCATAGGATGTAAACTGGGGGATGGAAAAAAACACGACGGACGCGCTCCTGACTATGATGACTATACTACCCCGGGAATAAACGGCTTACCTGGACTCAACGGCGATCTCTTACTATGGGATGAGGTATTGCAACGGAGTGTAGAACTTTCATCAATGGGCATTCGTGTCAACAAGGAAGCCCTTCTTCAACAAATAACTGAAGAAGGTGAAGAACGGAGACTGGAGCTATACTTTCATAAACGACTGTTGGATGGTTCACTTCCTTTATCTATAGGAGGCGGAATCGGACAATCCAGACTCTGCATGTTTTACCTGCGCAAAGCACACATCGGCGAAATACAAGCCAGCATTTGGCCGGATGAAATGAGAAAAGAATGTGAAAGGCATCACATCCACCTAATTTAAAATCAAGATCTAACAAAAACTACGAAAACTTCAGCCGACAACTGCTGGTGCGACTTTCATGCAAAAGCAGTATGCCGGCTGAAGTTTTTTTACTACCTTCGCCTGCATAACAAAATATCCTAAGATGAATGTAGAAATAGAAGAAAGCTGGAAACAACATCTCCAGCCAGAATTTGACAAACCGTATTTTGAAACACTGACCCAGTTTGTGAAAAAAGAATATGCGCAAGGACTGGTATATCCCCCGGGAAAACTGATATTCAATGCTTTCAATCTTTGTCCCTTTCACAAAACTAAAGTTGTTATCATTGGACAAGATCCCTATCACGGGCCTGGACAAGCCCACGGTCTGTGTTTTTCCGTAAATGACGGAATTCCTTTTCCACCGTCGCTGGTCAATATATTTAAGGAAATAAAACAAGATCTGGGTACAGAACCTCCCACAACCGGCAACCTGACACGATGGGCCCAGCAGGGAGTACTTCTATTAAACGCAACTTTGACCGTACGTGCACATCAAGCGGGCTCACATCAACGACAAGGCTGGGAAACGTTTACTGATGCTGCCATACGCATCCTAGCCGAAGAAAAAGAACATTTGGTTTTCATCCTCTGGGGAGCTTATGCCCAAAAGAAAGGAGCGTTTATAGACCGGAACAAACACCTGGTACTCACTTCTGCCCACCCTTCTCCATTGTCTGCATGGAACGGATTCTTCGGAAACAGACACTTCAGCCGCACCAATGAATATCTGTTAGCACACGGGGAACAGCCTATTGAATGGTAAATCTGAAGATCAGAGAAATTCAACATCAGCTGAATGTTATATATCAAAAGAGGGAGTGTATTCACACTCCCTCTTTTGATATATAACATCGAATCTACATCGTAATCAATACCAGCGGATGTTGCTCTGCGTCTGGCTGCGCTGCTCCCACTTCAAATCCTGCAGAATGCTGGCATTGGCACGAATGGTAAAGTTGTAATACTTCCAACGGCCAAAGGGAGAAAGACTGGCTGACATACTGAAACAGTGCAAGTCGCGCGTAATATTAAAAGCAGTCTGCACAATCTCTTTTGCCTCAAAGTCATAACCCGTATTGAAATTAACAGCCCACTTATTCGACAATTTTACGTTTCCATTCACATTCAATGAGTTCAGACTGAATTTATAAGGGTAACGCATCGTCTTGCGATTAATAGGTTTGCTTGTATCTTCCGAAATATTAAAACCAGAACTCAAGCTGATAGACCAAGGCATTTTGAACACCTGATACCCATCATCATCTACATCTGCTTTTTTAGTTTTACGTTTTGAAATGGCCCCACTATCTAGCTCTTCACCGTCAGTCTGCGGCTCCTCATCACCTGAATTTTTCTTTTCATCCTCCAGTTTTTCACCGGTAAACAAAGCTTTGAGCTTCTTCCAAGAATCATTGTTCAGTGTATAATTAAAAGAGGTACCATATCCCTGGAAACGACCGAAACGACCATAAGACCATTCAGTACGGTCACCCACCTTCACATTACCGTTCTTATCGAAAGTATAAGCATAGGTAGCAAAAACAGCATTCATACTGAACGTGTAATTCTTGCTCAGCTTCAAACGCAAATTCATATTCAAGTTACTCCAGGGTCTTACCTGAGCGGCTGTATTATAAGAGATACTTGCACCTAATTCATCAATCAGACTCACCTTACGGATAGAATCGTTTTTATCCTTATACTTCATTTCCAAGTTATTGGAAATACTGAATGAAATATTTCCAGAACGTCCACGTCCAGGAGGAGCAAATGCCTGACCGGCATACGGAGAATACACCACCGTATCTTGAGTACCATCAGCATTAGGACGCATATAGCTCGAATAGTAACCGAACCGCTCTGCTCCAAAGTCAGGAGAGGCACTGAACGAAACAGAAGGAGTAATGACATGACGGATCTGAATTTCTTTTTTCTTCATGAACAGCGGTTTGTACATACCATAAATCTTGGTATTCACCCCCAAGCTGGCACTATAGTTATACACCCGGTGAAAACCATAAATGGTATCTGTATTAATCTCATGACCACTCGTTCCGGCATTCGGGTCCCAATCCTTCATAATCTTACGAGTATACCAGCGCTCTGTATAGTTTACACTAGGAGTGACATTAAAATACTTAAACAGCGTAAAGGTAGCACTGACAGGTATTTCGTGCTGCATACCATTTTCCCAATCCTTTATCAGATTTGATTTAAACAGTTTATCATCCTTGGTCTGGATGCTGTTTTTCAAACGCCCCGTATAACGCAAAGATATCTTTTCATACCATTTTTCTTCTCCTACTGCCTTTTTACGCTTGAAAGGAAAAAGGGTGGTCAATGAAATATTCAAGTCCGGCAAAGTAACATTGACCGATGAATCCTTCATATTCTGTGCAATATTAGAAGTAGCAGAAAGGGTTAACTTCTTGTCAAAGAAATAACGTGTATAACTGATACTGGAGGTCTTTGTATTTTGTGACATAGCCGGACCGTTATACAAATTGCCGATATTGGTACGTTCATAACTGCTGGTAGCAAAATTTACACTGGCCGAGAAGGTCTGATTCGGATTAGCCTTCGGATCCTGGCGATGAGACCATACAATCTTAAAGTCTTTGGCTTCCGAATAGTCGGGCAGCCCTTTATCACCGGTCTTGGTAACCTGATAGCTGGCCTGCAGCAAACCTGAATATTTATAACGTTTCACATAATTAGTTTCTGCGTTCAAGGCCCATGATCCCTTGGTAAAAATATCCCCACGAAGCTTTAAATCCATCCGGTCACTGATCGCAAAATAATAACCACCATCCGTCAGACCGAAACCACGGCTGGAGTCATCCATGTAAGTAGGCATCAGAAAACCCGACTGATAACTGCTGGAGAACGGGAAAAAGAAGAAAGGTACAGCCAATGGCAAAGGTACATCTTCCACCACCAAGTAAGCCGGACCGGTTACTACATTTTTCTTAGGACGCACCTTAGCATAAGTCATCTGCATGTAGAAATGGGGATGCTCATGATGATCGCAAGTGGTATAGCGACCGCTCTTCATGTAAAGTTCATCATTCAGTCCTTTTTTAGCGTTATTACCCGTTACATAGCCCTCGCCCTGCTGACTGACCACATTACTGATAATACCTTTTTTACTCTTAAAATTATAACGGATGGTATTGGTTTCATAGGGAGTTTCACCGTCCTTAAATACAGGTACCCCCTTTAATGCCCCCAAAGAATCTTCCACTCCATGTGCATAGACAGTGCTGCTGTCCATGTTCATAGAAATGACATCGGCAGTAAGTTCAATAGGTTTAGCACCTTGCTGATACACCACCTTTCCCTGACCATACAGATGAGCAAATCCATTTTGCGTAAAGACGATAGAGTCATTCGCTTCATAAGTGACCGGTGCATCAAGCCCTTCCTTCTTTTTGGCTTGGGGCAATGTATCTTTACTCAACGAATCAGCTACTAAAGAATCACCTGCCAGTGTGGCAGCTGTCTGTTTCCGATCTGGTACAATTTTACCTCGGCGACGCTGGGGCATAGCCTCACCCGAAATAAAAAGCAAGACAAACAGCAGTAGGAATGATATAATTATTTTCGGTTTCAATGATGTTATTAGCTTTTAGTTTCCGCTTGAAAGGGGCAAAAGTACATATTTTAAACGGATTATCGAATGTTTTTAAACAAAAAAGAAATCTATAAAAAGAGTTCACACCAATTATCGAAGCGTTTTACCCCTTCTTCTCCATATCGGCTCAAACTCTTTCTGGCTTTTTCCACAGTCTTTTCTTTATCCAAATGGGTCTTGGAGTAAAACTTATCGGCGAAGCAAATCACTTGTTCCTCGAGACTAACCGGTACCATTTCACGATGAGGTATTGGGAGATTCTGTTCAAGAATCTGTGATAAAGACAGACCTGCTCCTGTATGCCGTTCACACACCAAAGCATGCTGCGGAAAACCTTCTGCCCGAACTAAATCTGCACCTAAATATCCATGACAAATATAAGGATAGTCACCAAAACAATAGATTCCGTCAGCATCGGTCTTAAAAATACCGATATCGTGTAGCATAGCCGCTTCATAAAGAAACTGGCGGTCTAACTTCAACTCTGGATGCCGGTCTGCAATCCAAAGCGCCTTATCTGCTACTGAATGACTGTGAGTCAACAAAATATGCTTCAGCTCATCCATTTCCGGATAAAACTTATCAATCAATTTTTCAGGAGACATACGCACGATATTTATTAAAGTTACTTCTTTTGAAACTTGTAAATCAACACCTCTGCACGCAAATCGCAACTGCGATAGGGAGTGCGGTGCACTTCTTCCAGCTGATAAACGGCTCCGTAATCCTGCAGAAAGCGCTCATTATCTTTCACAGAAAGTACCACATAGCCAGAACCTTCCGGGTTTTCCAGCGTAAAATTACGCATCCGGTCGTTCAAATAATAGTTTGCACAATAGAAACGAATCAAACGATCTGTATACGAATAAACAGGACCTTCCGGTACAAATTCTGCAAAACAAGCAGCCAGGCGCTTATCAGACTTTACATTCAATACAGTAGGTTGATAAACTCCATCGAGAGACATAAAAATAGAAAGCATAAGTCCGATCAACGCAAAAAGCAAAGAACGGGCTGATGCCTGCTGACGAATCAGCCGGAAAGCACAAACCGCAGCGATAAAAGGTAAAGCAATGAGCAGCCATTGGCCCACCGAAAAAGGAGTCGTTTCCAACGCATGGACAAAAGCTATATTTTCGGCTGCATGACGCCCGTTTCCCCAAATACTGGCTGGAAGCCACCCCATACGGACCACGAAAAATACAAGAATCAGCAACACAGCCAAAACAGAAAAAATCTTCGTACATAAGCGGAACACTCTGGCACCTTGCTGTATCCGTGCCCAAAGATATTCAGCGATCAGCATGGCCATAAATGGATAGATAGGCAACAGATATACACTCCGTTTGCTCTTAGGTATGCAATAAAAAACGAAGATAAATAAAATAACTACCCAGGCAAAAAGTTTCCAGGGAGGCAACTGGCGGAACTGTGCCCAGGCAATATGGAGACGCTGCACGAACGAAGTTCCTGCCGGCCACCACTTCATTTCTTTCCACTTCAAACCGAAGCACGATAATAAAAGTACCAAAGTCCAGGGAACCCATCCCCAAATGAGGGTCAGAAAATTATACCATAATGGATTCTCATGAGATGCATACGACATATTACCTGAAAAACGGCCCGTATTTTCTTCCAGCATCAAATTTATAAAATCATCCCCTCCTGTTAAAGATGCTGCATAAATCCAAGCAGCATAAGGAATTAAAGTTAAAGTTCCGATTATTAACAATGAAAAGAAAGTTTTTCCGAAAGAACGGCCCCGTAACAACTGATACAGACCAATGCAAGTACAAGGGAAGATCGATCCTACCGGACCTTTTGTCAAGGTGGCACCAGCCATCAGAAGTACTGCCAGCCAGGGAATACCTTGAGATTGTTTTTCGTCCCAACGGAAAAGCAGACAAAGAGATATGACAATAAGCGATACTTGCAACATATCTACCCGACAAGCTACAGCCGCACGATGTACTTCGAAAGAAGTCAGCAATAATAAAGAAGTCAACACTGCAGTCTTTACATCCTTCCATTTGGCAACAAACCCCAAAAAGCACAACTGCATGGCCAAAAAAGCCAAGGCAGAAGGCATACGAGCCGACCACTCTGTAACTTCCCCACCCAACAAAGAAGATATGAGTGCAATACACCAATACAAAAAAGGAGGTTTATAAGCTATGTCTGTGCCATAATTCACCGGCAATATCCAGTTTCCACTTTCCAGCATCGTTACAGCAACGATGGCTTCCCGCGGTTCTCCCTTCGAATAAAAAAGAGCCTCTCCTAAAAAGGGTAGAACCACACACATACTCAGCAGCGTTATTGCCCAAAACGCCTTCTTCTTGTCTAACATATTTTCCATTGTTTTTATCTTTTGACTCGGCAAAAGTACTAATTTATTCTGAAACTTCTTATCTTTGCATCTACATAGTATATTATATTCGCAGTCCAAATGAAAAAAAATCCTATCAGACGCGCAGGTTTATACCTGCTCTTTCTGGCAAGCATACACATTGCGGCCTTATTCATATTTTTTATTTTCCGCTTCATTTTATATCATTCTATAGATTATCAGTTTCCACCGGAGGTAGACGCAAGTTTTCTGCTGAAATCAATAGCGTTTGTACGCGGCCTATGGTTTGATAATGTCATAGCCTGCTATATATTATTGTTGCCTTTAGCGGCTGTATGGATAGCAGCTATCTTAAATTACAGTTCCAAGTGGCTGTTCAAAGGAATAGCAGGATTTTTTACGGTATTCTATTCCTTAGCTTTTGCTATTACGGCTGCTAACATTCCCTACTTCAGCTATTTCTTTAAGATTATCAATTCGTCTATTTACAACTGGTTTGGCTATGGCGCTACAACTGCCGGTATGATGGTAGGCGAATCATCGTATTATTTCCCCATTTTCCTAGGAATCTCAAGCATAGTCTTGACTGGCTGGGGGTGCTTCAAACTGGCAGCTTTTTTCTATCAGCAGACACAGGAAGACAGGCCACTTATTACCCTTCAACACCGCACCTTCATTTTTGTAGCAGGTGCTGCTTGCACAGGGCTTTGCCTTTTCGGCATTCGAGGACGTATGGGTTACAACCCCATCAAGGTTAGTCAGGCATACTATTGCCAAGACCCTTTTTTAAATCAACTCGGTGTCAATCCGGTCTTTAACTTACTAACCAGCACACTGGATGATCTGCGAAAAGAAAACAGGTATTTACAACTGATGCCGGAAGAAGAGGCAGTGAAACAAGTTCAGCAATGGCTGAACAGAAAAGGTATTGACGGTATTTCTCCATTGGCACGCATGATAGATAATCCGGAAAATGCTACCCGAAAAAATATTGTATTCATTTTCATGGAGTCCATGTCTGCCAACTTCCTGCAGAGTCTGGGAGCTGAGAAATCTCTGACACCATTTCTGGACAGTCTATACCATCAATCACTCAGCTTTAAAAATTTCTATTCTGCCGGCATCCACACCAACCACGGGATGTATTCTACACTATACTCATTCCCTACCATCATGAAGCGCAATGCCATGAAAGGAAGTGTCATTCCGGTCTACAGCGGTCTGCCCACTGTTCTGAAAGAAAACGGATATCGAAACTTATTTTTCATGACGCATGAATCCCAGTATGACAACATGAATGCCTTTTTCCGCACCAACGGATTTGATGAAGTGTATGCTCAGGAAAATTATCCACCGGAGAAAGTGGTAAATAGCTTCGGAGTACAAGATGATTTCCTATACCAATATGCTCTACCGATTTTAAACGAAAGAGCACAACAAGAAGAACCCTTCTTCAGCGTACTGCTCTCTATCAGTAATCATCCCCCCTACATCATCCCCCCTTACTTTCAGCCGCGCAGCGAAAAGAAAGAGGAGCAAATTGTAGAATATGCAGACTGGGCTATCGGACAATTTATGAAAGAGGCCTGTAAACAACCCTGGTTTGACCACACGATATTCGTACTGATGGCCGATCATGGCAAGCTGGTGGGAACTCCTGAATGTGAAATGCCTCAGTCGTATAACCATATACCATTCATGATTTTCGGAAAAGGTATCCAGCCGGGAGTATATGACGGTATGGGGGGACAAATTGACGTCGCTCCTACTTTACTCGGACTATTGAATATCAGCTATACTCAAAATAATTTCGGAGTTGATTTGCTGAAAGAAAAACGTCCTTGTATGTTCTATACTGCAGACAACCTGATTGCAGCCCGTGATACCAGCCGGTTATACATTTATTCGCCAGAAAGCAAACAGGAATTCCGATATCATTATAAAGGAAAAGCTGTACATACAGCTTCCAATGATTCCATTTTCGAACAACTCAAAAATTATTGTTTCTCTATGCTGCAAAGTACTGAGTTTCTGGTAAAACAAGGGAAAATAACCGATAAGCCGACGGCTGTTAAAGAGTCAGAATAAAAAGGAGTCTCCCCTCTAACTGATTCTTCCCTAAACTAAAAAATACAACCTAGGAAATGAATATTTTAAACTTTTTAAAAAAACTACCAGAGTTTATCAGATTCGCCATAGTAGGAGTCATTGCCACTGCACTGCATTATGGCTTATACCTGCTGTTACAAACTATCATCCATGTAAATATAGCATATACTCTGGGGTATATGCTGAGCTTTATTGCCAATTTTTATCTTACAGCCTATTTTACATTCGGCAGCACACCTTCCTGGAAAAAAGCCATCGGATTCGGCGGAGCACATATAGTAAATTATCTGCTACACATGATTTTGCTGAATACCTTCCTGTGGTTCGGAATCTCCCAACCACTGGCGCCCATTCCAGTATTCGCTATTGCCATTCCTGTGAATTTTCTATTAGTAAGATTTGTCTTTAAAAATAAAAAACTATGAATGCCACGAAATTAATCATTGTTGTACCTTGCTACAACGAGCAAGAAGTCTTGCAAGAGACTACCCTTCAGCTTTCAGCGATTTTGGATCGACTGCTTCAAGAAGGAGAAATCTCCATAGGACATCTATTATATGTAGATGATGGAAGCAAAGACCGTACCTGGGAACTGACCGAAAAGTTAGCTCTAAGCAATCAGAGAGTACATGGCATCAAACTGGCCCACAACGTAGGACACCAACAGGCATTATGGGCAGGATTAGAATGGGCTGTTGCCCATCAGTACGATGCAACCGTATCTATTGATGCAGATTTACAAGATGATGTGGAAGCCATTATCGAAATGGTAAAACTATATAATCAAGGGACAGATATAGTATATGGAGTACGCAAAGAAAGAAAAACGGATACCTTCTTTAAAAAACATACGGCGCAATTATTTTATAAACTGATGAGCACTATGGGGGGAGAGATTGTATACAACCATGCCGACTTCCGACTGATGAGTCTGCGCACCCTGCGCGCTTTAGTGTCTCACCCGGAACGCAATCTTTTTCTTCGCGGCATGGTATGTAGCCTAGGTTTTCCATCTGCATCTGTTTACTATGACCGCAAAGAACGCTTTGCCGGTGAATCAAAATATCCATTCAGCAAAATGCTTAATTTTGCATTGGATGGAATTACCTCTTTCTCCGTCAAGCCACTGCGTTTGATAACTACTTTTGGCTTACTATTCATTTTAGTATCCATAGCAACCATCTTCTATGCCCTATCTGCTTTTATAAGCGGACATGTCATACCCGGATGGACCTCTCTATTGATTTCCATGTGGTTTATCGGAGGGGCTATATTGACCAGTATAGGTATTATAGGAGAATACATCGGCAAGATTTATAAAGAAGTAAAACAGCGCCCTCGCTTTTTTATCGAAAAAGAAACAGGAGCCAGATGCTGAACCATCCGGTTCTTCCTGTTGTTAATTACTAAAAACACCTGTTATGAAATTAAATAGTATAAAGACTTACTTATTGGCAGCCATCGCCTTGACGACAATGAGTCAATCAGGCGAAGCCTGTACCGGTATTACTTTAAAAAGTAAACAAGGAGAAACTGTAGTAGCACGCACCATTGAGTGGGGAGGTACCAACCTGCATAGCCAATACGTCGTTGTGCCCCGCAAGCATCAGGCACAATCACTGACTCCCACAGGACAGGATGGTTTAAAATTCACTGCACAATATGGATACATAGGCTTAGCAGTAGAGATGAAAGAATTCATAGCAGAAGGTATTAACGAAGCCGGACTATCTGCCGGACTATTTTATTTTCCCCAATATGGTCAATACGAAACGTACCATCCCGAACTAAAAGCACAAAGTCTGGCAGACTTGCAGTTAGTACCTTATATATTAGGCAAATGTGCTACATTGGAAGAAGTCAAATCGGCCGTTGAAGATATTCATATCATCAATATCGATCCTAGAGCTTCTACTGTGCATTGGCGTTTTGCAGATCAGCAAGGACGGCAACTGGTGCTGGAAATTATCGACGGAAAGACATGCTTTTACGAAAACAAACTGGGAGTACTGACTAATTCACCTGGCTTTGAATGGCAACTCACCAACTTAAATAACTATGTGAATCTTTTTCCTGGCACAGCTGCTGCCCAGAATTTAGGTAATTTGTCACTCAGATCTTTTGGAGCAGGAAGCGGATTTCTTGGTCTGCCGGGTGATGTAACCCCTCCTTCACGCTTTGTCAGAGCTGCATTCTATCAAGCTACCGCGCCTCAACAAAACACGGCACTCGCCACGGTTCTGCAAAGTTTTCAGATTCTGAATAACTTTGATATTCCCATTGGGATTGAATTTCCAATGCATGAAGTTCCGGTTGATATTCCCAGTGCTACTCAATGGACATCAGCCACCGACTTAACCAACAAAATTATTTATTTTAGGACCATGTATAACAGTATGATACGCAGTATTGACTTAAAAACAATCAACTTTGCCAAGGTCCATTATCAGGCTATTCCCTTGGATGAACAGCAACAGACACCTGTTACAACAATTTCCATTCAATAGGTTTTTACCCAAAAAGAGTGTGTACATCTCATGATTTAAAAGTTTCCAAACCATGAGATGAACACACTCTTTCAGGACTTTATCAGCTTATTGTAAAATGGGCTGTTTATCTTTTCTTGAGAATATAATGTGCAGCCAATTCGCCTTGATTTTCACTGCCCAGACTGTCAGAAAGCATCACACCCTCTGCTACAATTTTATAATAAGTCTTCTCACCAGATGAAGGAGTTATCAGTTCGATCAACTCATCTCCAACCCTATTGTATACACCACTCGTTTCAAAAGCGCCTTGATCTACGCCGATATACTCGCTTTTCAAGCTATAAGTACTGTCAGCCTGAATAGTAAGCACAGTCTTAATCCCCTCACAATCAGCTGCCGGAAGAGTTCCTTCATATGTACCATAAAAGGTAGCCTGAACTTCTTCTACAGGAGCTTCTGCATTCTTTTCATTCTTCTTTTGTGAAGAATTTTGGCAAGAGGTCATTGTGAAAAACAACAAGCCAGCTGCTAGTGTCCAATAATTCATTTTCATTTCAAATCCTATTTTAAATAAATAATACTTGCTATAAAAGTAACAAAGCAATCTGCATTTAGTTCAATGGGTGACATCAGAATCTTCAGACTTCCTTTTGATCCACAGTTGCCAACTGTTAAACAAGTTTTGCCACAAGACATAGGAACCTGGGGCCACTGAAGACAACGGATTCAAATAAGTATATGCCATCCAAATGGCAAGCACCGTATTTTTCTGTCCCAATGCTTGCCCCCCACTGATTCGATCATGATAATGAGCACCTACCCGCTTGCCTATCCAAAACTGACAAGCACAGACCACCAAGCCTACCAAAGCAATACTCAGTTCCACCTGCCAAGGAGCTTCACTAAGAACCAACGAACGCACAGTCTGACCGGAAACTATAGCCAAGGCTAGAGCCCATAAATAAAAAGCAATATCAGATGCATCCAGAAGCAAACGATGTATTTTAGGAAAATAGATACGCAGGACACCTGCCAAGAAAAACGGAACGAGCAACAAAGGAAAAACCTTGCTCAAGATTTTAGTGAAAGAGGCAAAGAAACTGAAACCACTTTGTACTTCTACCAATGGAAAAACCCAAGGAACCACTAATGCTGCAAGCAGATTGGATAAAAGAGTATAAGTGGTCAGGCTAGAGGCACTGCCCCCTAATTTAGCTGTTATTACAGCAGCAGCAGTAGCTGTAGGACAAATCAGACAGACCATAGCTCCCTGCCACAAACAACGGTATTCCTCCTCAAACGGCAGCACGAGCAAAACAGCCGCCACTGCCGTAGACGAAAGCAGTTGAAATAACAACAGCCAGATATGCCACCACTTAGGCTTCAAGTCACGCCACTCCATCTTACAGAAAGTCAGAAGCAGCTGAGCAAAAATCAAAGCAGGAGTCAGCCATGACAATACCCTGCTTAACCAGGGAACAGCAGGACTTAAAACTGGGCTATTAGCAAATAAAAAGTAAACCAACGCTCCCGTAAACATAGCTACCGGCAACGTCCAATTCTTTAGAAATCGGAGTATCATGACATTATTGAACTTATAATAGAACTACAAAGTTATATCCTATTCAGAAAAATATCGCATTTTTATCGGAAAATATGACCTAAAAGAATCCTACAACAGTAAAACTTAAAGATAAAGTACAAGTTTTACGCAAAAATCCACTAACTTTGCAAAAGCTATTTTTATATGAAACGAATTAGAATCTACATATCATATATTTTTCTCAGCATCGGGCTTTTGATTTGTCCTGGCTGCATAAGCCAACTCGAAGCAAAAGATTTCGTGCTGGTTATTGACCCAGGCCATGGCGGCCATGACCCTGGAGCCATAGGTCGTATAGCCAAAGAAAAGAACATTAACTTACAAGTAGGTTTGAAGCTAGGTAGACTAGTTCAGCAACATTGTCCTGACGTCAAGGTGATATATACCCGAAACAAAGACGTATTCATTCCGCTAGACAGACGGGCAGAAATAGCCAATAATGCCAAAGCAGACCTTTTTATATCTATACACACCAATGCGTTGGCTAATAACCGGAGCTACAAAGGGGCTTCTACCTGGACCTTAGGTTTGGCTAAATCGGATGCCAATCTAGAAGTTGCCAAGCGAGAGAATGCTGTTATTCTATATGAAAATGACTACCAGACACGCTATGCTGGATTTAATCCAAATTCTTCGGAATCTTACATCATATTTGAACTGATGCAAGACAAATATATGTCTCAGAGTGTACACCTTGCTTCATTGGTGCAAAAACAGTTTAAAAACACTTGCAGACGCCTGGACCGTGGGGTACACCAAGCGGGATTTCTGGTTTTAAAAGCCAGCGCCATGCCTAGCATCTTAGTTGAATTAGGATTCATCTCGAGTCCGGATGAAGAAAAGTATCTGGCCAGCGACCTGGGTAGTTCTAATTTAGCCAATGGAATATTCCGTGCTTTCCTCACCTATAAACGAGAACAGGAAATCAGATTAAACGGGAGCAGCAAAACCATTTTACCGGATGAAGCCATAACAGATTTGCTTCCAGACGAAGATTCTGAAGATCAAACTGAGCAGCGAAAGGAAACTAACTCTAAGACACAACCGGCTGTTCAGCCTGAAATCAGAAACACGGCAAGACCGGTACAGAAAAACGGAACTCTTTCATCGCAGAACGACCCCGTTTTTAAAATTCAAATTTTAGTATCAACCCGGAAACTGGCTGAAAACGACCGACAATTTAAAGGGATCAAAAACACCGGATATTATCGGGAAAAAGGGTTGTATAAGTATACTGTAGGAACTTCGAGTGACTACCACCAAATACTTCGCACGCTACGCACTGTCAAGCTCAAGTTTAAAGATGCTTTTATTATAGCCTTCAAAAACGGTAAAAAGGTAAATACACAGACTGCTATACAAGAGTTTAAAAGAAAACATAAATAACGAAAATACAAGAATTATGAAGTATATTACCAAAGAAGTAAAAATTGGAATTGCCGGCATTGCCGCATTGTGTATTTTAATATATGGTATCAACTATCTAAAGGGAATCCATATGTTTAAGCCATCCAGCTATTTTTATGTAAAGTTTGAAAATATCAATGGACTGACTAAATCCAGCCCGGTATTTGCTGACGGATTCCGCGTAGGTATTGTGAGGGATCTCTACTATGACTATACCCAACCTGGAAAAGTTACCGCTGAGATAGATGTAGATCCAGAATTGCGAATTCCCAAAGGAAGCCGTGCTGAATTGACTTCAGACATGTTGGGAGGGATTAAAATGACTTTACTTCTGGCAAACAATCCACGAGAAAGACTCCAAGTCGGTGATACTATCCCTGGTGCTTTAAATAACGGAATCATGGAGAAAGCAGCAGCCATGGTACCCCAAATAGAAAAAATGCTTCCTAAAATGGATTCTATCATGACTTCTCTCAACAACCTGCTTGCCAATCCGGCTTTGCCGAATACGCTTCAGAATGTAGAAAAACTAACTGCCCATATGGCTGTCAGCAGTCAGCACTTACAGCAACTGATGAGTCATGACATTCCTCAACTTACCAGCAAGTTGAACACGATCGAAGACAATTTCGTACACATCAGCTCTAACCTTAAAGAAATTGATTATGCTGAAGCCATGAAAAAAGTAGATGCAACACTGGCCAATGTAAAAATGATAACAGACAAGTTAGGACAAAAAGACAATACGATAGGACTGTTGTTAAACGACCCTACTCTATACAACAGTTTAAGCCAGACAGCAACCAATGCAGCCAGCTTGCTGGAAGATTTGAAAGCACACCCCAAACGCTATGTACATTTCTCTCTGTTTGGGAAAAAAGACAAGTAAACCCGACTATCTAGATTTTGTCTAAATAGACATTATTTTATTCCAGATTTTAGAATAGCAGAAAGAGCTCTATATCAGCATATAAAACGGTTGTTACAGAGCTTTTTTTGGTATCCTAGCATTCCCTTTTTAAGCACCATATCTTTTTAATTATCAATCACTTATACTATTCTAATAACAGCAATTAATTACCGTTCACAAGAAATTAGATAATATGTTGATAATAAAGAGTTTACCACACAAATGAGAAAAACAAGAAAAAACAGATTTGTTTTTCTCGAATAAGATTCCGAATTTTGCAGTGTAGAAGTTTTGCTTAATTAATAAATGTAATAAAGCCGTATGAGTGTAGTTGATCATGTCGGACTGTGGAATCGTTGTCTTGAGTTTATCAGAGACAATGTCTCAGCACAGGCGTATAAAACATGGTTTCACCCCATTGTCCCCTTAAAGTTCGAGGATAAGACGCTGGTTGTACAAGTGCCCAGCCAGTTCTTCTATGAGTATCTGGAAGAACATTTCGTAGACCTGCTGCGAAAAACCCTCTATAAGGAGATTGGAGAAGGAACAAAACTGATGTATAATGTTGTCATGGATAAGAGCTCCCAGCCTGAAAGAACCATCACGCAGGAGTCTACCCATCGTACCATTATACCCCAAAACAACGTCATCACTCGAAACAACGTCGTTACTAGAAACATTCCTCAAATACCTGTTCCTGACTTAGACCCACATCTGAATCCGGATTATAATTTTGATACTTTCATTGAAGGAGGTAGCAATAAACTTTCTAGAAGCGTAGCAGAGGCAGTTGCCTTGAATCCTGCCAAAACCATTTTTAACCCCTTGTTCTTTTACGGAGCATCTGGTGTTGGAAAGACTCATCTGGCAAATGCCATTGGTACCAAAATTAAAGAGCTTTATCCCGAAAAAAGAGTATTGTATGTATCTGCACACTTATTTCAAGTGCAGTATACCGACTCTGTACGCAACAATACCATCAATGACTTTATAAACTTCTACCAGACAATTGATGTATTAATTATTGATGATATCCAAGAATTTGCCGGTGTTACAAAGACACAAAACACTTTCTTCCACATTTTCAATCATCTGCACCAGAATCGCAAACAGCTTATTTTAACTTCAGACCGCGCTCCTGTATTGCTTCAAGGTATGGAAGAGCGATTAATAACCCGATTTAAATGGGGTATGGTGGCTGAACTGGAAAGACCGACAGTAGAACTACGCAAAGATATTTTGCGCAACAAAGTGCTACGCGACGGTCTGGACTTTCCACCGGAAGTAATTGATTATATTGCAGAAAATGTCAGTGACAGTGTACGCGACCTAGAAGGTATCGTAGTATCTATTATGGCCCACTCTACAATCTACAAAAAAGAGATTGACCTGGAACTGGCCCAACGCATTGTACGCAAGGTGGTTAATTACGAAACTAAACCCATTACAGTGGATGACATCATCAATACTGTCTGCCAGCACTTCAATTTGGAAACAGCCGCCATTCATACCAAATCTCGCAAAAGAGAAGTGGTACAGGCCCGCCAGATAGCCATGTTTTTGGCTAAACAATACACAGAACTTTCCATGGCAAAAATCGGAGCCTTGATTGGCCATAAGGACCATGCTACCGTATTGCATGCTTGCAAAACTGTCAAGGAACAAAAAGAAGTAGACAAAAGCTTAAGTGCTGAAATAGATAAAATACAAGCTATCTTAAAAAAGAAATAACCCAAAAGAGCGAATGTGAACAGACAAGCCACATTCGCTCTTTTAGGTTATATCGTAATTTATCAAAAAATTAAAAGCCTTGTTTTTTCACCATTTCCCACAATTTCTGTGACATCATTTCACTATCTTTTTTTGTATAACGAACATCTGTAAATACCTGTGCTAAGGTTTCTTTATGATTTTCCTCTACAAACCGCTTGTTTTCCGGCAAGGATTCCTTATAAGCATACAAACGGTCAATATCATCGGCCGTATAATCATGATACACTTCTTCATGCAGAATAGCCTCTAACGGTAAACGGTCTACCTGTCCGGGTTCTTCGTCTGGCCATCCCACAGTAACAGTAGTTAATGGGAATACTAACTCTGGCAATTCCAATGCTTCTATAATCAGATCCGGATTGTATGTGGTCGTGCCCAGGTAACAGATTCCCAATCCCTTCTCCTCAGCTGCTACACAAAATGTCTGTGCAGCCAACAAAGTATCCACTGCACCAGTTACAAACCATTCAAAGTTGTTATAACCCGGCTCTGCTTTACGCTGCTCGCACCACTTACTGAAACGGCGCAAATCAATGCAGAAAGTCAGTACTACCGGAGCTGTTTGAACCATAGGTTGATTAAAATGAGCAGGCGCCAGTTTGGCCTTACGGGCAGCATCTCGAGTCACGACTACACTATATACCTGCATATTTCCTACTGTAGAAGCCCTAAAAGCTGACTCAAACAAATCATTTAACAATTCTACTGAAATATCCTTCTGCTGATACTTACGTATCGTACGTCTTTGCTTAAAACAATCCATAAATGCTTTTTTTTGCAAATATATAAAAAGAATCAGAAAACTTATAAACAGCAACTGTTAATATCCCCACTCTATTCTATAGAAACTGAAAACATAGGATGTGAATAAATAGATGAAAATGAACACTTTTGGACAACTTTTTCAATATAAGAAAAATACAATCAACTGTTATACAACGTATTAACTATATAAAATGGAAAACTTTCGAGTTGTTGATAAATTATTTCGTTTTTATTTTGCCATCTAGAAAATCATTCCTAGCTTTGCACCCACATTTGTTAGCTAAATAGGTAAGACTTCTACACTATTACTTATTAATCACTGATTCTTAGAAAAAAACATCGTGGAAAATAAAACTTATTCTTACGAAGAAGCCTATGAAGAATCTTTACGATACTTTCAGGGCGATGAATTAGCTGCAAGGGTTTGGGTAAACAAATATGCCGTTAAAGACTCTTTCGGAAACATTTACGAAAAATCTCCAGAAGACATGCATTGGCGTATTGCCAATGAAGTAGCTCGCATTGAATCCAAATACCCCAATGCGCTTAGCGCGGAAGAATTATTCCAGCTATTGGACCACTTTAAGTACATTGTTCCGCAAGGAAGTCCGATGACTGGAATCGGCAATAATTACCAAGTGGCTTCTTTATCCAACTGCTTTGTAATCGGTGTTGACGGAAAAGCCGACTCATACGGAGGTATTTTTAAGATTGATGAAGAACAAGTGCAATTGATGAAACGCAGAGGCGGTGTAGGTCATGACTTGTCACACATCCGTCCCAAAGGCTCTCCGGTTAAAAATTCAGCATTGACCTCAACTGGAATCGTACCTTTTATGGAACGTTACTCCAACTCTACGCGAGAAGTGGCTCAAGATGGCCGACGTGGCGCTTTGATGCTGAGTGTATCGATTAAGCACCCTGATTCGGAAGCTTTCATCGATGCCAAGATGACTGAAGGCAAAGTAACCGGTGCCAATGTTTCCGTAAAATTGGATGATGCTTTTATGGAAGCCGCTATCGAAGGAAAGCCCTATACACAACAATATCCGATTGATGCTACGGAACCAATATGCCAACAAGAAATCAATGCTACCCAATTGTGGAAAAAGATTGTGCATAATGCCTGGAAATCAGCAGAACCCGGTGTATTGTTTTGGGATACCATCTTACGCGAATCAGTACCTGATTGTTATGCAGATCTGGGATACCGTACCGTATCCACTAATCCTTGTGGAGAAATTCCGCTGTGTCCGTATGATTCCTGCCGTCTGTTAGCTATCAACCTATATTCTTATGTGGTCAATCCGTTCCAGGCAGATGCCTACTTCGATTTTGACTTATTCAAGAGACATGTCGCTTTTGCGCAGCGAATCATGGATGACATTATCGATCTGGAGTTGGAAAAGATTGAACGCATCATGGAAAAGATAGATTCAGACCCAGAATCCGAAGATGTAAAACACACAGAACGACTCTTATGGGAAAAGATTTATAAGAAAAGCGGACAAGGTCGTCGTACCGGAGTAGGTATTACAGCCGAAGGGGATATGCTGGCTGCCTTAGGCTTGCGCTATGGTACAGAAGAAGCTACAGAATTCTCAGAACAGGTACACCGCACGATCGCTTTATGTGCTTACCGTTCTTCCGTAGAAATGGCTAAGGAAAGAGGGGCTTTTGCTGTATATGACAGCGAGCGTGAAAAAAACAATCCGTTCATCCTACGCTTACGCGAAGCTGACCCGGAATTATATGAGGAAATGAAGCAATTCGGACGAAGAAATATTGCCTGTCTGACCATTGCTCCAACCGGTACCACCAGCCTGATGACCCAGACTACCTCTGGCATTGAACCGGTGTTCCTACCCGTATATAAACGACGCAGAAAAGTCAATCCGAACGATACCAATGTACACATTGATTTTGTAGATGAAACGGGAGACTCTTTCGAAGAATATATTGTTTTCCATCCTAAGTTCGTTACTTGGATGGAAGCTCAAGGTTACGATCCAGCCAAACGATACTCACAAGATGAGATAGATGCTTTAGTTGCCAAATCACCATATTACAAAGCAACTTCCAATGACGTAGATTGGCTGATGAAAGTCAAAATGCAAGGCAGAATACAGAAATGGGTAGACCACTCCATCAGTGTTACAATCAATCTGCCGAACGATGTGGATGAAGATTTGGTGAACCGCCTCTATGTAGAAGCCTGGCGTTCGGGATGTAAGGGATGTACTGTATACCGGGATGGTTCTCGCTCTGGCGTATTGATTTCAACTAAAAAAGAGAAGAAGGCAGAACTTCCTCCCTGCAAGCCGCCCACGGTTGTGGAAACCCGTCCTAAAGTATTGTATGCTGATGTAGTCCGCTTCCAGAACAACAAAGAGAAATGGGTTGCTTTTGTCGGATTGCTTGATGGTCATCCATATGAAATATTCACCGGCGTACTGGATGATGATGAAGGCATTGTATTACCCAAGAATGTAACTTCGGGACACATCATCAAAAATAATGATGAAAACGGAAACAAACGCTATGACTTCCAGTTTGAAAACAAACGTGGTTATAAGGTAACCATTGAAGGACTCTCAGAGAAATTCAATAAAGAATACTGGAACTATGCCAAACTGATTTCAGGTGTCCTCCGCTATCGGATGCCCATCGAACAGGTACTGAAACTGGTTAGTTCTCTTCAGCTAGACAGCGAAAGCATCAACACCTGGAAGAATGGTGTGGAACGAGCACTGAAGAAGTATGTAACAGATGGCACTGTAGCAAAAGGAAGAATTTGTCCGAACTGCGGCAATGAAACCTTGGTGTATCAAGAAGGTTGTTTAATCTGTACAACCTGTGGCACCTCACGCTGCGGATAAGGCTGAAGCAAACGTTTGCATAAGAAAATAAAACACTTCAATACACTAGCTGCATGATTATGGAGAATATTGTTTATACTTGCATAATCATTGCAGCTAATGTATTTTCTAAATCTAATATATATGACGCTATCATTTAATATCGAATATCGCACCAGCTGGGGAGAAGAAATTAAAGTTTCCTTAAAACTCCCTGGATCAAATAGTATTGAGCATACACTTGCCTTACAGACGGTAGACGGCATTCACTGGAGTGGAGAGTTTGATATCCAGATACCGGCTGATGGTTTTATAACATATAGCTATCAGGTATATCGAGACAACCAGCTGACACGCTCGGAATGGAACAACATACCCCGCACACTCTATGTAACTCAACTAAGTCCTAAAACATACACTTTATGCGACAGTTGGAAAGACCTGCCTGAACAACAATACTTTTATACGTCAGCCTTTACAGAATCTCTACTAGCCCGAAAAGAGCGCACTCATCCTCAAAAGAATTATCAGCGCAGTCTGATTATCAAAGCTTATGCACCTTGCCTCGACAAGGACCATTGTCTGGCCATCTGCGGCAGTCAACCGACTTTAGGAGAATGGAATCCTGACAAAGCTGTGCTCATGAGCGATCTTACTTTTCCAGAATGGCAAGTAGAGTTAGATGCCAATCTACTAACCTTTCCTTTAGAATATAAATTCGTACTTTATAATCTGAAAGAAAAACGGGCTGTAGCCTGGGAAAATAACCCCAACCGCTATATGGCTCAACCTGCACTGAAAGATCATGAAACGCTGGTAATCGGAGACCGCTATGTCTATTTCCAACTTCCTTCCTGGAAAGGAGCTGGCGTAGCTATTCCAGTTTTTTCCCTCCGATCTGAAAATAGCTTTGGTGTAGGAGATTTCGGTGATTTAAAGAAAATGATTGACTGGGCTGTGAATACCCACCAAAAAGTAGTTCAGATTTTGCCCATCAATGATACCACCATGACGCATACCTGGACAGACTCGTATCCTTACAACAGCATCTCCATCTATGCCTTCCATCCCATGTACATCGATTTGAAACAACTGGGAACACTGAACGACGCTAAAAAAATGGCTGAATTTACCCAAAGACAGAAAGAATTAAATACCTTGGAAGTAGTAGATTATGAAGCTGTAAACAATGCGAAATGGGAATACCTGACCCTCATTTTCCGTCAGGAAGGAGATCAGGTGTTGGCTTCAGAAGCATTCAAACAATTCTTTGACAAAAACCGGGAATGGCTACAGCCCTATGCTGCATTCAGCTATCTGCGCGATAAATTCCATACGCCTAATTTCAGAGAATGGCCTCAATACAGCCATTACTGTGCCCAAGAAATAGAAGCACTTTGCCAAGCTGACAATCAAGATTATCCGCTGATAAGTCTCTATTACTACATACAATACAATCTACACCTCCAATTACTGGCAGCTACACAGCATGCCCGTACTCATGGTGTAGTACTGAAAGGTGATATTCCTATCGGTATCAGTAGAAACAGTATAGAAGCATGGAAAGAACCTCACTATTTCAACTTGAACGGTCAAGCCGGTGCTCCGCCCGACGATTTTTCAGCCAATGGACAAAATTGGGGATTTCCTACATACAACTGGAATGTGATGGAAAAAGACGGTTATGCCTGGTGGATGAAACGATTCCGCAAAATGGCAGAATATTTTGACGCTTACCGCATTGACCACATTTTAGGATTCTTCCGCATTTGGGAAATACCGACTCATGCCGTACACGGACTGCTGGGACAATTTGTACCTTCACTACCTATGTCACGCGAGGAAATAGAAAGTTATGGTCTACCTTTCCGCGACGCATTCCTTCGTCCGTATATCCACGAATATTTTTTGGGAAAAATTTTCGGTCCGCACACTGATTATGTAAAACAGACCTTTATTGAATCTACCAATACCTATGAAATATATCGTATGCGTCCGGAATTTGATACCCAACGCAAAGTAGAAGCATTCTTTGCGGGCAAAGAAGATGCAGACAGCATATGGATTCGTGATGGCTTGTATTCATTAATCAGCAATGTCTTGTTTATCAAAGACAGAGATCATGAAAACCTGTATCATCCACGCATTGCCGTGCAGCTGGATTCTGTTTATCAGACACTGAATGATGGAGAAAAAGCAGCATTCAACCGATTGTATGACCATTATTATTATCATCGGCATAATGATTTTTGGGGCAAACAGGCCATGAAAAAATTACCTCAGCTTACCCAATCTACCCGCATGTTGGTATGTGGAGAAGACTTAGGAATGATTCCAGATTGCGTAGCTTGGGTGATGAATGATCTTAGAATTCTTTCACTGGAAATACAGCGAATGCCCAAAGATCCACGACAGGAATTCGGCCATTTGGATCAATATCCGTACCGATCTGTATGCACCTTCTCTACTCATGATATGTCTACTTTAAGAGGCTGGTGGGAAGAGAATGCACAGCAAACGCAAAATTATTATGAGCATATGTTGGGGCATCAAGGGAAAGCTCCCGCCAGTGCTACGCCCGAACTCTGTGAAGAGATTGTCCGCAACCATTTATACAGCCAATCCATGCTCTGCATCCTGTCTTTACAAGACTGGCTCTCTATAGACGGGCAGTTGCGTCGCTCAGAAGTAGATGAAGAACGAATCAATGTACCAGCTAACCCACGCCATTACTGGCGCTACCGTATGCACCTCACTCTGGAGCAACTCATTCAAGCCAATGGACTGAATAACAAAATTAAAAATCTGATTATCAATACAGGAAGAAAAGGATAATACATCTTTTATTGACTCAAAAAAATAAAAAGAAGGTGTGTCATAATGACACACCTTCTTTTATATAATTCCACTCACAAAATTAATCATTCATCAGTTTACGGTAACGGACACGAGTGGGTTCTTCCTTACCCAAACGCTTCAACTTATTCTCCTCATATTCAGAATAAGAACCTTCAAAGAAGAATACGTTAGAATCTCCTTCAAATGCCAGAATGTGCGTACAGATACGATCCAGGAACCAACGGTCGTGACTGATCACTACTGCACAGCCGGCAAAATCTTCCAAACCTTCTTCCAAAGCCCGAAGTGTATTCACGTCAATGTCATTGGTCGGCTCATCGAGCAACAACACATTACCTTCCTCTTTCAGGCACATAGCTAAGTGCAGGCGATTACGTTCACCACCCGACAATACACCACAGAGTTTCTCCTGATCAGCTCCGGCAAAATTAAATCTTGATAAGTAAGCACGGGCATTGATATCACGTCCACCCATCCGGATCAATTCATTACCGCCAGAGATTACCTGATATACGCTCTTATTCGGATCAATATCCTTATGTTGCTGATCTACATAAGCCACCTTTACAGTTTCACCTACTTCGAATTCGCCCTTATCCGCCTTTTCCAATCCCATAATCAAACGGAACAAAGTTGTTTTACCAGCACCATTCGGACCAATAATACCTACAATACCGTTCGGCGGCAACATAAAGTTCAAGTCATCAAACAGCAACTTATCCCCAAAAGCTTTTGCCACATGTTTAGCTTCAATCACTTTATTACCCAAACGAGGACCATTCGGTATAAAGATTTCCAGTTTTTCTTCCTTCTCCTTCACATCCTCATTCAGCAACTTGTCGTACGAATTCAGACGAGCTTTACCCTTGGCCTGACGAGCCTTCGGAGCCATGCGAACCCATTCCAACTCACGCTGCAATGTCTTGCGACGCTTGCTGGCCGTTTTTTCTTCCATTTCCATGCGTTTGGTCTTCTGTTCCAACCAACTAGAATAATTACCCTTCCAGGGAATACCCTCACCACGGTCCAATTCCAGAATCCATCCAGCCACATGATCCAGAAAATAGCGGTCGTGCGTCACGGCAATCACGGTACCTTCATACTGCTGCAAATGCTGCTCCAACCAGTCAATGGATTCAGCATCCAAGTGGTTGGTCGGTTCATCGAGCAACAACACATCCGGTTTCTGCAACAACAGACGGCACAAGGCTACCCGCCGGCGTTCCCCTCCTGACAGATGTTCCACTGACTGATTTTCAGGCGGACAACGGAGCGCATCCATAGCGCGTTCCAGCTTGCTATCTAAATTCCATGCATCCGTAGCATCTATAATATCCTGCAGTTCACCCTGGCGAGTAAACAGTTTATCCATCTTGTCCGGATCTTCATAATATTCCGGTAAACCAAATTTCTGATTAATTTCCTCATACTCATTGAGCGCATCCACAATAGGCTGCACTCCTTCCATCACCACTTCCTTCACAGTCTTTGTAGGATCCAAATACGGTTCCTGTGCCAAATACCCAACAGAATAACCTGGAGAGAATACCACTTCGCCCTGATAAGACTTATCCAATCCGGCGATAATCTTCAGCAAGGTTGATTTACCAGAACCATTCAAACCAATAATACCAATCTTGGCACCATAAAAGAAAGAAAGGTAGATATTCTTCAAAACTTGTTTATTGGTCTGCTGAATCGTTTTATTCAGCCCCACCATTGAAAAAATAATTTTCTTATCGTCAACTGTAGCCATAAAAAGTTAATATAGTATGTAAAACATGCTTTAAAATCGACTCAAAACTCAAAAAAATGAGCTTTTCGATGCAAAGATAAGAGAAAAAGTGAGAAAAACTTTGCAAGTTAAAAAAATGTCTCTATCTTTGCACCCGCT